>Ga0315291_10002705_pt1 | contig 23067 bp, 17 predicted proteins | sample YL17G12_20_MG_FD_203070 | JGI IMG/M metagenome (GOLD analysis project Ga0315291, IMG submission 203070) | Sediment microbial communities from Yellowstone Lake, YNP, Wyoming, USA - YL17G12_20 | ecosystem: Environmental > Aquatic > Freshwater > Lake > Sediment | place: USA: Wyoming | collected... | reverse complement strand
GGGCTTGATGAGGCCGTGCTGACGATCAATACGGTCGTCTACTTAAATGGCGCCACCGATTTTGTCGAAATGAAGGAACCCGATAAATCAATGCGCTGGGGGGCACTGTAAACATGGCACGACCGCCGTTTAAATTGCCGCGGACCCGGTGGGGGTTCCCCGTCGCAGATGCTAGCCCGCCACAAGTACCGGCTGATGCGTCACCTGACACGGTTTGCGACGCTGCTGGCTCGACGGCGTCCAACCGTGACGGTCAGCGTGGCATCGCCTTGATCATCGCCATCATGATCATCTCGGTGATGATGCTGTTTACCAGCGACCTGATCCTGTCGTCGCAGGTGAATCTGACTCTGGCGACGCATACTAAGGACAATCTGAAGGCCGAGTACATGGCCAAGTCCGGCCTTAACCTCGCTAACTTGCTACTGATGGCGGATTTTGCCTACACCCTGTTCCAGGCCCAGCAGAATCCGGCAAATGCGGATTTGGCCAGTGGCTTAGGTGATATCTGGACGGTACTTAATGGCATACCCATCGGTGGTGAAACCGCGGAGATGACCGCGGCCTTTTCCGAGCAGTTTGGCATCAATGCCATCAACGACAGTTCCGTCATCGATTCGCTGAAGTTGTTTGATGGCACCATGACTATCAATATCGCCGATGAATCGTCGAAGATCAATGTCAACGATTGTTACCAAAATGGCCGTTGCACGCAGGTCTTGTTGATGCTCGAGGCTTTGTTTTCCTGCCCGGCCGAAAAGTCCTTTCTTGAGTCTAAGAAGGTCACTGGCAAGGAACTTGCGTACCGGATCAAGGACTACATCGACCCGGACAAGGTGGCCGACGGCAACTCCGGCTACTCCGATGAAAATGAACCCTATCAAAAGCGCACGCCAAGGCAGATGGCGAAGAACGCACCGCTGGATTCAGTCTCAGAACTGCGGATAATCGAGGGCTGGGACGCTGATATCCATGCCGTATTCTCGCCGTATATCACGGCATTTCCATACGCAAAGATCCGCGGTGATGATAAGTTCCAAATCAATATCAACACTGCCTCGCGCGGCCTCCTGCAGTGCTTGTTTCCGGAATCGCGCGGCGATTGCACAGAAAAGGTGGCGCTGGCGCTGAAAAAGCGCGACGAGGACGGCACTAATCTCGGTCAGCCTGGTGAGAACACGGCAGCGGTGCTGCGAAATCTGCTATGCTATTCAGGAGGCGACTCGACCGCCCATGATGGCGCGACCAGGGCCGACTGGTTTAAGAAGTTTAGCACCACCTTCCATGTCGAAGTCGATGGCGTCAGCGGTGGTAGCGTCAAAAAGCTGACGGCAGTCGTCGAGCGCATCATGCCAGATGCCAAGAAAAACGAGAAGAACGCCTACCGTGTACTTTACTGGAAACTCATCTGATGAGAAGATAAGTAGGTAGAAAATCAGGAGATAGCTCTGTATGCAGCGCGTTATAGGTCTCGATATTGGCAGCTATTCGATCAAGGCCGTCGAGATCGTCAACACGTTCAAGTCGTATGAGATCGCCAACTTTTACGAGAACGTCATCCCGCACGGCGAGGAGCTCGACCCCGACGTCGTGCTGCCGGCGTGTATGGAGCAGTTGTTCAAAGAGAACAATCTCAAGGCCGACCGCATCATCACGGCGATGCCTGGACAGTATATCTCCAGCCGCGTGATGTCGTTTAACTTTGCCGATCCACGCAAGATTGAAGCGGCGATTCTATCGGAGCTGGAAGACGCCGTGCCGTTCAACATGGACGACATGATCATCGACCACCAGATCCTCGGCACGATGAACAACAAGACGGTGGCGCTGGCGGTTTTGACCCGTAAGAATTTCCTGCGTAGCTTTCTCGAGCATCTGCAGCGCATTAACATCGATCCAAAGCTCGTCGATGTCGATAGTTTAGCCTTCTATAACCTGGCTCCCTATATCGATATGCCCGCAGGCGAGTGCTGTGGCCTGGTCGATGTCGGCCACGAAAAGACCTCCGTGTGTATCGTTCAAGACGGTGTGTTGCGGATGTTTCGCTCGATTAACCTGGGTGGTCGCTACCTCACCGAGTTTCTCGCCCGCGACTTGGAGACTGAGTTCGCCGAGGCGCAGCGGATCAAGCACCGCGTGTCGCGAGTGCTCTGTGACGCCGATCCGGCTGAGGAACTAACTGGCGACGACCGCGTCGTGGTTGAGCGCATCACACTTGCCGCTAACGCTATAGTGAAGGAGCTTGGACGCACCTTTTACGCGTTCAAGACCTGGGAGAAGATGCCGCTGTCGAAGCTGTTTATCTCCGGCGGCACGAGTCGCATCAAAAACTTCAACCATTACCTCCAAGACCAACTTGAGATCAGCTGCGAGGTCAATCGCATCGATCAGAGCGACCTGAAGATCAATCCCGCACTGATCGACCATATGGCGATCATGCCCCAGAGCGTGGCGATCGGCCTGCGCGCGGTGGGCTCGGCCAAGCGGATTTCCCAGATCAACCTGCGGCAAGGCGAATTCGCCTTTGTGCAAAACTACGAGTCCATCCTCAAAGGGGCAACGGTCGCCTTTCGCGTCGTCGCCATTGCCCTGGCGCTGCTCTGCGTCAGCTACGGGGTGAAATACGTCTTCTATAAGCGCCAGATCGATCAGCTTCAGGCGCAGTATTTAAAGGACTATCAAGCCATCTTTCCGGCGATTAAGAGCCAGTATCTGCCGGGTAAATACACCTTCGAAAAGCTCCGCAGCGATGCCTCGCAAAAGCTGCAAAAGGAGATCAATCACAAGCGTACGGCGGTGGCGCAGTTTCTCGAGGACAATGCCTCTAGTCCAGCTTTGATGGTGCTTAAGTCGCTTAGCGAGGTTTTGCCGAAAGAGCTTAAGCTCGATGTCACCTTGTACCAGTACAATGCGATCGCTGGTGGCGGCGGCAAGTTGGTGCTGCGCGGCGAGACCGATAGTTATGCCACCGTCGACCAGATCCTCGAGTCGATCAAAAAGTCGAAAGTGCTCAAAACGGTCGAGGCTAAGCAATCTGGGCCAAAGCCGGGTAGTGATAATAAGATCATCGAATTCACGATTAATGCCGACTACGCCGGGCTACCTACTGCCGGCGGCAAGGCTTAAGGGGACCGTTAGATGAGCGTTGTCGCGACCTTTACCGATCGCTTTAAAGGCCAGCTGATGGGCAACCTCCAGCGGATCCGAAAGCGCTTGTTCGGTACCAATAACGAGAAGTTAGATTTCCTGATGGACAGCTTTTACAAGCTGTCGCCCAATCAGCGTACCGGGCTTTTGGCTGGGACTGTCGCCGGCATCGCCCTATTCGTGCTGGGTGCCGTCGGTCTGTACTTCTCCCAGGTCAGTCGACTCAAGACCGAGTTGTCGCGCAGCTTTAGTTCCCTGCACGAGCTACAGGCGCTAAAGACCTCGTATGAGCAAGAAAACAAGAATTTCGAAAAGTTGATCGATACCGTTGAGCGCAAGACCAAACAGATGAGCATCAAGCCCTTCTTTGAAAAGATCGCCAACGAGCAAAGCGTGACGCTTGAGGGACTCACCGATCAAAAGGCGGCCTTGCCGGCAGATAGCGCTTTGAGTGAAAAAATGCAGGAGGTGCGCGTTGAGATGCGCTTGCCTAACATCTCCGTGCCGCGCCTGATGACCTTTCTGGTCGAAGTCGAAAAATCAAATAAATACCTGAGAGTGCAAGATCTCCAGGTGCGAGGTCGCTACGGCACTAAACTGTATTTCGATGCCCAAGCCAAAGTCCGGGGCTATGACATCGGTGGCGGCGGCAGCGGCAGCAGTACCGGTGGTAGCTCCAGCGGCGGCGGCAATTAACCAGCACGCATCATGGTCGCAAGCCGGCCAGAGGACCGTTGATGAATAAGGTGGACGCGACAACAGCAAAAAGGGCGGCTCGGGCTACGGTCCTGACCGGTCTGTTTTTTGTCAGCTTCGTGTTGTTTTTGGTGATGACCTTTCCCTACGAAGTGCTGAAGGAATCGATCGCCGCCAACTTGAGCCGGGCGACGGGATTCAACATCTCCATCGGTGATATGAGCGCCTCCTTGCCCCTGGGCATGCGGGCGGAAAAGGTCCGCATCGATGGCAGCACCGCAGCAACCACCGTCGAGCTGAAAAGTCTGACGATCAATCTGAGCCTTTTGCGCTTATTTCTTGGGCAACTGGGCGTCATCTGCGAACTAACGTCGGGCAATGGGGTCTTGACCGCGACGGCCAACGTCGGCTTTTTTGATCTAGCGTCTGGTGTCGCCATACCCAAGCGCATCACCCTGAATGCAAAGAACTTTCCTCTGGATGACTTGATCACCTTTGCCTTGAACAACGCCGCCACCTCCCCGACCGCCAACCCGCTTTTGGCGCCCATCTTGTCGACCGTCGGACTGTCGGCGTTGCTTAACGCGACCGTGGACTTTAACCTCGACCCGAAAAATCTGCCGCAATCGACCGGCCAGGCCGACATCAACCTAGCCAATGCCGTCTTGAAGCTGAGCCATCCGTCGATTGGACTAAAAGACCAGAAGTTTAAAAAGGCCCAAATCAAGGCCAAACTGGAAGGCGGCACCTTGCTGTTCGATAAGGCCTCGGGATTTCTCTCCGATGGCTTGGAATTAGTTCCAGAAGGCAAAATCATTCTCAAGCCCCTGGTCACTAACTCACAGCTCGATTTGAAGATTCTGTTTAAGCTGACCAATGACTTGAAGAGTAGCTTTGGCTTTCTCCTCAGCAGCGGTAGCGGCAGTGCCAGCTCGGAAGGCGAGATGACGACTCAGGTCCGCGGGACCATTGATCAACCGGTTACCGTCAACTTCTGACCGGGGGCCACGTTCGGCCCCGCTGATCCTGCCTCCTTTGACACAAAGGTGAGCTGTGCTCTACAATACCAGTAGAACTCCCTAATCCCCCCAGCACCCGGCGGCCTCGCCCATGCAAGACTTTGCTCGTCAGGCGAAATCAATCTTGAGCGTGTTCCTGCAACGCGGGCAAGCCGCGCTGGATGCGTTCGAGCGTGGCCAGATCGACGAGGCCGGTGACTGGCTGAAGATGCGCAACGCGGCATTCCATAATTTTCGCTTCTTTGATGCGCAGATCCGGAAAGACGAGCCTGACCCGCTTGCGGCAGATCCTGAAGTGCAGCAGCTGCTGGCGGCGATCCAGCACACCGACCAGCTACTTGCGCCACGCCTGCGCGAGGCTCATGATCAGACCCAAGCTTTAGTGCACAAGCTGCATGCGGCCCAGCAAAAGATCGCTCGCTACCGCTCGGGACCGCAGGAAACGACCAGGTTTGAAAAGTCGGCTTAAGCTGACGGTGTTCTTATAGGCCTTTGGGAGGTTGTGTATGACGGCTACGGACGGTGCAAAGAAAAAGCTAGCTCTCGTTTACGGTACGCTGCCGACCGTCGAGGAAATCGATCAGTTTCTCCTGTTGGCCCCGGAATACGATGTCACCGTCGTGACCTCTGAATCGATCGTTGGCTACTTGACCCAAACTAGCCACTTCGATCACCTGGCCTTGATTCCGCTGCCTGATCACAGCGAGAACGGCAGCTACCTTCCAGGCCTTGAGAAGGCACTGCAGGGATTCGAGGTCGTCGTCATCAAAGAGCGCCTCGGCATGTATGCCTTCCAGGCCGTCAAAGCGAAGTGGCGCAGTCGCTTCCGGCTGATCGTCTGGGTCGACAATCTGACGCCTCTGCCTGGCGAAGACATCGTGCATATGCGCACGATCCGTACCGAAGTGGTCAATGCTGCTGATGCCTTCTTGGTCCAATCGGAGGCTGCTCGGCAGACGCTGCTGATCGAAGGCATCGAGACGAGCCGCATCATCACCTTCCCGGCGTTTATCGAGCCTCGCGTCGTGCGCGGCGCTAAGGCAAGGGCAAAAGCCGCCATAGGTCTTGGCCTAGCCGATACCGACTTCATCATCGCGCACTTTGGCCAGATCGAGTGGGAAGAGGCCTTGCTCGACCTCGTCCATGCCATCAAGCTGCTCGAACAGTCCGACAAATCGCTTGCGGCTAGAAGCAAGATCGTGCTGTGCGGAATCGGTAGCTTCTCGGCGGAGGTGCGTGATCGCTTGGTGACTTTGGGTCTAGATCGCCAAGCGATCTATGTCGCACCAAGTCGTAGCGCCTTTATCGAAGTGCTCAGCTGTGCTGACGTCATGTATTATTCGCCGACTCCTGCGCGTGATCGGGTTGAGGGCGATCCCTACCGCTTGGTGCAGGCGATGATCTCGGGCGTGCCGGTGCTTGCTCCGCGCGGCGCACTGGTTGAGGAGATGATCGGTAAACATCGCTTCGATTTCTGCCAGAGCTCTCCCGACTCATTGGCGCGCGCCTTAAAGAAGGCAGCGACGACGGCAAGCCTCCGCCAGGATATCGCTAACAAGAACCAAACCGCCGCCAAGGGCCTGCGCAGCAAAGCGCAAAAGCAGATGTTCGAGGTGTTTGGTGCCGTCTCGCGTCAGGCCCTCACCGTCGATGTCAACGCCCTGGACCATCAGGTCCTCGAGGTCGAGACCTTGGTCAAAGGCAAGCAGTACCTTGCGGCGATCGACGTCATCGAATCGATTTTCCAGCTCAAGGACATGCCGATCCATCACAAGGCCAATCTCTACCGCTTGATCGGCGACTGCTTTACCAAACTAGGCGACGGCGACGCCGGCAAAACGGCCTACACCCAGGCGATCGAGCTTGACCCTTACAGTGCCAAGGCATTTATTGGCCTCGGTACCATCGGTCTAACCCGCCAGCGTTATGAGACTGCGGTGCCACACTTCCAGAAGGCCGTGAGCTTGGCGCCGGAAGACGAAATGGCCAACCTCGGCCTCGGCCTCGCTTTCCAGGGCATGAACGAGCTGGCCGAAGCCAGTCGCTGGGTGATGAAGTCGCTAGAGTTCAACCCCGAAAACACCGCCGCCATCTTTACCTTGGTGCAGATCGCTGGGGACCGCGGCAAGTTCTCCGAGGTGCAGCAAGCGCTTGCCACCTACGTCGGCTTGCATCCGCACGACCACAATATGCTCTACACCTTGGCCGTGATCAAATTCAAGGTCGGTGATCTCGCGGCCGCCAAGAGTGCGGTCGACCGCATCGTCTCCATCGATCCCTACAACGAGCGCGCGCAGGCATTGGCTCAGCAGATCAACCGCGTCGTCAGCCCGGCCGATCGCACGCTGAACGGGTAGTATGCTCAAGTACGTGTTGGTAAATAGCAAGAAGGTCCCAGTCCCGGTACCAGTGCGTACCTTGGCTGAGGCCTTAGCTTGGCTCGAGCACACCTTGGTGCCGACGGGCCACACCATCACGCGCGTGGCCTTGGACGAGCAACTGATTGGCAGTTCGGCTGAAGCCGCCCTGCTTAGGTCGCTGCAGCTCAGCGCTTCGAGTAAACTAGAAATTCAGATTGAATCGCCGGCCGAACTGACGCTCCAGACCCTTGATGCGACGCGCAACCTGTCTGAGGTGATCAACGGCGGCTTAAAGTTTCTCGCCGTCGCCTGTTGGCAGGCTCGGGGCGGCGCCAAGCCGCAGGAACTTGAAGGCGTTTGCAACGATCTACAGCTAGTGCTGGAATTGATCGATCATGCCACCAGCTTGCTCGATCATGGGGCCGGCGAGGTTGCTGCTCTGCAAGGAATCGCCGGATTGATCAAACGCACAGCTGCGGCACTCGGCATGGCGAAGGCCAACTCCGACTGGAAGGGCTGTGCGCGCTTGCTGCTCAACCGCCTGGAGCCGCTGCTCAAAGACTTGACCAACGAGACCGAGAGCCTGCAGATCCATCTGATGGCGCAAGGGGGTCCAGGACTCGCCCGGGCCGGTAACCAGCCAACCTAACTCTCTATCTCCACGCTACTCGGGACCCTCTTGACCTACATGCCTGGCGCTCTCTTTGCGCTTCTCGTGGCGGATTTGCCGTGCTTGCAGGACAAAGACGACGCTTTCGGCGATATGCGAGCTGATATCGGCGATGCTTTCGAGTTTGTTGGCGATGAGGACGGCCTCTAGACCCATGGCGATATCGACCTTGCCGCTGCGCACCGAGTCGATGCAGAGCGTACGGGTCTGCTTTTGTAAGGCATCCACCTCTTCGTCCTCGCGCGGTAAGCGTTCGGCCAGGCGGGCGTCACCCTTGGCCCAGGCCGTATGGGCTTGGTCCAGGAAGAGCAGGCATTTATCGATCATCGCCGTGACGATTTGCCAACCAGCGGGAAACTCCGTGTGCATATTCAGGCTGGCGGCAACGTGGCGTGCCACGTACTCGACGCAGTCACCGATCCGCTCTAGGTTGCGGGCGATGTCGATCGCTGCCATCATGGCGCGAAAATCCGGGCCGAGCGGTGCCCGCAGTTCCATAAACGAGCGTGCCGTTCGATCAAGGGTCAGCTCCAGGGCGTCGATATCACGGTCGCGATCGACAATCGCCTTGAGCTCGGTGGCATCGTGGTTGGCTGCGGCCGTTTTCAGAACGGTCAGCTGTTGCACCACAGCAGAACTGAGTCGCTCCAGCAGGTTCTGTACCTGGTCGAATTCTTTTGCCGCTGCGTTGATCTGCTTCACGTGCGCCCCCTCTTAGAATACTCAGTTCTAACATGGACGAGCCGGGAGCGCCTGTAAAGTTCATCATGAGGGCATTGGACTCCGAGCCTTTTCGCTTGCTGCTTCGACTAGCCAGAAGGCCGTGGAGGCAGCTACTATGGAAGAATTAAACCGCCCTACTTGAGAGTTCGCAGAGGAACTGGATGTCCGCGCCACATCAAATCGCTCAACCCATCGTTTTTTCGCCGCGGCCTGAGGTGGTAGACGCCGTGCGTGGCGAGCTCAAAGCGATCGGCACCGACGGGATCCAAGTGGCTGCAAAGACCGAAGCTTGTATCGAGATGCTGATGATGCAGCCAGGGGTGCCGCTGGTCCTCGATTGGGCCCACGGTGCCGAGGCCGTCAACCAGATTCTTGGCGCCGTACGCGGTTTCTTTAAAATTGAAACGCGGCCGATTTTCTTGCTTATTCCCGAAATCGAGCCAACCGTGGTCGCGACCGGCATCGAGTACGGCGTGGCCCAAATCCACTCGGGGCCGATTTCGCGGGCGGCGATCCGAGCCTGCTTGACGGAGCTACTGACCGTCGATGAAGGCACCCAAGCCGTCCTTGATGGCTTAATTCAAGTCGCGTCAGCGCGGCGCAATGACGACTGGGCATCCTCACTGCCGATTTTGCAGGAATTGCATCGGCAACACCCCGGCAACAAGCGCGTCTTGATGGAATTGGCGGAAGGTCTGATTCACGTCGGGTCGTGGCAGGAGGCGATGGCCTTACTCGAGCCGCTGACTACCGAACCTCCTCATATAAGGGCCCTACATCTGCTCGGTCGCTGCTACATGCAGGCCAAAGACTTTGATAGTGCGATTGGTTTACTAAGTCGTGCTAAGTTGATTAATCCTAGCAATATCGAGAGATTAATCGAACTCGGCGATGCCTTTTTGGCAAACGATCAGGCCCCTGAAGCAGTCACCAATTATCAAGAGGCGTTGGCGCTAGATAAGGACAGCGTTCAGGCAAAACACGGTCTGGGCACCTCGCTTCTGATCAACGGTGAGATCAATGAAGCCTTGAGCTTGTTCAACGCGAGTTCTGGGCCGCGCGAGTTAGCCTCGATTTTTAACACGTCGGCTATTATCGCGATGCGCTTTGGCCGCTTCGATCAAGGCATGCAGCTGTATCGCTCGGCGCTGAAGGCTCTGGGCCGCGAGGACGTCGTTGCAGCTCGCTTGATGTTCAATATGGGACTTGGATATCGGCGCTGGGGCAAACCCGACAAGGCCCAGGTTTGCTTTGAAAAGAGTCTGGTGCTGGATCCCACCTTTAGCAAAGCCGCTAAGTACCAAAAAGGTGCACCGGCGCACCCTAGTGTCGAAGCCGCCCGTGATTTGGACGATGATGAAATGGCTCTACATGAGACCATTATTAAGCACCCTTCTGGGAAGTAAGGCTTCGTTTAACGCAACGCCTTGAGCGTTGCTCGGGCTCAAGCTCCAACGGTAATGTTCCGATCGACTGGTAGGATGTCTTTTTTTTTAGGGATGGGCGTGGCCTTATGGCTTTCAAGGGTCTCCTGGTGGGTGCTTCGGTGTCCTTTGGGCTCGGCTTAGCGGCGTCTACCAGCATGGCGACGACTCTACCGGAGAGCTATCCTTTGAGCGCGGCCATCGTTGGGCCGACGCTGCTTGACCCGCAATTGGCCCAGTGGCTCCAGCAGCATGCCGAGCAGCTGCCGCCGGCGGATCTCGACGCGACCGGTTTTAAAGCCTTGCTCGCGAAGCAGGATGCGCTCTCCAGCCTCTACCTAAGGCTTGCACGCGGCAGCGTAGACGCGGAGCTGCCGACGGCCATGCCGCCGAGTTCGGCGGTGGGACAGCTACCTGCGGCGCCGGTGGCGGGGGCAGCGGCACCGGCTAGCTCCTCAGACTTTGGTCGCGGCCTGATCGATCAAGCCTTCAAGCTCATTTCAAGCGACCGGGACCCCGCCCACCCGTCCGTACTAAACCATCCACTGTTGCCTTTTTTGTACCTGGAAATCCTCAAATCACCGACCCTGAGTCCCGCCGAGAGGGTCCAGACGCAACTGCGCTTTAACCAAGTGGCGGCCGGCACGTGTGCCAGTAAGCACAGCGTTTACGAGGAAATCAATCTGGCCAACCTGACCAACCTGCCCGACGATGGTCTACGCGAGCTGCTGGCGCGGCTCGACGTCTACCGTTCCAAATCGTTCAAGCGCAATGCCTTGCGGCGCTTTGCCGGAATTCTGCCGGAGTCGCGGCAGAGTGCGGTGGCCGACCAGATCCTGGCCTCGGCTCAGCCCTATCCTGAGGTTATTCGCGCCGTACCCTGGCTCAACAACTTGGCAGAAAAGACCGGAAAGACCGGTGATGCGCACGAGCCCGAAGCTAGTTTTGCCAAGGCCAGGTTACTAGCGGTGCGTAAGTCCTGCGGTCTGGCCAAGGACCTCATGCTCAGCACGCTGCGGACGATCAAAGGCCTGACATCGCTAAACGATGCGGTCAATACTGGCAAGGCCATTGAAGGCTGTTACCGGGCTCAGGACCGGCAGCAGCGTGCCGCTTTTTGGCGCTTGATCACCAAGCAAATGGACCGGACCTACGGCATCGACGGTTGGGCCGAATCCTTGCTTCGCCTCGGTTTTATCGATTGGTCGCACAATTCGTTTGATGAGGCGACTGCGACGTTTAAAGAGGTGATCGCCAGAACCGAAGGGAAAATCCGCAAGTATGAGGCGCGCGCCCTCTATGCTCTGGCGCGGATCGCTGAGAACGAAGGCGACGTCGAGCACGCCGCGAGCCTTTATCAGGACTATATGTCGCGCTTTCCGGAGCAGGAGAACGCCGAGGAAGCGATGATGGCCGCTGTCTTGCTTCGCGCCGGCAAAGGCGAATGGGTGGCTATCAGCACCCAGCTTGACGCGATGATTCAGGCACAGACGATGCTGCGGCTTGATGAGCGCTCGGTCGGCGCGTTGTCCTTTGCGCTGTTTTGGGCTGGGCGCGCCTACCTTGAGCAAAATCGCCTGGCCGAGGCGACCGAGCTGTGGCGGCGCCTAGCCAGCGAGTACTATTCGACCTACTACGGTGCCTTGGGCCACTACCTATTGGAGAAGACCCAGGGCCGGTCTTTGGCTCTGCAACCAGCAAGGTCGCCTGGTTTTCGCATGCAGACGCTGCGCAATGCATTCTCGCTGCCAGATCAACAGAAGGTCCTGCGGATCGAGGCTTTGATGCGGCTTGGTATGAAGAACTCGGCGATCTGCGAGCTCGAAGAACTCGACGTCGTCGATGGTAAACCTGAGAAGATTTTGGTCAAAGCTCTGGTCATGCATGCATCGGGCCGCTGGCTTGACGCGGTAAAGGCCTATGATTCGATTCCGCGCTCCTTTCGTAATTCCCTACCCGTGGGCTTTGAACGCATCCTCTTTCCCCAGCGCTTTGGCGTCGAGGTGCGAGCCTTAGCCTTGAAGGCGAAGATCGATCCCGATTTGGTGCTGGCGATCATCCGCCAGGAAAGCGTGTTTAATCCCTTGGCCCGCTCGCCGGTTGGGGCGATGGGTTTGATGCAACTCATGCCGCAGACGGCCCGTTTGGAGATGAAGCGCATCGAGCCAGCCTACATGCCTGCCACGGAACAGCATGTGATCTACCAACATCTTGGCAATCCTCTAGGGCTACTCCTCGCCGAAACCAACTTGAAAATCGGCGTGCATCACGTGCGTTCCTTACTCGAGAAGTATCTCAGTCCGGTTTATGTCTTGTCGGCCTACAACGCCAGCCCTGCTGCGGCCCAACGCTGGATGACGACGCTGCCGACCAAGGATCCGTTGGTCTTCATCGAGCGCATTCCCTATAAAGAGACGCGCGCTTACGTCAAGCTGGTGCTCCGCAACTACTTTTACTACAAACGCTGGTATGGCAATACCCAAGACCCACTGCAGCATCTCGACACCGTCACGTCACCGCTGTTAGCCGTACTCAACGTGCGCACGCGGGCTGCGCCTAGGCCATCCCCGGTGCAGACGCCGGCGACACTGGATTCGGCGGCGGAGTCTACGGCAGAGTTGCCTACGGAGTCTTCGGTTGGTGCGCTTCGGGGTCCGCCTGCCGGCACTCCGGTAGTAGACGACAGCGCTGATAAATAGCCTGCACGAGTGGTGTCGCTTCGAGGCTGACCGCGAAACGCAGCGCATTGTAGACCTGTGGAATCAAACAAAGATCAGCGACCGTGACCCGGTCGCCTTCGCTATAGAGACCGGGACGACCCTGAGCCAGTAGCGTTTCGTAGATGCTGAGGCCGCGCTTGATAAAATGCTGCATATGCCCCTGACGCTCGCCCTCAGCCGCGACAAAGTGTTGCAGCAGCGAGGGATTTTGCAGTGGCTGCGTGCCCGTGGCGATGGTGAGTGCTAGCTGCCTGATGCGCAGCCGAGCTTCGGGCTGTGCGGGATAAAGGGGGGGATCTGGATAAGTCTCCTCTAGCCAATCGATGAGCGCCAGGGATTCGCCGTAACAGCGGCCATTCATCGCCAAGGCTGGGAGAAATCCCGACGGGTTTTTGGCGAGATATTCAGGCTGCCGATGTTCGCCGCTGAGGATATTGACCGGAACACTTTGGTACTCCACACCCTTGATGGCCAGAGCCCAGCGCACGCGCCAAGAACAAGAGGAGCGCCAGTAGTGATACAGGGTGAGATTCGGTGCTGGATCAGGCATAGACGAGGAGCCTTTTGGCTGTTGTGAGATCCTGTCTCGCCCACTGCCGTCAAGAGTTTGCCGCGGCTAAACTCTCGCGCAGAGGCGAGGCAGGAGATAGGGTGCGCTTCACGGTGGGGCTGATCAGCGCAGCTTTTTCCGCAGTTTTTCTAAGGCGGCTAGTTGCTTTTTTGACAGCTCGATGCCTTTAGCGAGGACAAGAGCGACGACCTTTTCGCGCTGGGCCTTGGCATGTGCCGTGGCTGTGGAGCGAGCAGCGCTGACGCGCTCACTCAGGGTGGAAGCTGCACGTTTGCCAGCCTTTTTTGCCTTGGTTTTAGCCGCATTGAGGTCAACCGATACGATCTTCTTCTCAGTCATGGGGGCGTCTCCGGGGCATGAATTAATGGCCGTGTGCGTTCCGCGTCTTGGTCATTTTAAATCACTTTGCCTCGAAACTGGCAGGATTTCCTGCCCTAATTGTCGGGGTGGAGTCTAAGTATCTTATTTTAAAGAGCATTTAACTGCTGGTGCAGGCTGCGGCCAAGCCGGGCCGGGGCGGGTTCAAGTAAACCCGCAATTGTTCCGATCAGATGGATAGATGGGGTGAAGGAGACTCGATGCGCCTGCTTACTCGCAAATCATATGGGACTTTGGTCGTGCTCGCCGTGACAGCGCACTGTGGCAAGGCCAATGCACCTGCGACTGCCCCAGTGACCGCTGCAGTCGCGCAAGAAGATGCTATAAGTGCGCTGGATGGTACTGCGGATCTGCGCTACACCGAGCTTAAGGGGAATTGGCGCGCGGCGGCTTGCAGCAAGCTCGACGCGGGATCAGCGCAGCAGGCCAAGATCTTTACCAAAGCACATGTCATCACGGTGATCGATTCATTTTCGGACCTAGCCTGTGCAACGCTCAGGGAGCGCTTCTTCATCGTGGCGTCGTATAAGACTGGTGACCTTGTGGCTGGCACGACCTCGCGCAAAATCGACTTTGGCGTGACCGGCCTTGCCGCCTCCTTTAACGACCCTACGGCCATCAAGGCGCTCAATGCGGCCAAGGTCTGTGGCTTTAGTGACTGGGCGGCGGGATTGCCAAAGGACTTGACCAATAACCCGTGTATCACGACGACGCCTTTGGCCATTGGTTTGTTTAAATCGCCTAGCGATTTTAACGTCTACCAAGTGACCTCGGGTACCCTGCTGCTCGGCAAGGAAGACGCGGCTCACGACGGCCTGGCTGATGGCCACCGTCCGGCCCAGCTGGGCGATGCCACCACGGCATTGACCAAGCAAAGTAAAGACGACGATGCGATGAGTCGCCTCGATGTATTGCTCGCAAGCAACGGCATCAAAGCTGCTGCCGCCGAACCAAGCTCGGCGCTGCGCACGGTCAAGCTGTCCATCCCGGAGTTACCTGCCGCTGCGGACCCTGCCGCTAAGACGCATCTTGAGGTCGTCTTTGCTCCAACCAATCCGTTCAAACAGACTCTGGTCTTTCAGGCCCAAACAGTCAATTCCATCACTTCGCCAGGAGTGTCCGTCGATACCTATACGGTGACGGTGCTACAGGTAGACGGGACGAGTACGACGCCAAAGGCATCGGGATCGGCGCAGATTGTCATGACCGGTGCGGTTGATCAACCGTTGACGGTGCATGTGAAATAGCTACCGGATGAGCGCCGCTACCGGTGTAGGCTCAGAGAGCCTACTGTTAAGCTTATGGAACGGCCGGAACCGCTGCGCCGACACCAAGTACGCCGCGCGTCCACTGCACGAGCCCAGCATTGCCAACGGTCGCCGTCAGGTTGCTCGGTAAAGGACGCAAACGCCAGTGTACGGTCCATGACGTCGAGCTGCCGGGAGCCATCGCGACCATCGGGCCTTCGTCTTCGACCTCAAGGAATTTATCAGATGTTGGTGGTGCCTCAGTGTAGAGCTGGATTTCGCCCTCGCCTGGGCCAAGCTGTTCTGGCGGCGTATCGACAAAGCTCTTGATGAACACCAGGCCAGACTCGACATGGGCAACCCAGCCCTCGGCGCCGTCGCGGCCGACGATATATTTGCCTGGATTCAGCGATGCCGCTTGCAGGTCTAACCACGTGACTCCAGCAAGCGTTGTCACGGTGAGCGGTCCGATGCCTTGGACGTTGGCCTTGGCATTGATGGGCTTGCCTTCGGGAAAGTAGGTCAGGCCAGTGGGGTGCACGCGGCTAACCTCCCATGGCGCCCAACTGGCGGCGACGCTGCCGCGGTTGGTAAGCGTGTATTCGATGTTTAGAGTCTGGTCGGCCGTATCTGCCCAGACACGTTTGGACGCCTGCAAGCCCAAGGTCCTACTCACCGCACCAGTGAACGTGACGACATTGTTCAGGAGGCTAGGCGTGAACGGTGCGGTTTCGATCTCCGGCGGTGGTGGCCAGGTATAGCGTGCTTGCGGACTCGGACGAAACCATGACGAGGCGGCTAACACATTGACCCCGTGGTAGGCGAAGGTCTGAATCGAGGCGCCGGCCGAAGCGTCAATTTCGGCAACCGTGTCGCCAAAGGTAAAGCGCCAGATGTTGCCGTGCTGCTCGGGCGCGACAAACGTGTTTGTCGGATTGCCGCTGATCTTGGGTACGTTGCCACCGGCCGCTGGACCGCTACCGCCGCTTCCGGTGCCACTGCCTCCAGCGGCTGCTGTGCCGCTGTCGCCTGCAGGCGGTGAGGGTGTGCCATTGTTGGCATGGGCGTCGCCTCCGGGCCCCGGCGAGCCGCTACCATTGGCTACCGCGGGGTTTGCCTGTCTGCTGCCTCCGTTGTCCTGAGGCCCTCTGGCGGTATTGCACGATGCTGCGACCAAGGCCGAGCTGAGGGCAGCGAGTCCTAGATTTTTTCCACATGTCTTGGCGACTCGGGAGATCAGGTGTCACCTCCTTACGAAAGTTCTGAGACGGTGGCGCAAGTTTATTTTCATCGATGTAAACGGCGCAGTCCACTTTCTTGATCTCAGGTTTAATGATTTCTGCTTCATGCCGCTGGTCGTTGCGATCAGTATGTCCTTCCCACCAAGCTGGGTTGCGTGCTTAAGGCGGATACACTAACATTTTGTTATAAAAAACATTTGATTAAAAAACTCAAGGTAAGTTGACTTTTTCCTGACCATACCTAGCGTGAGGCATTGTTGCATACATCCTGCCCTCCTGCCTTCCCGTCCTCCCAGTTTTTGGGCAGCGGCTTTTTTCCGCGCAACTGGGAGTGCGGGAAGGAGGAGGGCAGGATTTATGCAACTAAGCCCTAGGGTCGGTGTAGTCAGCGGAAAATATGATTAAATTCACCAAGCATGGAAGTTTAATATCCTGTTTAACTTGATAAATGCAGAGGTTTTTATGTCCGTAAAAAATCACCATTTTTTCAACATATGTTTTGGTCTGCTGTCCATGACGGCATGTAAAGCCCAAACCGAATCGCTGCGCTCCGCGCCCAGTACGACAGGCGCAGCCGTTCATACGGCTCCTCAGGCGGTCGACCATGGCGCCGTCAATGCGGCAAACGTATCGGCCCCCAGTGCTGGCAGTGCGGCTACAAAAGCGGCGACCCAAACGGTCGCCGATGATCGCATCGTCAAAAGCAAGCCGGTGAATTTGTGTGGCCATTATGTACAACTGAATATTCCAAAGGGATCGGTGATACCCGAAGTCGCCAAGGTCCGCGTTCTATTTCTCAATCAATCTGGTTGCTCTGCGACCACTACCGCAACCCCCACCGCAACGGTTTCCAGCTGCGCCTTCGGCTGGAAGTATCACCCGGTATGGGGCTTTTTGCGCCACGACACCATCAAGAGTTTTTTTACGGCCCATCAAGACTGGTTTGCGAACGCGGGAAAGGGCTCTAGCGATGGAAATTCAAACTGGGCTAGTAGTCAGCCTGCCGCAGGGAAATCCAGCTCAAACGAGGACCTCTCTTGCGTCGTACAAAGTATCGAAGTCCCCTATCAAGATGGTCAAGTCATTACGAGTCAGCCGCTTAATCCGGCAACCTATTTGATCATCGTCTCTCTAGAAGACAAAGGCGATCGCATTAAGCAACGCGGCACCGGCAGTGTTACGGTGGTTGCGAATGGCGCGCAGACGGTGCCGATTACGCTGATCAATCATCAAACCGGAGCATCAGCCGGTACAGTGAACATCACGGTCGTTGGTGTCGAGAGTAAATCGTCGACGAAAGCGGGTGGTGCACCGGCCAAGTTAGGCTTTGTTCCGGCCACTCTGACGCAGAATGTCAATGTATGCGGTGCTATTTCACTGCATATCGCTGATGCTAGTCATGTCGCAGCAGCTGCTACCGCCGCAGAAACGGCAACCCTAACCAGCTCCTCGGCAGGCGGGGGCTTTTACCGCGACGCAGGATGTACCGCAGCGGTGAGTTCGGCCCAGATGACTGTAGGCGCTAGCACCGTCGCATTCTATTACAAAGATAGCCGTGTTGGGACGGCCATGTTGGCGGCGACCGACGCATCCGGCTTAGGGCTGAGCCCGGCAGCGGCGACGGCGACGATCGGTGCGTCAAGTGCGACTCAGTTGGTCTTTGCGCCGAGTAATCTAAGCCAGGCTACGGGTGTTTGTGGTGCACTGTCCATCAATCTGGAAGACCAAAACGGCAACCCAACCGCTGCCGCATCGACCATTTCCATCAATCTCAGCGCAACGTCCACCAAGTCGGGAGCCTTTTATAGCGATAGCACCTGCTTGACCCGCGTCACATCGACGCAAATCGCCGCCGGTGGCAGCACGGTTGGGATCTATTATAAAGATGCCATGGTCGGGACTCCGATCTTGAGCGCCACCGATGTTTCTGGCGCAGGACTGAGGCCTGCGAGCGAGACTGCAAGCATCACCGCCAGCGCCGCTGCCACCCAATTGGTCTTCTCACCGGCGAATCTTATTCAGGCTGTCGCAGCTTGCGGCGCTTTGACCGTGACGCTACAGGCACCTGGCAATACCCCGACTGTGGCAACGACCCCTGTCCCTGTCAACCTGTCCACCACATCGAAGGGCGGAACATTCTCCGTCAATGCCGACTGCTCGTCGCCGACGAGGTCGGTGCAGATTCAGGCAGGCGCCAGTAGCGCCTCCCTATTTTATTCCGACAGCGCTGCCGGCTCTCCCACCTTGTCGGCAACGGATGGCGCGGGCTTAGGACTGAGTCCGGCGAGCGAAACCGCGCTGATATCTAGTCATAGTCTGGCATTTAGCGGCGGCTCGCTGACCCAGGATACCAGTATCTGTGGTGCGCTAACCATCCAATCGGTGGATATGAACAACGGCGCATTGAGCCCCTTGTCGGCAGTCACGATCAATCTGGCGACTAGTTCATCACCCACCGGTGCCTTTTATTCTGACCCCGGCTGTCAGACAAGCATCACCTCCATCCAGCAAGCAGCGAATACCTCACGCACGGTCGTTTATTACAAAGACGCGGTTGCCGGAACGCCCACTCTAAAGGCGACAGAAACTTCCGGTCTCGGGTGGAACGGTGCCAGCCAGACGGCCCAGATCGCCGCAGCCAATACCCTCACCTTTACCAATGCCCAGCTCTCACTCGTCACCGGGACCTGCGGTACGCTGACCTTGCAGACAAAAACGGCCACCGGCTCGACGGGAACGGTCAATACCGCGGTTATCTTTCAGCTGATCAGCAGCAATGCCTCGACGGGCCTGTTCTATAGCGATCAGGGCTGCACCCAACAGATGACGTCGGCGACGATCGCCGCTGGTGCCTCGAACATCACCTTTTACTACAAGGATACGACGCTAGGGGCTGCGGTTCTTGGTGCGGTAGAGTCGCCCTCGCAAGGGTGGATGGCCGCTAGTCAGACGGCGAGTATCATCCCGCAGTGAGCGCTGGGAGCGACAAAAAACAAATATAAGTTTGATTAGGCGGCACCTTCTAACGAAAGTTCTGGATGGGTGTCGCCAGCTTATTTCCATCGATGTAAACACCGCAGTCCACTTTTTTAATGTCTGGTTTAATCATTTCCTCGTAGTGAGGTCCGCCGGGTCCTTCGCCCCAAAGAGCTCCGAGGCAGTCCATCGTGTCGATCAATGGATCGCCGGTCCAGGCGGGACCAGGGTTCACCGGTGACATGCCACCACTCCACAGCAGACACATATTCTGCCAATAGTTTCCGCTGCCGTTACACCGGCCAAAGGCACCGTGCATGATCTTGCTGATGCTGTCTTGTTTTCCTTCTTGATCGGCGCAGGCTTCGTCTTCAGGTGTTCCGCGTACGAGGGCCGTTAAACCCAAGGTGGAGCGGTAACGGTTGATCTGATTTTTGCAGCCCTCCCTAGCGTCAGCATTGGGGTCGCCGTGGGGATGCGGGAGGCACTCGGTGCCCTTGGCAAAGTAGCCGCTGGCGCACTCACAGCTAAAAACTTTAACCTGCTCAACGCAGCGGCCGTGTCCCGAGCAGGTCACATTGGCGCAAGAGGTCGGAGGTGCCGGCGAGGCCGGAGACGCTACAGTGGCAGCGGTCGCATCGGGGGTCCCAGTGGCATCGGCTGGCTTTGCCGTGCTGCGATCATTCGCAGACGCGTCTGCTGCGGTGTTGGAACCTGAGGCCTGAGCCGTCGTATTGGCATCAACGCCGTTATTTCTGGCAGCTTTTGGGCTGCCGTTTTCTTTGCCCTGGCAGGCCACAGTGAGACATACGGCGACGATCCATATCGATTTTGTCATGTTCGTCTCATTCTGGTGATTGATTGCCTGAACACACTAGATTCATGGGCTTGCATAAACCTAATTGGTAAGCAGGTGAACTTATCTGGGGACTCAGAGACCCGACTGTGTCTTTTCGGATTTCATGGCACATAACTTTAAAGACTTCGGCTATGGCTGTATCTTGCGGCCTTTACTAACAAAATATGCGTCTCTGGCCAGTATTTGTTGCTTCAGATGACTGGCCTGCAAGATGACTGGCCTGCGTGACTGGCCTGCGTGACTGGCCTGCGCCAGGCCTGGCAGTTGCATACGTATCCTTGTTGGATTGTTTCAGCCCTTTCTGTTAACTTTACCGTGTAGTGGCAACACACATTTCCCACTTATCCCCGGATTCCAAGGTTGACGCCCAGTTGCTGTTCACCGCGCGAGCAGATGTTGACTACCGCGCGGCCGCGCCGACCGTGTCGGCTCCTGCGGTGATGCCGCTTGGTTGCTCGCCGATTGTCGCTTCTCCGCTTGTGCTCGACTCCGAGCGAGCGCTCATCGCCGCCACCGCGGTGATTTGGCGCGCGGCAGGACCGCTTGCGGTAAGCTGAGGAAAAATCGGCTTTAAGAAAGACCGTCGCGGACGGCGGTCAAATTTCGACCACCGCGCCGATCTCGATCGCCTGTTCCGCTGGAATCTGGAAGTAGTCGGTTGCCTTCTGCGAGTTCCGCATCAAGCGGGCGAAGAGGTGCTCGCGCCAGATCGCCATTCCTGGCCGATCGGTAGCGATCAGAGTCTCCCGGCCGAGGAAGAAGGTCGTCTTTGAGACGTCCATTTGCAAACTGAACGAGGCGCACTGTTTCAAGATTTCCGGCACGTTCGGGGCTTCCATAAAGCCGTATCGCGCGATTACGCGGTGAATGCCCGCTCCGCAGTGGATGACCTGCAGCCGCTCTTCCGCGGCAACGTGTGGCGACAGGTCTGTTTGAATGGTCAAGATCACGACCGTCGCGTGGATCACTTGGTTGTGCTTCAAGTTGTGAACCAACGACGGAGGCGTTCCCTTCGAGACCGCCGTCATAAAGACGGCCGTGCCGGGTATTCGACTGTGTGCTGCAGGAATCAATTCATCTATGAACCGTTCAAGCGGTATGGAACTTGAAGTCATTCGATCTGCAAGAATTCGCCGGCCGTCCTTCCACGTCGTCATCAGAATGTAGAGAACCCCGCCGAGGACAAGCGGGAACCACCCGCCATCAAGAATCTTCATCACGTTGGCGCTTAAGAACGCTACGTCGAAGGCGAGAAAGGTACTGACTAAGGGAACTGCCACGAGCCTGCTCCACCCCCACCTGCGCCGCATGACGATGTAGAGGAAGACGGTGGTAACCGCCATGGTCGCGGTCACAGCGATGCCATAGGCTGCGGCAAGGCTGCTTGAGGTCTTGAACTCGAAAATCAAATAGAGCGTCCCGACGAGCAACGCCCAGTTGATTACTGGCACATAGATCTGGCCGATCTCTTTGGCCGACGTGTGCTTGATCTCGAGGCGCGGCAGATACCCAAGCTGGACTGCCTGCTGGCTGAGTGAGAACGCGCCGGTGATCAGCGCCTGAGAAGCGATGATCGATGCGGCCGTCGCTAGGCCGACAAGCGGAAGAACACCCCAGCTCGGAGCCAAAAGGTAGAAGGGATTCTCAGCGGCCGCGGGATTTGTCAGCAGCAAAGCGCCCTGACCGAGGTATTGCAGGGTAAGGCCGGGCAACGCCACGAAAAGCCAACCGAGCTGGATAGGCCGCCGGCCGAAGTGTCCAAGATCAGCGTAAAGAGCTTCACCACCCGTCACGACGAGAAAGACGCTACCTAGGACCACGAAGCCATGCCACGAATTGGCGATAAGGAAATGGGCTGCGTACATCGGATTGAAAGCTACGAGCACCCCGGGATGCGCGAGGATTCCTTTGAGGCCAAGTGCTCCAAGAACGGTAAACCAGACAAGAATCACTGGACCAAAGGTCTTGCCGATGCGCGCTGTTCCGTGGCTTTGGATGAGAAAGAGTCCGATCAGAATTGACGCAGCGATCAGAAGAATGTAGGGCTCAAAGAGGGGCGTTGCCACTTTAAGACCTTCGACGGCACTGAGCACCGAGATGGCTGGAGTAATCACGCCATCTCCGTAAAGCAGCGCCGCACCAAAGAGCCCGAGCGCCAAGAGAATCCGCACCGACCGTTTGCCAGAGGAAGTGCCCATCGGGATTGCTAGCGACATCAGCGCGAGACTCCCGCCTTCGCCCTTGTTGTCAGCTTTCAGAACGAACGCTAGGTACTTGATTGAGATGACGACGATCAATGACCAGATAATAAGGGACAAAACGCCGAGGACGTTGGCATGGCTCAACGCGATTCCATGTGCGCCATGGAAGCATTCGCGGAGTGCGTAGAGCGGACTCGTGCCAATGTCGCCATAGACGATACCCAAGGCCCCCAATGTCGCAGCTGCTAGATTGCTCGGCGACGTTGGACTTATACGCGCAGATTCGGACGTTCCAACCGACACAAGCGGTTTAGTATCCATCGGAACACCCCTTCGTGATTTCGCTGCAGCTTCTCTGGCCATATCCACGTGACTTATACCGGCCTATGGGAGTCACGCACCTCCTGTTTACACCATCGGAATTTATTGAAAAATTGTCGGCACCTATACCTCCGCCCCGCCAACATCTAGTTAGATGGGCGGGTTTTTTGCACCAATTTCGCCGTATAGGAAGGATATTATCCTGGATCCATCGATTAGGAAAGGCTTCGGCAGTACGTCAGTCTGTCAAAATGACGCAAAGCATGACGCCGCTCATGCTGCCTTGGGCGTGGGTCAGACGCGCGCACGCGCATATCTATCTTAGTCTTGGATGGTGCCTATATTTGCCGGGAAAATAAGCGGGCATTTTTTCATAAAATATCGGACCCAAGTGACCAGGATATCGCTGCGCTCTTGGAGTCGATTATGGAGGCCGTGGAGCAACCCCGCTCAGGCCCGACAGGGTTTGAAGCACGGCCCAGGCAAACACCAGCTGGACGTGGAACAAGTCCCT
>Ga0315291_10002704_pt1 | contig 23078 bp, 18 predicted proteins | sample YL17G12_20_MG_FD_203070 | JGI IMG/M metagenome (GOLD analysis project Ga0315291, IMG submission 203070) | Sediment microbial communities from Yellowstone Lake, YNP, Wyoming, USA - YL17G12_20 | ecosystem: Environmental > Aquatic > Freshwater > Lake > Sediment | place: USA: Wyoming | collected... | reverse complement strand
CAAGTGAAAGTGCTGCCATCATTTCCGTCACACCGGCGAGACGCCGGTGCCACTGCGCTGACGCCAAGTTCGCCCTTAATTCAACGGTATTGGGGCTAAGCTGCAAGCGGCGGACAGAAACCCATCCTACGCCAGGGTGGCAAGCTTGGGAAGGCGCGAGGCCAGGATTGCTCCGGTTGCTCGGCCGCGCGTCGGGCCACCATGGCGCGTGCGCGCTTCGACCGTCAAATTCAGTTTTGCGGACGACTAGAACTCTTGGGCGGAAAGGGTTTGGGAGTCGGAGGAGGCGTTCAGGCGCTCCCAGGTGGCCAGCTTTCCGTGGGGAGAGATTTCGACGAAGTTGTTGACCCAGCGGACGCTGCCGTCGGCCAGGCAGACGTAGATCCCGCCGGGGTGCATACTACGGGCAGTCTGCTGATAGTTGGGTCGGGAGCCGTCGGCGCAGCCCATCCCCATCATCAGGAGCGCTTCCTTTCCACCGACGGCGGCCTGCACCTCGGAGCAGTGCAGGAGATCGTCGGCCTCGGGCGTGGGGCTGTTGGGGCCGTTGCAGTCGCCGGTGGTTCCGTGGGCCCACAGCGCGCTGGGACATCCGCCGCTCATGGCCCAGACGCCCCGGGCGTCGATCGGGACGACTCCCGCCCGGATCTCGCCAACCAGGATGGTGTTGCTGGTGCCGTCGGCGATGTCGCCGGTGCTGACCGAGGTGTTGGCGCCCATCACGCCCCGCAACCGGTTATCCCTCCATCCGCGGGAATGGGCGAAGGCGGCATTGTTTGCGCCGTGATCCATGCCGCAGCGGGCGCCGCCGACGCCCGGCCCGGGGTCCGCGGTCATGAACCCCAGGCTGGCGTTGGCCGCGTAGTTGCCCCGGGCCCAGTCCGGCCCCTGGTTGTACCACGACCCGTCGTAAGGCACCTGGTTGTAGGCGTCCGAGGGACAGAGCATCACCGGCAGCCCGGTGCTGCGGGGCTGCCTGTTGATCGGGGCACAAATGGACTGGGTGAAATCGAACTGGTCGTAGAGCCCCTGTTGCTCCATGAAGGGCAGGATCAAGATCACCCAGTTCTTGCCCAGGTTGGGGTTATCGCAGGCATGGATGTTCGATCCCGCCGGCCAATAGGAGCTGGGCGGAAAGGCGTTCCAGGCTTCGTGGTAGTTGTGCAGGGCGATGCCGATCTGCCGGAAGTTGGCCGCGCACTTGACACGCCTTGCCTCTTCCCGCGCTTCCTGGACCGCGGGCAACAGCAGGGCGATCAGGATGCCGATGATGGCGATCACCACCAACAGCTCGATCAGCGTAAAACCACGCCAATTCCAGCGGCAACGTTTCATCGTTTCATCCCCCCCAGGAAAAAGGGGACAGGTCCAATTTGCCGGAACGGCCCGAAGGGTGCTTCGCACAAATTGGACCTGTCCCCTTTTTCTTTGCAGGATCGTGCAAGTCCATTTAGCGGGCGAGACGTTATCGGCGCTTGGCGGCCCGGCCCGGTTTGTCGATTTCCAGCAGGAATTCCTGGTTGCGCCGGGTCACCTCGATCTGCAAGGGCGTGGTTGATGGATCGGCGTAGATTGGCGGCACGGAACCGGCTCCGGTGGGGCTTTCGTCGGCGACCTTCACGGTCACCTTGTGCGGTCCCAAGACGACACCGTCGCGGTGCTCGCAGGTGCTGGCGTAAGCGAATGTGCCGTCTTCGGGATTCAGCTCGGCGAGCCCTGGTCTGGCGTGCACGCTGGACTTCAGCGGATCCACCTGGGGATGGAATCCCAGGAAGACGCTCCCGGCCGGGATCAGCGATCCGTCCTTGTAGGTGACCTTACCGTGGATGGGCACGATATCGTAGGGCGTCTTGCTGCACCCGGCCAAGAGCAGCAGGACCGCCACCAGGGCAAACGGTTTGCTCAGCCGGGCTGACCAGGGCCAGCCGCGCCAAGCCGAGTCCATCAGCAGCTCCCTAAATGCGGCGTAGCCGCAACCCAACGGCGGGCAAGCCCGCCCGCTAAACGCTCGAAAGCACAGCACTTGCGAGGATCCGAAAACGCCTGTGCAACACGCGCCCAGATCCACACCGCGGCCGGGCGCCGCGCTGCAGATACGGACATTGTTCCACAGATCCGACCTTTACGCAACCCGGCCACCCTTCACCCTTCCCCTTGTCCCTTCCGACTCTTTCCCCTCGCCCCTCGGGACGCAGTGGCGACTGAAGTCGCCACCCCTCATCCCTCGCCCCTGGTCCGTCGCCCCCCGTCCCTTACGTTCCCCAGTCGCGGGCATAGCGGAAATCGCGGTCCATGGTCCGCTGCGAGAGCTTGGCGATCACCGGCATGCGGCGTTTGTAGTGGCTGCGCCGGACAATGGCGGCCACGCGGTCGACGAATTGGAGATCGAAGCCGGCAGCGATCAACTCCGCCCGGCGCCAGCGACGGTCGACCATCAAGACCAGCATCCGATCGACCTCGGCGTAGCTGAAGCCCAGCTCGGCCTCGTCGGTCTGGCCCACCCAAAGGTCGCCGGTGGGGGTTTTGGCGAGGATCGGTTCGGGCACGCCCAGGTAGGCGGCCAGTTGGTAGAGCTGGGTCTTGTAGAGGTCGCCCACCGGGTTGATGGCCGAGGCCATGTCGCCGAACTGCGTGCCGTAGCCCAACAGCAGCTCGCTCTTGTTGCTGGTGCCCACGACGAGGCCCTGGAAGGCGGCGCTTTGGTCGTAGAGCACGGTCATCCGCTCGCGGGCGCACTTGTTGGCCAGCCGCATCTGGGAGGCCTCTCCGATGCGGGCGAAGTAGGCGTCGATCTGAGCGGTGATCGGCACGTCGATCATTTTTACGCCCAGGGCGGCCAGCACCGCCTGGCTGTCGCGCCGGGTGGCCTCGCTGGAGGTCTTGTAGGGCATGGTCACGGCCAGGACGTTTTCCGGCCCCAGGGCCCGGGCGGCCAGGTAGGTGACCGTGCTCGAGTCAATCCCGCCGGAAAGGCCCACCATGCCCCGCCCGAAGCCGGCCCGCTGGATCTCGTTGCGGATGAACCGGCAGAGGATCTGGGTGACCAGCTCGGGGTTGATCCTCAGTTCGGCGGGTGCCGCCTCGAGGTCTTTGGTCGAACCGTCTGTTGATTCTGGACACATGGGCGAGGATGAATGCTGAATGCTGAATTCTGAATGCTGAATGCTGAACGCTGAGTGCTGAATAGTGAATGCGACCAGAAAAGGTAGCACAGAGGTGCGTCACTGTCCATTCAGCATTCAGCATTCAGCATTCAGCATTCATAACGTTGCCGCTTGATGCGGTTGAGTTCTTCGATGGTCAACAGCAGCCGCTCGTCCCGGGCCAGCGGCGTGATCAGTCGTTGACGGCGGAGTTCGGCCGTGTCGAAGACCGCCAGGGTGAGTGCCTCGTCGAGCATAGGGGCCTTGGCGATGGTGCGGCCGTCGGGGCCGACCGCCATGCTGCCGCCCCAGAAGCACAGCCCGTCCTCGAAACCCACCCGGTTGACGAAAACCACCACGGCACCCAACAGTTGGGCAAAGGCCGTGCAGAGCTGCTGGTAGGTCTGGGCGGTGCCGATGTGGGGGCCGTCGACGCCGCGAGCAGGGGAATTGGCGGGGCAGATCAGCAGGTCGACCTCCTCGGCCTGCATGATGGCGGCGGCCGAGAGGTGCCAAAAATCCTCGCAGATCAGCATCCCCACCCGCCCGAACCGCGCCGTGTCGAACGCCTCGATCCGCTCACCCGCGGCAAAGTACCGCTGCTCGTCGAACAGGCCGTAGGTGGGCAGATACACCTTGCGATGGAGGTGGACGATGCGGCCTCCCTCGGCGAAAAACGCGGCATTAAAGAAGCGATGGCGGGGCGACTCCTCGACCAGGCCGGCCACCAGCGAGGTGGGGCCGGCCGCCTCGATCAGCCGGCCAATCACCGGGCCGGTGGGAGAGAGGGCCAGATCGGGAACCATGTCGCGGACGAAGTAGCCGGTCAGCGACAGTTCCGGGAAGACGATCAGGTCGGCCTGCTGTCGGCGGGCGGCCTCGATCTGCGCCAGATGCAGCGCCAGGTTTCGCTCCCGATCGCCCAGCGCCGGGGAGATCTGGGCCAGGGCCACCCGCAGCACGCCGGAGTGACCCTGCTCAGCGGGGAAGGCATCTAGGGCCGGCTCGTAGTAAGCGGAAGTGGGACCCACGGGCTGGTTCCCTCGGGGCTGGCTCACGCTCGTGCTCACGGGACGAATCAGATCTCTCCCAGCGCCACCTGGATAGCTGTTTTCAGGCCGCGGCGGGTAGTTGGCGAAAACTCGACGTCGAACCAGAGGATCCCCCCCTTGGCATCGAGCAGATAGACCCGGAGGAATCTCTCGGTGGCCACCTTGTTGAAGAAGGCACGGTCCGGGTCGAAGAGGTTGGGAAACGTGACCTTCGCAGCGGCTACCAGTTTGCGAACGGCCTCCGGCGGGTCACCCTCGTTGATCCCGACCACCCGAACTCCCTTGTCCTGATCGGCGTCGTAAAGGTCCTGCAAGTCCCCCAGCACCTCGTTGGCTTTCAGTTTGCCGGCGTCGGTTTCGCCGCTTTTCCAGAAGCAGACCACCGTCAGCTTCTGGCCACGCAGTTCGCTGAGCAACACCGGTTTGTCGGCGAGGTCCGGCAACTTGGCATCGGGCATGATGTCGCCTTCGCGCACGACGCACCCCTTGAGTTGTTCTTCAGTCAGGACGACCTTGGGCATCTTGGCCTTCGGTGCCGGCCCCTGGCTGGGCGAAGGATTGGCCTTGGTGGGCGGATGGCTGGTCGGGGTACCCTTCCCTGCGTCCGGACCACCCGATTGGCCATCCGGTTTGCCCGGATTACTCGGGCTCGCCTCGTTGCCGCAGCCCCAACCGGCCACAGCCAAACAGCCCACCACGACGAGGCCCCAATGTTGCCTGCGATTGCGCATCGTCTTGCCTCCTCCGGGTTTGGCCCACGCGATTGGGGGGCATCTTCGACGACGAAGGGATCGTCGCCGGCTCGTTTTCGCGGTCGGAGTGCCCTCCCGAACTCTTGATAGAGTTGCACGATTCCGCGAGTGACTCGTTTAGCCGCCGCGGCTACGCGGCGGTCGGGACGATAACGTTTTCCGTTGCTTCCGCCGCGTGGCCGCGGCGGCTAAACGGGATACGCACCACGACGGGAGCTTACGCAACAGAAACGGTCTAGCTTGTCTACCGTACTGACTGAATTCTCTCCACCGCTGGGGAGTTCGTCAACGGGTGGTCTGGATCCCCAGTTCGCGGAGTTGGCGGGGATCGACCTTCCCGGGTGCCCCCGTCATCAGGTCAGTCGCCCGCTGGGTCTTGGGGAAGGCAATCCCGTCGCGGATGCTCTCCAGGCGGCCGAAGAGCATCACGAGGCGGTCGACGCCCAGGGCGATCCCCCCGTGGGGCGGGGCACCGTACTGCAAGGCGTCCAGGAGGAAGCCGAACTGCTCCTGGGCCGTCTGCCGATCGATTCCCAACAGCTCGAACACCTGTCGCTGCACCTGGCTGTCGTGGATCCGGATCGTCCCGCCCCCGGCCTCGGAGCCGTTGATCACCAGGTCGTACGCCTGAGCGCGGCATTTGCCCGGCTCGGTGGAGAGCAACTCGCGGTCCTGGGGTCTGGGGGCGGTGAACGGGTGGTGCATGGCGGTCCAACCACCTTCTTCTTCATTGTAAGCGAACATGGGAAACTCGACGATCCAGGAGAAGTGCATCCGGGCCGGGTCGTAGAGCTTCAGTTCGGCGCCCAACCGCTTGCGCAGGGCGTACAGCACCTTGCAGGTCACCTCGAACTGGTCGGCCACCAGCAGCAGCAGATCACCCGGCTCGGCCTCCATCCGTCGGGCGATGGCCTCCAGCAACTCGGGGCTGAAGTTCTTGGCCATCGGCGAGGCCAGGCTGCCGCCTTCTTCGACCTTAAACCAGACCAGCCCCTTGGCGCCGTAACCTTCGACCACAAAGCTGGTCAGCTCGTCGATTCCCTTGCGGGAATACCGGCCGGGTACCCTTTGGGTGGCCCCCTTGGCGTTGATGCCGCGGACTCGGCCGCCCGACTCGGCCGCCTGGCGGAACACACGGAACTCCGTCTGCCTCGCCAGGTCGGTCACGTCGATCAGCTCCATGCCGAAGCGTAAGTCGGGGGCGTCGTGGCCGAACCGCTCCATCGCCTCGTCGTAGGTCATCCGCGGCAGCGGCAGGGAGATTTCCAGGTCGAGGATCTCACGGGCCAGCCGGACCATCAGCCCGTCGATCACGCCCGTCACGTCGCCGGCGTCGACGAAGGCCATCTCCAGGTCCAACTGGGTGAACTCCGGCTGCCGGTCCGCCCGCAGGTCTTCGTCGCGAAAGCACCGGGCGATCTGCACGTAGCGATCGTAGCCGGCGATCATGAGAATCTGCTTGTAGAGTTGCGGCGACTGCGGCAGGGCGTAGAAGGAACCCTGTTGGATGCGACTGGGGACGAGGTAGTCGCGGGCGCCTTCGGGCGTGCTCCGCCCCAACATGGGCGTCTCCACGTCGATGAATCCCAGCTCGTCGAAGTAGTCCCGCATCAACTTGATCATCCGATGCCGCAGCAAAAGGGTCTGCTGCATCTCCGCTCGCCGCAGGTCGATGTAGCGGTGCTTCAGCCGCAAGTCTTCGCCGGGCAGCTCCCTGGCGCTCGGCTGGAACGGTGGGGTCTGGCTCTTGTTGAGGATCTGCACCTGCCGGACCCGCACCTCGATCTCGCCGGTGGAGAGCTTGGGGTTGACGGTGCCTTCGGGCCGCGGGGCCACCTGGCCGGTCACCGCGACCACGAATTCCGACCGCAACGCGCGGGCGGCCGACTGGTTCTCTTGGCCGCATTCCGGGCCGAAGACGACTTGGGTCTTGCCGTAGCGGTCCCGCAGATCGACAAACTGCACGCCGCTGTGGTCCCGACAGGTATCGACCCAGCCGCATAGGATCACCTCCCGGCCGATGTGCTCCGCCCGTAGTTCTCCGCAGGTATGAGTTCGCAGCAAGGTCGGAGTTCCTCCTGACGCGGCTTGCGGCCGCGACCAAACGGCGGGCGGGCCCGCCCGCCAAACCCGCATTATTCACCGGCGTGCCACGGCCGAGTCGGCCGTGCTGCGCTGGGGAGACCGCAAGGTTTGGAGCACGGCTGACACAGCCGTGGCACCCGAGCACCGACTAATAGTATCGATCGCCAGGATCACAGAACCAATGAGTTTAGACGGATACCGCCGATGCGCGAAGGCTCAGTACAGACCACGATGGTGCTGACGGGTTAATTGGTGGGAGAAGACCGACCAATACTAGGGGACGAAAAGCCCCAGATCGGTGGTAGACAAGCTGCCCCTGGCACCCGTCAAATCCGCCTTGGCAGACCGACGAATGACCCTGCGTGATTCTGGGAAATCCAGGGTGGCTGGCGGCGGACGGGCACCGAAGCGAAGCTCTGGTCGGCGGCGAACCAGAAGCATCAAGCGCGGCCGACGGGCCGCGCTTGGTGCCGTATCAGAAGCCCCTCACCTTTGTCGAGGTGTCGCGCAGGGGCTAGTCTGAACGCAAAGCGTCAAAAACTGAACCCGAAGGAGAAATCCGGGCTCCGGTACCCAAAGCCGTATTGGGGGCCATAGTAGTACGCAGGCCCGCGGTAGACCGGCGGAGGCACCACCGGCACGAATCTCGGCGCTGGGATCACGACGGCCGGATAGTGCCACGCCCGGGGGTAAGCGAACGCCGGGCCGTAGCCGCGATAGCCGCGATGGCCATAATACCCGCCATAATACCCGTGGCCGTGCAGGCCGACTTGTTGGAACTGGGGCATCCTCCCGATGGAGACATCGGTCTGGATCCCGTGTCCGGCTGCCACCTGGATCGCCGTCGCGCGAGACACGACCGGCTGGCCATGAGACTGATCGCCCGCCAGGCACACAATGCCAACGACGGCCAGACCCAATGCAACTCGTTTCATGGCGAACTCCTTTCTGATCGTCGTAAGGGAGAGTCATCTCGGCAGCTTCTTGCGATTGCAGGTTTCGTGCCGGGAACCAACTGGAATCACTCAACCCTTTGCGGGAAAATAAGTTGCGCTCTGTGTGGCGACCGCAGTGGCACGAGATTTTTGGCCATTGCGCCATCAATACGACTACACAGCATCACAGAATGAGCACAGTCGCAAGCGGCACGGCCTCCCGACACAGCGGTTGATCCACCCTGCCATTGGGGTAGAATGAATGCTGATCGCAGGAGCAGTGGCGGTCCGGCCGCGTGGATCCTCCTCGGGGCACGCGGCCACCGTGGATATCGGATTCCCTTCGGCGGCGTTCCCGGCACCCTGCTGTGCGACCGTGCGGCTGCGGCGGAGCACCTTCGCCGATGGCTGTTGGCCACGCCGGCGGCCGGACCGCGGGACGCCGCCACGGGCGATTCCGTCGAAGAGACCGGACTGATGTCGAAGGATCCGCCACCACAATTCGGGCTGCGCACGATGCTGCTGGGCATGACCGCCTTTGCGGTAGTCTGCGGGCTGGTGGCGTGGTGTGGCCTGACGGGATACAACGGCGTGATCGTGCTGGGCGTCATTCTCGCCGCCGCGGTGGGGACGTTCATCGGCCTGTTGATCTGCTCGTATGCCGGCTTGGGATTCGGTTTTGAAGACCTCAGATGGGAGGTCCTCCGTTGCCTGGCAGTGTGTACCATCACTGTGCTTTCCGGTTACGGTCTAGCCCTACTGTCTCCCGGGCTGGTGCTGATTGCGCCCTTGGTAATGGGGGTCTGCATGAAGCTGGCCTGGCCCGATATTGCCGGAGGGGAGATGGTGATTGCGGGATTCTCCGCCGTCTCGGCGGCGGGGATCGTGTTGGCGCATGTAGCGTACTGGGCCGGGGGCTAGACGGCCGCTAGATGGACTTGCGTGATTCTGGGAATTCTGGAGTGTTTAGCCCCGGCGGCCACGCCGGGGAATTGCGCCGCGTGGCCGCGGCAGCTAAACCGCTTTCCTCCCGGAATCATGCAACGTCATTTAGGAGCGATTGCCGTAACTGCGTGAAGCGACAGACTGAAAACCGCCGATTTCCCCCGACAACGAGAAGGAGGATTGCCATGCGACGATTTGCCCTGATCACGACGCTGCTCGGCTGTGTGGCAACGGCGGGCTGCGCGCCGACGGCTTCGGAAAAACTCGTGGGGAAATGGGACTACAATCTGCTGGACCGCGCCAAACAGGCCGGCGGGGAGCAGCAGGGCAGCGGCGGGGTGAAAGAGACCCTGCTGGGCGCGGCCGAAGCCGCGGGGCTGAAGGTCGGCATGGAGATCGAGTTCAGGGACGATCAGACCGTGACCATGTCGGCCAGCCTGATCGGCACCGCGACCTCGGGGCCAATGGAGTGGAAGGTGGCCCAGGTGGACGGCCAGACGGTGACCGTGGAGATCCGCCGGCGGAACGAGCAGACCGCCCGGAGCTTGCAGATCACGTTCGTCGACGAGGACCATTTCTGGCTCACCCCGCCCGGCACGGGAGACAGTTCGCTGCTGTTTACCCGCGTCAAGCAGGAGTGAGCGGGCCGGGGGATGCTGCATGGATCCAGCGCGGATTGAAGAACTCTCGGAAGAGGCACTGGGGGCGTTGCGGCGCGGCAACCACGTGCGTGCGCTGGCGATTGCCGACCAGTTGACGGCCGCCCTGCCCGAGAGCCCGGTCGCCCGCGCGATTCGGGCCCACGCCCTGCTGGGCACCGACGCCGGCGGGGAGGCGGTGGCCGAGGCCCAGCGGGCGGTGGAGTTGGATCCCCGGAACCAGTATGCTCAAAGGCTGCTGGGGCTGGCGGCGTGGCGGGACGAAAGGCTCACGCTGGCGCAGAGTTCGTTGGAGCGGGCGGTGGAGCTCTCGGGACGCAAGCCCGAGCTGCTGGCCGAGTATGCCTGGTTCATGGCCAGCGAGCGGGGACCCAAACTGGCGGAGCAGGCCGCCCAGGAGGCCGTCCGCGCCGACGAGGGCTCGTCGACCGCCTGGGCCGCGCTGGGGCTGGCCCAGTATCGGCTGCACCGCAGAAAAGAGGCCGAGGCCAGTCTCCGCCGGGCGCTGGAGCTGGGGCCCAACGATCTGTACGCCCAGTCGGCGATGGTGGTCCTGCTGCAGGACCAGCGGCAGGACACCAAGGCCACGGCGCTGGCGCATCTGTTGGAGGGCAGCCCGGGAACGGAGGAGTTCGTCGAGTCGGTGCGTGCCGAGGCCCGAGAGCGGCAGATCGCCCGGATGCTGCTGGAGCGCAAGGCGATCCCCAGGGAGGTGTCCACGGAGTCGCTGCGTCGGCGCGGGTTCTGGCTGGCCCTGGCGGCGGCGATGATTGCCGGTATGTGCGCGCTGATCCAGCCCCAGGGGGCGATCCAGCTTCTCTTGTGCCTGATCGTGCCGCTGGTGGTTCTCTTGTGCCTGCGGCAGCTCTTCTTCGACTGAACGGTGATGTTGCACGCTATTCTTTGGGGTCCCAGCGGGCCTCGATGCGGCGCTCTCGGGCGAAGTCCCGCGGGCCGGCATCGCGGCGGCCGAGCTTCTCGTGCCGGAATTCGACGTGATGGACGCGCGGCGGCAGGTCCTCGATCGTGCACGGTGTCTGGTATGGGTTCCCCTCGGCGTCCTTCTGTAACGTGCCGTCGAGGTAGATCGTGGCCTCGAAGGGATGGGTGACGAAGTTGACGTGCACACGTGAGGGGCGGGTCGCCCAGAATCCCACCGCTGCCAAGACCGAGAGCATGACGATGGCAAGCGTGGCGATCGGCAGGGGTGAGAGGAGCCGTCTTGCCCGGCGGTTCGGCGGGTGCTGCGCCGAAACGGTTTCTGGCACCTTGCTCAATTCGGCGAGCATTTCCCGGGCGTCGCGGAACCGCTGCTGGGGGTCCGGTTCGCAGGCCCGCAGCGCGACCCGGTTCAGGGCGCCCAGCACTGGGGTCTCAACGGCCTCTGCGGCCCGGTCGCCCGGACGCGGAAAGGCGTCGGCCGGCAGCCCGGTCAGCATCTCGTAGACGACCAGGCCCGCGGCGTAGACGTCGGCGCGGGCGTCCATGCGGCCGTCGGGCGGCATGTACCTGAGCGTGCCCACTCGCGAGACTTGGGGGTCGGCCTCGGTGACCAGTCCGAAATCGGCGAGCTTCAACTCTCCGTCGACCAGCAGGCAGTTGGCCGGCTTCACGTCGCGATGGACCATGCCGGCCTGATGGAGAGAGGCCAGTCCGGAGAGAAGCTGCCGGGCGTAACGGGAGCACTCCTCGGGCGGCAGCGGGCCGTCGGCCAGCCGGCTTTGCAGGGTGGCCGGCCGGTAGTCCGCATCCGCCGAGCCCGGACTGCCGGAGACGTCGTCGGCCAGGTCCATCACGTAGAACAGGTGCTCAACCGTCTTGCCCACGTGGTGGATGCAGAGCAGGTTGGGGTGCTGACGGCGGAGGTTTGCTTCGAGGCGGCTGATGGAGGTGATTTCGCGGCCGGCGGGGTCCGTCGTCCCCGAACGCTGCAAGGCAATCAGCTTCACCGCGCGAAGATGCCCGGTGGCCTGATTCCTGGCCAGCCAGACCTGGCCGAAACCGCCCTGTCCGATCAGCCGAATCAGGTCGTAGTCGGGGACCTTGGGCGGCGGGTTGTCGCGGGACGACGGAGAGCTGGCAGCCTGGTTACTCACGGTCGTGAAGACCCCCATCTGGATCGCATGGTTTTCTCGATCCGCGTGCTCAAGGACCGCTCGACGGCCGCGTTGGGGCGCGAGCGGACGGCCTGTTTGATCCGCTGGCCGAGCTGACCGTCGTTGCGATACTCGGCGCCGAGTTCGCTGAGCCGCCGGAGTGCCCTCTTGTGGGCCCGGTAGACGCCGTTGCGGCTTAAGCCCAATACCGTTGAATTAGGCGTAAACACCAGGATGGATCAAGTGGCACCGGCGTCTCGCCGGTGTGGCACAACTCGTGGCAACGCGTTCACTTACGTGCCACCGGCGAGACGCCGGTGCCACTGTGTTGACGCCAAGTTCGCCCTTAATTCAACGGTATTGGGCTTAAGCCCGTGTACTCGGCGACCTTGGCGCCGGGCAGTTCGTAGAGCGTGTACAGCTCGAACGCCAGGTAGGCCCGGGGATTCATCTCGCGGCGGACCACGTCCAGCAGGAGCAGCAACAGGGTCTCCTCGAAGGCGTCTTCCCAGAGGGCGTCGGGGCGGGGGTCGCGGGCTTCCGGCTCGGGGCAGGGCAGCTCCCGGTCGCCGCCTGGGGCCCGGATTCGCTCCGACGGCCCGCGGCGGCGCTGGGCCACCGTGTTGCGAACCAGGGTTCCCAGCCAGTCGCGGAAACGGCCCCGCGCCGGGTCGTAGTGGAAGAGATCCCTCTGCTCGAAGACCGTGAGCATCACGTCCTGCACGATCTCCTCGGCCGTGTGCTCGGAGCAGCCGCGGTGCCGGGCGAAGCCGTAGATCAGCGGCCAGTAGTGCCGGAAGAATTCCTCCCAGGCCAGCGGGTCTGAGGCGTCGCGGAGTCGCTTTAGCCCGCATTTCTCACCACAGTGTGCCACTGCTTGACGTAAGGCAAGCAGTGACGAGGGATTCCGCCCCGCACTGCTTCTGCGAAGCAGTGGCACACTGTGATCCGACGTCGGGTGTTGGTGAGAAATGCGGGCTAACTGTTGGTGGCGCGTTGCAGGAGCTTTTCGTCGCCGATGTGAATGTGTGCCTGGCGTTTGGCGGGATCGAACAGCAACAGCAGGTGATCTCCTTGCTGGGCGTGGCCTCGGCGGAGCGCGGGGCCCAGTCCCCAGCCGCAGCCTCGCTTGGCCACCAGCGTGCCCACGTCGTGGCCCTGGTCGGTCCGCAGCGTGAACTTGCCCCGCAGGTGCCGCCTCATGGCGGCGGGCACGGTGACCACGCCGCCAGAGATGGCGGCCCGCGACAGCCGGTAGGCCAGGTAGAAGCTGCCGTCGGCGGCGCGCCCAAACGCCCTGAGCACGTGCTTGGGGGGAGACGAGGGCTTGCGGCTGAGCAGCTCCCGGAGGGTCTTGCGGCTGACCTTCAGTCCGGGCAGGCCGTATACGCCGCGGCCGTATTGAGCGACGACGGTCGAGGAGGTCACGATGGCGTTGAAGCTGAAGCGATTCATGCCTTTGCGGGCACAGAGTTCCTCGAAGGCGGTTCGCTCCATCAGCGGCCCGTGCTCAAAAAGCACCTCGACCATGCACCGCTCGATGCCGGTAAGAGTCTTCCGCCAGTCGCGGGGCGGATCGGCAACGACCAGGTTTTTTTGCACGCGGATGCCGGGCATCTGGCGGCAGAATTCCAACAGGATCCGCGGCGGGGGCGGCTGGCGGCGACTTCGCCGATACCGCGCCAGGGTGGAGCGCAGCTCGGAGACCTCCATCCGCCCCACCACCGAGAGGACCTTGTCGATCATATTCGGCAGGCCGTAATGGGGCTGCCAACCCAGCCGGAACCAGTTGCGGTTCTTATCCAACCATTGGTGGTCGCTGAGCGTTTGGAGGGTCTGCCGGAGCAACGTGGGGCTGAGCTTCTGCGGGCTGCGGGGGGCCAGTGCCGCCGCCAGTTCGGCCAGTCTGGCGGCCCCGCAGTTGCCCACGACTTGCCTGGCGGTCTCCACGACCAGGCGCAGCGTCTGCGCCTGCTTGGGGTGTACGGCCAGGCGGCTCTGCGCGACGTTGATGATCGCGAATCCAGCGGAGCGGGAGAGCAATGCCGCGGCCTGCTGCACGGATTCGACCGGCAGGTGAGAGGCCGAGAGCCCGGTGACGTCAAACTCCGCTTGGAGATCCTCCAGCGCCCTGGGCAGCCGCTTGGCGAGCAGGGCCAGCGCCCGGTCCAACACGGGCGCGAATACCGTCGTGCCGCGGTCTTGCTTGATTGTGCGGGCGCAGATTTGGCGGATTCTCTCCCTGCTCAGGCCGTGCTTGCGGCCCAGCGCTTCCAGGGTACGGCCGCCCCGGCCATCCCAGCCGTAGTACGCGACCAGGATCTGCCGGTCGCGCGCCCGGCAGGCGGGCGCGAAGACCTGCACCAACTCCTCCTCCAGCGGGAGGCTGCTGAACTGGCGGATTCTGTCGCAGAGTTCACCGATCTGCTCGCGCAAGCGGAGCGGGGTGGGCGGGTCTAGGCGGCGCTGGAGGATGTGCCGGACGAACTCCGCCACGGTGTTCGACTCGGTGTCCATCGCCCGCAACAACCCGCCCAGCCGTGGGTCGGTGAATTGGATCCCTTGGGCCTGGGGGATGTTGGCCAGGGCCCTGGCCGCGGCAGTCAGCCGCTTGTCGAGCCTACCTTCCCTGGAGACACGGTTCTCCAACGAGGTGAGCAGGTCGACCAGGCACTTGGCGCCGAACCCCTTGATGGCGAGCAACTGGCCGACCGTGAGCCCGCCCAGACCCTCGGAACGCCGGCCGTATCCGGCCCGGTGGAGACAGCCGTAGGTGCGGTTCTCCAGGCGAAGCTCGTCCAGGCGCATCCCAGGAGGCGGCTTCGGCAGGCGGCGCTCCAGGATGATGCTGTGGCCTACTGCTGCACCGGCGTGGAAGAGGATCAGACCGGCCAGCCGGCCGATCCTGGCAGGAGTCAAATGCTCCCAAACGGTCTCGTCCAGATCGCACAGCCGCGCCTGGCGGAACCGCGTGCCGCGGACCAGACTGGACGGGATTCGCTCCAGGAGAACCTCCTTAAGCGTCTGCGGTGCCAGGCGGTGGCCGACGCGCGGGTAGCGGTGGCCGGCTTGGAGGTGCTTGACGGCGATCAGCGCGTCGGTCCGCGTGGCTTTACGGGCCTGCGGATGGTCAATCACGTACTCCAGCGAGCAGAGCAGATCGACCAGCGATTTGGCCCAGAATCCGCGCAGCCCGAGCAATCCCCCGATCGTCATCTTCTGAAAATCTTGCGGGCGCTGGTGGATTCTCGCCGAGACCAGGCAGTTCAGCGTGCGAATCTCCAGCTCCAGATCGACCAACGTCATGCCGCGGGGGATTGCGGGCAGACGGCGGTCCTTGACAGGCGCGGGCATGCGGATGGCGCGACCGACGGCACGGATCACCTCCCGCGCCAGTTGGCGACAGACCTGCTGGCCGAACCGGTCCCAGGCCGTCTCGTCCAGATCGCACAACAACAGAGTGGAGAGTGGAGAGTGGAGAGTGGAGAGTGGAGAGTAGGGAGTGGAGGGATGCGTATCTTCCTTACTCTCCACTCTCGACTCTCGACTCTCCACCCTCTTGAGATACTTTGCCGGCACCGGTACCTGCAACAGCTCACGCAGCGTGGCCGGGGCAAGCCGATGACCAGGCCGGGGATATCTACTGCGTGCCATCCCGCTGACCTCCGCACCATGACCGGCGCATTTGTAGCACAGACGCCGGGTTCTGCCTACTAGCGGTTGTATCGCGGGCGTCGGGGAATCTGCCGGCAAGCGATGGACCGCAGCGGCTATCGAGAACGGACGGTAAGGGCAGCAAGCGGCCTGCGCCTCTTGCGCAAGCTGCGCAATCGGTCGCAGGTTCCCAGAATGATGCGGGAGGAAAAAGGGGACAGGTCCAATTTGTGCGAAGCACCCTACGGGCCGTTCCGGCAAATTGGACCTGTCCCCTTTTTCCCGCGGTGTAAGTGGCCGGACGAACAGACACAGGGGGTGGCCTGGGAAAACCTGCCTTTGGCGGGTTGCTTGATCTCCACCGAAAGCTCGGGTACACTCTTGGTACCGGGACGAGAGGGGATAGCGTGTTTCAGCGATCGTAGTCGTCACCAACCTGGGAGGCTGAAGATGACAAAGACTGCGACGGTTCATGCTCAACAGCGGTGGGAGTACATGGAACTCACCCGAAAGACCCAAGCGTATCTGATCAACGAACTGTCCGAACTAGGACAGATCGGGTGGGAGCTCGTGACGGTGAGCAAGCACCGGGAGGCCCGGGCGGGATCTGGCGAAGCCTGGTTCTGGACGGCCTTCGTGAAGCGCCCACAGGCGGCCCATGTTGCGGCGATCTCCCCGCAGGAGACGACGGCCGCTCCGGCAGCGGCGGGGGCGATCCACCGGCCCGCCAGGCTCGAGCCCAGCCAGGCCGGCGAGGAAGTGGACTTCGCCGAGGTACCTCCCGAGGAAGAACCCTCTGTCGCACCGCCCGCCGAATAGGGAAGCGTAGGACGGTGCGGTCCTCTGCCGGAGCAACCTGAGCGTGTCCGGGAATCCGGACGGCCAAGACCGGCTTGTAGGAGGCGTCTCCAGACGCCGACGAGCCTGCGGGAGAGAGGTCGGCGACTGGAGTCGCCTCCTACAACGGGGAGAAAGAAAGGCCATGGGCATCAAGATCGGTGAGTTGAGCTTCTTGCAGGAGCTGTCGAAGCGATTCGGGATCCCGACCCCCGATTTCGTCGTCGAGCCCGTGGCACCATCCGTGGTCAGACGGAAACTGGAGGAGTGGGGGACGGGGATCGTCAAGCCCGACGTGCTCACCGGAAAGAGAGGCGCGGCGGGCGTAGTGCGGACCGTCGACGACGACCGTGCAGCCATCCGCCTGTTGAAACAGGTGGCGGCCACCGAGGTCTCCGGACAGCAGCCGCGTACGGCCTACATGGTCCAGGCCGTTCCGGCCGATCTGGAGGTCTTCTCCGCGATCACTTACAGTTCCCGGCTGCTGGGGCCGGCGGTCACCGTCTCGCTCTGCGGCGGCACGGACATTGAATCGGTTCCGGACGCCCAGAAGGTGACGATGCCGATGGAGGTCTTTCGGGGGCTGAACGCGTATCAGGCCTCGGAGGCGCTGGCCAAACTGGGGCTGGAGGGGCAACTCAACGCCACGCTGGCGCGGTGCTTCGTCAATCAGTGGGATATGTTCATCTCCACGGGGATGCTCAGTTGTGAGATCAACCCCTGGCGCGTGACCCATTCCGGCCAGGTGTATGCCTGCGATTTCAAGGCCACCTTCGACGAGAACAACCGCAAATACCGCGATCTGGGCGTGCAGTGGCCGGAGTATCCCTCGAACGAGACGGCCTTCGAGGAGGAGATGAAGGCGTGGGCCGCAGCCAGCTACCGCGGCCAGGCCCACGTGTCGGACCTCGGCGGAAAGAAGATCCTGCCGATGCTCTTCGGCGGGGGCGCCAGCACGATCATCGTGGAGACGCTGATTCAATCGGGGGGCGACCCGATTTTCCTCTCGGACTTCGGCGGCAACCCTCCCTACGAACGCATGAAGGGGACGGCCGCCATCTGCTTCAAGCATCACCTTGCCAAGGCCTCGCTGCTGTTGATCCTGGGTGGGAAAGCGAACAATACTCAGATCGACGTGACTTTTGCCGCCCTTGCCGACGCCCTTCAGGAATGGGTCGACGAACACGGCCCGGTGTCCATTCCCGTGGTGATCGGGCGCGGCGGCCCCGGGCTGGTGCAGGGCTTCGGGACCTTGAAGAAGACGCTCGACAATCTCGGCATGCCGTACGTGTTTTTCGGGCCCGATACGCCGATTACCATGGTGGCGTCCTATGCCGCTAAGCTTGCCAACTATGCCAACCAGTGCGAGGGAGGGGAGAGCCAGTGAGGGCGCAGACGCTGGAGGACCTCTTGAAGAAGGGCGACCGCGTCGCCGTTTCCAACGTGACCGGGCGTGAAGCCTCGCAGGTCTCGTTCACTTCACAGCTCTACTGCGAGAACATCGTCGCCGGCTGGGCGCTGGGAAAAGGCGGACAGCAGATCTCGATCCCCAAAGGCAGAGACATCCGCGTCTTCGGCCAGTTCGACGACCTGATGGACAGCCTGCCCGACGAGGAGAAGCCGAACAAGGTCATCGTCTACTCGCCGCCGGACGCGGTCTATGGCGACGTCAAGGAGGTCATCGAGCACGGCAAGAGGTTCGTTGAGACCATTTTTGTCATTACGGAGCACGTCTCCGTCGAGGTCACGGCCAAACTCAAGCGTCTCTGCGATCTGGAGGGCATCGATATCGTCGGCTGCAACACCCTGGGGATGATCAACGCCCACGACAGGGTCCGCGTCGGCGCCGTCGGCGGCGAATCACCCGACGAGACCTTCCTGCCGGGCAGTGCCTGCATCATTTCCAACTCGGGCAACATGGTCAACACGATTGCCGGCTACCTCCAGTCGGCCGGGTTGGGCGTCTCCTACGGCATCGCCACCGGCAAGGACGTTCTCATCCTGACTCCGCTCAAGGACCTGCTCATGCTCGCGGAGAGGGACGAGCGGACCCGGCTGATCGTGCTCTACGTCGAACCCGGCGGAACTTACGAGCTGGACGCGCTCGAGTGGGCCCGCCAGCGACAGTTTCCCAAGCCGATCCTGCTCTACGTGGCCGGTTCCATTGCCGAGCGGACCGAGGTTTCCTTGGGCCATGCAGGCGCCGTGGTGGAAGGCAAGCATACGTCGGCCGCGGCCAAGATGGCGCTGTTTGATGAGTATTTCGGCGTGCCGGTGTTCAACCTTGAGACGCAGCAGGAGACTATCGCCAAGCTGGCGCAGACGCGCAACGGAATCCGCGTGAGCACGCTGCACGATCTAGTGCCCGGCGCAGCGGCACTGATGTCGGCCCTGGAGCTGAAACGCGATTTCACCCCCACCAGTCCGTTGGTACTGAAGCCGTGGCTGGTCGGGCTGGGGTCTTTCACGCGGAAGTTGCCGCACGACCTCGTGCCGCACGTGGACACGATTGTCGAACCCTATGGTTCACTCATCAAGGAGCACATCAAGTCCGGCCTGGGGCGGATCCCCGCACGACAATCCATGTGGAACGCTTCCCACGCGTCGTCGAACGACGGGGTCACGCCGCGCGTCTACGGCTATTCGCTGTTGAACCTGATGAGAGGCGGCTCGTTCGTCGACGCGGTCCTGCTTTCCTGGTTGGGCTGCCGCCCCCAGCACGACTTCGAGTCGCGACTGGCCGAGATGTGTCTGATCGCCTCGCTCACCAACGGGCCGGGCACGATCTCGGCCCAGGCCGCCAAGCTGGCTGCGTGCGCCGGCAACGACCCGAACACGGCCATGATGGCCACCCTGGGAGCCATCGGCACCGTGCATGGAGGCAATGGAAAGCAGGCCGCCAAGCTGCTGATCGAAGTCTTTGGGGCCACCGACCTGAAGGAGCCCTACCACCGGGAGGCGGTCCCGGATCTCGACAAGCTCGCGCGGGCCTACGTCTCCAACTTCAAGAAGCAGAAGTCGGCGGCCAAGGACGCGGGAGTAGAGTACGAAAGGGTCCCCTGCCTGGGTCACCCCGTGTTCAACACCGAGCGGGTCAACTACGATCCCCGGGAGCGAGTCGTCCAGGCGTACCTGGAAGAGCAGGGACTCTATAACGTCTTCCTCGACTTCTATCATCGGCTGGCGCAGGAACTCATGACGCAGCAGGCCACCACCAAGGTCCACGCGGTGAACGTGGACGCCGCTCTCACCTGCGTGCTGATGGGCATCGCCTGGCCGCTGCTGGCGGACAACAAGATCAGCGTCCAGCGCGCCGTAGACCTGCCGTTTCTCACCTTCGCCCTGGGCAGAGTGGCCGGCGGGGCCAGCGAGTATCTCGATCATCGTGAAAGCGGCACCGCCATGGACATGCGAATACCGGTCTCCGAATGCCGATTCATCGGGCGACCGCAGGACTGACGTAGCGGCGTGTAACTCGTTTAGCCGCCGCGGCCACGCGGCGCAAACAAGCGACAACGCCAACATATTGACCGCCGCGTGGCCGCGGCGGCCAAACGCACTCCTGGACAACCACTTCCCGCGACAAGAACTGAATCCCCAATCCCGTAGATACAGGAACCAAGAGGCCCCGCAAACATGCCCGCTCCCCGCTTTGACATCCTGGGTTTCGGCGCGGTGGCGGTGGACGATCTGATCTACGTCGAGGAGTATCCGCCGGCCGAGAGCAAGGTGCAGGTGCTGAAGCGTCAGCGGCAGTGCGGTGGGCTGACCGGCACGGCGCTGGTGGCGGCGGCACGGCTGGGGTCTCGCTGTGCCTACGTGGGCGTGCTGGGCGAGGACGAGCTTTCCCGGTTTGTCATCGAGAGCCTCGCCCGCGAGGGGATTGAGCTGGGTTATCGGGTCGAGAGTGCTGATGCCCAGCCGGCCCACTCGACGATCATCGTGGACCAGCGGCGGCAGACGCGGACGATCTTCTGCAGCCTCGACTGGCCGCTGGGCGCGGATCCTCTGCGGCCCGAGGCCGATCTGATTCGCTCGGCCCGCGTGGTGCTGGTGGATCACCACGGTCTGGAAGGAACGATCCGTGCGGCGCGGATTGCCCGGGAAAGCGGCGTGGGTGTGGTGGCCGACCTGGAGCGGGACCCGGGCGGACCGTTCGCCGAGCTGCTCGCCCTGGTGGACCACCTGATCATCTCGGAGCGATTCGCCCGGGAGCTGAGCGGGGTGCAGGAGGCGCCCCGGGCGGCCGAATCGCTTTACCGGACAGATCGCCGCGCGGTCGTAGTGACCTGCGGGGCGGCCGGGTGCTGGTATGTGGGCGAGGGTTTCGGCCGGGCCGCCCGGCACCTGCCGGCGTTTGAAGTCGAGGTGGTCGATACCACCGGCTGCGGCGACGTGTTCCACGGGGCCTATGCCTCAGTCCTGGCGCGGGGCGGAGATCTTCACGAGCGGGTGGTAATCGCCACGGCGGCAGCGGCGTTGAAGGCAACCAAGCCCGGCGGTCAGGCCGGTTGCCCCACCATGGACGAGGTGAGTGCCTTTCTTAGAGATTGACGCGGCCGGGTACAGGATGGGATACTGCCAAGATGTCTGGTGCGTTTATCGTCTGATCACGCCCTTGCGGTGGAGAATACGGCAGTGAAACCATGTTGCGAGACCTGCAGAATCCGCAAGTATGCAGAGAGAAGACCGACCTCTCTGTTCGCCAGGCTGTGGAGATGGCACACCAAGTGGTGTCCCGGGTGGAAGGCGTATCAGAAGGAGTTGGCAAGAGCAGAGAACGGAAAACCATCCTAACCGTTTCGTCGAGCTGACCTGGACGACGGCTTTGCCGGGTGGCACTGGCGTTTCGGCAGTGCCGAACTGCTGGCGACGGTCGGTCTTTGGCCTGCCGACAATCTGTTCCACAGGGGGAAAGGTCGGCCCAGAATGGCTCTGTACTTGTCGTCTCGATCCTACACTGGAAAGGAGAGTGAAATGAGCCGACTTCGACGTGTACTGGTATTGGGTGTGGTGCTCGTGTTGGGAGCCGTGTTGGTTTCGGCCGCGGGAGAAGGGCCGGCAGGGAACGCTCGACCGCCCCGGCCGATAACGACGGGACCGGCTGATCTGGTCAGCTTGCTGAACCGGCAGGAAGTCCAGAAGGAATTAGGGCTCAGCGAAGGACAGGTCCGCAAATGGAAAGAAGGCATCGGCCAGTTGGCCAAGCAAGCACAAGAGGGGCTGGCTGGCTGGCGGACGATCACCGATGCACAGGAACGCCGCACCAAGCGCGACGAGTTACTTAAACAGTTGGGCCAGAAACAACGAAGTCTGGTCCAGGCAATTCTCTCCAAAGAGCAGTTGGAGCGACTCAGTCAAATTCGCATCCAGATCCTCGACGCCTTGTACGCCCTGAGCGACCCGGAGGTCGCCCGAAGGCTGCCACTCAGCGATGGGCAGAAGGAGAAGCTGAGCGAGATTCAGAAGGCGATTGAGCAAGAGACGACGAAGCTCAGAGAGCCATTGCGGAATCTCAGCAATCTCAGCCAGGAGGAACAGAGTAATAAACTGGCCGCGTTCGGGAAGGAACTGCGGAGCATTCTCGACAAGGCCAACGAGGAAGCGCTTGGGCTGCTGAGCTCCGAGCAGAAGGAGGAGTTCGAGAAGATCCAGGGCAAGAAGTTCAAGTTGGAGCCGCGCCGCACCCGTGGGTAGACCGCTCAACCAATGATTCCCCCGACATCACAGACCACTGTCCGCCAGCAGGGTCGACTTCGGTGCGATGTCTCCTAGAATCCCTGGCGGCAGCAGTGACGTTTCGCCAGTGCTGCTTCCTGTGCAAGCGTCCTTTTGGCGCCAAACGACGGTGTAGCGCGTCATCCTTGCTCCAGGGATTTGAAGTGCTCCACCACTTGCCCGGTCGTGGATCGGGGGCCTTCAGATGCCAGCCTCCCGCATGCCCCTTGCTGAAATCTCCCTCCGAGAGTGTGATGAGACAATGCTAACCGTCCTGCGAAGCGGTCCGTACCGATTCTTCTTGTATGCGGGTGACCGGTATGAACCGCCGCACGTACATGTTGAGCGTGACGATTGCGAGGCGAAGTTCCGGCGCCAAGGCAGTCTACTCTTGCCGCTACAATCGTCTCAGACGTTGCATGCCCTGGCCTCGGCGTCGGATGGCGACAAGCCGCCAGAATCCCCAATGCTGGTGAAGCAGCCGTTCCAACCTAGCCTTGAGTGGCGCAGTGCGCTCACGGCCTACGGTAGTCGCGCGCACCGCGATCGGGGGACCAACAAGCTGTGGGACGCCGCAAGCGGACAGGCGGCGATTGGGAGCGTCGAATTACGACAGTTGCACGCCTAACTCGAGCCGGCGGGCGTTTTCCAGGGTCCTCGCCGCGGCGCACAAATCTTGGATCGCCACCCCCACGGACTTGAACAGAGTGACTGCGCTGGCGCTCTGCCGGCCGGGCGACCGGCCCAGCAGGATCTCACCCAGCTCCGTGCTGACATGCGACCGCTGAATCAGCCCTTGGCTCAGCGGACCGATCAAATCGCCCGCTTCCTCAAGCGCCGATGCCCGATGGTCCACCACCACCCGCGCTCGACAGACGGTGGCGGGCGGAATCTCCGCCATGTCGGGCCGGTAGGAACCGACTGCGTTGATGTGCGTGCCCGGCGGCAGATCGTGGTCTTCGAAAACGGGCGTGATCGAGGTAGTCGCGGTGCAGATTACGTCAGCGTCTTTAACGGTCTCGGCGGGCGTGCTCATCTGCTCGACGGGCAGGCCGAGCTGCCGGGTCATTTCCGCGGCAAACCGCTCCGCGGCGGTCGGGTCGGCATCATAGACAGAGGCCCGGCGAATGGCACGTACACAGCAGACAGCTTCCAGTTGTGTGCGGGCCTGCACCCCGGCACCGAACAGGGCAACTACCGCA
>Ga0315291_10002703_pt1 | contig 23081 bp, 23 predicted proteins | sample YL17G12_20_MG_FD_203070 | JGI IMG/M metagenome (GOLD analysis project Ga0315291, IMG submission 203070) | Sediment microbial communities from Yellowstone Lake, YNP, Wyoming, USA - YL17G12_20 | ecosystem: Environmental > Aquatic > Freshwater > Lake > Sediment | place: USA: Wyoming | collected... | reverse complement strand
CAAGCCCTAAGATTTGGGCATGCGTATAAAAAGGAAATCGAATTGCTTTTTATCCACGGCTTGATGCATTTGTGCGGTTTAGATCACGAAAAAAGCGCGCGAGAAAATAAAGTTTGGCATAAAATTCAAGATGAAATCATTAGAAAAAGTTTTTAAATCATTTTGTTACGCCCTGCATGGCCTTTATGATGTTTTTAAATCAAGCCTCAATTTTAGAATTGGGATTTTGATAACATTTTTGGTTGCTGTTACTGGTTTTATTGTGAAATTGGGCTTATTTTCCTGGCTGGTGGTTATTTTCACCTGCGCGCTGGTTTTGGCGGCAGAAGCGCTTAATACCGGCGCTGAAAAAATGCTTGATTTTTTTCATCCCGAACGGCATCCTGAAATCGGCCATGTCAAAGACATTATGGCCTCGGCGGTGGCGATTTGCGTCATCGGCGCTCTTTTTGTGGGAATTATCATCTTTGGAAATGCTTTCTATTATTTGCTCAAATAAAAATCCCTCTTGAATTTGTCAAAATTAGCATTTATAGTTAAACTTGAAAGATAACCTATCAATTAATGGAAAAAAAGGCAATTTATGGCAAGAAAAAATATTCGAATAGGCCTTGATTTAGGATCATCAAAAGTTGCAGTTGCGGCTGGTGTTTTGGGTGCCGAAAATTTACCCGATATCATTGGCGTGGGATTGGCGGCGCACTCGGGAATCAGAAGGGGAGTGGTTGTTGATGTTGAAGAAACAATTTCCGCGGTGACAGCGGCGGTGGAAGAGGCCGAAAAAATGGCTGGCATCCGCATTGACGAAGCAACTGTTTCCATCTCAGGAAATCATATTGAAACTCTGCCGGCGCGCGGGGTGATTGCAGTTTCGCGGGCGGATGGAGAAATTGTCGAAGATGATGTTGAACGCGTCTTGGAAGCGGCAAAAGCGCTTTCCGTTCCCGCCAATAGGGAAATTTTGCATGTCGTTCCTCGCTCATTTATTGTGGATAACACCTCTGATATCAAAGACCCGGTGGGTATGACGGGAGTGCGTTTGGAAGTTGACGCTAATTTAATTACTGCCGCCGCTCCTCAAGTGAAAAATCTAACCAAAGCTCTCCTGCAGGCGGACATAGATATTGATTCGCTCGTTTTTGGCATTTTAGCTGATGCCCGTCTTCTACTCACCAAGCGCCAAAAGGAACTGGGCGTAGTTTTGGTTAACATCGGGGCTGGCACTGCATCTTATGCGATTTACGAAGAAGGCGCCCTATTGCGCGCTGGCGTACTGCCTGTCGGCTCTGGGCATATCACTTCTGATTTAGCTATCGGTCTGCGCACCACAGTTGAAGTGGCCGAAGAAATAAAAATTCGCTTTGGTAAAGCGGTCGCCAAACTTGCTTCGGATCGCGAAATGATTGATATGAGCAAAATTGATCCGGCGGAAACGCAAGTGGCTAATGAAAAATATGTTTGCCAAATTATTGAAGCGCGCCTTACGGAAATTTTCTCTTTGGTGCGCGAAGAATTAGCGGCTTTGGGTAAAGACACACTTCTTCCAGCAGGCGCAGTTTTGACGGGAGGCGGAAGCAAGATGACGGGCATTGTCGAACTTGCCAAAGAATGCCTCTCTCTTCCGGTTCAAATTGGAGTGCCTTCACAGGGGTCAACGGGAGTAGTTGACCACTATGAGGATCCCGCTTTTTCAACGGCTTTGGGTTTGATGCTTTGGGAAGCGGAATTTGCGCCTAAAGCCTCTACGATTTCTTTTGTTAAGGGAGGATTCAAAACTTGGTTAGACGCTACAGGCAAAGTCAAAGAATTTTTCAAACAGTTTATGCCATGACAGATTTTAATGTGACTGATTACTGATTTCTACCGATAAGTACTGATAAGGATTTCTTCATTAATGTAAAATATCGGTCCCGAGTACTCGGGATCAGTAGATATCGGTAATTGGTCACAATGTGATTTGTAAAAATAATTTGCATTTATTTTCATTTCATTCTATTATTATTTGTTATATTAAATTTAAGAGGTAGTACTTCAGCGAGGGAGAGCGGAGGCACATGGATAAAGAAACAAGTTATGAAAGTTTTGCCCATATAAAGGTGGTGGGCGTGGGAGGTTCAGGCGGCGCGGCAATCAACCGCATGATCAGCTCAAAACTGAAAGGTGTGGATTTCATTGCCATCAATACTGATGCGCAAGCTTTGTATTACAGCGATGCGCCAGTGAAAGTGCACGTGGGCGGAGAATTAACGCGCGGTTTGGGTGCGGGCGCCGATCCTGAAATTGGCAAAAGAGCCGCCGAGGAATCAAAAGATGAAATCTACGAAGTGATGCGCGGCGCGGATATGGTTTTTGTCACCTGCGGAATGGGCGGGGGAACAGGCACGGGCGGCAGCCCGATAATTTGCGAAATTGCCAAAGAGCTGGGCGCGCTCACAGTGGCTGTGGTCACTAAACCTTTTGCTTTTGAAGGCTTGCGCAGAAGAAAAGTCGCCGAACTGGGAATTGAAGAATTGCGCAGCAAAGTTGACACGCTGATAACTATTCCCAACGATCGCTTGCTTCAGGTTATTGATAAAAAAACCTCGCTTTTGGACGCTTTTGCTGTGGTTGACGATGTTTTGCGCCAAGGCGTGCAAGGCATTGCTGATTTGATTACCATTCATGGCTTGATTAACGTTGACTTTGCTGACGTCAAAGCCATTATGCAGAATTCCGGCGCGGCGTTGATGGGAATTGGCAAGGCCTCTGGCGAATCTCGCGCGATTGAAGCCGCTCGAGCCGCCATTGATTCGCCGCTTTTGGAACTTTCCATTGAGGGGGCGAAAGGAATTCTCTTCAATGTTACAGGCGGCCCAGATCTGGGAATGTATGAAATTGATGAAGCGGCCAAAATTATCACCGAAGCCTCGGATCCTGATGCTAACATTATTTTTGGCGCGGTCATAGACGACACGATGCAGGGTGAAGTTAAAATTACAGTCATTGCCACAGGGTTTGAAAAAACTCCTCAGCAAAAATCTGAAGATATGCGCCGCCACCAGCTTTCGGCAACGCCCGTAGGAGGTATGTCTTCTTTCAACCGTTCCGAAGATCAAACTTCTTCCCAACCCGAAGAGCTCGAAGTCCCTGCTTTTATCAGAAGGAAGATGAAATAATTTATTCTTTCACTCAAAAACGTTCCCCCGAAGGGGGGCGTTTTTAGATTGCCAGTCCACATTTAACTCTTGTTTTCTTTTTAAATAGGGGGTATATTAAAATGTACTTTATAAATTTATGAGAAAAATAAAATAGAAAGGTGGTGGCCACGCTAAGAACGCTGAGCGTTCCGAGGGCGTGGCTATCAGGACGCTAAGCGTCCAGGAAATAAAAATGAAAAAATTGAAAAAAAGATTCTTTTTTGTGTTCGAAGGTGGTGAAGGCTCTGGCAAATCGACGCAAGCAAAGTTATTTTATGAGTGGCTTGTCAAAAAAGGGCATAACGCGCTTTTAACAAAAGAACCAGGAGGAGATGATGGCGTCTGCGCCGAAATTAGAAAAGTTCTAATGGACGAAAAATTTCACAACCAACTCACGAGTAAAACGGAAATGCTTCTTTTTGTCGCTGATAGGGCTCAACATGTGGAAAAGGTTATTCGGCCTGCTTTGGAAGAAGGAAAAATAGTTGTCTGCGATAGATTTGATGCGGCAAATTATGCCTACCAATGCGGAGGGAGAGGAATTGATTCAACAACATTTTTCACAATAAACGATTATGCCAAAGATAAACTTGAGCCTAATTTCTGGTTTTGGATAGATATTGTTGATCCAAGGTTGGGTTTGGAACGAAACTTTAAAGCAGGAAAAAGAGATAGATTCGAAGTTGAAGATATAAATTTCCACTATAGAGTCCACCAGGGCTATGCAGATTTTTTCAAGCATATCTCTCTATATGACCGGACATATATTAATGGTTTATTCCCCGTTGACGAAGTACATAAACAAGTCCTCGATTCCATTAAGCACCTGCATCTGTAATTTGTCACTCTTGACTGACGGTCGTCAAAGAAGAGTGACAACTGTTATCTTGAATGAAAATGAGTATAATTTTTTAAGGAGGTGATTTCGGTGAGCCAAGAAGTTATGGTCAAAGAAATTGTGGACCAAGAAAAAGTTAAGGATTTCGTTGAGGAAATATTGTATTTAAACACGCAGCAAAAAGAAATTCCTTTCGCCGAATTTGAGAAGCTGGCGAATGAGAAAAAACTTTCTCCCGAGGAACGAAATGCGGCGATTGAGGAATTAGAAGAAAAAAACGGCGTATACGTTGTGCATGAATTTGAAGAAAATAAATATAATGTGGAGTAAAAATAATCCAAAGGCGGAGAAATCTTTCCCCGCCTTTTTTATATAAAAAAAAACCTCAAGCTTTGTGGGCTTGAGGTTTACTAACAGTTTGGAACCTTAAAAACAGGTTCCCGATTCTTATTTCTTTCCCTTTTTTATTTCGTTATCAAGGATATTATACTTTTTCTTTAGACCTGCGATTGAATTTTCCAAGCTTTGAACGGAATTCCGGACACTACCGACGTCATAAGGGCAATTGACGGTATTGTAGAGAACGTACCAAATTTCTTTGTTTAAATCAATGTAAAATCCATAATAGTAGGCTGAAAGATCTTTGCACTGCATTATTATATCTTTTAGTTGCTTGTGAATCTGCTCTATCTCGGCTGACTCCGGATCAATGTTATTGATGTCTTTTTCGAAATATTCCACTTGAACCTGAATTGTCCATGCTGCCGTTTTTAATAGCCTCATTAAAGATTTTGCCTGCTGAATTTCTTCTGAATCGCTCGACAGCCTAAGTCCAGCGCTAAAATATGCATTGTGCAATATCTGGTTTGTTTGTGTCCGGTAGTTTTCTATTGTAACAAATTGATTTCTTACATCAGATAAAGCATTGACGATGTCAAAGGTTCTTGAGAGGTATTTTCGAGCGGCTTTTTCTTCGCGGGACTGACAACCAAAAATGAAAAACAACAAAATGGCAAAAACCAAGAATCTTTTCAAGAAACTCACCTCCTTAATTTTTAAGTTTCGATTTGTGGGTTTAGTTTGACAAAGATTTTAAGATTTGTCAAGAGGAAGCCTACGTTTCAAAATCTATATCGAGGTCGGACCTCTTTGATCCCGAGTACTCGGGAGAGGTCCGACCTCTGGGGACTGAAAAATGTTATTGTAGTTTAGTGGGAAAAAATTCTACAATATAAAGTCAAGGATGAATCACTAATGACACGAATTTCCCCAATGACACGAATAAATCAAATATTAGTGTCATTCGAGCGATTAGTGTTATTCGTGACTCAATGAGGAGGTTTCATGCCAGAACAAAAAGAAAGCTCTAAGCAAACATCTTTGGTTGAAGCAGTTTTGCCCGGGCGCAAGTCGGGCTGGGTAACCGCTGTCCGGCAAAAAGGCAACCATTTGTTAACAGTCCAACGCAAATTTACCAAACAAGGAGTTCACCCTTTTGATGAAATCAAATGGGTCAAAAGGGCGGCGCTGATTGCTGGCGATGAAGGCAAGGCTGTTTTTGAAGCTAAAGATTTAGAGTTTCCCGATTTTTGGTCGCAAACCGCCGTGAATATTGTCGCTTCAAAATATTTTCGAGTCCTTGACGGCTCGCGCGAAAAATCTGTCAAATCAATGATTGCGCGCGTTACGCAAAATATGGCTAAGTGGGGAATGGAGCAAGGCTATTTCGCAACGGATGAAGATAAAACAATTTTTGAAGCCGAACTTGCCTACATTTTGGCCAACCAATACGGTTCATTTAATTCTCCAGTTTGGTTCAATTGCGGCATTTTACCTGATCCCCAGCTTTCCGCCTGCTTTATTAATTCGATTCAGGACACGATGGATTCAATCCTTAACGCTGTATATATCGAAGGAATGATTTTCAAAGGCGGATCAGGCTCTGGCATAAACTTTTCAGCCTTGCGCTCATCGCGTGAAAAACTCTCGGGCGGGGGAATCGCTTCAGGCCCGCTTTCATTTATGAAAGTTTTGGATACTTCCGCGGGCGTTATCAAATCTGGCGGGACCACTCGCCGCGCCGCCAAAATGGTCATTTTAAATATTGACCATCCAGACATTGAAGATTTTATCAAATGCAAAGCTGAAGAAGAAAAAAAGGCGTGGATTTTAATTGACCACGGCTACGACGGCTCGCTCGACGGCAATGCTTACGGTTCAATCGCTTATCAAAATGCCAATCATTCCGTGCGCGTTACCGACGAATTTATGCAGGCGGTCGTTGATGATAAAGATTGGGAAACCAAAGCGGTAACTTCGGGCGAAACTGTGGGTAGCTACAAAGCGCGCGATTTAATGAAAATGATTGCCGAGTCGGCGTGGGTTTGCGGCGATCCCGGTTTACAATTCGACACGACTATCAACAAATGGAATACCTGCAAAAATTCGGGCAAAATTAATGCCTCAAACCCTTGTTCAGAATATATGTTTTTGGATGATTCCGCTTGCAATCTTGCTTCCATAAACTTGCTAAAATTCCGCAAAGCAGACGGAACTTTTGACATTGATTCATTCAAACATATTGTTGATATCTTCATTACCGCGCAAGAAATTATTATTGATAATGCTTCTTATCCAACCAAAAAAATCGCGGAAAATTCCCATCTTTATCGAGCACTGGGGCTTGGTTACGCCAATTTGGGCGCGCTATTGATGTCATTAGGCATTCCTTACGATTCAGATGAAGGCAGGGCAATGGCGGCGGCAATAACTTCGATTATGACTGGAAAGGCTTATGCTCAATCCGCCAAACTTGCCCAAGCCTCTGAACCTTTTCCAAAATATTCGGAAAATCGCGAAATAATGGATGAAGTTTTGGAAATGCACAAAGCTGAATCAAAAAAAATTCCTGCGCTTGTTTCGCCGGCATTATTGGCTGCTGCCCAAGAAGTTTGGGATGAAGCAATCTCTTTGGGTAAAGATTGCGGATATTCAAACGCGCAGGTTTCTTTGCTTGCTCCAACGGGCACAATCGCGTTTATGATGGACTGCGACACCACTGGCATTGAGCCCGACCTTTCTTTGGTAAAAGTAAAAAAATTGGTGGGCGGCGGCACGATGGAAATTGTCAATATGTCCGTGCCTTTGGCGCTTAAAACTTTGGGCTATAATGAAGAGCAAATTGCTGAAACAACCGCCTACATAAAAAACAAAGGGACAATAGAAAATGCTCCCGGCATTGCCGACGCGCATTATGCCGTTTTTGACACTTCTTTTAAACCTCTTAACGGCCAACGCTATATCCAATATATGGGCCACATCAAAATGGAATCTGCCGTTCAGCCATTCCTTTCCGGTTCGATTTCAAAAACAGTCAATTTGCAAAATGAAATTACTGTCGAAGAAATCGAAGATGTTTATATCGAAGCTTGGAAGGCCGGCTTAAAATGCATCGCGCTTTACCGCGACGGCTGCAAACGCGTCCAACCTTTGAATGTCAAAGGGGCTGATGCCGTGAAACAACCAGACCCTGTGCGCAGAAGATTGCCGGATGAACGTTCTTCGATCACGCATAAATTTGAAATTGGCGGGCACGAAGGCATTTTAACTGCCGGCGCTTACGAAGACGGCAAATTGGGCGAACTCTTTTTGATGATGCACAAAGAAGGCTCGGTTGTTTCGGGTTTGGCGAATTGCCTTTCCATCGCGGTTTCTCTCGCGCTGCAATATGGCGTTCCACTCGAAGCGTTTGTGGATAAATTTGCCTTCCAAAAATTCGAGCCGTCCGGCTGGACCAAAAACGCGCAAATCAGAATGGCCCATTCAATTGTGGATTATGTTTTCCGCTATCTCGCGCTTAAATTTTTGCCTCCCACCGAAGCGGCTAAATATATTTCTGGCTTAAAAGTGGAAAAAGCCGAAATTGCAGTTGAAGATAAAGAAATGAACCAAGAGATATCTGCTACAATAAAATCTCCTTCTCCCCTTGAGGGAGAAGGTCGGGATGAGGGGTCTTCAAAATCTGAAGCGCCTCCTACCTCCATCGAACTCGCATCTGTCCAAACCCAATCCGACGCGCCAGTTTGCGACAACTGCGGCTCCTTAATGGTCCGCAACGGCAGCTGTTATTTGTGCTTGAATTGCTATAAAACGACAGGGAGTTGTAGCTAGATAGTGACGAGTGAAGAGTGAAGAGTTTCGAGTGAGTTATTAAGTGAAGAGTTAAGAATTCATTTTGTAACTCGAAACTTTCTAACTCGTCACTCACTCGAAACTCGTAACTCGAAACTCGTCACTTAATTATGAGAATACAAATAAAACGCATAGATAACACTTTCCCCTTACCCCAATACCAATCCCACGGCGCGGTGGGGTTTGATTTAATTTGCCGTGAAAAAACGGTGGTTGAGCCGCATTCCATTGAGCTTATCCCTTCCAATGTCATTGTCAAAGTTCCAGAAGGCTATATGTTGATGGTAGTGCCGAGATCTTCCACTCCTGCAAAATATGGTTTGATCATTCCCAATTCGCCGGGCATAATTGACCAAGATTACAACGGTCCGGAAGATGAAATAAAAATCCAAGTGTTAAACATTTTAGATGATCCGGTCGTAGTAGAAAGAGGCGACAGAATCGCCCAAGGCATTTTTGTTAAAATTGAAAAAGGGGAGTGGGAAGAATTTGAGCACAGCGGAGATGACCTTTCACGAGGCGGCTTCGGCTCAACAGGATAGGACAGTTACTCAAAAACATTCTCACTTTCTGCAGAAAGTGAGAATGTTTTTGAGTTTGGATTCAGAATGAGAATACTCGCTTCTTTCCGGAATGGCATTTTTAGATTAAAATAATATTAGTAAGTATTCGTCTTAGTGGATTCGTAGATAAAATGTTTAAGCAGATTGAGCCAAAAGATTCTTTTCCAGAAATCGAAAAAGAGGTTTTGAAGTTCTGGGAAGATAATCAAATTTTTGAAAAGTCGGTGGAAAACCGGCCTGATTCAAATCGCTTTGTTTTTTGGGAAGGCCCGCCTTATGCCAACGCCAAACCCGGCATCCACCACATTTTGGCGCGCGCTTCCAAAGATGTTTTTAACAGATACAAAACGATGAAAGGATTTCGCGTTGAGCGCCGCGCAGGCTGGGATTCGCACGGTTTGCCTGTTGAAGTGCAAATCGAAAAAGAATTGGGCTTCAAAACCAAAAAAGATATCGAAAATTATGGCATCGCGGAGTTTAACAAAAAGTGCAAAGAATCGGTTTTGGCATTTAAAGTTGAATTCGAAGAAATGACTCGTAGAATGGGCTATTGGATCGATCTTTCCAACCCTTATGTTACCTACGAAAATTCTTACATCGAATCAGCTTGGGCGATTTTTAAAATGCTTTACGACAAAGGGTTGGTTTATTCAGCGCACAAAGTTGTGCCGCATTGCCCGAGATGCGTGACGACACTTTCATCGCATGAAGTCGCGCAGGGGTATCGGGAAGTGGAGGAAGCTTCAATTTTCATAAAATTGAAGCGCAAAGGGCAAATAGCAAATGGCAAATTGCAAGAGTATTTCCTTGTTTGGACTACTACTCCATGGACTCTGCCTGCTAATGTGGCTTTAGCAGTCAACCCGGATATAACTTATGTAAAAGTGTCTACCCCTCACCTCAATCCTCTCCCACAAGGGGAGAGGAAGAATAAGGAAGAGATTTTAATTCTTGCCAAAAATCGACTTTCGGTTTTAGGTGAAGATTATGAGATCATCGAAGAAATAAAGGGTCAGGATCTGGTGGGCATGGAATACGAACCGCTTTATCCCGAAGTTCTAAAGTCCCTAAAATCCCAAAATACCCTCTCCGAGTCTATCGACTCGAAGAGTCGGAGACCAAAGCCCCAAATAGAAAATGCTTTCAAGGTTGTGGCGGCGGATTTTGTCACGACTGAAGAGGGAACAGGCATCGTCCATATCGCGCCCGCTTTTGGCGCGGACGATATGATTGTGGGGATTCAAGCTAATTTGCCCGTGCTTCAACCCGTTGATCTTGCGGGTCATTTCACTTCTGAATTCAAACTCGGCGAAGGAAAATTCGTCAAAGATGTTGATGAAACAATCACCAAAGATTTGGAAAAGCGCGGATTACTTTTCAAAGTTGAAAAATATACTCACGATTATCCATTTTGCTGGCGCTGCGATTCGCCCATTCTTTATTACGCCAAAGATTCATGGTTTATCAAAATGTCCAAATTTCGCGACGAATTGCTCAAACAAAATAAAACAATAAATTGGGTGCCGGCGCATATTAAAGAAGGAAGATTTGGCGAGTGGCTGGCGAATGTTGAAGATTGGGCTATTTCGCGCGAACGTTTTTGGGGCATTCCCATTCCGATTTGGATTTGCGAAAAATGCGGGGCGGAATTTCCTATCGGCTCGATTAAAGATTTAGAAGAATTGGCGGGCAAGGATTTATCGCAGTTGGATTTGCATCGTCCGTTTGTCGATGAAATAACTTTCGACTGCGCAAACTGCAAAGGCAAGGCGAAACGAGTCCCATTCATTTTGGACATTTGGTATGATTCAGGGGTGATGCCTTACGCTTGTTGGCACTGGCCGTTTGAAAACCAGCAAAAATTTGAAGAAAATTTTCCGGCGGATTTTGTTTCAGAAGGCATTGACCAAACGCGCGGCTGGTTTTACACATTGCATGCTTTGGCCACGGTTTTATTTGAAAAAGCTCCCTTTAAAAATGTGGTCGCGATTGGAATGGTACTCGATAAAAATGGCAAAAAAATGTCCAAATCGCGCGGCAATATTGTTTTGCCTGAAAAAATGATCGCCAAGTATAGTGCAGACGCGGTGCGCTGGTATTTTTATTCAATAAATTCTTCGGCGGAAGACAAACGTTTTGATGAAAAATCTTTGGGAGAAATTATCCGCAAAACATTCATTGTTTTGTGGAATGTTTACGGCTTTTTCGCGACTTATGCCAATCTGGAAAAATGGCAACCCTCGCATAATCATCTCAAAGTCGAAGACCGCCCAATTTTAGACAGATATATAATGGCGCGCCTGCACGAAACAATAAAAGCCGTTGATAAAATGCTGGAGGCTTACGACTTTACTCGCTCTTCACGCCTTCTCGAAGAATTTATTAACGAACTTTCCACTTGGTATTTGCGCAGATCGCGCAAAAGATTTTCGAGCGAAGATAAAAATGATAAAGAATCGGCTTTTCAAACTTTGCATGAAGTTTTGGTAAAAACCGCGCAAATTATTGCTCCCTTTGCCCCGTTTTTTGGCGAAGAATTATACCAACGTTTGGCGGCGCAATTCCGCGATTCCTCGGCCGATTTGGGTTTTGCCGAATCTGTCCATTTGACCGATTTTCCACATGCAAACGAAGATTTAATCGTGCCGCGCGTGCTTAGTCAAATGAAAATAGCGCGCAAGATTGTGGAAATGGCCCATTCAGCGCGCGCGCAAGCCAAAATCAAAGTGCGCCAGCCGCTGGCTTCGCTTTACATTCATGGAAAATTTTCCGCAGATGAAGCCAATTTGGAAACGCTGGAAGAAATCATCAAAGACGAAGTGAATGTCAAAGAATTGATTGTAGTTTCAGATGGCAAAGCCAAAGCGCCCAAAGGCTTTGTTGCTGCAAAAGAAGGCGGGTATACTGTCGCAATCGACACAAAAATCACTTCGGAATTGAAAGAAGAAGGTTTGTTGCGCGAGATGGTGAGATTGATCCAAGATGCCCGCAAAAAAGCAGGTTGCAAGCCGGATGAAAAAGTTGGATTGCTTTTGGAGTCAACAGAAATTTCAGGAATGATAAAAAAATACGAAAATAAACTTAAAATAGAAACAAATTTAGAGTTTATCGAATTTGAAAAATCTGATAAAGTAGATTATTCGGCAGAAGCAAAACTTGATGAAAATGATATTTGGCTCGGCATTCAAAAATTTTGAATTTTGAATTGTAATTTTTCATTTTGATTTTTTATTTTTTAATTTTCTGGATTCCCGCTTTCGCGGGAATGACAATTAGGGATTTGGAATTTGAGATTTTGAATTTATTTGATATTTGATATTTGGGATTTGTGATTTAATTTTTTTATGATAAAAAAATTCTGGAGGGCATTAAACCGCGGGTTTGATTTTATAATGTTGGCGGCTGTCCTCCTTCTTTTATTTTTGGGCGTTGCCGTTTTGTATTCTCTGACGCTCAAGGGCGGAATTGGCGAAATGAAAGAGGTTTGGGACCAGATTACGTTTTGCGGTATTGGCCTTTTTCTTCTCTTCACTTTCACTTTTTTGGACTATCGCGTTTGGAAAGATGTCGCATGGTTTTTTTACATTTTCACAATAATTTTGTTGGTCGCTGTTTTGATTTTGGGCTACACGGTTTTTGGGGCGCAGCGCTGGATTGACTTGGGTTTTTTCCGTTTCCAGCCAGCCGAACTCGCCAAACTTTCATTGGTATTTGTTTTGGCGAGATATTTTTCAAAAGTAAAGCCAGCTATTTTTCCCATTCGATCCCTGATAGTCAGCGGAATTATTACCGCCGTTCCTGTATTTTTGGTTTCGCTTCAGCCCGACATTGGCTCTGCGGCGGTGTTTGTTTTTGTTTGGCTCGCTCTGCTTTTGCTTTCAGGCTTAAAAGCTCGTTTCTTTGCACTGTTTGCGGGAATTGTCGCGCTTTTTACGCCTCTTATTTGGTTTTTGTTGAAAGATTATCAGCGCCAGCGCATTTTGACATTTTTGGAGCCGGAAAAAGATGTGTTGGGCGCGGGCTACAATGTTGTGCAGTCCAAAATTGCCATTGGTTCTGGAGGAATTTGGGGTAGGGGATTGGGTCAGGGCCCGCAGTCTCAACTTGATTATTTGCCTGTCCAGCACACTGATTTTATTTTTGCAGTTTTAGCGGAAGGGCTGGGATTTGTAGGAGCTTTAATTACTTTGGGATTGTTTGCGGTGGTGTTTTGGCGCGGGTTTCGCACATCAAAGCTTGCCCAAGATGAATTTGGCATGTACGCGGCGGTTGGCATTACAGCATTTTTGCTTTTCCAAGTTTTTATCAACATTGGCATGAATCTTGGCATCGTTCCCGTCACGGGCATTCCTTTGCCGTTTTTATCTTATGGCGGCTCGGCGATCGTTGTCTCGCTCTGGGGGATTGGGGTCATAGAATCAATCATTTTGCGCCATAGAAAGATAGCATTTAAATAATTTAAGATTTAAGATTTGAGATTTAAGATTTAGGGAAATACATTCTTCTTGACTCGGAGCTTAAAGATAAGTATTATATATAGTGTTAGTAATACTTTGATCTAAAAGCTATAAGCTATAAGCTAAAACCTGATAAATAAGATGTTTGCCGTAATCAAAACTGGCGGAAAACAATATAAAGTTGCTGAAGGGCAAAAGATTCAGGTTGAAAAAATCGAGGGAGAGCCGGAAGCAAAAATAATCTTCGACGATGTTTTATTAGTCGTCGATGGCGATACATTTGAACTTGGCAAACCAAAAGCAAACGCTACGGTTTCAGCCAAAATTTTGCGCCAGCTGCGTGGTGCCAAAATCCGCGTCTATAAAATGCGCCTTAAAACACGCTATCGCAGAACCCACGGGCACAGGCAATATTTGACGGAAGTAGAAATTCTAGGGATCAAAATGTCAAATGTCTAATGACAAATGTCTAATCAATATCAAATGATTAAATTTCAAAATGTCATTTAGGAGCAAAGACGTCAATTTGCTACATAGCAAGGCAGCCTCTCTGGGTTTGCCTTCTTTTGTGTTTGGGGCAGGGCAAGAAAGGCGGCTGGCTTGGGTAAAAAAATATTTTGATTTTGCGGGCAAAAAAGTTTTGGATGTGGGTTGCGGAGTGGGGGAATACGCGGCAAAATTTCAGGAGTTGGGCGCCGAAGTGTGGGGGGTTGATGTTGATCGCGAAAATATTGTCGAAGCTAAAAAACTTATTGAGAATGTTGCTCTGGCGCCTGCGGAAAATCTGTCTTTTCCCAAAGAGTCCTTTGATATGGTTTTTTTGCATGAAGTTTTAGAGCATGTCGAAGACGATCGCAGAGCCCTGAAAGAAGCGTCGCGAGTGCTAAAACCAGATGGAAAAATCATTTTATTTGTGCCAAATCGGTTGTATCCATTTGAAACCCACGGCTTTTATTTAGGCAAAAAGTTTATCCACAAAAATTTGCCATTGGTGAACTGGCTGCCGCTTCGCCTGCGCAACAAAATCACTGCCAAAGTCCGCATTTACACTCGTCGGTCATTTATAAAACTAATTGATGATTTGCCGCTTTCGGTTGAAAAAATCGATTGGTTAATGCCAGCTTTGGACAAAGTCCAATCTCGCCATAAAATCATTGGAAAAATTTTAAGAAAAAAATTAGATTTACTTCAAAAATCTTGGTTTCGCAGGTTCGGTATCTCAATATTCTTAGTTCTTAAAAAAGACGAAAGACGATAGACGAAAGATCTGCCTTGCCGGCAGGCAGGCGAAAGTAAAATTTTGTTGCATAGAATTTGTCTTTATGTTACGCTAGTAGCGTAAGGGCTTTGAGGCCTTTTTTAAGTAGAGGGAATTATGTTTAAAGCAATTGGAAAATTCTTTGGCGAGGTCAAAAATGAGCTTTCAAAAGTCACTTGGCCATCTCGAGCCGAATCGACAAAACACACTATTTATGTGATCGTTTCAACAGTAATTGCAGGTTTGGTAATTGCTGGCGTGGATTATGTTTTTTCCAAAGGGTTGGCACTTTTGATAGGAACGAAATAAGGCTTTAAAGTGAAAAGAGGAAAAATGGAAGAAGAAAAAGACAATAAAGATGAAGGTTCGGAAGCGGCAGAAAATTTGGAAACTGCTTCAGAGCAAACTGAAGTGCAAGATATTGAAGAACAGGCGCAGGAAGTAACTGCCGAAATCAAAGCGGATGAGCAAAAAGATGAAACCGAAGAAACTGCCGCGCAAATTTTGCCGCAAAAAGACGAACGCGGCAGAATAAAAGATCGGCATTGGTATGCCATTCACACTTATTCCGGCTACGAAGACAGGGTTTCGGACAACCTCAAGCAAAGGATTGAATCGTTGGATATGTCAGACAAGATTTTTGATGTGATGGTGCCCAAAGAAATTCAGTATGAAATTAAAGCGGGCAAGAAAAAGAAGGTGGAAAAAAAGATTTTTCCCGGATATGTGCTTGTGGATATGATTGTCACTGAAGACTCGTGGTATGTAGTGCGCAACACGCCCAACGTGACGGGTTTTGTGGGATTTGGCACAGTGCCTACGCCTGTTTCTGAAGAAGAGGTCAAAACTATCAGAAAAAGAATGGGCGTTGAAGAGCCTAAATATAAGATTGATCTTGTTATTGGCGACGCGGTAAAAGTTACAGATGGGCCATTTAAAGATTTTGACGGCGTGATTTCTGAAGTTGATGAAGAAAAGGGCAAAATTAAAGTTTTGCTTTCAATGTTTGGCCGCGAAACGCCTGTGGAATTAGACTTTTTGCAGGTGAAAAAAGTGTAACAAATTCGAAATCCGAAATTCTAAATTCCAAAAAAGAAATGACTTTCGGTTCCGTTTGAAAATTTCGATATTCGATATTGTTTCGTATTTCGATATTCGAATTTAGAATTTGAAAGAGTATATGCCTAAGGAAATTAAGAAAATTATTAAACTTCAAATTAACGCGGGAAAAGCCGATCCCGCGCCTCCGGTTGGCCCTGCTTTGGGCCAAGCCGGCATTAATATTGGCGAATTCATCAAGAATTTTAACGAGACGACTGCTCCACTCGGCGATGTCATCGTCCCTGTGGAAATTACCGTTTATGAAGATCGCACCTATTCTTATATCGTCAAAACTCCTCCGGCGGCATTTTTGCTAAAAAAAGCGGCGGGGATTGAAAAAGCTTCAGGCGTGCCCAACAAGGAAAAAGCAGGCAAAGTGACAATGGCGCAAGTCCGTGAAATTGCTGAAACAAAAATGAAGGATTTATCCGCCAAAGATATTGACGCGGCAATGAAAATTATCGCGGGAACGGCGAAAAACATGGGGATTGACGTCGAACGGTAGACCCTCACGGACGATTTTGTGAATACAGATTTACAGATCTATTACAGATACTACGGATAAAATAAGGAGAAAAATGAAGAAAGAATCAAATAAGGTCGATAAGACAAATAAGTCTAATTTGTCCAATAAGTCCAATGAGACCAAGTCCGAACCCGAAGTTCAGGAAAATATTTCTAATCCCGAACCCCAAACTCCCGAAATTCCCTCTCCGAGTCTATCGACTCGAAGAGTCGGAGACCAAATACCCCAAGAATCAGTCGAGGAGGAAAAACCGACCTCGCACAAAGTTAATATCGGCAAGGGGCACAAATATGGCAAAAAATATAAAGAAATTGCCAAGTTAGTTGAAAAAGGCAAAATATATCCTTTAACAGAGGCAGTTGAGCTTACCAAAAAAACCTCTCCGACCAAATTTGACGCCACAATTGAACTTCACCTTCGTTTGAATCTGGGCAAAAAAGCTGCGGAAGGTTTGCGCGGAACTTTAACTTTGCCCGTGCCTGTCGCGGGAAAGAAAAAAATCATCGCCGCGTTTGTTGATCCTTCAAAAGAAAAAGAAGCCAAAGAGGCAGGCGCGGAATTTGTTGGCGGCGAAGAATTGGTGGAAAAAGTCGCGGGGGGCTGGCTAGGATTTGACATTGCCGTTGCCGCCCCGATGATGATGCCCAAACTTGCCAAAGTCGCCAAAACATTAGGGCCGAAAGGCTTAATGCCTAATCCCAAAGTTGGCACGGTTTCGGAAGAAATCGGAAAAGTTATCGAAGAAATATTCAAGGGAAAACAGGAATGGAAAACGGACAGTTTTGGCATCGCGCATATCTCCGTTGGAAAAGTTTCAATGGCTGCTGAAGATATTGTAAAAAATATCAACGTAGTTTTGGAAGCTGTTTCCAAAATCCTTCCAGGCGCGCGTTCAGCCATTGTTAAATCAATGGCAATTGCCTCGACAATGGGGCCTGCGATTCGCGTCAAACCCGAATAGCCCTTGACCAAACAAAGTTAATAAGTTATTGTTAAATTGTATTCCGAAGAAAGCAGATTCCCGAGCAATCGGGATTAATCCTTCTAAATGTCGAGGGGTCTGTTGAGGAGAACTAAATTAGCTTATAGCTTATAGTCTCCGACTCTACGAGTCGAGGACTCGGAGAGCTTATAGCTTATAGAAGTTCGCCTCGGGGCGAATTTTATTTTTAAATTTTTCTTTTTAATTTTTAAATTTTATTTATGGCGCTTACACTCGTAGAAAAACAAAGTATTACCACAGAACTTGTGGAAAAACTATCCCGAATCAAATCGGCAGTTTTTGCGATTTATTCAGGTCTTTCCACCAAAGAAATGAATGAATTGCGCGCCAAACTTGAAGAAGCGGGGCTTGAAGCTTTGGTCGCGAAATTAACGCTTTTCGCGCGCGCCGCCAAAGAAGTGGGGATAAATTTAGATGAATCAATTTTTACCGGTCCAACGCTGATCGTTTTTAATTATGAAGACGAACTGCGCGCCGCGAAAATAATCAAAGATTTTGCCAAAACTCACGAAGCTTTGCAAATTGAAGGCGGTATTTTTGAAGGCTCGACAATTGGCGCGGAAAAAGTCAAAGCCTTGGCGGCCATTCCTTCCCGCGAAGAACTTTATGCAAAACTGGTTACGCTTATTCAGAGCCCAGCTTCTGGCTTGGTCAATGTCCTGAAAGCAAATTTGAGCAAGTTAGTTTATGTTTTGAATTCGTATTATTTAAGTAAAAAGTAATCAAGCGTACGAGCGTACAAGTCCCGATGTCCGCCAAAGGCGGAAACGGGATCCCGGCTTTTCGCTGTGCGAAAACGTCGGGACGTACGAGCGTACAGAAAAGGAGTCAAATGGCTAAAGAAAAAGATGAGAAAAAAGACGAAGAGCAGGAAGAAGAAAAGGCCGAAGAGGCTAAGGTTGAGGAAACCCCTGAAGCCCCTGAAGTCCCAGAAGCCCCCGAAGAACAGGTCGAAGCTGCAGAAGAAAAAGTTGAAGAAAAGGTTGAGGAAATCCCCGAAGTCCCCGCAGCCCCTGAAGTCCCCGAACCACCCAAACCTCCCAAAGAAGAGAAAAAACCCGAACCAACGGGCAAGTTTAAGGCTTTAATAAAAGATATTGAAGAACTGTCTGTTCTTGATTTGGCTGAATTGGTTAAAGCGCTCGAGGAAAGATTTGGCGTGACTGCGGGCGCTCAAATGATGATGGCCCCGCTGAGCGGGGCTCCGGGTGCTGGCGCTGCTCCCGCGGAAGAAGAAAAAGCAACCGCGACAGTCTTTTTGGCCTCATCGGGCGATCGCAAAATTGATGTTATCAAAGCTGTGCGCGAAATCACAGGCCTTGGACTAAAAGAAGCCAAAGATTTGGTTGATGCCGCGCCAAAGAATGTTAAAGAAAATGTTGCTCGAGCAGAAGCAGAAGAAATGAAAGCCAAATTAGTGACCGCCGGCGCAACGGTTGAATTGAAATAAGCAAATCCTCATTTTTGCATAAAAACAGGCCACTTAGTGGCCTGTTTTTAGATTTTAGCCACGTAATATTGTATAATTAATATCAGAGATTAGCTTGTGTATAACTTTGGAGGCAATTATGGTAGAACAAGAAAAAATGGGGGAGAAAATTGAAGGTGGAAAGGAACTCAAAAAAGTTCCTGAAAAAGAAAAAAGGGCGGAAGTTCCCGCTGAACAATTAAAAATGGCAGATGCTTATTTGACGGTAACCGAGTTTCTTGCTAACGATTCCCTGATGGCTGTCAAACCTGAAAAGCGGGAATTTATAGACAAATTACGCGAACAAGTTGTCAAGGAAGGCTTCAATATCAAAGAGCTTAAAGAGTATATTGATGACCGTATGGAAGGCAAATCACTGCGCGGCAAATGGGGCAAAGTCATCAAAGGAATGCAGCTGCTTGAAACTTCCGCTATTCCTGAAATTTCAGCTGAAGCACTTTTGAAAGCCGAAGAAAAACACAATTTGGAGCTGATCAAAAAGGAAAAACGCCGCGCGGAAAGGATTGTTAGGGAAAGTCTGGAAAAAAAGTTGGAGATAAAAGGCAAAAAAGTTGAAGTGGCTGAATTTCTGGATGCCAAAGCACGGGATTTGGAAGAGAAATACAATGTCAATATCAAGGACGCTCGGCTGTCAGAACTGATTGATTTCACTGTTGCGCTCACGTATGAAAGGGAAGAAGAAGCAAGAAAAGCGGGAGCGATGCGGCCGACCAAAGCCGATATTTACGAGCAAGTGACCAAAAAAATCGAACTGATGCAAGATGTAGACGAGTTTGCGAATGACATTGTTACCTTAAATATAGCTAAAAGTTTTAAAGAAGAAAATAAAGAAACTGGCGAAATTAGCTTTGAAGAATTGCGGGAACGAATCTGGGATGAAAGGGTACTTGTAGATCTCACGCATGAAGAAGAAAATAGCCAACAAGAGCTCAAAAAAACTGAAAAGGTCACAGGCTTCTGGAAAAAATTGGGAAATTTTGCCAAGACTCCTCTTGGCAAGAAAGCTTTTGGTTTTGCGACTGGCCTCACGTTTATTTTTGGAGCTGTCGGCGGGCCGGTTGATACTTATAATAGCAACAAAGCAAAAATTTTGGCTCAGTTCGCGAAAGAGCCAAGATTGGAACAAATCATTTCTGTAAGTCCCGCGGGTGAGGGAGAGATTGTTGTTAAAACGCCAGAAATTACCGAAACAAAGAAAGTCATAAAAAAGAAAGAAAAGAAAGAAGTTAAAGCTGAGGCGGTTGTTGCGCCAGAAGAAAAAGTTCCATCAATAGAAGTCGAAGAAATAACGGAGCCCCAAGGCCTTGAAGCAGAAAAAATTTCAGAAGCTGAACTGACTGGGGAAGCGGAACTTATTGCCGATGTCCACAACCATGAAAAAGTTATCGAGGACAACAAGTATGTTATGGCGGCTTTCTGGGAGACGAGTTACAACAAAGCAGATGAGGCGGAAAGGTTGCGGGCTGAGGCTATCAAAGAAAAAAATCCTTTCAAACTTGATGAATCCAAGAGGCTTGCGAGCGAAGTGTTGGTTTGCATCGGTGCGCAAACGGAAGCGTTTGAAAGAATTAACCAAGAGCAAACAGCAATAAATGCGGACATAGCGAAATTAAGAATTATTGAGGCTGAGAAAAAGATGCTTGCGGAAGCTGAATCGGAAAATATGTAAAAATTTGTAAACAAGGAGCAAAAAATGGAACAAAATATATTGGAGATTTTGAGACTGGAAAATTTGCCGGAAGAGAAAAAGCAAAAAGTTTTAGATAAGTTGATGGCAATTGTGATGAATCGGGTCTTGGCGCAGATCTCGCAAAATTTGACCGAAGACGAGCAAAAGAAAGCGATGTCTCTTTCTGATACAGAGCTTGAGCCATTTTTGAGACAGCGTTTTCCTGATTTGGAAGAAATGGTCAAAATAGAAATCGGCAGGCTGGCCGTTGAGTTTCAAAATAAATCAACTCGATTCGATGAGGATGTTGAGAAGATTCTATCCGCAGGTTAAAGCGTAAAGTTGATTGAGACCGGATCTCAATCAATGTTCTCAATCAATGTGCTTCAGAAGCCAAAAAACCCTTGACTTTTCAAGGGTTTTTTGATATACTTTCTTGATGCTGAAAAGGACGATTTTCAGCACAAAATATTAAAAAAAGGGGGAATTGAAATGAGTTCATTAATAATTTTTTGTTTAACGATTGTGGCAGACATAATCGCGTCTGCACTAATAATCGGGGGAGTAGTAATTATCTGGCTGACCGTTCGGAAGACCATTCGGTTTTTCCGCGGAGTTGTAAGGTGGTTCCGCGCTTTCTTCGTGGCCATCAACAGCTCTCGTCCGAATGGAACCAATGCTGCCAACTGGGTCGCTGTGATTGAAACGCCACTTCGCGTAAAGGCGAGTAAAAAAGTGGCGAACTTGTCTCGCAATGAGACAAGGTATCATTATTTCACCTCCGCAAGGGAGGGGAATAGAGTCCAGTTTTTAATTTCGAACACCCCCAAGATGGAGAATTTGGACAGCCATCATGTCCAGGACACCTTGTGGAGGGGATTCGAATTTATCCCTGACACTCTCAAATGGAGAGTACAGGGGAATTCGGGAGAGGTCGATTTTTCGGCTCAGGCTGAAGAGTTCTTCGGACCCGAAGGAACCACCATTGACCTTTCCCCTCAAGGGGGATTAAGGGCAAAGCAAACCCTCGAGATACGGTACGACTGTATCGTAACCCGAGAGGTTCACCAACCTCGCGAGAACCCCGAAACCCCTCGTCCCATCGTCCGCTAAAAACATGCCCCGGCTTATACCCGGGGCATTTCAAATCTCAAAAAACTTGACAAACTGGCGGTTTTATGTTATAATTATTAAATGTTTTAAGATAAGTAAATTTATAAAAAGAAAATGGCAGAACAACCTGAAGTAATTTATCGCGGCGAGGGTCAAAGCGAGATTCCCAAACCCGTCACGCCTCCAGAAACTCCTCAACCTGAACGGGTTGAGCGGGAGCAAACCGAGCTTCAAAAAGAAGTCGATTCGGCTGTTGAAAACAGAATGCGCTTCAACCAGCTCCAGCGGTTTTTAAGGATTGAAGCGCGCACTTATCCTACTTCTTCAAATGAGCAAAAAGCCGCTTTGGAACAGCAAGCCATTTTAGCTGGTTCAAGATTGGAAAATCTCAAAAGAATAGAATATTCGCTCGGCGAAAGATTTAAGGATTTTGAAAAAACACACACATCTTCTGAAATCAACAAGATGGTCGAGGTCGAACAGCTTACATCGCCACTTGCAGAAGAAGATGAAATAATTTTAAATCAGCTTTTAGATATTAAAGAAAAAGAAAAATATTTAGACCCCATAGATATTGAAAAGTTAATTGCGAATCTTTCCGCGGATCGCAAAAAAGCCATTTTAAACGCGCTTGATTTTTTTAACGAACTTAAGCCAAATGAAACGAAAGCTCTTCGAGACGGCGCTGATTTCAAAAAAACTTTGGGTCCTGAAAAAAGCGGTATTTATATCAACATCAGGCTTGAGCAAGGCAAGCTTTCGCCTACCGAACAAGCCTTGGACTTAATGGCCATCAAAGACCCAAAAAAGCAAGCAAAACGTGAGAAATTAGATGTATCGCTGAATGAAATTTTAGATTTTATAGAAAAGAAAAAAGAGGGCAGGGGCAGAGAAGAAAAAATAGACTTGCAAACCTTGATTGACAACCTTAAAGAAACCGCAAAAACCATTACATTTGAAAGAAAAAAGTATTATTTTTTGGACAAAAACTCTTTGCCTGAAATGAAACCTGCCGAAGAAGACGAAGCCAAAGATTATTTGATTGAAATTCGCGCGAAAGCGGATTTGGCGGCAAGCAAAAAAGAGGATTTGGAAAATAATCCAGATAAAGCGGGAGCCTGCACGCAAATGATTTTGGAGATATTGGAAAGTCAGAATGTTTCAGAACCTCGCGCGTGGGACGCGCAAAATCGAGAAAAGGCGCTTGAAAAATTAAAAGCGGAAAAAAAGACAGGCGACCCATCATTTATGGAAAAATTTATTGCAAAATTTAAGAAAAAGCTGCATCCAGAAGATGTAATCCATCGCTAAAATGGAGATCAGATGACTTCAACAGAAATTTTTGAAAAATTAAATCTTACCCAATCTTCCCCTTCATTTAAGGACAAATTCATTTTGCAGTTCAATGAGCGGGTATTGGAAAAAATAATGAATTTGGTTTTGGACCAATTATCTCCAGAAGAAATCAAAGAATTGATGGCGGTTGTTGATACTCAAAGCGATGCAGATTTCGACAATTATTTGGCGCAAAAAATTCCAGAGATAGGCGTGATAGTTGAGCAGGCAAAGCAAGAAGTTTTAGCGGATTTGGCGATGTTTGCCAAGAAAGAGGAGGAATAATGGAAGAGCAAAAAATTCCAACTGAAGCGAAAGAAATTTTGGGAGCAGAAATTCCTTCGGGAGAAAAACCTGTGGAA
>Ga0315291_10002701_pt1 | contig 23086 bp, 18 predicted proteins | sample YL17G12_20_MG_FD_203070 | JGI IMG/M metagenome (GOLD analysis project Ga0315291, IMG submission 203070) | Sediment microbial communities from Yellowstone Lake, YNP, Wyoming, USA - YL17G12_20 | ecosystem: Environmental > Aquatic > Freshwater > Lake > Sediment | place: USA: Wyoming | collected... | reverse complement strand
AACGCCTTGTGCACAAACATCCTCACGTGAACGCGGTCATCCGGAACGACGCGCCCGTGCCCGATAAGGTGGCGGTCGTGATCGGCGGTGGCGCCGGCCATGAGCCGTTGTTCCTCGAATACGTGGGGCCGGGGATGGCCGATGCCGCGGCCCACGGCCAGGTATTCGCCGCCCCAAGCCCTGACGTAATACTGGCGGCCGTCAGGGCAGTGTCATCCGGCAAGGGAGTGATGTTGCTCTACAACAACTATGAAGGCGACCGACTGAACTTCGACATGGCGCAGGACATGGCGAGGGACGAGGGGATCGAAGTGGTGACTGTTCTCATTAACGACGAAGTCGCGTCAGCGCCGCGAGGCGAGGAGGCGCAGAGACGAGGCACAACGGCCGATCACGTGGTGATCAAGATCGCCGGTGCGGTGGCTGAGACGGAGGCCTCGCTGGATGAGGTCGTCCGGGTGACGAGGAAGGCCGTTTCCTGGGCCAGGTCCCTTGGCGTGGGCCTCAGTTCGTGCACGTTGCCGGCCACCGGCATGGAGATATTCGAGATCGCCGACGACGAAATGGAGATCGGAATGGGCCTTCACGGCGAGCCAGGGGTCGAACGCATGAAGCTTCTGACGGCGGATGAGACGGTCGAAAGGATGCTACCCCGGATCATTGAAGACCTGCCGTTCAAGGCTGGTGATGAGGTGATCCTTGTAGTGAATGGCTACGGTGGGTCAACCCGGATGGAGATGTTCATCGTCAACCGCAAACTGCGGAGAATGCTCTCCGAGGTCGGCATCAAGGTGCACGCTACAGAGATTGGTGAGTTCTGCACATCCCAGGAGATGAAGGGGATGTCCGTCACGCTGGTGAAAGTTGACGATGAGTTGAAGAGGTACTTCGGCATGCCCTGTCTGTCTCCTTTCTACGCCAGGCCGTAATCCAGCTCGAAGCGATCTGCCCATGCAGACACTGGACGTCCAATACTGGCGACGAGCACTGCTGAACCTTGCGCGGGCGGTAGAACAGGAGAAGGAGCGGCTGTGCCAGTTGGACGGCGCGATCGGCGATGGTGACCATGGCATCAGCATGGCCACGGGTTTCCGGATGGTCGGCGCCAGGCTGGCGTCAGGCGATCTCCCCGACATTGGAGCCATACTGCGCACGGCGGGGACCACGCTGGTCAGTTCCGTGGGCGGAGTCACAGGGATCGTGTTCGGCACCTTCTTTATCGGCGCGGCGAAAGCGGCGGAGGGCAGGACAGAGACGGGCACTGCGGAACTTGCCGAGATGTTTGCCGCCGGCCTGGAAGCCGTGCAGCTCAGAGGGAAGGCAAAGCCGGGCGACAAGACCATGGTGGATGCGCTCGCCCCCGCGGCAGAGGCGCTCCGAGAGGCCGACGAAAAGGGCCTGAACGTGCAGGAAGCGCTGGACCTGGCTTACAGATCAGCCCAGGACGGCATGGAGCGGACCCGCGGGATGAAGGCCAAGGCCGGCCGGGCGCGCTACCAGGGAGAGAAGGCCGTCGGGCACATTGACGCGGGGGCTGCTTCCGTAGCCCTCATCTTGGAGAGCCTGGCGAGAACCGCTACGGAGCCGCCTGAGGGCCATGCTGCTTGAAACGAGAAACGTGCGGCGACGCGGTTGACCTTCCGGGCGCGGAGCGCGAAGACTACGCTTTGCCGGCGCAGCCGAAAACGCCCATAAGCCGCCTGGCCTCCGCGGCAACCGCCTGGTGTGCTGACAAGAGCAGCTCAGGGTAGTTCAGCGACTCGGGGTTCTGGTCAAGCAGGCTCGCGACGCATTCTCCGGCCGCCGCGACCAAGCTTGTATTGATGTTGACCTTTCTCATGCCCCGCTCGATGGCGTTGCGGAAGTCTTGGTCGGAAAGGCCGGAGCCCCCGTGAAGCACCAGAGGGATGCCTGTCCGCTCGGCGATCGCTTCTATCCGCTCCAGGTCCAACTTCGGCTGCCCCTTGTACCATCCGTGCGTGTTGCCGACGGATACGGCCAAGGCATCCACTTCAGTCTCCCGCGCGAACCTCTCGGCCTCCTCCACCTGCGTGAAGCAGCGCGGATCCACCTCCGATCTGGCGAGCGTGGCGCTACCGATCGCCTCGGAGCCCTTCACAGAACCGATCTCCGATTCGACGCTGACGTTGAAGGGCCTGCACAGACGGGCCACTTCTCGTGTCTGCGCCACATTTTCCTCGTATGGATCGGCCGAACGGTCAAGCATGACGGACGTGCAGCCGGCCTTCACCGCCCTTGCCACCGTCTCCCAACTGGTCGCATGGTCCAGATGGACCGCCACCGGCACCCGGGAACGCTCGGCCAGCCGGCACAGCGAAGGGATCAACAGTTCCATATCGAAGTACCGCTGGTACCCTTCGAGGACCATGAGGATTAACGGCGACTCCGCCTGCTCGGCGGCGCCTGCAATGGCCATAGCATACTCAGCATTGACGACGTCAAAGGCACCGACTGCATAGCCGCCTTCTTCTGCAGCGCCCAGGAGTTCAGTCAGATTCACCAATGCCAATTCCCGTTCTCCTTGCCCATCTCAGCGATGACACTGCTCCCAAACGTCCCCTGCGTCCGAGAAACCATCGCCGAGCAACTGACGGGACCCACCACCTTGCGGACGAAGGCAGTGCGGTAACGCGCACGTCGCTCGGCCAGGGAGAGCGGCAAGCACCCGCTGCATCGTGCAGCAGGCGCAAATGCTCTCGACGGCGCTGCCCATCTCTCGCCCTGAAGGTAGCACAGACTACGGCTCCGGCAGGGCCCTGTCAACCGCATACGGTCCCTCCACAACCTGCCGGCGGCGCCACAGTAGCGCGTCGCCCGCATATTTGTCTGGAGACCCAAGCGCCTCGACGACGTCCATGCCGCCGAGTAGCTTGGCGTGCGCCTCGATATGCGCTAATATGCACGCCAACCCTGTTGGCCGGGCGGAAAGCACACTGACTGCCGGGAGCCGCGATGACGACGCCGTTCACTAAGCGACCGAGGCCGCCTTTCCCGTTTACCGGTTCGGTTCAAGGCATGCGATTGAGGGTCAGCCCCTTCGCCCGATACCTTGTCACCGACGGCGGCCGACCGTTCCTCTATCTCGCCGATACCGCCTGGCAGTTGTTCAAGCGCTTGAACCACGAGGAAGTGGACATCTACCTGAAGAACCGCGTCGCCAAAGGCTTCACCGTCATCCAGGCCTACATGCTCCGCGGACTCAAGACGCCCAACCTCTACGGCGACCCGACGCTTGTGGACGGTGACCCCGCCAAGCCGAACGGGGCGTTCTTCAAGAACGTGGACTACATTGCGAACCGTGCGAACGAGCTCGGTCTCGTTATGGGCATCGTGACCAACTCCGGCGAGCATGTTCGCAAGGGCGGCCTGGACGAGCAGGTTTTCACGGAATCCAACGCATTGGCGTTCGGCAGGTTCCTCGGCAGCCGCTACAGGCAGAACGCAGTGGTCTGGTTCCTGGGCGGCGACCGAACGCCGGTCGGGTATGAAGCGGTATGGACTGCCATGGCAAGGGGCCTCAAGGAGGGAAGCGCGGGATCCCACCTGGTCTCCTACCATGGCCCTGGTCCCGCGCCAGGGGTGGTCGGGTACTCCTCTTCGTTCTGGTTCCACAACGCCGACTGGCTCGACTTCAACTCCATTCAGTCCAGCCACGCCTGGGGGACACTCAACTACGAGTTCATCACGCACGACTACGACCTCACGCCGACAAAGCCCACAATAGACATGGAAACCCGCTACGAGAACCACCCGCCCATCGTCGGTAAGAAGCGGATGGACGCCCACCAGGTTCGCGAAGCAGCATACTGGAACATGCTGGCCGGCGCCGCCGGCAACGGTTACGGGGCATGGGAGGTCCGACAATTCTATGAGGCTGGCAACCCGCGGCTCTCGACCACGGACTATGCATACGCAACGGGCCAGGCAAGCATGAACTGGCGTGAGGCCATGGATTGCGAAGGCGCGTTCGGCATGGGCTACATGCGCAGGCTCCTTGAACTGCGTCCCTGGTACCGCATGGTTCCCGACCGGTCCATCGTCGCATCCGTCCAGGGGCCTCTGGAGGATCACGTCCAGTCAGCCCGCGCCGAAGATGGCAGCTTCGTCGTTGCCTACTCTCCCTTCGGGAATCCGTTCAGCGTCCGCCTGGACAGGGCCTCCGGCGCCAAGCTCATAGGGCACTGGTACGACCCGCGCACGGGTGGCTGGGAACCCGCCGGCGAGTGTGCGAACACGGGTGTGCGGGAGTTCACTCCGCCGTCGTGCGGTGAACAGGACGACTGGGTGCTTGTGCTCGACGACGCGGCGAAAGGCCTTCCGATTCCGGTCGGCTAACGCCCTCCCCGCGCACGGCAGGCAGTCGGTCTCAACGCGACAACAGGGGACAGCCTTCAGACTGTCCAGTATCCACGGGCTCGGCTATGCGCCGGGAGTAGACAGCAAGCCAAGGTTGTGGTCGAAGGACCTGCGGCGGGACGCTCTCCGACAGAGACGCGTATCATCGCGACAGGATGCGATTCCGCCTCTCATGGTCCGACTTTCGCGACCAACGTCACCACCCCATAGCCGGGCACTTCCACCGCTACCGTGCCCCCGTCCGCGACCGCCGCCGACTCTTTCCACAGGCTGTCCGCGCTCGACGTGAAGGTCTGGAACGACTTCGCTTCCGCGAATCCCGCCGGCACATTGAGCGTCGTCATCAGGCTTTCCGCGGCCCTGCTCACAAGCACGACCGTCAGCGTCTTGTCCTGCTCATGCACGTATGCGCTGGCCGTCACGCCGCCATCCCCGTCCACTGTCGCCCTCACGGCCACAGCGTTCGGACGGATGTACCTAAAGAAGTGCTTCGCGGCTACGTACTTCGGCTCCCTGTCACCGTTGTTCTTCCGCGTCAGGCAACTCCCGGTCGTCTCGTTCTCCCTTTCTGCGAACTGCCAGTAGATGCATGCGCTCTCGCGCCCCGCCGTCAGCGCCTGCTGCGTCTTGAGCGCGATGCTCCACCCGCCGTTGCCGGCAAAGGCGTTCCTCGGCGCCAGCCATGCTGCTTCCTCCCCGGACGTCTCCGTCATCCACGACTTCTTCCCGTACGCCGCGAACCCCTTAACGTCCGCGGGGATCGCCGGGTTCGGGCTATTCCGCCAGCCGTTGACCCACCAGTCCCACATCTGCGAGTCCGCCCCCGCCGCCGTCGCGCCATCCGACGCATATCCGTGGATGCAGAAGAAGCCCAGCGCCCTGGCCGCCTCGGGGTCGGCCGCGATGTTCACCAAATACTGAAGGTTCTTGTGAACCGTCCCGTCGCCGCCTCCGTACTGCCACATCCCCCACACGTCGCCTCCGAGCAGGTCCTCCGGCCCGATGATCTGGATCTCCTTCAGATCCTCGTACTTGTCGAACTCCCGCCGCGCCGCCTTCAGCGCGGTAATATACTGGGACGACAGGGGATACGTCGCGCTGTTGTAGAACTCCTCGAAGTTCACCTCGTTCTGGATGCTGATGGCGTAGAACTTCACCCCGAACTTGTCCTGGAACCCCTTGACGTACGCCGCCGCACAGCGCGCAAACTGCGTCAGCGCGCTCGTCGGACCCGTCCCGTCGTTGAACACCTCCAACGGTTTGTCCGACACGTCCAGCTTTCCGCCCGCGAAGTTCCCGCCCCAGACGAACGGCCATGGCGTGCCGGGCACAGGCATCGGCCACCTGCCCCCGTTCCACTTGTTCCCCGACGAGATCTTCACCCACGGCGCCGGCGACCAGAACGACCCGTACAGCTTGAAGTCGCCCAGCTTCTCCTTCCGCGCAAGCCCGGCCTTCGCCATGTTTCCCATCGGCTCCACCGAGCTGTAGTCGAACAGCTCGACGTTCTTCATGATGTCCGGCCCCATCACTGCGATTGGCGCCCTCTTCCCGCCGAACTCCCGCGAGTAGTCATCGGGCCCAGTATATGTGCGCGCCCGGTTCTTCTCCGGCCCGTCCGGGTTCGCCGTGTCCTCGAAGTTGAACACCGATGTGGTCCCCCTACCCATGAACCACGGCGAGTAGTAGTGCAGATCGGAGTACGGCGACACGAAGTGCGGCGTCAGATCCGTCCGCATGATGGACGCCCCCAGGTCGTCGTAGTACAACTCCTGGAACCACTGCTCTCCAGCCCACGCGTTCCCCATGCACGTCCCGAACCCGTCAATCACCTGCATCCGCCCGGCAGGCGAAGTGTCAACGGTTACCCTCGCCGCCCCCTCCGCGGGAAGAGCTGTGCCCAGGAAGAGCATCACGACCCATGTCCCGACCACCGTGGCGTTTCCCAGCGTTGCGTCACCCATGGCAGCACTCCTGTCTTCTGGTTCCCAGATGAGATGCCCGTGAAGATAGCCCCGGCCGTCGAGCAAGTCAACAGGTGTTGCCGGTAGGAGGCATACGCCGCATTGGGCCGTTCGGCTTGTGCGCCGAACCCCTCCGTCCTTACCCAATGCCCTTAGCACCAGCCCATCGGGCGCAGCCGGTGCGTCAGGCTGTCGAGAGCATCTGGGGACAAGACGGCTGCGCAGCTTAGCGGAAGGACGCCCCTGTGGAGGAGCAGGCTACCCAGGCCGGCATGTAGGCTACGCTGGCTTCCGGGGCGTTTCCCAGTGCCTCGCACGTCGCACGCTACCACCGTGCGAAAACCAGGTTCCGGACAGTGTCCGGGGTGTGGTCAATCTGCTCGGCGTTGGTCAGGACGAACCCGTGAGCCGCAAACGCCTCCTCGATCTCGTCGGCCACGTTCCTGAACATGTAGACCTCGACGAGCGCCGTCTTCAGCCGCGGGTCGGAAAGAGTGTCCGGCGCACCCCTTACGATGTCCGCTTCGGTACCGTCCACGTCGATCTTCATGTGGTTCGGGAACGGAAGGCCAAAGCGTCCCGTCAGGTCATCGAGGCACAGCCCGACCATTCCCTGCCGGTTCCGGGGCGAGAACGGCCGCTCGCCCTGCGTGACTGGTCGGCCCCAGGAGTGCAAGGCGGCACCGGGGGTGAAGTCATGCACGTAGAATGTGCTCAGCGCCATCTTCTCCGTCACGGCCAGACAGTAGGGGATGATCGTCCCCGTGAGTGCGTTCAGCACAATGTTGCGGTTGAGCTTAGCGTAGTTCAGCGCCTCGGGTTCAAAGGCCAGGACGGTGCAATTGCCGCGCAATCGTTTGGCGGCGTAGAGGGAGTACTGGCCGATGTTGGCACCGATGTCGTAGATCACGTCGCCTTCCCGGAAGACGGCGTCAATCCAGGCAAGCGTGTCCGGCTCCTTGGTGGCGTAGGTCCTCGCCCGCCACATCTCGCGGTTGCTTGCGTTCTCGCCCTCCACGCGGCTGTCCACGTGCAGCAGGACGGTCTGCTCGCCGACGCGACACTCTACGACGTCGCCCATAGTGCGTGCTCCATTCCATCCAGGCCGCGCCCGCGGTAGCGCCGGCCTACAGGCCCAGGCTCCGGAGGTACTGGCGGCTCACGACGGCGCTTTCGAACGCGGTCGGCAGTTGCGTCACGTCGGTCTCGACCAGGAGCCAGCCCTCAAAGCCGACGCCTCTGAGGATGCTCAGCAGAGCGGGGAAGTCCATCATGCCCTGCCCCAGCTCGGTGTAAATGCCGTGGGACTTGAACTCCTGGTAATCCCAGCCCTTCGAACGGCCCTCTTCCAGCACGTCCAGTCTGATGTCTTTCAGATGAGCCGTCTTGATGCTGCCGGCGTAGCGGCGGAAGAACTGGACAACGTCCGCCCCGCCCCAGGCCAGGTGCCCGGTGTCCGGGCCCATGAACACGAGGTCCCGGTCCAGGAACGAGAAGAGGTGATCTATCTCGGCAAGCGTCTCAATCACCGTGCCCGCGTGGTTGTGGATGCAACTGCGCACGCCTTCTGAAAGCGTGATCTCGCCCACGCGGTTGAGCATGGAGGCCGTCTGCTCGTACTCCTCGTCGGTCATCCCGTCCCCAGGCAGCACGTGCCCGGCTATAGCGTCGCGCGTTAGGCCGCGCGCCGTGACATAGGCACGGAACCCACCCACCGCTACGTACAGCTCCGTGCAGCCGATTTCACGCGCAAAGGAGGCCTGCCGCCGCGCGCGCTCCAGGATCGGGGCCTCCTGGTCCTTTCGCCAGAAGTTGCCTTCGAGGTAGCCGGGAGCCGGCTTGAGACCGTACAGGGCCAGGCGGTCCAGGAGGGCTTGCGTCGCCTCCCCCTCCTTCGCCCAGATGGGGGAGCCTTCGTACCCGGCCTGGGCGATCTCTCTCAAGACCTGGTCCTGAGGCACATTCTTCCACGTGATCGGCACGCAGCCAATGCGGAAAGCGGCCATGGTTCCTCCAGTGACTCTCCCAAGCACATGTGTGGTACGGGTACGCTCCGGTGCCAGCCGGTCAGATCAGCAGACAGGTCACGCATCATACACTCACGACTCGGATACTGCGCGTGCCAGCGGATCTGCGTCTCTCCAGTGGGGCTGCCCGTCAGACTCGCCTTGATGCGACCACAGCGGGCCGTCGTTGCACCATCGTCCCCGTTCTGACATACTCCAGTGACGCTCTGCGCCTGACGCTTCGGGGCGGACGGTGCAGGCACAGTCCCTTGATCGGGAGAAGCCTTCATGGCGAAGACGAAGTCGAGGTGCATACGGGTGGGCATCATCGGACAAGGCCGCAGCGGATACTCCATCCACGCAGACCACCTGCGGCGTGACAGCAGGTACCAGATCGTGGCGGTGGTCGATCCCCTCGCCGAACGCCGACAGCAGGCGGAACAGGAGTTCGGTGCGCAGACCTACGCAAGCCACCGGGAGATGCTCGGCCGCAAGGACCTCGACCTCGTCGTCAACGCTGCCCCGTCCTGCCTGCACGTGCCCATCACGCTGGAGTTCCTCGAAGCCGGCTACAATGTGCTCTGCGAGAAGCCTCTCGCGCGGCGCGTGGCGGACGTGGACAGGCTCATCGAGGCCGCCAGGAAAGCCGGCAGGCTGCTGGCCATTTTCCAGCAGTCGCGCTTCGCTCCTTACTTCGAGCAGGTCCGGAAGGTGATAGACTCGGGCGTGCTCGGGCGCATCGTGATGATCAAGATCGCGTGGAACGGTTTCAGCCGGCGATGGGACTGGCAGACGCTGCAGGAATACGACGGCGGGAACCTCCTCAACACCGGCCCCCACCCCCTGGATCACGCGCTCCAGCTCTTCGGCGAGGGCATGCCGGAAGTGAGGTGCATAATGGACCGGACGAACACCTTCGGCGATGCCGAGGACCACGTGAAGCTCCTGATGACTGGGAAGGACCGGCCCACCATAGATCTCGAGGTCTCCTCATGCGCCGCGTATTCGCCGTACAACTACCTGGTTTACGGCACGCTCGGCGGCCTGACGGCCAGCCAGTCGGAGGTCAACTGGAAGTACTACAACGCGGCGCGTGCCTCCACGCGCCAGCTCATCCGCGAGCCGCTGCCGGGCCGACAGTACTGCAGCGAGAGGTTGAGCTGGGTCGAGAAGAAGTGGACGATTCCCAAGTCAAAGGCCAACCTCTTCCCCTATATGGCCAGGCAGTTCTACACGCATCTTTGTGCCACGCTGACAGAGGACGCGCCCCTGGTCATCACGCCCGAGCATGTGCGTCGGCAAGTAGCCGTGATCGAGGAGTGCCACCGGCAGAACCCGCTGCCGAGGCTTAGAACGACGGCACCGCTCCGTGCGTGACCGCGGAGACGGCCGTGGATAGGCCGCCGATGAAGACGTCGGCGATGATGAAGGCGATGAAGAAGTGGCGCGCATCCCGCAGCATCTGCCCGCCGGCGAACTTCATGATGCCCACCTTGATCATCCAGCCGAGCAGGAACGGGACCCAGATGCGCTGCGCCGCGTAGCTGTTGCACGCGAGCGACCCGATGGGATGGATGGGCCACCAGTAGAAGCGCGCCCGCATGAACATGACGATCCCCGTCAGCACGAACCCCAGGCTGAACGGGCCGGGGTAGGGCTCCACGGACTGTGTGGGCTGCTTGATGATCTCCTGGGACCACTGGTACACGTAGTATGGCACCCGGTTCGTCGCCCACGTGAAGTCGAAGTTCTGCGCCCCCATCCCATAGGCCTCCCTTAGGACCATGTACGACGTGGCGGCCATGGCAACGAGGATGGAGCACGTGAGGGCGATGATGAAGAGCCGCTTGCGGCGCTTGAAGACCGACGAGATGCGGAAGGCGTCCATGGCGACCGGCGCCATCATGATGGAGGCGCCGTACATGAGCATGTTCGTGTGGGCGCTGACGATCACCGCGCCGGCGCCGCCCAGGCGGCCCGTCGTGCTGTGCACAACGTCCTGCAGCAGCCACATGGGGCGCGCGATGTAGAGCCCGCCCTGCGCCACCACGCGCGCGTAAGCCACGAACCAGCAGAAAAGGAGCAGCATCGCGTAAGCAGCCAGAAGCGCGGACATGCCGAAGTAGCGGTGCCACGCCACGCAGAAGCACATGGAGAGCACGAATCCCCAGAAGGCCCACGCGTAGCTGACGGGCTCCTGCGCGTCCTCCGTCCCGCGCGACAGCCGAAGCGCCTTCCTGAGCACCGCCCACAGGTGCCACCGTGCCAGGTAGAGCATGCCGATGACAAACACGATGTTGCTGCCCAGTTGCTGCCAGCTCATCAGCTTGCTGTAGGTGCCGCCCCCTGCACTCGGCATGCCCAGCCAATGCCCGGTCAGCAACTCGAAGCGGGAGAAAAGGAAGAAGAACCACACGCTCAGCGACACGTCCGTCGGCACCAAGTACCCGAACCCTACGGCCGTGTAAGAGAGCGCGAAGTTGTCCAGGGCCATGTTTTCCAGCGGCGTCCCCTGCACCATGTCCGCCAGCGGCAACTGCATGCTCCAGCCGCTCGACGCACCAAAGAGCAGCGGGACCGCGCCGAGCACGCGGACGGCCACGCAGGCTATCAGGCCACCCATGAATGCGCGGCTGTGAAACAGCAACGGCAGCCACCCCTGCTGTGCGCTCTCCTCGCTGAACTCGAGGGGAACGCTTGCCAGGGGAAACATCAGCCGTTCCCCCTCCACCCACTGGCGCCTCAGGATGGCGCACATGAAAAGCACAGCCAGGTACATGGGAACCAGGAACGCCGCCCAGCTCAGGATCGGCCGCACCCATACCTTCCAGGGGACCCTTCCGCTCTCCGAGCCCTGGAAATACTGCCGGGCAGCAACGTTCTTGGGGTCCTTGCTGAGGACGAGGGCGTCGGGCACGTACGTCAGCGAGCCGTCCTCCGTCCAATGGACGTCGGCCCGGCCCGCCATGTAAGGGCCGCCCGCCACGATCGAATACCAGAACGAGCCCAGACCGTCGCCGGGGATGGCACATGCCACAATGACCATGCACCAGACCAGCATCAGCTCGGCCTGCCGGAATGCCCACTGCCGCCGGATGAGCTTGATGAGAGGGCCGATGAGGACGGCCAGCGCCACGAGCGCCAGGACCGCAGCGGAGGGAAAGCACGTGTAGGTGATGCCACCGTAGCTCCTCGCCAGGCCCGTGTGAACGTCAGCGAGGCAGATGCCGACGACGGCCACCAACCCGATGATGAACGCGCGCCACGTCATGGCTTGCTCAGGAACATGCAGGTCCGGGCAGACAGACAGGATGTTTCACGCCCGCGGCGTTGGCGCCAAGACTCTACGCGTGCGGCGCGCACCTGTCAAGGAAGGGCCGTGGACTGGCAGGCAGCCCCCAGGATGTCCTTGAGCACCGGCTCCAGGCCTTTCGCCATGCGCCAGAACCCCAGATCCGTGGGGTGAACGCCGTCCACGGTGCACTCGTCGAAGTCTCCGCCTAAGAGCCTCGCGCCATCCAGGAAGTGGATGTTGGCGTCTCCGGCCGCCCGCCGCCCCTGGACGGTCCGGCGCTGGAAGCCGCGTTTCCCATCACGGTCCCGAGCGCCGGAGAGACTGAAGCAATCGGGCGCCATGCGGATCCTCGACACGACCAGGATAGGCGTCTCCGGGTGTGCCTCGCGCAGGATGTCAATGAAGCCGCCCAGCGTCTGCTCCAGCAGGCCGCCCCCTGCATTCCCCTCATAGTCCAGCACGAGGCAGGCGGGGTCCGGGATCTCGGCGATGGTCCGGGCCACCTCCGGCTCGCCCCTGCCGCTGCCCGAGAAGCCCAGGTTGACGAACGGCCGGTTCAGGCGCCGGCTCAGGATGTTCGTAAAGGCCATGCCCGGCCGTGCGGCGCACCCCCCCTGCGTGATGGAGGTGCCGTAGACGACGATCGGCCTGTTGTCGTAGTAGGGCGGCGGGGCCTGAACCTGCGCGCCCGCCTCCATGCCTACCAGGACTTCCTTGACTCCCTGGTAGAGCGGGAAGTTGAGGGTCACGTTCCGCGTCTCGCGCTGCGGCAGATCGAACAGGTAGCATGTGTAGGAGGCGGCCTGGAACTGGAACCGCGTGGTGCTCCAGTAGCGCTGCTCTTTCGGCCGGCCCACGTAGCAGTCGAAGCCAGCGACGCCCGTCTGCGGCATGTGGTCGAGGCCGGCGGGCCCGGCGAGTTGCACCTTGACGGCCAGCTTGCGGGAGTCCGTCTGGAACTGGACTTGCCCGCCGGAAGGGCAGTTCGCCAAGTCGTCCACCGCTTTAGGCAGCGGCCACTTCGGCCTCACGGGCAGGCGCCGATACGCCCTGTCGTGCTGGAACCACGCGAACCCCGCCAGCCGGAAGGGCGGCTCAGACGGCGCGTGCCACGTCAACCCCTCCCCTTCGCTCTCATTCGGCCTCATGTCCTTGCCGTGCTTCCGGACGTTCTTCCGAAGCGCTCCTCAACGTCGTCACAAGAACGGCGCGCTTAGGCGCCATCCGGGATGCTATGCACCAACGTCTATGACGAACCGCTGGGGCGCACTGCCGACCCTCTCGATGCTGGTGGAGAGCACCTTTTCATTCCCCCAGCCAAGCACGCCATCGTCCAACTTCCGCACCTCCAGGTCAATGGTGGCCGTCACCACCACCTCGACCCTGCCCGCGGCGTCCGGCGTCCCCGAGAGCGCCCCCGTGGCCCCGTCCAGCTTCAGCCACTTCGGGCCCTGCTCCAAAGCGAACTTCGGCTTCTCAATGTCCCAGTAGTTCCCGGTCTCCTTGCCGCCGACCTGCCGCAGCCTCAGGTCCCCCATGGAGCGGTTGGCGCAGACCTGGTAGCTGTACGGCGTGCCGACCTTGGCCGTCAGCGCCGGCTTGCTATAGATGACCGGCCTCGGCGCCGCCGCGTAGTCCGAAGGCCCGCTCTGCTTCCCCTGCTCGTCCACCGCCACCACTCGGTAGAAGGTCTTGTTGGCATTGGCCAGGTTGACGCCAGGGCCCAGCACGGCCATCTCGGTCGCCGACGTCTCGGCTATGAAGTTCGCCCGGAAAGGCGAGGAGAGTTCCTTGCATATGCCGATGTTGACCGCATAGGGCTTATCGCTGACCGAGAAGCCCTTCTCATCGCTCCCGTAGACCCGGTATCTCACGGCCTGCCGGCCCACGGGATTCGGCTGCCAGCGGAGAGTTCCTACGCCCCGGTTCTGGTCGTAGTCCACAGTCACCGCCAGGGGGTAGCCTGGAGCCCGCGGCGTGAAGCTCCAGGTCTTGCTCCACGCCCCCCAGACGCCCTTGTCATCCTTGGCCCGCACCCGCCAGTAATACTGCTTGTCCGGCGTCAACAGGCCGACATAGGGTAGCGTATACTGCGCCTTGCCCTTGTCCGCGGTCCGCGAGATGAGCTTGTAGAAGCTCATGGAGAGCGGCCACTTTGGGTCCGCCTGGTCCGAGAGTTCAAAGTGGTAGTCGGCAATCCTGTCCCCGTCGGGGTCCTTGGGCACATCCCACTGGAAGACGATGTCCGTGCCGTTGGTCTCGCCGCCGTCCAACGGGGCCATCGGCGACGGCGAAGCCTCCGGCGGCCTGCTCGTTGAGCGCTCCACCCACTCGTGAGTCACGCGCACTTTGCGTTCGCCCGGCGACTCGTCCGTATAGACGAACCTGTTCGGGCCGACGACCATCTCCGGCAGCGCGAGCAAGGCCATCTGCAGGTCGTTGATGACACTCAGGCGCTTGAGCCGGGCGCCGCCGGAGAGCTGGCAGCGGAGCTGGTACTGGTAGCGTGGCGGACCGTCCAGCGGGAAGAAGCTGTCGAAGCTGCCTCCTCCGACGGTCTGCCACTCCTTGCCATCCGGGGAGACGGCGAACTGGGCCTCGTTGCCCTCCGCCTCCAGCTTCCCGCCCACGAAGACGTAAGGGCTGCGCATCACCCAGACAATGGTGCCGGTCTTGCCCACGTCCGCGCTCAAGCCGTCCGCGCCGGACCGGATGCTCTCCACTGTCGCCGCGCCCTTCCTCCAGACTTCCTTGCTGAAGTCGGGGCGGTACTCCCACAACCCGTTACAGACGGTGTCCGGGTAAGTGGGTCCTATTCCAGGCCACATGTACTTGGCCGGGTTCAGGTGGCCCCAGCGCCAGACCAGCGCCTCGCCCGGGCGCAGAGTCATGTTCATTGTCGTGTCTTCTCTGCATCTGCGGTCGCCCTTGATCTCATCTTCGGACACGAACATGGCCGCCTCTGCCTCGTCCATGGCGCGGTTATCGGCCAACAGAACGCCCAGTGTGTGCGTCCGCTTGATGAGGTCATGGTCCCGCGCCAACTCTCGGTCGCTGGCCACCGTCTCATTGTCCCGCAGCAGGAAGATGTTCTGCAGGTCTCCGTCCAGCACATGCCAGCCGCCGTCATAGAATGCCTGGGCGATGGAGTGTCCCACGAGCCGGACCGGGGCCGCCTTCAGCCCGACCTTGTGCAGCAGGCCACCCATCATGATGGCGTCGCTTCCGCACGGGTTGTGCCCGTAGACGTTGTAGACCTTCACCGGATCCCCGACGTCGTTCCCTTCTCCGGACCGGTGGTAACGTTGGGAGATCTGCCGGAACCAGAGGGCGAGAGCCCTCTCTCGGTCGCTCATCCCCGGAGCGACCGCCGAGGCCACGATCTCATCCAGGTTGCGGAAGTTGTTGCGGCCGTTGGAGAGCCACGGGTTAACCACGTCGCTCTCGCCCACGTTCGCCATCCGCACCGCGCGGTTGGACTGCCAGGTCTGCTCAATAGCTCCCTCCCTTGCCATCCCGCACCCAATAGGTGTCCGGCAGTTCTGACCGTCCATCGTACCGCCCTGGGTGACGACGTACTCGTGCCGCCCGGCGCCGACGTCCTCGACATGATGCTTCGCCACGTCTGCCGAATCGGTGTTGGACGCCCAGGGCTCCAGGTCATCAGCATACGCGGTTTCCGGCATGTTGCGCCCTCCACCGAAGACGAGCAAAGCCACGCCCGCAATCCAAAGCAACCAGTGATTGCTCATGTCTCCCTCTTGAATGACGGACACGGAAGGGACTTGCCGACACGGCCGGCACAGCGCCCGCCGGCGGCTGACTTCGGCCAGCATCTTGACCTCACGGCTCGGCGTTCTCCCCAAGGTGTCAGCGCCGCGCTCAGGACGCCGTTGCGCCGTACTCATAGGCTCCATCGAGCATGGCGACGACGTTCTCGACGGGCACGTTCGGCTGGATGTTGTGGACCTGGCTGAAGACGAACCCGCCCCGCCCGGCGCCGAAGACCCGCATGTTCTCGCGCACATGCTCGCGGATCTCGGCCGGCGACGAGAGCGGCAGCACACGCTGGGTGTCGCACCCGCCGCCCCAGAAGACGACGCGCCCGCCGAACTCGCGCATGAGCCGCTGCGGCTCCATGTTGGCGGCCGAGATCTGCACCGGATTGATGATATCAATCCCCGCCTCGATCCAGGACCCGATGTAACCGTGGATCGAGCCGCAGGAATGCAGGAACGTCCTCCACTTCGTGTTGGCGTGGATCCAATCGCAAAGCCGCTTGTAGTGCGGCGCGATCATCTCGGCAAAGAGGGCCGGCGCGATCAGGCCCGACCGCTGCGTGCCGGCGTCATCGCTGGCTACGCCCCAGATCTCGATGCGATCGCCGGCTGCCTGGTGGAAAAGCTTGGTGCGAGCGATCGCGGCGTCTATGCTGCGGGCCATCATGTCATGGGCAGCGGGCTTCTCCGTCATGAGCATGCACAGCCACTCGTCAAGGCTGCCCTGCACCATGTTGTCGGACAGCAGGAACGAGAGCCCCAGGAATGACACGCCCGAGCCCCAACCCAGCAGAGCCTTGCCCGTTGACTCGTAGAGCAACTTGGCCCGGCGGGCAAAGGCATCGAGCGTCCGGTCGTCCACCGTGTCGCTCGGCCTGAACTTGCTCGGGGCGATGGAGCCCCCGCCCATCGTGGGCCTGATGTAGTCGAAGTAGAACCCCTGCGCAGGCATGCGCGCGTAGGGAACGCCCCGGGCGTCACGCATGAGACAACTGCCATCTTGCTCGTGCGTGATGTTCGTGCCGGGCGGGAACCAGACGTCCGTGCCGCCATAGAGGCGGTGGCGCACGCCGGCGGCGTGGTCCATTCCATCCCACTCGCACAGCGCCGCCTCCAGGGGCAGGACATCGAGATGGAAACGGTCCATCACCTCCGGCTCTACCAGGGCCAACACGTCGAGGGAGCCGTGGACCTTCGTTGGGGTCCTCATGCCGAGGTGCTGCTTGAGCCTGTCGTAAAGGATGGCGTTGATGCTGCTGGCGCGCATCGCACCCAGGTCTATGGGAATGCGGTCAGGCCTCTGGAAGTTGACCGCCCTGTGCACTCTATCGCGGGAATCCATGGCCCCTCAGTCCATTGAGCCCAGCCTGTCCAGCTCCACGGCCCGGCTGCCGTGCTTGCCATTGAGCATAGCCCCGGCTGTCCGGCCAGTCAACGAGCAGGCGTGGCGTGACCTGACAGGCTTGCGCACGGACCTCGCAGCCGACCCAGACAAGGCACGCGTCCGGTTCAGCGGCTGCGGACGGCCTGCGCATAGGAGCGCAGGATTCGCCCCCCTCGGTGCAGCTCGTGCAACTGCCGCTCAAGCTCTGCCAACGATTCCGTCACCCGGCGTGCAGCGGACGAACAACCTGACGCCGCGTCCGTGAGCAAGCGGCGCGCCTCGCCGGTCATGGCATCCAGGTCGCGCCGGACTGCGGGCGAAAGCGACGAAGCGGCGCCCGCGCGCCCAAGCTCCCCCGCCGCTGCCGATATCCTGGCCCGCAGCGGCTGCGCCTGCCGCAAGCAGCGGACGCAGGCATCCTCGAGCTGTTCCGCTGAGGCCGCCTCGATCTCGCCCAAGCACGCCGCCAGGGCACGGCAGTCCTGCTCCAGTTGCCGTGCGATGGCGAGCGCGTCGCCGGGCGTCGCCTGCTTGGCTGACCTGGGCGTCATGCTTCAGTCCTCGACGTTGAGCGCCGGCGGGCGCTCAGGAAATCGCGTCAGACATGTCCTTCACCACGGGTTCGAAGCCCCTCAGGGCAGGCAGCAGCTTCAGCTCGAGGTGGCCCGCCAGAGACATCCAGTCCTTGGCCTGCTGACTGTCCTGGATGGCATCCAGGCTCTCGGACACCTGCGCCATGATCCGCTGCCAGGACTCTGAGGGGCCGCACGAGGCGGCACACGTGTTTCTGACGTGGGACAGGCAGAGGATGAAGCTCTCCAGGGCGTTCAGCAGGTTGAAGAGGCCGGCGTTGGCTTTGCGCAACTCACGGCTGCGAAACTCGGCCGGCAGCCGTTCCGCGGCCTCCTCCAGAACGCACCGCATGCTGCGTGCGTCCGCCAGGATGCGACGGCCGTACCCTGGCAGGTCGTCGGTGGCGATGGCCACCTCGCTGGACTCTCCGAGCGCGACGTCAGCCAAGGCGTCCAGGTCGCGGGCCGCGCAGGGAGAGCTGTTCACTTCGAGCCCCACGACCACCTCGTCGCCGGCGATTTCTCCCCGCGCGCGCAGGCCGCCGAGCAGGCCCGCCAGCGTCCCCCCGTCTTCGTTCACGTCCGCCACGCACCGGCCGTTCACCGTGACTCTCATCATGTGTGTCCTTCCCGCGCCTGTTCGCCGCAGGGACGTCAGAGGTAGTCTATTATCGAAGGTTTCGTCGCCTCGGCTGCGACCTTCATGACCATCTGCAGCAGAGCCATCATGCTGTTGTACTGCACGGCCACCTCGGCGACGTCGGCTCCCTGGTTGTTGGTGATGACCTCGTCGTTGAGGCCCTTGAACGTCTCCAGGGTCGCCTCCATGACCTGAAGCTGGTTGTCGCGCTCCCCCAGGCGGCCCAGCGACTGGCGGATGTCCGTGTGACTCGTGTCCAGTTCGCCGATCAGCCTGTTGATCTCGTCTCTGTCGCTCGCCCTCAGGGCGTCGCGCAACTGGACGATGGTGTCAAAGAGGTGGCCCGTGCGCTGGAACACACTCTCGCCCACGAGGTTCATCTCCGTCGTCGTGCGCGGGCCAACCGCCGCCTCCGTGCTGATGCGCTCACCCTGGTAAGTGACGGCCACGACGTTGCCCGAGGCGTCCGTCGTCACCGCGTATGGCGCCACGGTGGTGGCCTCTCCGGCGAAGACGTAAGCGCCGCTGTTGTCGGAGTTGGCCAACGAGATCAGCGTGCTGAGCAGGTTGTCCACACCGTCGGCCATGACTTGGCGCTCCGTGCTGGTGTAAGTCTCCGTGGCGCCCTGCACGGCGAGCGTCTTGATCTGAGCCATGGTAGCGGATGCCCGCTGGATGGCGTCCGTGGCAAACGCGAGCATTGTGTGCGCCGATTCTATGTTTGCAGTGTAACTATCCAGGCGGTCGTTCTCGCGCCCCAGGCGCATGACCTGTCCCGCGCCGATCACGTCGTCGGACACGGTGTTGATCCGCTGGCCAGTGCTGAGCTGCTCGTTCAGTGTGCTCAGGCGTTCCAGGTTCCGCCCCAGCGAGTAGAGCAGGTCCCTGTCGAGCATGTTCTGGGTGACCCGCATGGCTGCTCCTAAACGAGGTCGACCAGGTACGAGAAGAGCTGGTTCACGGCGCTGATGTACTTCGCCGCGCCCTTGTAAAGCGTCTGGGCCTCCATGATCTTCACCATCTCCTCATCCACGCTCACTCCCGAAACCGAGTCGCGGCGGTTTTCGAGGTCTTGCAGCAGTTGCCCCTGGTTCTGCTGCGCGACTGTCCGGGTGTTCCGCGCCGTGGCGATGGCGCTCACCTCCGCGCGGTAGAAGTCCGCAAAAGTCGCCGTTCCGGATGCGAGCAGAGTGGAGGACCGTACGGCGGCCATGTCCAGGAACCGATGGTTGTCGCCGGACATCGGCCGAAGGCCGCCCGCGAGGTTCGACGGATCCTGATAGATGCGGCCGGAAACGGCGATCTCCCCTGCGCCCAGGCCGTCGAACAGCGTGTTCAGACCCAGCAGGTCGAGCACCCCGGCCGTGTCCATGGAAGCGTGCGCGGTGAAGGCGAAGCTGTCGCCCGCAGCCACGTTGCCCGCGCTCAAGGTCAGCTTCAGCCCGTTCTCGAGCTGTATCGTCTCGCCCGGGTCGTAAGTGTCGTCTATCTGCCGGGTGATAGTTCGCAGGACAGGCCCGCCCGGCTCGTGCACCGCGATCTGGATGTTGATGGCGTCCGTGCCGACCTCGCCGCCGCTCAGGAAGGTCACCTCGTAGACGAGGTCCGTCGCCCCCGTGTAGGCGTCCAGGATCGCGGGTGACGTAGGGGCCACCGCGCTGATGTCCCCCGGCTGGGCCGGGTCCGGATCGTACTGAGTGGCGAACCCGAATGCGTAGCCGTCCTCGGCCTGGAGGTCAAGCTTCCCGTCGTCAATGGTGGCGGTCACGTGAGGCACGCCCGCGTTGATCGCGTCTCTCAACGAGGTGAGGAACGTTGCCCCCCCCTGCGTGGTGTCCAGCGTCAGCTCATACTGGGTCACATCGCCCGTGGATTCGTCCTCCACGTTGATGACGAGGCGCTCGTCAGTGCCCTCGATCACTCCGTATCCGAGCGACCCGAGGGGATCGTCCGTCAGGAGGGCGTTGGCCCCTTCCAGACTGTGGAAGCGCCCGGCCGACGGCAGGGCCGTCGTGTGCACAAGGTTGATGGCGTGCCGGAACGCGTTGGCAAGTTCGTCCAGGCCGGCCCGATAGGCAGGCACCTCGTTGTTGAGCATCTCGAGCATGCCGGCCAGCCGTCCCTCGCGAACCGGAAGCCTCTGCCCAACGCTGCCGACGACGGCGACGTAGGTCTTGCCGTCTTCCTCCGCTATGCGCAGGGGGCTGCTCTGCCCCTCGCTGACCAAGAGGGTCCCGGCGCAGCTCACGTTGACCACGCCGTAATCCGCCTGGTAGACCGTCACGTTCACGAGTTCCGCAAGCTGCCTCACCAGCTCGTCCCTCATGTCTTCGAGGTCCGGCGCGGAGACGCCGCCGGTCTCCACGAGCTTTATCTGGGCATTGAGGGTCGCGATCCTCTCCGTCAGAGCGTTGATCTGCTCGACCACGTTCGCCGCCGCCGTCCGCAGGTCTTCCAGGACGTTGTCGAACCCCTCGTCCAGGTGGTTGAAGGTGTCCGCGACGGCGTAGGCCTTCTGCACAACCGCCTCCTTCAGCGTCGGGTCGTCGGGGTTGGCGGCGAGCTGGGTCAGGCTGTCGAAAAACTCGCCGAGGCGCACGTCCAGCCCGGCGTCCGTGGGTTCGGAGAAGAGCGTTTCCAGGTGCTCGAGGTTGGCTACCTCCTCGTCAAGCGTCGCCTTGAGCTGCGTGTGCGTCAGCAGGGCCCTCTCGATCAGCTCATTGCGGACTCGGGTGATGTCCTCCACGCTGGAGCCGAGCCCGATCAGGCTGCGGCCGGTCTGAGGGCCGATGACCGGCTCGACGTCGGCCCGCTTCACGTGGTAGCCAGGCGTGTTGGCGTTAGCGATGTTGTCGCCGGCCAGGTCAACCAGTTGGGTGGCCGTCCTGAGCGCATTGACGCCGATGGTGAAGCCGGCCATCTCGCTCTCCTACACGCTGTGGCGGAAGGTCGTCACCTGGGGGTTCGCCTCGACCGCGCACTGCGCCGAGTAGATGCTTCCCTCCTGCTCCGCGCCGAACAGGGCGGAGAGCAGCTCGTTGTTGAACTCCAGCGCGCAGCCGATGAGCCTCGCCATGGCCGCGGATTCCTTCTGAAGCTCCTGGATCGCCAGGAGGAGCTTCTCCCGGCGGTCACCGAGAGCCATCGCCGCGGGACCATCGAGCGCGGCCACGACCCGGCCGAGCGTGACCTCTTGCAGAGGGAGGCCGGCCGCCTCAGCCATCGTCTCCCGCAGACGCCGTGTGCGCTGCTCCTGCTGGTCCATCGCCGCTGCGAGCGCGGCCTCCTCGGCCAGCAATCCGGCCAGGCCGCGCAGGTCTCCCTGCCGCACGCAGGCCCCCATCCGCCGCAGCACGTCATGTTTCTGCTGGAAGAGCCCGATCTGCTCGTCCAGCAGGCGCATCAGCTCGTCAGGCTTGTTCATCCACGCGGTCTCCGTAGCGCGCGCTCAAGTGCTCATAGATGTACTTGCTCAGGGGATCCTGGGAGTTGCCGGCGACGGCCTGGGGCAGGAACATGCTCACGAAGCCCTCGACGCTTTCCCTAAGCGGCTCGTCGTCCTCGCTCTCTTCGCGGACGGTCTTCTGCATCTGCTGGATGAGCGTGGTGTAGAGCAGAGAGGCGAAGTCCCTGGCCACGCTGCGCAACTGCTCCGGATCGGCCTTCTGCCCGGGGGAGAGCGGCAGGCGCTCAGCCGCCTGCTGGGCCTTCGCCGAGACGAGCCGGTCGCAGGCCGACTGCGCGCCGTCACATGACCCTGAGATCGGCATGAAGCGCTCCCGCCTCTTTGAGTGCCTGGAAGATGGATATGATGTCCCGGGGGCTCGCCCCCAGGAGGTTCAGCGCCCGGGCGACCTCGCTCACGGTGGTGCCCCGGTTGAGCACGACCATGCCTCCCTGCTGGCCCGGCAGCGGCCCTTCGATGATGCGCAGCGCGGTGCGCGGCACCGTCTCCGTCGTCCCCTCGGACAGGGGCAGCGGCTGCACCACCTGCGTCAGCTCCTGCGTCACGACGGTCAGGTTGCCGTGGGACACGGCCACGCTGGAGATGGTCACGTTCTGGCCGGCCACGATCGTGCCCGTGCGCTCGTTGATCACGACGATCGCCTGGAAGTCGGGAATGACCTCGAGCATCTGGATGTCGCTGATGTCCTGCATCACCTCGTTCGCCTGCGTGGGCGGCGGAAGCTGCACGCGCACGGTGCCCGCGTCGAGCACGGCGGCCCTCGCCCTGCTCTGCCCCTCGATGGCCGCGCCGATGCGCGTGGCCGTGGCGAAGTCGGGCGCGTGAAGGCACAGGGTGAACCCGCTGTCGCGCATGAAGGTGGTCTCCACCTCACGCTCGATGTTGGCGCCGTTGGGGATGATGCCCACCGTCGGGTGGCCCTGCTGGATGGCGGCCGCCGCGCCCGCGAAGGCGAAGCCTCCCACGGACACGGCCCCCTGGGCCACGGCGTAGACGTTCCCGTCCGCACCCACCAGCGGGGTGAGCAACAGCGTGCCGCCGCGCAGGCTCTTCGTCTCGTCAAAGGCGGACACGGTCACGTCTATGGTCGTGCCCTTCCGGGCGAACGGAGGCAGCTCCGCGGTGACGATGACCGCCGCCACGTTCCCCGTCTCCAGCTTCGGCATGCCGCGTCCGACCCGCATCTTGAGCAGGGCGTTCTCGACCACGGCGCTCGCCAGGTCGCTTCCTGCGCCCGTGCCCGACAGGCCGAAGACGAGCCCGAACCCATAGAGCTGGTTCGAACGCACCCCCTCGATGCTCGTTATGTCCTTGATCCTTGCGCCTTGTGCCGGCGCCGCCGCCGCAGCGGCGAGCGCCGCCACCGTTAGCAGCGTGGCTGCCAGCGTCCTCGTCCCTCTCCCCTTCAGGTCCATCGCTTCGCGCCTCCCAGCAGGCAGCCCGGCCGTCAGAACGGCCAGATGAGATCCAGTATCGAGTTAAGCCAGCCGCGCTGGTCGTAGGCCGGCCCCATGCCGCTCGTCTCGTAGTAGATGTTCGCGTGCGCGACCCGTGTGGACGAGACCGTGTTCTGCCCGGAGATGTCCTCGGGCTTCACGATGCC
>Ga0315291_10002700_pt1 | contig 23090 bp, 29 predicted proteins | sample YL17G12_20_MG_FD_203070 | JGI IMG/M metagenome (GOLD analysis project Ga0315291, IMG submission 203070) | Sediment microbial communities from Yellowstone Lake, YNP, Wyoming, USA - YL17G12_20 | ecosystem: Environmental > Aquatic > Freshwater > Lake > Sediment | place: USA: Wyoming | collected... | reverse complement strand
TGCGAGCGGCCGTCGCGGCAGCGGCAGCGGCAGCGCCGGCCCTGCTCGTCTCCGGCACCGCCAATGTGCGCTATCTGAGCGGGTTCACGGGCTCCCAGGGCGCCCTGGTGGTGGATCGCAAACGGGCGCTCCTGGTCAGCGATTTTCGATATCGCTTTCAGGCGGCGGAAGAGGCGCCGAGCTTCGAGTTCGTCGAGGTCGAGCGCTGGGTGGAGGGTCTGGCGGGAGCGATCCGCGGCCTGGGGCACGCGGCCGTGGGCTTCGAATCCGCGCACTTCACCTGTCAGGCGCACGCCAAGCTCGCCGCCGCGCTGGGCGACGTCGCCCTGGTTGCGGTGGACGGGCTGGTGGAGAAGATGCGCGCGGTCAAGGATGCGCAGGAGCTGGCGCTGATCGAGCAGGCGGCTGTCGTCTCGCGCGGCGCGGTTGAGGAGGTGATGGCGCTGATCCGGCCGGGTGTGCGCGAGCGCGATCTGGCGCTGGCGGCGGAGGACTACATCCGCAAGGAAGCGGGGGCGGAACTGGCGTTTCCCCCGATCATCGCCTCCGGGCCCAGGTCGGCGCAGTGCCACGGGGAGCCGGGACCGCGGGAACTCGCGGTCGGTGACCTGGTGGTCATCGATCTCGGAGCCAGGTGGCAGGGCTACGGAGCCGACATCACGCGCACGGTCGCAGTCGGCAAGGCCGCTGAGCGGCAGCGAGAGATTTACGCGCTGTGCCGGCGGGCACAGCAGGAGGCCCTGGGGGCGCTGCGCGCGGGCATGGCCTGCGCGGAACTGGATGGAGTTGCGCGCGCGATCATCGAGGAGGCCGGCTACGGCGCGCACTTCGGCCACGGACTGGGGCACGGCGTGGGGTTGGAGCCTCACGAGGCGCCGCGCGTGAGCCGCACCAGCGAGGATAGCCTCGCGACGGGGATGACGGTCACCGTCGAACCTGGAATATATCTAGCAGAGGTGGGGGGCGTCCGCCTGGAGGATCTGGTGGCGGTGACCGAGGATGGCCGCCGGGTGCTGACGCACGCGCTACCGGCGGCGGAGCTGCCGGAGGTCGGGTGAGCCGCTGAGCGGAAGGAGGTGCTCACGTGGGCAAGCTGTTCGTGCTCTTGCTGATAGTGGCAGCCTTCACCGGCGCGTATTGGATGATCATGTCGGGCTACGCGGCGGACCGGATGATCGCGTTGGACATCCGCGCCGCAGCGCGGGAGAATGACGCGGAGAGCATCCTCGACCGCCTGCGCGAGGCGGAACAGGGCATCAACGCCGAGCGGCGCTGGGTGGGCTGGTTCAGCTTCATCGCGCGCGACCCCGACTGGTCGCAGGCGCAGGCGACACGGGAACTCCTGCACGAGCTGCAGAACGAGGCCACGGATATCGCGGCGGTCTCGGGCGGCGAGATAGCCTCCGAGGGCGGGGAGCAACTGCGTAAGTACTTGCGCACCATGCCGGCGCTGCACGTGGGCGCATTCCGCGAGGGACAGGACACGGTGTGGAAAGTGCTGTTCTGGGTGTCCGCCGCCGGCGTGGTCATTCTGGGGCTGCTGCTGTTCGTGCGGCGCATGGGTGACTGAGGCAGCGGATTGCGCCGCGCCCCGGCGAGCGGCGGCCGGGGCGAGCTAGGCGCTGGCCTTGTGCGCGCGCCGGGCCAGTCGCGATTTCCTGCGCGCGGCGGCACTCGGATGCAGCACGCCCTTGGCCGCTGCCTTGTCGATGATGCGATGGGCGTCGCGTACTGACGCCTGCGCGTGCTCCGCTCCGGTGTCGATGACGGCGCGAGCCGCGCGCACCGCAGTCTTCACCCGCGACTTGACCGCCTGATTGCGCAGCCGCTGCTCGCGCGACTTGCGCAGGCTCTTCTTGGCCGACTTGATCTTGGGCACCCGCTATCCTCCTGATGACGGTCATCCCACGAAGCGATACTTGAGCAACGCCCAGATCGCGCGGACGCCGTCCTTCCAGTTTATCTTCTTGCCCTCGCGCACACTCCGGCCGCGGTAGGTGATGGGCACCTCCTGTATCCGATAGCCGCGCTTGAGCGCTTTCGCCGTCACCTCGGGACAGAACTCGAACCCCTTACATTCGAGGGGGATTGATTTCAGCACATCCGCCCGAAACACCTTGTAGCACGTCGCCTCGTCCGTCACCGGCGTCCCGTACAGGACGCGCACCATCCACGCCAGCAGCCGGTTGATCAGGTAATTCGCCAGCCGCATGTTGGCGATGCTGCCGCGAAAGCGGGAGCCGTAGACAATCGCCGTCTCCCCGCGCGCGATCGGCGCCACGAGCTTGGGGTATTCGCTCGGGTCGTACTCGCCGTCGGCGTCCTGGATGATGATGACATCGCCGGTCGCCTCCTCCAGCGCGCGCCGGATCGCCGTCCCCTTGCCCATGTTGCGCGGTTGGTGGATGACTTTCACCTCACCGCCCGCCAACTGGTCGAGCAGCTCCGAGGTGCCATCGGTCGAACCGTCATCGACCACGATCAGCTCTTTGGCTATAGGGACCTGCCGCACGCGCTCAATCACCCCCGCCACGGTGTCGCGCTCGTTGTAGGCGGGCATGATCACCGTCAGCCTGGTCTTCGCCAGCGCCTCATTGACGCGGGCCGCCGGCATCTGCGGCGGCCCGCTCGCACCATCGCTTGCCTCAAGCGGCATAGTCGCCTGAACTCTACGCCGAGCATATCATGCGGCGCAAAGCATGTCAAGGTAACGCGCCGGGGGGTGACCGCGGAGTCTTGGCAAGAGCGCCCGGCGATGCCCCAATCTTGTAGGGCGGGCCTTCCACGGCCCGCCGTCGGTCTCGGCGCGGGTTGAGCCTGCCCCTTCGACGTTGCTCAGGGCAAGTGGCTAGGTCGCGCGCGACCGCCACGGCGGCCGTAGGCCTAGCCGCTCTGAGCGAAGCCGAAGGGAACGCGCGCCCTACAGTCGGACGCCAAAGGAATTCGGTCACACCCGGCGCGGGGGCGAAGCAGTGACCGTTGGCGCAGAGCGACCGGCCAAAGGGAAAAGGCCGCCTCCTTGCGGCGGCCCCGCTGCGCTTGACAGGGGGCGCGCTGTTTTCGCATAATATGGCGCGCTTACTTACGCTCACCACGGAGGTGCCCCCTTTGCAAGAGAAACAACTGCTCATGATCCCCGGCCCCACCCCGGTTGCCCAGCCGGTGCTGCGCGCGTGCAGCAAGCCCATGATCAACCACCGCGGGCCGGAGTTCGCCGCGCTCCAGGACGAGTGCAACCGCGGGCTGGCGGCTGCGTTCAAGACGACTGACGACATCTTGACCCTCACCTGCTCCGGCACCGGGGCGATGGAGGCGGCGGTGGTCAACACCCTGTCGCCGGGCGACAAGGTGTTGTGCCTGGTGATCGGCGCCTTCGGTGACCGCTTCGCGCAGATCGCCAAGACCTTCGGGGCGCAGGTCGAGCGCATGGACTTCGAGTGGGGCCAGGCGGTTGACGAAAGGAAGCTCGCGGCGCGACTGAAGCAGGACTCGGCGCGCGAGATCAAGGCCGTGCTGGTCACGCACAATGAAACCTCGACCGGAGTCACCAACGATCTGGCCGCCATCGCCGCGGTCGTGCGCGGGCACGGCGCGTTGATCCTGGTTGACGGGGTCAGCAGCCTGGTGGCGATGGATTTGCGGACCGACGAGTGGGGGCTCGACGTGGTCGCGGCGGCGTCGCAGAAGGCGTTCATGCTGCCGCCGGGGCTCGCGTTCGTGTCGATGAGCGCGCGCGCCTGGGAGGCGAACGAGCGGGCGCAGATGCACCGCTACTATTTCGACCTCCAGAAGGCAAAGGAGTTCATGGATAAGAAGCAGACCCCGTGGACGCCGGCGCTGCCGCAGATGTACGGCCTGCAGGAGGGCCTGCGCCTGATCGAGGAGGAGGGACTGGAAAACTGCTTCGCCCGCCATCGCCGGCTGGGATCGGCGGTGCGCGCGGCGTGCGCGGCGATGGAGTTGAAGCTGTTCGCCGATCCCAGCCATGCCTCCAACGCAGTCACTGCCATCCTGGCCCCGGAAGGCACCACCCCCAAGCAGATCCGCAGCCTGCTGCTCGACAAGTACGGCGTGGTGCTGGCCGAGGGACAGGGCAAGGTGAAAGACACCGTGTTCCGCATCGGCCACCTGGGCTATGTCAACGAAACCGATATTATAACCACCCTGGCCGCCCTTGGCGCGGGGCTCCATCAACTGGGCCCGAAGGTTGACATCGGCGCGGCGCTGGATGCCGCCCACCGGGAACTGACCTCGGCGTCAGGCCCAGAGAGCTGAGGAGCAAGCGCACATGCCCACGCCCGCGAAATCCAAGAGAGCACGGCCGGGGGCGGCTGTGCCACATGCCAGAGCACGCAAGGCCCAGCCGACGTTTCGCGCGTTGGTGAGCGATCCCATCGCCGACGAGGGCCTGGAGGTCCTGCGCCGCGACCCCGCAATCGAGGTCGTGGTCAAGACCGAGCACACGCCGCAGGAACTCAAGGACGCGGTCGCGCAGGCCGACGCGCTGGTGGTGCGCAGTCAGACCAAGGTGACCGCCGAGGTCATCCAAGCAGCCAAGCGGCTCAGAGTCATCGCGCGCGCGGGGGTGGGCGTGGACAATGTGGACGTGCCCGCGGCGACGCGCCGCGGTGTGATCGTCCTCAACTCCCCCGAGGGCAACACCATCGCCGCCACCGAGCACACCCTGGCGCTGCTGCTGGCGCTGTCGCGCCGCATACCCGAGGCCTACGACTCCATGCGCAAGGGCGAGTGGAAGCGCAGCAAGTTCGTCGGCGTCGAGTTGTACAACAAGACCCTGGGGATCTTCGGCCTCGGCAAGATCGGCTCGGAGGTGGCGCGCCGGGCGCGCGCGTTTGACATGCGCATTCTCGCCTTCGATCCCTACATCTCGGCGGAGCACGCGGAACGCCTCGGGGCGGAGTTGGTGAGTTTGCCCGAGCTCCTCGCCAGCTCCGATTACGTCACCATCCACGCCCCCCTGACCAAAGACACGCGCGGGGCTATCGGCAAGGCCGAGCTGGAGAAGGCCAGGCGCGGCATCCGCATCGTCAATACCGCGCGCGGCGGCATCGTGGACGAGCAGGCGCTCGCCGACGCGGTCAAGTCCGGCATCGTCGGCGGCGCCGCGGTCGATGTCTTCGAGCAGGAGCCGCCCAAGGACTCGCCTCTGGTGGGCGTGGAGCGCATCATCGTCACCCCGCACCTGGGCGCCTCGACCGAGGAGGCGCAGGTGCGCGTGGCGGTGGATGTCGCCGAGCAGGTGGTGGACGTGCTCCACGGCCGACCCGCGCGCACCGCGGTCAACGTCACGCCCGTGCGCCCGGAGGCGCTCGCGACCCTGCAGCCCTACATCACCCTCGCCGAGAAGATGGGGCGCCTGCAGGCCCAGCTCGCCGAGGGGCACATCGTCGATCTCGAGATCACCTACAGCGGCGAGATCGCCGACCTCGACGTGTCGGCGGTAACGCCGTCGTTCCTGGTCGGGCTGCTGCAGCCTGCACTCGAGGAGCCGGTCAACCTGGTCAACGCGCCGGTGCTGGCGGAGGCGCGCGGCCTCAAGATCAAGGAGTCCAGGAGCACGGCCGCCGAGGACTATTCGAGCCTCATCATCAGCCGCATCGCCTCCGACCGCGGCGAGCACGTCATCGCCGGCACCCTGTTCGGGCGCAACGAGCCGCGCATCGTCCGCCTCGACGACTACCGCGTCGACTTCGCGCCCTCCGGCTACATGCTCATCGCCGACCACCGCGACCGGCCGGGGGTGATCGGCAAGGTCGGCACCATCCTCGGCAACGAGGATATCAACATCGGCGGCATGCACGTCGGGCGCAAGGCGGCGCGCGGCAAAGCGGCCATGATCCTGGCCGTGGACAGCCCCATCTCGCCCGCGGTGATGAAGAAAATCAGCCGCCTGGACAGCATGTACCGCTGCGTGTTGGTGGAGCTGTAGGGGGTGATTTCGGGGACACACTACTTGATTCGAGATGGAATGGCTCGGCGCGACGCGGGCCACGACGATGCGGGTAATCCCCGGCGCGGCGCTCCTGCACCACGGCCAAACCCCTTACGTCAATAACTAAGTCGTGTGTCCCCGGAACTATCCCCTCTCTGATGATCGCGCCCGGGGCGACGGGGATGGGGTCAGGCTGCAGATACAGCGCTATCGCCTCGCGGATGTCGTGGAGCGCATCTTCCTCGGTGTCACCGGCAGACACGCATCCCGGCAACTCGGGAACCCACGCCGCCCACTCGCCGGTTTCGTCGTCTTGCTCCAGAACAACTCGCCAGTTCACTGCCTGGGCTCCACCTGCTGCCCCTGGGCCTGCCGTAGCAGCCCCGTCGTGCACTGCAGACGGATTCCACCGAACCGCTGGTCGGGGCGGGCGGATTTGAACCGCCGACCTCACGGTCCCGAACCGTGCGCTCTAGCCAAGCTGAGCTACGCCCCGCTCAATCGGATTATAGCAAAAGCCCCCGCGCCGGTCAATCACGCGCGCGCACGGCGTGTGACCTCGAAAAGTGGGGATCGAGGAGAGAAACTCCTCTCCCTACTCAGGGAGAGGATCGAGGAGAGGGTAGAATGCCTCGCTACTCACCCTCACCCGGCCCCCCTTCGCCAAGGCTTCGGCGGGTCGACCTCTCACGCCTGAGGCGGACAAGTCCCTGCAAAGGAGAGGCGTTGAGCCTGCACACCCACGAAAAACGAACACGCCGCGCGTGGCGCCTTTTCACCGCCTGGGACGGAGGCGTCCGCGTATGGCAACGACCCGTATCGCGCCACGTCCCGCCGCCAAACCCCGTCGAGCGCTGCACAAGGGGAAACATCGCCCCGCTGCGAAATAAGCGGGGCGCATCACGTCTGCCGACATCGGAGGTATGGCCTTGGAGTTCCTGGTATTGCTCGTAGTCATCGCGGCGGTGGTGTGCCTGGCCGCGGCCGCGCAAGGGCCGCGCCTGGGCTTGACTGAAGCGGCAATCGTCGTCGCTAACGCTACTGATGACGACCAGGAGCGCAAGGCGATCCAGTTCCTGACGCAGGAAGTCAAGCGGAGGTCGGGTGTCGAGTGGAGGCGCGCGGGCGAGGCTCCCGCCGACAAGCCGGCGGTCATCTTGACCACCGGTGGCCGCGGCGCGCCTGAGGGCTATTCGCTTGCCGTGCAGTCGTCGGGCAAGCAGCCGGCGGTCGTGATCGAGGGCAACGATGTCCGCGGGCGCTTGTTCGGCATCGGCCGCCTGCTGCGCTCGTTGAGCTTCTCGCGCGGCGCGGTGACGCTCGATCCCGACCTGCACATTACCTCCGCGCCGCAAGTCGCAGTGCGCGGGCACCAGCTCGCCAACCGCCCCAAGTCCAACTCCTACGACGCATGGGACAAGGCGCGCTTCGAGCAGTACCTGCGCGACCTGATCATCTTCGGCGCCAACGCCCTCGAGATCATTCCCTCGGTCACCCCCGACGACGAAAGCGCATCGAACGAGATCATGCCGGTGGACCCGTGGGAGATGACGCTGTGGCTCGCGGAGACCGCCCGCCAGTACGGGCTGCTGGTTTACATGTGGGTGCCGAACATCGAGGACGACCTGCTGACACCCGAAGGGCGGCGCGGGGCGCTCGACCGCAGGCGGGTGCTGTACGAAGCCTGTCGGCGGGTTGACGCGGTGCTGGTGCCCGGCGGCGACCCCGGCAACCTGCACCCCAGGGACTTCATGCCACTCGCGGCCGAGCACGCGGCGCTGCTGCACGGCATTCACCCCGAGTGCGAGATGTGGGTGTCCGCGCAGAACTTCCGCGGCGAGGCCCTGGACTACTTCTACGCCTACCTGCGCAACGAGCGGCCCGACTGGCTGCACGGGGTGGTGCACGGGCCGTGGGTGGAGGACTCGATTCCCCACACGCGCGAGGTGGTGCCGGAGCAGTATCCCCTGCGGCGCTACCCCGACATCTGCCACTGCGCCCGCTGCCAGTACCCCATGCCGGCGTGGGACCAGGCCTTCGCCATCACCGCCAACCGCGAGCCCATCAATCCCCGCCCCACACAGTACGCGCACATTCACAACCTGTTCGCCGACTACGCGGTCGGGTTTGTCACCTACTCCGACGGCATCAACGACGACGTCAACAAGTTCGTGTGGAACGTCATGGCATGGGACCGCACAACGGACGTCGCGCAGGCGATGCTCGAGTTCGCGCGCGTCTACGTCTCGCCCGAGATGGCCGACGACATCGCCCACGGCATCCTGGCGCTGGAGCGCAACTGGGACGGGCCTGTGGCAGGCAACCCGGTGATCGAGGACACGCTTGCCCACTGGCAGGGCCTGGAGCGGCGGGCGGGGCGCGAGGTGCTCGCCAACTGGCGCTTTCAGCAGATGCTGCTGCGCGCGTACTACGACGCCTACGTGCAGGCGCGCGTGCGCTTCGAGCGGCAGCTCGAGCGGAAAGCGCTGGGGGCCCTGGCCGGCGTTACCGCGCAGGGCGGTTGCGACCACGCCATGTCCATGGCGAAGGCGGTCCTGGCGCGCGCTGACAATGAGACCCCGCGCCCCGAGTGGCGCAGGCGCATTGACGAACTCGCCGACGACCTGTGGGAGAGTATCGGCGCACAGCTAACGGTCGAGCGACACCACGCCTCCGGCTGGGAGCGCGGCGCGATGGTGACCACGCTGCACCGGCCGCTCAACGACCGCCGCTGGATCGAGGCCGAGCTGGCGGCGGCGGCGGCGCACGGCGACGAGCACAAGCGCGCCGCGATCCGCCGCATCGTCGGCTGGCAAGACCCCGGCCCCGGCGGGTTCTACGACAACCTGGGGCAACGTTGGAGCGAGCCGCACCTGGTCCCCGGCCCGGGGTGGGAGGCGGATCCCGGCTTCGTCGTCAGCCCGCAGGACGAATTCGGCGGCGCGGACGACGGACGCCTGTCATGGCAGTGCCAGGCGCAGACGCTGTTCGGCACGCCGCTGCGCATGCGTTACGAGGGCCTGCACCCGCAGGCGTGGTATCGGCTGCGCATCACCTATGCCGGCCGCTATCACGGCAGCGCCGTCTTGATAGCCAACGGCACCCACCAGGTTCACGGCGCGCTGGGGCAGAGCGATCCCATCGCGCCGGTGGAATTCGACCTGCCCCACGCGCTGACCGCGGGCGGCACGCTGGAGTTGGAGTGGCGGCGCGCAAGCAAGCGCGGCATACAGGTGGCGGAGGTGTGGCTGCTCAGGCGCTGAGGAGGGCGACCGACGCGCTCACGGCCGGCGCGCGCCTGCCAGGCGGCTGCGATAGAAGCCCGCGCGCAGGCTGTCGATGCCGACGTAGCCGCGGCGGGACGAGGCGTGGACGAACTGGCCGTTGCCGATGTAGATCCCGGTGTGGCCGATGAGCCCGTCGCTGCTGAAGAAGTACACCCGGTCGCCGATCGCAAGCTGCTCGAGCGGCACGGGGTATCCGACATTGAACTGCTCCGCGGCGGTGCGCGGCAGGCGCATGCCGCAATCGCGGTACGCGGTCTGCACCAGGCCCGAGCAGTCGGTGGGCCCGGGCGGCGTGCCGCCGTAGAGGTAGGGGGCGCCCCAGTAGCGGAAGGCGGCCTCGACGATCTGGGTGCGCCCGTTGATTCCCGCCGCCATCTCGACGCCGGCAACCAGCTCGACGCGGTGCAGCGCGACGCTTTGCTTGGGCACCCAGGCGAGCGCCCCATCGTTCATGAGGATGCCGTAGTAGTCCCCGTACTGGCAGGACACGCACAGGTTGCTGCCCCGCGCGATGGCGCACAGGCGCTGCGGCCGGCGGGGGTCGATCACCGCCGCGGTATCGCCGGTGGCGACGCCGAGGTAGCCGACCACGGGTCCGCCGCGGGCGTCGCTGGCGGGCTTGATCGTCAGCTCCGTCGGCTCGACGTCCTGCGCTTGCTTCTCTTCGGCCGCGAACTCGTCCTGCGCCTTGCCGTTGCCGCCGGGTGCGGGCGCGACGGGTACCGTCAGGGATTGACCGGGGCGGAGCCCGGCATCGGAGGGCAAGCCGTTGGACTCCGCGATGACAGATGGACTGACTCCGAAGCGCTTGGCGACGGCGGCGAGCGTGTCTCCAGGCTGCACCGAGTAAACCTCGTAGCCGGAGGCGGAGGCGGCCCAGGCGGCGCTTACGACCAGATACATCCCAAGCGCGAAGGCCAGGCATACGCTGACGGATTCTCTGCGAGTGGACATAGCGGTCCTGCGTCTTGCCGAACGGCGGGGCTGGGGCACTGGCGACAGTGCGCTGGGGCGACGTCGCGCCGGCTGCGCCATCACAACCACCGCCGCTACATTATTCCATAACCGACGGCGATCGGCAACCTGTGGCTCGAGGGCCGGCAGCGCCCGGTGACCGTGCCGCGTTGGCCGGCGCGACGGCCATCACGATTGCCTCAGCGCTTGGTCCACTGGTGGCCGCGGCGGGCGCGCTTGCGGCCGTACTTCTTGCGCTCCTTGATGCGGGAATCACGCGTGAGCATGCCCGAGCGGCGCAGCGCCGGGCGCAGGTTCTCGTCGTAGCTCGTGAGGGCGCGGGCGATGCCGTGGCGCACCGCTCCGGCCTGGCCGCTGACACCTCCGCCCATGGCATCGGCCCGCACGTCGAAGCGGCCCACCGTGTCGGTCAGCTCCAGCGGCTCGCGCACGAGCATCTCCAGCGTCTCCCGCCCCACGTAGTCGTGCATCGGCTTGCTGTTGATGGTTATGCGCCCCTGGCCGGGGCTAAGCAGCCACACCTTGGCGATCGCGTTCTTGCGGCGTCCGGTTCCGTAGTAGCGTTCAGACATCATCCTCTCCCGTGTTGTGCTCGCAGGCGGTACGGCTGCGGCTGCTGCGCCTCGTGTGGATGATCGGCTCCCCGGTAGAGCTTGAGCTTGCGCAGCATCGCCCGCCCCAGGCGGTTGTGGGGCAGCATCCCGCGCACCGCCGTCCGCAGCGCCTCCTGCGGGCGGGTGGCGAGCAGATCGCCGTAGCGCTGCGTCTTGAGCCCCCCGGGGTAGCCCGAGTGGCGGTAAACCATCTTCTTGGTGGCCTTGTCCGCCGTCACCATCAGTTTATCCACGTTGATGACGATGACGTGGTCGCCGGTGTCCACGTGAGGAGCGAAGATCGGTTTGTGCTTGCCCCGCAGCAGGGCCGCGATTTCCGCCGCCACACGGCCGACCACCATCCCCGCGACATCCACCACCAGCCACTTGCGTTCCACGTCCTGTTTCCGCGGGCTATAGGTCTTGGGCGCCATTATCCTTACCTCGAGCTCAGTACGTAACCCTCACCAGGCACAGCCCGTGAGCCGGCGCCGCCGGCCCAATCCGCGCGCGGTCCCCGGCTTCGCGAATGCGGCCCACGGCTTGCGGCTCCAGCTCTCCGCGCCCGACCGCAACCAGCGCGGCGACGATGATGCGCGCCATCTGGTAGAGGAAGCTGTCCGCCTCCAACACCACTATGACCAGGTCGCCCCGCCGCGCCGCGCGCAGCGCCCTCAGCCGGCGCACGGTCGAGGCGGTCGGGCTGCCCGCCGCTTGGAAGGCGGCGAAATCATGCTCCCCCACCAGCCCGCTGGCCGCCTCTCTCATCGCCGCGACGTCGAGCGCCCCGCCCGTCTGGTACGCGAACCGCCCCAGCAGCGCCGAAGGCTCGTCGCGGTTCAATATGGTGTACTGGTAACGGCGGCTTGTGGCCATCCGCCGCGCGTGAAAGTCGTCTCCGACCTCCTGCGCGCATTTCACCACTACCTGACGCGGCAGCAGGCGATTAACCGCCCGCGGTATCCGCTCGGCGGGCATGGCGCGCGCGGTGCGAAAGTTCACCACCTGCCCCAGCGCGTGCACCCCGGCGTCGGTGCGGCCCGCCGCAGTGACCTTGATATCCTCTTTCAGCAGCCGGACCAGCGCCGCCTCCAGCTCGCCCTGGATGCTGGGTCGGGCCGATTGGCGCTGCCAGCCGCAGTAGCCGGTGCCGTCGTATTCAACGACCAGCTTTATGTTCGCCATGCAGGCGCGGTCGCTCAGGATCGCTCGTAGTCCACCAGCTCCAGGCGCGCCAGTGACGCGGCGTCGCCGCGGCGTATGCCCATGCGCACGATGCGCGAGTAGCCCCCGCCGCGCTCCCGGTACTTGGGCCCGATCTTGAGGAACAGGTGCGCCACCAGGTCGCGGTCGTTGAGGAACTTGCGCGCCTGGCGCCGGCGATGAACGCTGTCCTCGCGCGCCAGGGTGATCATCTTCTCCGCCAGCGGGCGCGCCTCTTTCGCCCGCCTCTCGGTGGTATCCACCTTGCCGTGCCACAGCAGGCCGGTGACGAGGCCGCGCAGCAGCGCCATGCGCTGGTCGGTGGGTCTTCCCAGTTGCTTGCCCGCTAACCTGTGTCTCATGCTGATGGTGCTCCCGGAGCGGCGCTCGCGCGCCGGTCGGCCTCACGCCCCGCCCGTCGTCGGCGCCCGCGGCCGGCGCGCGACGGCGTCATTCCTCCGCGTCCTCCTCATCCTCCTGGCCGTCGAGATCCTCCGGCTCCTCCTCCTCGCCCTCTTCCAAGGCAAAGTCGCTGTCCTCGGAGCCCGCCAGGCGCAGTCCCATCTCCGCCAGCTTCGCCTTGACCTCGTTGAGCGACTTGCGGCCGAAGTTACGGATTTGCATGAGGTCGCTCTCGCTGCGTTCGATCAGCTCGCCGACGGTGGACACCCCGTCCTTGCGCAGGCAGTTGCCGGTGCGCACGGAGAAATCCATGTCGTCCATGCGCGTTTCGAGCAGGCGCTGGCGGGCGAGGTCGGCCTCGGCGCTCGGCCCTTCCTCCGGCTCCTCGGCGGAGAAGTCGAAGAACAGAATGAGGTAGCGGTCGAGGGTCTTGGCCGCCTCGCTGATGGCGTCCGCGGGGGAGAGCGTGCCGTTGGTGCGCACCTCGAGGGTGAGGCGGTCGTAGTCCGTGAGATGCCCCACGCGGGTGGGCTCGACGCGGAAGGACACGCGCCGCACCGGGGAGAGGACGGCGTCCACGGGTACGGTGCCGATCTCGTGCTTGCGGGAGTGCTGCTCGGCCACGATGTAGCCGGTGCCGACCTCCACCTCCATCTCCATCGCCAGGCGCGCGTCCTCGCTGTCGAGGGTGGCGAGGTGGAGGTCCTTGTTGACGACCTCCACCTCGGCCGGGGTCTCGATATCGGCGGCGGTGACCTCGCCCGGACCCGTGCGGTCGAGGCGCACGGTCAGCGGCGCCTCCCCTCCCGCAGCATGACTGTCGGCCACCCGGATAGCGACCTCCTTGAGGTTCAGCAGCAGCTCGGTCATGTCCTCGACCACGCCCGGGAGGGTCGAGAACTCGTGCAGCGCGCCTTCGATCCGGACCGCGGTGATCGCCGCCCCCGGGATGGAGTTCAGCAGCACCCGGCGCAGGGCGTTGCCCAGCGTCGTGCCGTAACCCTTCTCCAGGGGCTCGATGACGAACTTCCCGAACGCCGGGTCCGACGCGTCGTCAAGTCTCTCTATCTTGGCGGTAACGGTATCCAAAAGCATGAGCGTTTGCTCCTTGCGGCGACTACCGGGAGTAGTACTCGACCACGAGCTGCTCCTGCGCCTCCACGTCGATGTCCTCCCGCCGTGGCTGCGACAGCACCTGGCCCCGCAGGTTGGCCGCGTCCAGCTCGAGCCACGCGGGCAGGCGGCGGCTGCCGGCCGCGGACAGGCTGACCTGGATCGGCTCGGCCTGCTTGCTGGCGGCGCACACTTCGATCGCGTCCCCCGGCCGCACCGAGTAGGACGGGATGTTGACCGGGCGCCCGTTCACCAGGAAATGCCCGTGCCCCACCAATTGCCGCGCCTGGCTGCGCGAGCTGGCGAAGCTCAAGCGGTACACGGCGTTGTCGAGCCGCCGCTCCAACAGTGACAGCAGGTTCTCGCCGGTGACGCCGGGGCGCCGCTCGGCCTCCCCGAAGTAGCGGCGGAACTGGCGCTCCAGCACGCCGTAGATCCTGCGCAGCTTCTGCTTTTCGCGCAGCTGCAGGCCGTAGGCCGACATTTTTCGCCGGCCCTGGCCGTGCTGCCCCGGCGGGTAGGCGCGCCGCTCGACCGAGCACTTGGGCGTGTAGCAGCGGTCGCCCTTGAGATAGAGGCGCACGCCCTCGCGCCGGCACTGGCGGCAGCGGGCATCCGTGTATCTGGCCATGACTACGTGTTCTCCCGATTGGTCCGCATTGCGGTGCGCGGGCGCCTCCCGCGCACCAATCCTACACGCCCCGGTTCGTCACACGCGCCGGCGCTTGGGCGGCCGGCAGCCGTTGTGCGGTATGGGCGTCACATCGCGGATGCTGGTGATCTCCAGCCCCGCGGCCTGCAGCGAGCGGATCGCGGTCTCGCGCCCGGCGCCCGGACCCTTGACGTAGACGTCCACGCGCTTCATGCCGGCTTCCATGGCGCGCCGGGCCGCGCTTTCGGCGGTGGACTGGGCGGCGAAGGGGGTGCCCTTGCGCGTGCCCTTGAAGCCCACCGAGCCGGAGCTCGCCCACGCGATCGCGTTGCCGTTGTGGTCGGTTATGGTGACCATGGTGTTGTTGAAGGTGGACTTGACATAGGCGCGCCCGTAGGGCACGGAACGTCGCTCGCGCTTGCGCTGTCTGGTAGGTTTGCTCATGTGGCGCTCCCGTTATTTTCTGCCGCGGCGCACGCCGACGGCGCGGCGCGGGCCCTTGCGGGTGCGGGCGTTGGTGCTGGTGCGCTGGCCGCGCACGGGCAGGCCGCGGCGGTGGCGCAAGCCGCGGTAGCTGCCGATCTCCACCAGGCGCTTGATGTTAGCCGCCACCTCGCGCCGCAGGTCGCCCTCCGCCCGGTACTGCTGCTCCAGGCCCTCGCGCAGGCGGTTGACCTCCTCCTCGGTGAGGTCGCGCACCCGCGTGTCGGGGTCGACGTTGGTCTGCGCCAGCAGCGCCCGACTGCGCGCCGGGCCGATGCCGTAGATGTAGGTCAGCGCGACTTCGACGCGCTTGTCCCGCGGCAACTGCACACCTGCGATTCGTGCCATCTCTTAACCTCTTACCCCTGCACCTGCTTGTGCTTGGGGCCTTTGCTCGGGTCGCTGCAGATGATGCGCACCTTGCCCCCGCGCTTCACCACCTTGCAGCGTGAGCACATCTTCCTGACCGATGCTCTAACCTTCACGTCGCATTCCTCTCGCCCGCCGCCCGCATCACTTGTAGCGCCACACGATGCGGCCGCGCTTCAGGTCGTAGGGCGACACCTCGACCTTCACCCGGTCGCCGGGCAGGATGCGGATGTGGGACATCCTGATCTTGCCCGATACGTGGGCCAGCACCTCGTGCCCGGATTCCAGCTTAACCATGAACATGGCGTTGGGCCGGGTTTCCACCACCGTGCCCTCCACCTCGATCGGAGCTTCCTTCGACAAGTACCGTCCTCCGCCGGCGCCTCACAGACTGGTTATGATCTCCGCGCCCCCCTCGCGCACCACCACCGTGTGCTCCCAGTGGGCGCTGAGGCTGCCGTCCCGGGTGCGGAAAGTCCAGCCGTCCGCGTCCCGCACGATGTCCGATTTGCCTTCATTGACCATCGGCTCGATCGCCAGGGTCATGCCCGCACGCAGCTCCAGGTCGCTTGCCCCCTCCTCGTAGTTCGCGACCTGCGGCGGCTCGTGCATGCCCCGCCCGATGCCGTGGCCCACCAGCTCGCGCACGACCGAGTAGCCGCTGCCTTCAGCCCGCCTTTGCACGGCGCGGGCGATGTCCCGCACCGTCCGGCCCGCGCGCGCCTGGGCGATGCCCTCGAACAGCGCCTCCTTCGTCACGCGCACCAGCCGCCTCACCGGCGGCGCAATCGCCCCCACCGCGTAGGTTGCGGCGGCATCGGCGTGATAGCCGTCAACGATGGCGCCGACGTCCACGCCTATTATATCGCCTTCGCGCAATACTCTGTGTCCCGGCAGGCCGTGCACCACCTCATCGTTGACCGACGTGCACGCGCTCGCCGGAAACCCGTTATACCCCTTGAACGACGGCGTCGCCCCACCGGCGCGGATCAACTCCTCCGCCACGCGGTCGATCTCCGCCGTCTCCACGCCCGGGCCCACCACCCCGTTCAGGGCCTCCAGCACCTCGGCCACCACCCGGCCCGCGCGGCGCATGGCGGCGATCTCGGCCTCGGTCTTGATGCCGATGCCGGCCCCGCGCCGCCGGCGGACGCGGCCGCGCGGCCGCTCAGTCACGGCTTCTCTCCGGCGGCCACCGCAGCGGCGATCTCGTCCACCACCGCGGCCGATCCCCGGGTTCCGTCCGTCGAGCGCAGCAGTCCGCGCTCGCGGTAGTACGCCAGCACCGGCGCGGTCTGCTCGCGGTACACCGCCAGCCGGTTGCGCACCGCCTCTGGCTCGTCGTCCGCGCGCCGCACGAGCTGGGCGCCGCAGCGGTCGCAGACCCCGGCCTTGCGCGGCGGCATCGTATCGACCTGGTATATCGCCCGGCACTGGGGACAGACCCGCCGGCCGGACAAGCGCCGTATCAACTCCTGCTCCGCCACCTCCAGGTTTATCACCGCGTCCACGCCGCCCACCATCTCATCGAGCGCGTCGGCCTGCGCCAGGGTGCGCGGGAAGCCGTCCAGGATGAACCCCTGCCGCGCATCCGGCTCGACTAGGCGCCGGCGCACCATCTCCAGTATCAGGTCGTCGGGCACCAGCTCGCCCGCATTCATGTACTCCTGAGCGCGGCACCCCAGCTCGGTGCCCTGGCGCACCTGCGCGCGCAGCATGTCGCCGGTGGCGATGTGGAGTATGCCCCATTTCTCCGTCAGCGCGCCGGCGATGGTGCCCTTGCCCGCGCCGGGTGGGCCGAACATGACCACGCGCATCAGCGGATGAACCCTTCGTAATGGCGCATCACCAGGTGCGCCTCGATCTGCTGCATCGTCTCCAGCGCCACCCCGACCACGATCAGCAGCGAGGTGCCGCCGACCAAGCTGTAGGTCGTGACCCCGGTGATGTCGCCTACGTAGTACTGCATGAGGGCGATCACGCCCAGAAACAGCGCGCCCGCCAGGGTCAGGCGCACGAGCACGCGGTCGAGGTAGTCGCGCGTCGGCCGCCCGGGGCGGATGCCCGGCACGTAACCGCCGCTCTTCCTCAGGTTGTCCGCGACCTCCTCGACGTTGAAGGTGACGGCGGTGTAGAAATAGGTGAAGAAGATGACCAGCAGGAAGTAGAAGCTGGAGCCCCACCCGCTGTGGCCGGGGGTGAAGAAATCGACGATGGCCTGGCGCGTCGGCTCCCACCGCTCCGACACCGGCACGAACCCGGCGATGGTGGAGGGGAAGATCGCGATCGAGATGGCGAAGATGATGGGTATGACGCCGGCGGAGTTGACGCGCAGCGGCAGATAGGTGCCGCCGCCGGAGTACATGCGCGTGCCCACCACGCGCTTGGCGTGCTGGATGGGGATCTTGCGCTGCCCCTGCTGCATATAGACGATGGCGAGCACCGTCACCACGAAGATGACGGCGAGGAAGAAGATGTTGTCCAGCCCGACCACCCCCGCCGTCGTCGCCTCCCAGGTCTTGCTGACCTCGTAGGGGACGCGCGCCATGATGCCGACGAAGATGATGAGCGAGACGCCGTTGCCGATCCCCTTGTCGGTGATCTGCTCGCCCAGCCACATGAGGAAGGCGGTGCCCGCGGTGAGGGTGATGGTCATGGGCACCAGAGACACCACCGACGGCACCTCGAGGACGCCGCGAGAGCGCAGCATGATGGTGACGCCCCAGGCTTGGGCCATGGCCAGGGCGATGGTCAGGTAGCGCGTGTACTGCGAGATCTTGCGCCGACCGGACTCCCCCTCGCGCGCGAGCTGCTGGATGCGCGGCGAGGCGATGCCCAGCAACTGAAAGATGATGGAGGCGTTGATGTAAGGCACGATGCCCATGGCGAAGATCGAGAACCTGCGCAGCGCGCCGCCGGAGAACACGTCGAACAGCCCCAGCAGGTTGCCCCCCTGGGCGAACAGGTTGTCCATCATCTCGCGGCTGACATGGGGCATGGGGATGTGCAGGCCGACCACGAACACCGCGAACATCCCGAACACGAACAGGATGCGCCGCCGCAGGTCAGGCAGCTTGAAGGCGGCGATCAGCGAGCCGAGGGAGCCGGTCACTAGACCACCTCCGCCGTTCCGCCGGCCGCTTCGACCTTGCCGCGGGCCGACGCGCTGAAGTGACTGGCCAAGATGTGTAGGGGCTTCGTCAGCTCGCCCTCGCCCAGCACGCGCACGCCGTCCTTGATCGACTTGACGACGCCCGACTCCTTCAGCCGCTCGGCGGTGATCTGCGTCCCCGGCTCGAAGCGCTCCAGTTGCCCGACGTTGATGATCGCGTATTCCTTGCGCAGCATGCCGCGCGGCATGGCCGACTTGGAGACCCCGCGCAGCTTGCGCATGCGCCGGTGCAGCGGGGTCTGGCCGCCCTCGAAGCGCGGGGGCACGCTGCCGCGCGCCTTCTGCCCCTTCATGCCGCGGCCGCAGGTCTTGCCGTGGCCCGAGCCGATGCCGCAGCCGACCCGCTTGCGTTTGTGGGTCGAACCCGGCGCCGGCGATAGCTGTCCTATCCTCATGTCAAGACCCTTTGTCTGACGTCTTGCGTTGCTTCTGCATACCGCCCAACACGGCTGTCGGCCGAGCAAGGCGGGAATCCGCACGAATGTTAATTATACGCCAAATCCGCGGCCGCCACAAGCGCGCTCGGCGTGCTTCACGCCCCCTCGGGCTCCGCCACCTCTTCCACCTCCACCAGGTGGCGGATGGCGGCGACCATGCCCCGCACCTGCGGGGTGTCGCTGTGCACCGCGGTCTTGCGGATGCGGGTAAGCCCCAGCGAGCGCGCGGTTGCCTGCTGGCTGCGCCGGCGGTCGGCGGTGCTGCGCACCAGAGTTATCTTCAGCTTGCCCATGCTACCGCTGCCCCCGCTGCGGCCGCTCGCCCGCCGCCGGCTCGGACTCCGCCACCGGGGCGGCGAGCGGGACCTCCTGTCCCGGCGGCGGTGAGTATCCGTCCAGGATCTCGTGGAGCTGCTTGCCGCGCCGCGCCGCCACCTCGCGGGGCGTCGTGAGCGACGACAGGCACTGCATGGTCGCGCGCGCGATGTTGATGGGATTGGCGCTGCCCAGCGACTTGGTCAAGATGTCCTTGACCCCGGCGACCTCGAGCACGGCGCGTACGGCGCCGCCGGCGATCACCCCCGTGCCGGGGGTCGCCGGCCGCATAATGACCTTGGCCGCGCCGAACTTGGCCTTCACCTCATGCGGGATGGTGGTGCCGAGCAGTGGGATGCGGGCCAGGCTCTTCTTCGCGTCCTCGGCGCCCTTGCGGATCGCCTCGGGCACCTCCTTGGCCTTGCCCAGGCCGACACCCACGATGCCCGCGCCATCCCCCGCGACCACGAGCGCGTTCCAGCGCAAGGTGCGCCCTCCCTTGTGCACCTTCTGCACCCGGTTGAGGGACACCACTCTCTCCTCGAGGGCCAGCTCGGAGGGATCGATTCTCGGCATGCTCGCTCCTTATCTCTCTTCGCTGCGCATTGGCAAGTGACGCGCCGTCACAGCTGCAGCCCCGCCTCCCGCGCGCCGTCGGCCAGCGCCGCCACACGCCCGTGATAGAGGTAGCCCGCGCGATCGAAGACCACGCCGGTGACCCCGGCCTGCAGCGCACGCTGGGCCAGGAGCTTGCCGACCTCGCGCGCGGCCTCCCTGTTGCTGCCGCGCGGGAGCTGCCCGCGCAACTGCGGCTCCAGGCTGGAGGCGGCCGCGAGGGTGCGCCCCGCGGCGTCATCTACGACCTGGGCGTAGATATGGCGGGCGCTGCGAAATACGGCCAGGCGCGGGCGCTCGGCGGTGCCGCGGATGCGCTTGCGTATGCCCCGGCGCCGGCGCTGCCTCGCCTTGACTTTGATCGCCAGTGCTGTCACCGCATTTCCTTTCGACCGCCGCGGGCGGCGGGGTTCACCGCCCGGCCGGCGTGCCCACGCTTATCCGACGCCGGTCTTGACCGCGGACTTGCCCGCCTTGCGCCGGACCACTTCGCCGGTGTAGCGCAGGCCCTTGCCCTTGTACGGCTCCGGCTTCTTGACCGCCCGGATGTCGGCCGCCAACTGCCCCACCTGCTCCTTGTCGTTGCCCTCGACCGTGATGCGCGCCGCCAGGTAGTTGTTCTCTTGCAGCGGGGTGAAGGTCTCGAGCGAGATCTGGATCCCCTCCGGCGGATGCGCCTCCACCGAGTGCGAGAACCCCACCTGGAGCACCAGCTTGCGATCCTGCATCTGTGCGCGAAAGCCGACGCCCATCAGGTCCAGGCGCTTGCGAAAGCCCTCGCTCACGCCCGTCACCATGTTCGCGACCAGGGAGCGGGTCAGCCCATGCAGCGACTTGTGCTCCTTGGCCTCGCTCGGCCGCTCGACGATCAGCTCCCGCCCCTCGACTTTCACCAACATATCGGGGTGAAGCTGGCGTTCGAGCGTGCCCCGCGGGCCGCTCACGACGACGCGCCCGTCGGCGATCTCAACCGTCACCCCGGTGGGCAGCGGAACCGGCTTCTTGCCTACCCGCGACATCTCACGTCTCCTCCCATCACCACACGTAGAACAGCACCTCGCCGCCGACCTTGCGGGCGCGTGCGTCCCGGCTGGTCATGGGGCCCTTGGGCGTGGACACCACGGCCGTGCCGAGCCCGCCCATCACCCGCGGCACGCGGCGCGCGCCGACGTACACCCGGCGCCCGGGGCAACTCACGCGCCGCAGCCCGGCGATTGCCGGCTCGCGGTTCTCGCCGTACTTGAGGGTCACCACGAGCACGCCCTGCTTGTCGTCATCCCGCATCTCGTACTTGTGGATGTAGCCCTCGGCGCGCAGGATCTTGGCGATCTCGAGCTTGAGGCGCGAGCCGGGGATCTCGACCTGGTCGTGGTGCGCGCCGCAGGCGTTGCGGATGCGTGTCAGCATATCGGCTATGGGGTCGGTCTGGGCCATTCGCGTCCTCCTACCAACTCGCCTTCGTCACCCCGGGCAGCAGCCCCCGCAGGGCGAAGGTGCGCAGGCAGATCCTGCACATGCCGAACTTCCGATAATACGCCCGCGACCTGCCGCAGATCTGGCAGCGATGGTAGCGGCGGGAACGGAATTTCGGTTCCCGATTGGATTTCTCGATCAGCGCTTTCTTCGCCACACGTCTCTCCCTCGCGGAGCCCGCCCGCCTCGCGACCGCCGAACCGGCCTGGGCGTCAGCTTTCCCGCAGCGGCAGGCCCAGCTTGGTGAGCAGGGCGCGGCCGTGCTCGTCGGTCTTGGCGGTGGTGGTGATGGTGATGTCCATCCCCCGCACCCGCTCTATCTCGTCCATGTTCAGCTCGGGGAAGATGATCTGCTCGCGCACACCCATGGTGTAATTGCCGCGCCCGTCGAACGAACGCGCGGGCAACCCGCGGAAGTCACGAATGCGCGGCAGCGCGGCGTTGAACAGCCGGTCCAGGAACTCGTACATGCGGTCGCCGCGCAGGGTCACGCGGCAGCCGATCGGGTTCTTCTCCCGCACCTTGAAGGCGGCAATGGACTTGCGCGCGCGCGTGATCGCCGGGCGCTGCCCCGAGATCTCCGCCAGCTCCTTTGCCGCCCCCTCCAGCGCCTTGGGGTCCTGCGTCGCCACCCCGACGCCCATGTTGATCACGACCTTCTCCACCCGCGGCACGTCCATCGCGTTGTCCACGCCCAGCTCGCGCATGAGCTCGGGCAGGATCTGCTCGCGATAGCGCACCTTGAGCCGCGGCGGCAACTTCTCCTCCGGCGGCCGCGGGGCCTTGGCTTCGGCCTGCGCCTTGCCCTTGCCCTTGCCGGCGCCGTCGGTCTCGGGCTTGCCCTTGCCCTTGCCCTTGCCGGCGCCGTCGGTCTCGGGCTTGCCCTTGCCCTTGCCCTCGCCCTCGCCGGTGGCCCCGGCCTTGGGCTTGCCCTTTCCCTCGCCAGCGCCGTCGGCCTTGGGCTTGCCCTTTCCCTCGCCAGCGCCGTCGGCCTTGGGCTTGCCCTTTCCCTCGCCCTTGCTTTGCGCCTTCGCTTTCACCTTGCCGCTGTCGGCCGCTTGAGGCTCCGGCGCGACGGCGGCGTCGGCCGGCTGATCCGCCTGCGCCGCAGTGGGGGCCTCCCCCATTGCCGCGGGCGACTCCTGTGGCTGCTCGGTGTCCGGTATATCCTGGGTCATGGCGTCATTTTCCCTCGGGCATCACACCTCATCGATATGCTCTCCGCAGCGCCGGCACACTCGTATGCGCTTGCCCGAGACCTCGCGGCGAGTGACCTTGGCCGGGCGGTCGCAGCGCGGGCACACGAGCATGACATCGGAGATGTGCAGCGGCCCTGGTTGCTGGATGCGCCCGGTTTGCATTTGCGCCGTGCGCGTCTGCATGCCGCGCGGCTTGGCGTGCTTGGTGATGATGTTGACCCCGTCCACCAGCACCTGCTGCTTGGCGATGATCACGCCGATCACCTTGCCGCGGCGCCCGGGGTTCTTGTGCGCCTCCGCCTTGACGCGCTGGGGATCGAGACGCGCGAGTTCGTCCTCGCGCCCCTCCATGCGGTGCTCCCGGTCCTTGCCCCGGAGTATGTAAACGGTGTCTCCCTTTTTTATATCCATTTTGACCGAACTTGCCATGGCTGTAACCTCGCCCGCGCCGCGGCTAGAGCACCTCCGGCGCCAGGGACACGATCTTGGTGAACTCGCGGTCGCGCAGCTCGCGCGCCACGGGGCCGAAGATGCGCGTTCCGCGCGGGTCCCCGGAGTCGGTGATAAGCACGGCGGCGTTCTCGTCGAAGCGAATGCTGGAGCCGTCGGTGCGGCGCACCGGCTGCAGCGTGCGCACCACCACCGCGCGCACCACCTCGCCCTTGCGGATCGGCGCCCCGGGGCTGACCTGCTTGACGGCGGCGACGATGGTGTCGCCCACGCGCGCGTACTTGCGCGCCGAGCCCCCGAGCACGCGAATGCACTCGACCTGGCGGGCGCCGGTATTGTCGGCGACCTTCAAACGACTGCCTAGCTGTATCATGGCAGTGGTGGGCGCGCGCGCTCAGC
>Ga0315291_10002699_pt1 | contig 23092 bp, 9 predicted proteins | sample YL17G12_20_MG_FD_203070 | JGI IMG/M metagenome (GOLD analysis project Ga0315291, IMG submission 203070) | Sediment microbial communities from Yellowstone Lake, YNP, Wyoming, USA - YL17G12_20 | ecosystem: Environmental > Aquatic > Freshwater > Lake > Sediment | place: USA: Wyoming | collected... | reverse complement strand
CCTCGTGGGGAGCCATGACCTGCTGCAGATGCCGGATTTTCCCCATCACGGCCCGTTGGGAGTTGGCGGCGGCCGCCCGAAGCACGGCGGCGATCTCGCGGGCCTCCTGGAGGCCGCCCAACAGCCGCGTTTGTCGGTCGAATTCCGCTTCCAGGGCGGTGCGGACCTCGTTGCACTTGGTCTGGGCCTGCCTCTTCATCACCGGCTCGAACGTCCCCGGCATGTCGCCGCCGCGAACCGTCTTGAGGGCGTCGTCAATGGCGATTGCCCGCTGCAGCCCACGCACCGGCCCGATTCGACCATCCAGGTCCGCCCGGGCCCTATTCAGGATGCTATCGCCGTCCAGTTCGGCCGGGTGCAGGAGTCGATTGGTGACCTGGTTTTCCTCGTCGGACTCCACGAGCTCGTGGAGGCGGGCCAGCCCCAGGGCGTGCCGCCGGGCCTTGGCAACGTCGCCCTCGGTTCGGAGGCCGTCGGCGAACAGGGCGGCGCCCATGCCGTTGCAGAACGCCAGCACCCTCTTGCTGTCGCGGCTGATATACGCCGTGGCCATGGACAGCCCCGCCAGGGGATCGCCGAATTCGTCGAAATTCCAGTTCTCGACGTCGGCCAGTCGCTCCCGAAGCTTCGCCCCAGCCGGTGCCTGCAACAACTGATAGCGGCTGTGGCCTTCGTGAATCAGCAGGCGGTCCAAAGTGGGGAGATTCCCGTGCCTGTTGGAGTTGCCCGACAGGAAAAGTGCGTCAAACGGGCAACGTTCCAGTTGGCCCGTGACGGGATCGACGAACTGGCCGGTGGCATAGGCCCGAAGGTGCTTCAGCAACGCCAGTTGGTTCAGATCGGCGCGCTGGCGATCCTGGGCCGGAAGATTGCCCCGCAGTAACAGGTTCACCATGAGCTTGGCCTGAACGCCTTCGGCCTCCGCGCAGCGCCGGGCTGCCCGTGGGAACCAATACATTACGCCGGCGCCCATGCCGCCGATGGCGGAGACCGTGCCGTCCACGAGCACGCGGGCGGGCGCTGCCCCGGACCCGACGCCTAGCAATGTCTGCTGGGCCTGGCGGTCGTGGCTGACGATCTGCCGCAGTTCCCGCTCGATTTTCCGCACCAGGGGACCCTCGTTGAGCAGCGCCAGTGTCAGTCCGATCCTTGGATCGCCAGAGGCACCCAAGTCATCCGCAGTGGTGCGGGGGGCTAAATACCAGCCCGCCGGCATGAAGCACAACCTGCCGTCCTCTTCCGCCTTCAACAGCGACTCAGCGTCCGGCGGCAGGACCGCAGGGATGAAGGCATCGGGGCCGAACAAACCGTCCGTGGCGTCACCAAGCAGACTCCCTAATTCCACGGGGGGTTTGGCGTCCCAGTCGAAGAGCAGTGTCCCCCCGAAGAGGTCATGACCGGCTTTGCCGTCACCGGCGAGGGATCTCTCCACGACAGGGATCTGCTTGACGGCCGTGCCGGCGACGAACGTCAGCCGATTGGTGACGGTCGCCAAGAAGGGTTTTTCGTCTGGTGTTTCCATGATGGTTCTCCCTTATTCTTCCGGCGCGCCGTGCCGCGCCAACCGGAGGTTCAGTATGGCCTTTTCACCCAACTTGACCGCGGCCGGCAGGATCAACGGCATCTTCCGGCGGGGCCGAAGCTTGCTGCCGTTGACGATGACCGGCGTAGTGGCGAGATTCTTGAGCATCAGTCCCCGCCTCGACACGAACAACCTGAGGTGGCGTGGCGCGACTGCCGGGTCCACCAGCCGAATCACGTTGTCCTGGCGAGCCCCGACGTGGATAGCCCGGAATGTATTGAGGGCCCCTAACCTGAAGGTTTGGCCGTTGGTCGCCGCGAGAAGAACCTCGGGGAGCTTCGCCCGCCGGGGCACCTTCCGCAGGCTGGCAGCCACCTTGACCCGCCACTGGCGTGCCGCCGTCATGCCGCGAAAAACGGCGATGGCCGCGACGGCCGCGAGGGCGATGCCGGCTATATTGACGATGAGTCGGGCAAGCCAGTGATTCCGCAGGTTGTTGAAGAAGGAGGTCCACCAAGTCCCGGCTGGTGCAGTAACCCGCGTTGCCGGGGACTGACCGGCGTGGGGCCCTTTTGTTCCACTTGGGACCTGGGGGCCATGTTGTTGGTTATGAACTTCACGTGTCTCTTCACCCAGTTCGGGAAAGGCTTCAGCCACGGTCCGGGGGGCAGGGACACCTGGTTCCACGGCTGTACCGCCGGCAGATTGTGTTACCAAACCGGGTTGAGTATCCGATTGGTAGGCTGGTTGTGTTGTCGTAGCGGCAGCAGCCATGCCGCCGGGGGCGGCAACCGTCCGGTCTCCGGACTGCGTCGGCGCCGTCGAGGTCGGCGTCTGTTCGTTGTCGGCGACGATGGCGCCAGCCTCCTGCCGGCGCCCACCCATGCCTGCCGAGTTGGTAGTTGGGCATGCCGGCGAAGATGCCGGCCGCGTCGCTGGCGGCGCGCCGGCGGCGCCGCTCATGGTTGCGCCATCCGTCGGCGCGGAGGTGGGGCATGGAGAGTTCGACGGCGGTGGCAAAGATGGAAGATGTGCATCCCCGGCAATCGGCAGGATGGGCGGCACGAACGAGGCCGACGGCTTAGTTGACGAGTTCTTGAATGATCCGGATTCCTTAATAGTATTGTCGTCAGCTGGGGAGGGTTTCGAGGTTGAAGCATTGCGTTCATGGTCAGTTGGCGGAACGGTTTTGGGCGTTCCCTCCTTCTTAGAAGACTGCTCTGCTGCCTTACGGATTTCGTCTAGCCACTTCGCCGGATCGGCTTTGGAGACCAACGACCAAGCCAGTTCACCTTGGCTGGCCGCGACCAGCAGTCGTCGCGCGGTGTCGTCCTTGCCAATGAAGTGAAAGGACCACCCGCGGGCACGAAAAACCGTGGCCAACTTCAGGATTTGATCAACCTGGTCGTTCGCAATGTCGCCGTCGGTCAGCACGACCACGACGACCTGCATCGCGCCATGCCGGGCGTCAAGGCGATCCAATCGCTGGAAGGCGAGTTCCAGGGCGGCGGCGATGTCCGTGGCGAAGAACTTACCGCGCTGGATGTTCTTCAAGAGGTCGACGATGGTGGACACTTCCTGGGCGTCCGCCGCCTTGATCTCCTGGCTGAGCCGAAGTCGACCATCCCCGTGATGGGCGCTTACAACCTCCAGGCGGTCGCCGGGCTTCAGGGCCGTCACCGCCTGCTTGGCCAGCGCCAGCATGTCATCCCAGATGCCTGTCGTTTTGGGGCTGGTGTCCCAAACCACGGTCACCGCGATTCTCTGGCCGCCCATGTTTGTGCCGGCCCCTTCGCCGGCGTAAGCCTTGCAAGCGACAATCGTCAGCACCACCGCCAGCATTACCATCAGCGGCGATATCAGCGAAATAGTCTTGGACATCGGCGCCGTTGTAGGAGTGCTTACTGTTTCCATTTTGGATTTCCTCTCTATTTTCCAGGCCACGGTTGTCATCATCGCTTGGTGCGGTTTGATCAAGGTGTCAGGGGGTTTGTCGAGCATTGTTTTCACTTCCTGCCCCCACAGGATGGGTGGTGATATCAGCGAAATCGTGTTGGCAAACACATTCGCACCGATGCGGATCAAGACCAACAGCCCGCCACAGGTCCGCTGTTTCTTTGCACAAAGCCACCGGACCTCTGAAATGCTTGCGGATCTCAGAAATTGCGAAACGGAAGATTTCAGCGCGAAGTTCCTGTGGGTACGAGAACTTACCCACGCTGACTTTGGTCGCCGCAGTCCCTTGCCGGGTGCGTTTCCCGGTCGGTACCTCCATGGGCGGCAGCATCGGCTGCATCCTCTCCATCTCGCGCAGGAGCCTGGACCCCGGATGGCGCTCGCCGATAATGGCGTGCCGGTTTCGATGAAAATTCTCCTCGAACCGCAGCGTGCCCATGGTCACCCTTTCCGGCGAGATCGCCGCGAAGATTTCGCCGATGGCCGTGGCGTACATCCGCTCCCAGCCGGGCAGCGGCACGATCGGGTCAAGACGGATACGGACGCGATATCCGGCATCCTGGGCCTGCCGGGCAGCCCGGAGCCTGTTTTCAAAGGAAGGAGCGCCAATCTCGAACTCCTGGGACACCTCTGCGGCATTGAGACTCCACGCCAGGATGGTGTGGCCGTTATGCGGCAGGCCGAGAATGGGTTCCACATTGTCACTCTTGGTCAACAGGAACAAGTAAGCGTTGGGAAGCTTCCCGAAGAATGGAATGAACGCCTCAGCGGCGCCGGTCAGGTGTTCTAACGCCAGGGAATCCTGGAGCTCGCCATTGTTGAAGAGGATTATCTTTGATCTGTTCGCAGGCTTACGCAGGAAGCTGCGAATCTTTTCCTTGATTTGGTCGAACCTGACGCGAACCGCCATGAAGGAGAAAAGATCCCGGTAGGTACCCTGCAAGAAGCACCATTCGCAGTGATAAGGGCAACCGTTGCTCACCAAGACCAGCTTCATGAAATGCGGGCATCCCATCCGCGGATCGGGCATGGTGAACACGCCTATCGCGTCCGTCGTCGAGACCAGCGCCATGATCTTCTTGCCGGCGGCGATCCTCTCGGTTAGGCCGGTTGCGGATGCGAGAACCGATGATGCCGCCTTTATGTCGTTGGGGCAATTGGTGTCCGCAAACCGGACGTGTGCGCCGGAGCACCGGTCTAGGATGCGCTGGGTCACCAGCTCCTCGGCCACGGCCTTCGTCACGATGATCTCGTCCGGTCGAAACATATTTGAGGCCCTTCAGACTCCTGGCCCGAGCGGAATGTCCTTGAGTTCAAAGAGCTGTTCGCAGTCCAGGCAGCGGGCGTTGAACCGTTTAACCGCCACTCGGACGCGAACCGGGCACTTGCATTCCCATAGTTTGATCTTGGACGTTCCAAGGCGTCCAACTGAACCCGCTTGCGTCTCCACAGGCGGCAGGGAGGAGACATCCACCCCGTATTTCCGTAAGAGATCAAGAAACGGCGAGTTCTCCGTGGCGTAGGTCGTGCATCCTCGGCGATCCACGATTAGACCCAGAGCCATCGCCTTGTTGCGATACTGTTTGTTGTGGTAGTTCCACGCCGTGGAGGCCGGTGGGGTTCCGTGGATCGCTTGCCAAAGATGCAAAACTTCGTGAAGAAGAGTGCCGAGGTATCGCCAGACAGGGCTTGACGTTGCGTGGTATTCCTGAATGGCGATTTCGAACTTGAGACCCCAGGCATTGCGTCCCCGCCTAAAATGCCCGAGGCAGGCCCCCCTGAGGCGATCTACGACTAGAGCAGGAAGTGGTACGTCGAGTTTAAACTGGACAGCAAACCGTTCCGCCCAGGTGTGTAGTTCGGCCAGGAGGCCTCGCGCGGGCCAGTCATGGGTTGCGACCTGGTGTTCCCGAAGAGCCAAGTTGATCGGCTCCTCCGCAGTCTTGCCCGCATCTGGCGGCGTATCCACCTCGGCAGTTGTGTCGCGGTCCATATAATCCTCCACCGGGCCTCTCGAATGTCCCGGCTGGTCACCAAAGACCAAAACAATCAACCTCAAGCAACAACTGTGCCACAAATGCAGCACATAGCGCAATAGCCGTTGCTGCAATATGTTAAAGATATGGATTTGGATTTCGGTGTCAAGTCAATGGAGAAGACAGGTTATGAAAATGACGTATAATAGTTATGATAAGGTGTTGACAAGGGCTGGATAGAGCCGTACAATGGCAACACGCAAATACGAGCGGTGCGATATCCGGCAAGATGGGAAGGCCGCAACACGAGACGCCGACCACGAGCAGCCTCGCATGAGGAGACGACGCCATGCATGAAATTGAACTATCTGGGTGTCCGCTACAGCCTGGCACGCCATTGAAGGTCTCAACGAAGGCGTGGGGCAATTGGGGAATTGAGTGGCAGAATGATACGGAGTTTCAGGAACTCGTCAACAAGAGCGAAGAAGCGTACGACCAAGAATGGACATCAACTAGCGGCAAGGGCTTGCGAGACATTGCTCGCGCTGCGGAAATGGCCGGTCTTGGGGATGCCAATAAGCGTCTCAATGATGCGGTCGGGACCGAGGTCGGCAAGATAGGCCTAAATGCGAAAGAGAACTTATGCGTTGTTGATCTTGGCGCCGGCAGCGGCGACACGACGATGGCGGTGCTCCGTTCCGCGCCGCAGTTGAAGGAGAACGGCAGGTTTTGCCTAGTGGACCCAGCGAAGAGTTCCCTTCAGGAGGCCCGGAGCAGGCTAGCGAAAAGTGGACTTATTGGGGAAAAGAATCTGGAGGTTATCTCAGGGAAAGATTTGGATGCGCTGCAAAGCCTCCCGGCGGGGTCGGTGGACCTTGTGGTCGCCAATGCGGCCCTTCACCATCATGCTTTCCTGAACCCAGTATTCCAAGGGATCGCTAGGATACTGCGGCCGGGTGGGTGGCTTGTGATAGGCGACTGGCACTGCACCATGTGGCTGAAGCCGATAGGGGTCTTGAAACTGCTCGATGGGGTCGAGTGGCCCGGGAAGGCGAAACAGTTGGCTGCACTACGCGACAGGTTTCGCACCAGCGACTCGGGTATTCTGTCGTCTTCTCCGGAGTTGGCAATAGCCGATCAGCAGATCGGCAAGTTTTGGCTTAGTTATGCTCAAGTTAAAGACCCATCCAATCCGCCCTTCCTTATGCTCGAGGGACATCGGCCCGCTGGCGAGTACGTTTCCGAACTGGCCGAGTGCGGAATCCGGGTTCGGCGGGGGCCAATACGCCTGCTGCCGGGAAGCGAACTACTGTCGGTATTGGTGGCTCAGAAGGAGTAGCCGCGAGTAAGGAGATGCAAGCATGGCGCAAGAGAACTTCCGGCAGCAACATAAAACCAAGTACGAGGAATTTCGCGAAGGGGTGGACATGGCCTTCTCGAGCCCCTTAAGCGCGTTCTTTGGGGGGGAGCATTCCGTCATCGATGGTGGAATGTCAGTAGTGCAGCACCTCGATCGATACGTGTGGGCAGGAGTAAAAGACACACAAAGCACATCGCCACATGTTAATCCAGTGGTGTATGTGCCAACGCTCGCGGACCGCGAAAACAGCGTACCAGACGGCTATGACCTTGAAACCGAGAACTTTTCGTCGAAACGTTTGCAACGAATTCTTTCCGCCGCTTGCCGGCGCTTTGGGTTTTCGGAAGGGGTGGACATTCGTCTGTTGACAGAAGGGTTTCCGGGCTCCGGGGCAAACACCTCTGGCGCGATCGCTGCCGCAGTGTCAGCCTGTTTGTTCTGGTCCTCAAAGATCATGAATGAGAAGGAGTTTGACGCAATCTCAACAGTCCCGCCCGGAGACTTAGCCCGCAAGCAGGCCGATCCGGGATTCCGCCGAAGGATGCGTGATGCACACGTCGATGATGCAAAGAAGTTCACGCCGGAAGAAAAGATTTGCTTCCTGGTCAACTTGGCGTGGGTAATCGACGCCTTTTCACACGAGGGCAGGGCATCTGGATACGGGGCCGTCGCCGGTGTTGTACACTCTCGCTTGCCGTTTTGCTTCTTCCCGGAGAGGCGATCACCCCATCCGGGCAGCGCCTTTGGCCCCATGGGAGTCTTACATGACAACGATCTGACGTGCCGCGCATTCGATCTCCGGCAAGGTGTAAGAGACGTGAACAACATTGAAGAGGCGTTTGATCCAGTTGTTAACACAGTTGCGGAGATATCCTTTTGCGTTTTTCCATTGGAAGACATCCTCCGGGAAGACGCGGAAATCCGAAAGACGGGCTCACTCCCCTTCACCTGGGGTGTCGTTCATAGCGGGTGTGCCAAGAACACGGGACAGAAGATCAGCAATGTCGAAAAGCTACCCCACCAACGATGGCAGAGTTTCCAGAGCACCATGGTAGTACTAGAGCAGGCCGGTGCTGACGAGATGGTAGACCCTTCACATACGGCGTTCGGTTTCCTACGCCGGTTCGGCAAACAAGAGGCAGTAGTTCTCCGCGATCCAATGAGATGGGAGATGATCGGCCTGCAGACGGAGCTTCTCCTTGCTACATGTCGAGCAATGGAAGGGCAAGGGATCGGTAGCCTCGCAGCATGCATGCGTAGGAATCACGGGATTCTTGACGCCCTGGCGCTTGACTGGTACGAGGGGCGTCTCATTGCCGACGCTATTTACCGGGCAGTCGGAAAAAGCGGTTATGAGCAAACAGCGGTAAAGCTATCTGGCGGCGGTGGTGGTGGATGCTTGGTGTTCATTGCGCCAGCAGGGGCCGGTCCGGCGATCGCACAATGTCTTGGAGAACTCCAGGGGTTGTTGCCCAAGATGGATGTCGTGATGATTCGAGATGACGAGCGTCCAAGCTTCCAGTTTGGCACTGGGCTCAGTATCAATCCGAGGGTGCCGAGATATAAAAGGCGCCAGCGGAGATTGCTACAAATAGTGCCGCTGGGAAAACCTTCCTGCCAGGAGTTTGAAGGGATGATAACTCGGTCCGCTACGTTGGGAAAAGTGTTCCATTCCATACCATCAATAGCAGAGACTGATAAGACCGTGTTGATCCGTGGGGAGAGCGGCACCGGCAAAGAGAAGGTAGCGCATGCACTCCATAGGCTATCGAGGAGGAAAGATAGCCCCTTCATTACGGTCAATTGTGCTAGCTTTACAGAAGGGATCGCAGACTCCGAGCTGTTTGGGCATGTCCGAGGAGCATTCACTGGCGCATTTGACACAACTGATGGGCATTTCCGCGCAGCAAACATGGGCACGTTGTTTCTCGACGAGATCGCGGAGGTACCATTCGCATCGCAAGCGAAGCTGTTGCGAGCGATCGAAGACAAGAGGATCGCCCGTGTCGGTGAGAGTCAAGGTAAGTTCGTAGACGTGCGGATCATCGCTGCAACAAACCGGGACTTGAAGTCCCTAGTGACGAAGAGGGAGTTTCGTTCCGAACTACTTCACCGCATCGACGTTCTCAGAATCGACCTGCCCCCACTGAGGGATCGCCCATGCGACATAGAGATATTGATTCAGCACATCCTCCACCGAAACAACGAGTCTGGGCGGGTAATTGTTGGGTATACGCCAACAGTCGTGGACTGCCTGAAGCGATACCGCTTTGATGGAAATGTGAGAGAATTGGATAACATATTGATGAGGGCGGTTGTGCAGGCCGGCACGAAAGTAGACAATACAAACATCATTGAGATGGAAGATCTGCTGCTGAACGTGGGAGTGGAGGCTACTTCATCCGAGGGCCTGTTGGAAATGGTCAGCCCAGGAACAACAGTAATGGATGCAGTCAATAGGGCTTGGGCTCCCGATGACATGACCATGCTCCTTTGCATGGTGTTCGAGTACAAGAACCCCGGTGCGCATTTGTCAAGAGGAGACATAGAGGAACTCTGTAAGTCTGAAAGTCTCTTATTGTATGCACAAGATCAGGGCTTTTCACGCGCCCGTACGGAAAGCGTAATCAAGGAGTTCACTCCGAAGAGGGTGTTCACGCGACTTTGCCGCCTATGTGAAGCAGGATGGATTCAAAAGGCCGGAGAATCTCGTCGGGCAATAACGTATTGCAGAGGGCCGCGATGGCCAAGTGCGAATTGAATGGAAAGGTGGAATTGCGGCAAAGACTGGAGAGTGAGCACAGCGTGGGCGGTTCAAAACTCCCGGCAAGTTGACAATATGGCTGGAGAGGGGCATACTGTGGCGGTCCAGGGACTCTCGTTCGGCGAGCGTTCGGTAGTTCTCGCGGCCGAATAGGGCGGCGATGATGATGGTTTGGCAATCGAACACGATGCTCCAGGCGGGTGGAGATGTCCATGATGCCCTGGAGATGGGGCGTGAACAGGGTGGGCGCGTACCGAGATCACAGGCGGCATGTGGCGGGATGCCTGAGACAGTCACGCCACTTGCCTCAGCGTGACGATGGGCAGGTGCTTGCGTCCCTGGTGGAAGTCCACCACGAGTTGCAGTCGGACACCTGGCTGGCCACGTATCTTCACCGCCGGTGAAGCACAACATGAGGCGACTGGCCAGAGTGGTCGCGGCTCAAATCGCGGCCTTCGGCAGGCGGCAGGGATACGCCGATATCGTTCTTCGGGCGTGCGGGCCCCGAGCCAGGAGTGAGGCCGATGGGTGTTGTACCAGCCGATGATCGCGGCGAGTTCTTCGCGCATTTTCCGTAGGTTCAAGGGAACGAGAATGTGTCGGAGGCCTTCGTCCTTCAAGGTCCGGATGAACCGCTCGATGACGGTGATGCTGCCGTAGTGGCCGACGGCGCCGAATCGCGGCCTGATCTTGCGACGTTTGCACCATCGCTTGAACCCCTTGCACCAGAACTGCGGTCCCTTGTCGCAAATGACGTACTTGGGCTAGTCCCTGAACAAGCGTAGCTGCACTGGGCCAGGGACTTTCCGGTTGAGGCCTGGGACTTCGGAGCCTTCGTAGGTCTGCCCTTTGGTTTGGCCGGTTGTTCGACCTGGCCTCCAAGTGCCGCGATCTGACGGTCGAGCTTGCCAACCGCCTTGAGCAGCTTGGCGTGCTTCTTCTGGAGCTTCGGAAGGCCCGTTTGTCTGCGGGCTATTTCAGCACGCAGTTGATCGATGGTTATTTTCGAGAGATGTCTTGCCATGTTGGTCTAACCTCAGGCGCGCGGGTTGATGAAAGAGCCAGGACTAATCCACGAGTTCAGACGTATACCACCAGTTCCCGGGCATATCAAGGAATACATATAGCCCGTTCTCTGCTGAGTGGAGGAGTAGGTAGCCAATCGGGGGCTCTTGGGCCGCGATCAGCCGTGGGGCTTCTTGGGCTTTCGCACGACGAACGTCTTGGGATGTCCCCTTTCCGCCACCTCCTGGCACAGGGATGTCAGAACAGCGAAAAGGCCGGTCATCTGCTTCGGGGTCGGGTCCGGAGCAACCGCCAGGAAGTATCCGTCAGAGACGCACATGTTCTGCTTGAGGGCCCTGCTTTGTTCCGGAGGCAGGTCCGTGAAAATGCTCTCGCCAAGATAATCGATGTCCCACAGGATGGCATCGTGCAGGCAGTCCACGCAGAATCTCCAGTCCTCGATACCGCGATGCGACGGACGGGGCACTTCTTCGGCCAGTGCCCCAAGGGCAAGAAGGAGTGCCGCGTTACCGGATGCGGCGCTACGCCATTCCTCCAACGGCATGAGGATTTCGCGTTCGACTGGCTGAAAGCATCGGGAGACAGCATCGATCTGTATGTCAGGAAGGGTGAACGCCCCGGCAAGTTGACAGGGACAAACAGACAGGACTGAACGGCGAGAGCCGTTCGCGTTCCTGCCTGTGCCTGGCGTTCCAGGATGCCGCGGCGCAGAGCAACTCGCCAGCAAAGACGCCGATGCTGATATCCAGCCGGTTGGCAAGCGCCAGGGCCTTCGGTTGAGGTGGCTCAACAGGACGCCAGCGGAGACGCTGACTCGGCAGCGCGTTCTTCCGCCACGATGAACTCAAGGTGGGCATCCATCCAACACCGTTCCGCCGACAGGGCCTGGCTACGATAGGCAAACGGCCCCAGGACTGTCCGGTGGTTCGAGCAGGCCGTGACGATGGCCAAGCAGGCATTGTAGGCCCGTCGGTCGCACCTCAAGGGCAACGCCAAGCAACCCACAATCGGCAAGGTTGTCGATGACGCCGTGCTCGGCATCGAGCGCGACAACCCCTCGCTCAAGGGCGTACTACCCAAGGGCTACACCAAGCCGGCCCTTGCGCGGCTTGCCAAGAATGTCCACGGTCAGCCTGGTCATCCACGGTTCATCAAGCAACTCGTGCCTGGCCGAGTCGCCGCTCCACCATGGGGCGGCTAGTTGGAGAACATCCGCAACCATTGGGCCTGCCCTGCCAGGGCTCAGCAGAGGCGATGTGAATGTCGGCAAAGGTCCGAGACGGACTACGACATGCGCTGGCGGTAGCGAGTTCGCAGGCAGCGAGGCCGTCAGCGGCACAACCTGCCGGCCCGCCGTAAGGCCATTGCCAAGCACGCTGGCCGCGATAGCCAAGATGTCGGCAGGCGGTGAATCTGTCGCTGGCGTGGGTAGCAGCTTAGGCTCCGCCACCACATCCGCCACAGGCGCCGGCAGAAGTTCCGGTTCCACCACCATATCCGCCTTGGCCGCGGGGACTGTCGGCTTTGCGGATTCCGTTTGCTCGGTGGGTCCGGCCTGCACCGAGTCTGCCAATGTCAGTATGTCTCCGGCAGGCGCCGCAGGCGGCTCGTCCACTGATGGCGCGCTTGGTTCGGATTCAGCTACTGGGACCTCATGTTCCGCGACGATGTCGGGCGCACCGCCAGCCGTGGGGGGCGCTACCGATGCGGCCTGGGCAGGTAGCTCGGGGGCAGAGATGCTCCTCTGCCCGAAGCTGCCCATAAGGGCCATGAGGTCGCCGTAGTCCACCATGCCGCTGCAGTCGAAGTCGATGGTCGCATTAGTCAATGAGACACTGCTGCCAAAAGCCTGTTTGAGTGCGATATAGTCGGCGGCGTCCACTACCCCATCCCCAGTGGCATCTCCGATCAGGGTCCCGATAATCCGGTCATCATCGCCTGCCAGCGGGTTGCCCGCCACGTCCGTCACGCCCTGGACTTCGACCACGTACTTGGCCTGGTTCGGCAAGGCGCTGAAGTCAATTACGCCCTCGGTGCCGCCATTGCGGAGCGACGTGGTGATGCCGATGCCCGACAGGTTGAGGTCGTTGCCGTTGACGTCGTGCCCGGCGATCTGGATGGAGGACGATGTGAAGCTGGCCGGGGCGATGGGCTCCGTGAACTGGACCACCAGCCGGCGGATGCCCGCGTTGCGAGGTTCAGAGAACGTGCCTCCGTCGGGGATGGACAGCAGGATCTCGCCTACTGTGCCATGGGTGGCAGCCGAGGACCAGCCGACAATCATCGGGGCTGCCGAGTCCTGAACCAGTGTCGTGGTGTCGGCGGTGTCCGGGGCCGTTTCCACCAATCCCACGTTGTCCCGAGCCACGCTGTAGAAGCGATACGTGTGGCCGTGTTGGCCCTCGAAAGTGGCTGAGTTGTCGGTCGTGGCCTGCTTCCAGATTGTGTATGGCCCGTCGTTGTCGGAGACGTAGACGTCGTAGCTGGCCAAGCCCGATCCGCCCGCATCGTCATTTCCTGACCAGCTTACGGTGAATTCACCCGTGGCTCTGTTGATAGGTGTCACAGCCGGAAGCGCGGTTACGAAGCTGGCCGGTGTGCCGGAGTCGATGGTGTTAAGGACCTTGGGCGTGTCGATCGGATCGTTCCAGTCGAAGTAGATGCGGGCCCTGTTGGTGATCTCGGTTCCGGAAGGCAGCCCCGCCAAAGACTTGACGGTATAGCTGATGTTACCGTCACCCCGGCCTGTATCGTCGTTGGGGTACAGGATCCCAAGCAGGATGTCCTCGGGCAGCCAGCCTGTCTGCGGGTCGAGCCCCATCAGCGTGCATGTCAGCGTGCGGGTCGCCCTGTCCAGGGACACGTCCATCTGGACCCGGAGAGTCGTTTGTGCCACGTACTCGTTATCGACGAGGACGTCTATCGTCGCATGGTAGTTGCCGAGGCCCTTAGGGACCATGATCATGTTGCCGGCAAAGCCGATTTCAGTCAACTCAAACGTGCTGAGATCAAGGTCGTCGTCCAGCATGTCGGTAATGATGATCTTGTGCGCCGGCGCGGTCGCACTCGAGACGTTTTCGAAACGGATCATGTATGCCAATGAGTCGTCCAAATCCACGTAGTTGGGATCCCCAAAGCCGGCCGGTCCGAGCTTGTCGTTCGGGTCGCGCGGCCGCGGGACCTGGCGCGGAACGGTGCCTGGGCGATCATCCGCATTGTCGCCAGGCGTATCCCCTGGCGGCCGCACGGGATCCTCTGTCGGGGCGCAGAACCACCCACCCTTCAGGCCGTCCTTCAGGCCGTCCCAGATCGTGCGAACATTCTGCCCCGCCTCGATTACATCGTCCAAGCCCCCGACGGCCTCCCCAGCCAAGCCGGTCGCTGCTTCAGTAACAAGGCCACCAATGTAGTCACGGATGAGAGAGTCTGTGGCCTTGTCCAGGTTTGGTTGGTTATCGTTTATGTCTTTGGCAGCGGCTCTATTCCTAGCCATTGCATTATCGTACTCTGAGTCATTATTACTATTAACCGCATCTTCAAGGGCCCGTTGAAGACGGGCTGCGCCCCCAAGGCTTATGAGTTGAGCCTCGACCAGAACAAGCCCGACAGGATCCGTCCAGCGATTGGGCTGGTTGCCAACATACCTGTACACATTCTCATCTCCTCCCAACAGCCCCAGAGGATCAGCCGTAATGAAGCGGCCCCTATCTGGTTCATAAAACCGCGCTCGCATGAAGGCCAACCCACTGGACTCATTCATCACGCCGTATTTGCCCACGAACTGAAAGGCGTTGACCACCGTCTCCGTCATGGCAGTAACGTTTCCAAAGGGATCGTATTCGTAGCTGTTCACGGGTAACCCGTCAATGTCTGTCAGTTCACTCGTGGAGCCTATGGCGTCGAATGTGTAGTAGGCCAGGGTACTGCTATCGCCCGTCCTGCTCACCAGACCAAGACCATGGTCATAACGGGCGATCATGGCACCACTGGCATCGTATTCAGCCGCCACGTTCCCTAAGCCGATCGGGTCGACGACATACGTGGTGGTGGCGCCGTTATGGCTTGAAGCCACGCGGTTGCTCAGGGCATCATACGTGTATGTCCAGACATCCGTTGGTGTGGAGACTTGAACGAGTCGGTTCTCGACGTCGTAGGTGTAGGTTGTTGTGACCCCGTCTTTGGTCTTGCACGCCAGGTTGCCGTCCGCGTCGTAGCTGTACGTGACACCACCAACCTGTTCGTACTGGTTCATGCTGTTGGTCACATAGGCCGTGGGCATGCCGTCATCGATGACCTCGATCCGGTTGCCCGCTGCGTCGTAGGCGTACTCGACGACGTGGCCGTCGGGGTAGGTGACGCTGGTGAGTTGGCCCAGCGGGTCATAGCCATACTGCCAGGTGCCCTCGGTCGTCTCCATCGACGTCCGCCGGCCGGAGGCGTCGTAGGTGTAGTGGAAGAACGAGATCGGCGAGCCGCCCGGGGAGAGGTTGTCCAGGGCCGTCAGGCGACTGGCCGCGTCGTAAGCGTAGGTGGTGTAAACCCCGTTGCCGAGGGTCTTCCGCTCCAGCCTGCCGGTGAGGTCATAGTCGTAGTTCACTATCAGGTTATTTGTCCCATCCCGCATCTCATCCAGGCGGCCGACGGGGTCGTAGAGGTAGTTGACCTCGTTGCCGTCCTGATCCGTGCGGCGTGTCCGCCGCCCGGCGTTGTCGTAGTCGAATGCGAACCACCGGCCCCCTGGATATTCGATGCGGGCCAGCCAGTCGGTGTCCGGTTCGTAGGTCATCAACGTAGTGCCCTCTGGCCCGGTCGCGGACAGCAGGTTTCCGGCGATGTCATAGGTGTAGAGGTAGTCGATCTCCGGGGTGTTGGGGTAGTCCTTGCTGATGAGTTGCCCGGCCGCGTCATAGGTGTACGCTACCGTATCTCCTCGGCGGTTGGTCCAAGTCAAGACGTTCCCGCTGGCATCGTATGTAAAGGATTCGCTCGTCTCGTCCTCGTAGGTAATCGACTCCAGGTTGCCCGCCGCGTCGTACTCGTAATCCATTCCGTTGCCCCTGGCGTCCGTCACCGACGAAAGGTCGTCCAGGGTCGTGGTGTAGGTGAATCTCGTGTCCCTGCGCAGGGGATCTTCGACGCCGGTCACATTGCCGCTGTCGTTGTACGTGTATGCGTAAGTCTCCCCGCTGCCGCCGGTGATCTGCCTGAGTTCGTACCCGTCATCGTACCCCAGCCTGATCACGTTGCCCTCGCCATCGCGAACCTGCCCGACCTGACCGCCCGGGCCGAAGCCAAGCACCATCTGCCTCCCTGTGGCATCCACAACGGTCACTGTGCCGGCTGAGTCGTAGGTGTAGATGACCGGTTCGACCCCATCATCCAGGTGCGTTTCGGTCAGCCGGCCGGCTTCATCATAGCTGAAGTACTCGTGCATCCCGTCAGGGTACTCGACGGAGAGCAAGGCGTGCCGCTGCTGCGGCGTCCTTCCCGTCTCATAGGCGTAGGTCGTCACGCGATTTCCTGGAGCCGTGACAGTGAGCAGATACTCCCCCGAGACATCGTACTCGTAGGTGGTGATGCGGTCGTCACCAGGATTGCCGGGATCCAACGGGTCGATCAGCCGCCACAGGCGTCCGTTCGGGTAGTACTCCAGTAGCAGTCGCCTGCCGTTGCTGTGGGTCAGGCTGGTCAGGAGGGCCCCGCTATATCCGGCCGTGATGCGATTGGCGTTCGTGTCCTGAATGTACTTCAGCCGCCCATCTGCATAGAAAGCCTTAAGCTGGCCACTGCGCTCTCGCAGCTCAAACCCCGCGGCACCCAGCCGGGTCAGCGTTGCGTTGTCGCCCGGCCGGGCCGTGTACCCGCCACTCCCGTCGGCGAGGAAAAGCCTCGGGGTCCCTGTCATGTCGTAGATCCTGACGGTCCCGTCCATGTCTTCGTCAAGGCTGATCTGCCAGGAGTGGGTCCATCCGCGCCCCAGTGCACCCACGGCATACCGGCGGCTGATCGGCTGAGCGTAGGCACGGACAAAGTCCAGCGAGAGGCCCGGCGTCGGCACGGAGCCATCCAAGGACGCCGCCAGGTAGCGGATCGGGCTCAGGCCATCGGCTTGGCGATACTCGAAGGCCACCATCTCCGTGATACTCCTCGGGACGTCGCCGCTCTGGTGCAGGTAGCTCATGTTCTCGTCGAGCATCGCCACGTAATCGCCCCACGTGTCGCCGACCTGGTTCGTGAAGTTCAGCCACACGGCGTCCCAGGCATCGTCCTGAATCCACGCCGGCTGCATATCTTCCTTGAGGGTGGCCCAGTCGATCACGGCCGTCTGCGCGGCCGAGAGGTAGTCCAGGTCGAAGTCGATCGTCCCGTCGAACATGTCCCACGGCAGCTTCAAGCCGATGAAGTACACAGGGATACGCCCCGTGTCGCCTGGCTGAAGGATGCCAGGGGTTGCCCCGGACCCCCTGGCCATGACCTGGACAGTATCGCTGATTCCCGGCGGGAACGTGTCGGTCAGAGTAGCCGGCACGGACGGGTCAAGGGTCAACATAGCGTTGTCATCCCCGTGGAGCGTGAGCAGGGGGGCTCCCATGGACGAATCCCCGGTATTGGCGTATTCGATCCAGATCGTGCGCCGCCACAGGCGATCCATGTTACCAGGGATGATGAGGTGGGCCTCGAAGTTACCGGCGCCGCTGTTGACTGCGAAGGCGTCCGCCGCTTGCCACGGCAAGACCCCCGGCTTGGAGACCACGACATCGTACACATCCTCAGGCCAGTTTGGCGTGCCAAGAACAGCCACTATCGTAGTGGGCGACAGAACGCGAAGCTGTTCTGGCACCCGGACGCTTGAGTCGGACGCCACAAACTCTACGACCGTCTCCGGCGTGAAGCCCGCACCGGTTATCGTCATCATGCACTGGCGGTCCACGCCATGGCGGTCCGGGGTGATTGACGAGACGATGACGTTCGCCTCCGTGGCGCTGATGTTGTAGATCGGATCGCCGGTCACATCCTCTGCGAAAACAGAGATGTAGTAGGTCCCTCCCGGGTTGGCCGTCAGAGCGAGCTGCGGCCGGCCCATGGCGTCGGGCGATGAGCGGTGGTCGTAATCAAGTCGTGTCGGCATGGCCTCGTAGCTGACAAAGAACTGCCCTTTCGCACCAGCCGGCAGACCGTCAAGGAGGATTTGGTACGACCGACCCGATTCCGCCTCAAGGGCGTAATAGTCCGTCGTGTCGGCCGCGCTGAGTACGCCCCCGACGGGCGCGCCGTCCACGGTTAACGGCCGGACGTCCAGCGGCAGCGGGCCGATCGCAACGACGTTGTTGCCCTCTTCGGCACCTTCCTTCTCCTGGTTGTACAGGTCGGCCCGCACAATGATGTAGTAGTCGCCCGGCAACGCCCCCGGCAAGACGAGGTCCACCGCTTCCGAATACACCTCGTCCTGAGCCAGCCCGCCGCTGTGCGGGACGGCGGCCAGCAGACTATCGTCGATGTCCCACTGGGCGTCGGCCGACAGGTATACCGCATCAGTCCATTCACCGAGTAACGGCATCCCGCTCTGGTTGGACCCATCCCAGGAAACGTTCACCGGTTCACCCGCCCACAACTCCGCGGTATCGACGTTGACGTTACTGAGCGTCAGGTCCACGTCCGCGATATTGAACGTGGACGAGTAGATGTCATCCGTGCCTTCGCCGAGGATGCCGTCACGATCCTGGTCCATCAGATTGCCCACAAGATCGGCTATCCCGGGCCCTGCTGAAACGACATATTGGCCCGGTTCCGTCTGTGGCTGGAAGTAGACTTCCCATATGCTGTCAGTAACTGGTTTCAACGACGATGGATTGACCGCCCCACCGCCCGGTGCAGTAATCCGCACTTCCGACGCGCTCAAAGCCTGCTGGTTGACAGGCTCACTGAAGTAAAGGAAGATATGGTCTACCGTGCCAGCCACGTCGCCCTCCGGGGTATGCCGGACGATCCGCGGACCCGTTGCGTCCACAGAAAAGCTGGCCCGGTAGACGTCGTCAGGCGTCTCGCACGGCGTGCCGTCCTCGTCCAGATCAAGGCCGTCACCCCGATAGTTTAGGATGTTGGGACCGACGACCATTTCGTACGCGCCGTTGGTGGTCTGCGCCTGGAACGCCACTACCAACGTTCGCGGGTCCAGCCAACTGAATCCACTTGGGCTCAACGGCCCGTCCGGCCCCATGAAGCTCACGACGTCTTCGGAAAGTGAGAAACTCGTCGTATCCATTGTGTCTCGGAATCGGAACTCCAACGAACTGACAGGTGCCGCCACTGGGCGATTAGGAGTGTGGCTGATCCTCGGTCGGAACAGCAGCACAGAGACGACGCCACTTCCTATGACGATGTCCACGCGGTCATCACTGTTCAGATCGCCCAGCGCCACTGAGTAAGGTTCATATGCAGTGACGTAGGTCGCCTGGGCCACAAATGTCCCGTCACCGTTGCCCAGCAGCACTGAGACGTTTTCGTCAAGACTGTTTGCCGTGACAATGTCCACGTTGCCGTCGTAGTTCAAATCATCGAGTGCTACTGAGTAAGGCCACCTCCCAACGTCATAGGTCGTCTGGGCAGCGAAGGTTCCGTCGCCATTGCCCAGCAGTAGCGAGACGTTGTCAGTATACTGGTTTGCCGCGACAATGTCCACGTGGCCGTCGTGGTTCAGATCGTCCAGCGCTACCGAGTGAGGGTAGTACCCAACGCTATAAGTCACGCGAGCAGCGAATGTCCCGTTGCCGTTGCCTAGCAGGACCGAGACTTCGTTGCTCTCCACGTCTGCCGTGACGATGTCTACGTGGCCGTCATGGTTCAAATCGTCCAGCGCTACCGAGTGAGGGTAGGACCCAACGCTATAAGTCGCCTGGGCAGCGAATGTCCCGTCGCCGTTGCCCAGCAGCACCGATACGTTATTGCCGAACTGGTTTGCCGTGACAATGTCCACGTGGCGGTCGTGGTTCACGTCGTCCAGCGCCACTGAGCGAGGGGAACCCCCAACGCTGTAGGTCATGGGGGCCGCAAACGTTCCGTCCCCATAACCCAGCAGCACCGAGACGTTAGAGTTGTCCCAGTTTGCCGTGACAACATCCACGTGGCCGTCGTGGTTCAAATCATCAAGTGCAAGCGAGAAAGGGCGACCACCCCCGACGCCATAGGTCGCTTGGGCAGCGAATGTCCCGTCGCCATTGCCCAGCAGCACTGTGAAGGCGGCGGCGTTATGGTCTACCGCTACGATGTCCACGTGGCCATCGTGGTTCAGATCGTCCAGTGCCGCTCTGGTAGGGTCAACGTCAATGCTATAGGTCGCCTGGGCGGCGAATGTTCCGTCGCCATTGCCCAGCAGCACCAAGACCTGGAAGCTACCCCGCGAAGTGCGCCCCGTGACGATGTCTACGTGACCGTCATGATTCAGATCATCCAAAGCCACCGAGTTGGCGTCGTACCCAACGCGATAGGTCGTCTGAGCGGCGAATGTCCCGTCGCCGTTGCCCAGCAGTACCGAGTTGCTGGCCGCATTCGCCGTAACAATGTCCACGTGGCCGTCATGATTCAAATCGTCCAGTGCCACTGAGTGAGCATAACTCCCATGAGCATAACTCCCAACATTATAGGTCGCCTGGGCTGCGAATGTCCCATCGCCATTGCCCAGCAACACTGATACGGTGCCGGAGTTTCCTGTGACGATGTCTACGTGACCGTCGAGGTTCACATCGTTCAGCGCCACCGACGAGGCGTAATCCCCCGCACTGTAGATTGCCTGGGCTGCGAATGTCCCATCGCCATTACCTAACAGCACTGAGATGTTGTCGCTGGCCATGTTTGCCGTGATAATGTCCACGTGACCGTCATGATTCAAATCGTCCATCACTACCGATTGAGGTTCATCCCCAACACCATAGATCGTCTGGACGGCGAATGTGCCGTCGCCGTTGCCTAGCAGCACTGAGACGTTATCGTCAACACGGTTTGCCGTGACGATGTCTACGTGGCCGTCGTGGTTCAGATCGTCCAGCGCTACCGAGTGAGGGTAGTACCCAACGCTATAGGTCGCCTGGGCAGCGAATGTCCCGTCGCCATTGCCCAGCAGCACCGATACGGAAGACCACTCTGCCGTGACGATATCACAATAGCCGTCGTGGTTCACATCGTCTATCGCTACCGAGAGATGGTTGGACCCCTCATTGTAGGTCGCATGGGCAGTGAGTGTTCCGTCGCCGTTTCCTAGAAGTATGGAAACGCCGCCCCCAAAAAGGAAATCGTCCGCGCTTGCTAGTACAACATCCGCGTGACCATCATTGTTGACGTCGGCCACCACTGCTTTGCAGCTGCCCCCCCCCATCATTCCTCCTGGACGAGATGCGGCTTGAAACTGCTCGCCGGGGTAAAGCCCGTGCGGGTTTGGGCTGGTGCCGTCAAGCATCAGCCGCGGCTCCAACTGTTCCACCATACAGTGCGACGCCGTTCCCCGACAGCCCACAGGGGGGCTCACCCGCCGCTCGTTGAGGAAATGCATCCGGCTCCAGACGATCCCGTACAGCTTCCGAAGCCGACTCACCATGTGCGATGCTGGTGACATTGCCTGTCCTCCGATCCTGACCGCCGGTCGGATCGCGCAGCGCACGACACCTCGGCCGGAACGGTCGTATCTTCTCGAGCAACACCGATTTTCCCGTGCGCGCCCAGCCTCGATGACGAGCCGAACAAGCCCCGCGAGTGGTTCCTTCTATCACAGAGGCGCTGGCCACTCTTTGCCGGGTCGCGCCGGGCAACAACGCAGGACGCAGAAACATAAGGCAAATAACGCAGAGATTGTACCACGCATCGCCCGATCTGTCCACAACAAAGTTCGGGTTGAATGTTCGGGTTGAAAAGGGCGCGTGTGTGAGGTCAAATCCTGGCTGTTCCCCCGAACAATTGGGTCGTGGCCTTGCCACGAGGACTTACGACGGGTTGCCATCGGAGGCTTCTTCTGCTATCAGGTTCGCTGAACTCCCGCACAAAGGAACTCGCGTGTACGACTTTCGCCAGAGAACGGTCATGCCATCTTGTACCTTCCGCCGAAGACTCCGGAACTTGCGGACGATTGTTTGAATGCTCATGCCTTTGGGACCCGCTAAGTTGACTGGGCAGAGGGAGCGAGGCGTTGCCTTGCCTCCTCCCTTGCTGCTGTACGTCCCTAACTCGCTGCCGACCAGGCCAGTTCCATGGCAAGCAAGTTGAGGCTGATGTCGGGCTCAACAGGTAGAGCCCGGAGCCACTTGGCGAGTTGGGCAACCATAATGCCCGCGGCGATATTGGCGCAGTAGATCGTCGTCTTGGCCGTGCAGGGGCCGGCGTAGGCCTCCCCGGCGGCGAAGAGCGTCGTCGGGTAGTGCATGCGGCTGGGGGCATCACATGCCGTCAGGACACGAAGGACCTCGGCGCTCATCCGGCCATCGGCGAAAAAGGAGGCGTTGTCCTTGACCGCGTCCCAGATGGCCCGGCGGATCTCGATCTTGTCCACGGCGCAGAAGATCGCCGTGCCGACCTCCATGCTCCGCCGGAACCGCTCGTTTTCCTGGTGCAGTTCCAGGCCGTGGTTTATCCGGCGACAAAGATCGCCGGTAGCCTCGACCTTGGGCCTTCCCAAGTCCTCTTCCAGGTAGCCCTGGCTGGCCAGGTTGCTCATCTCAACCGCATCGAAGTCGATAAGTTGAAGCCAGGGCACGCCCATGGCCGCAAGCTGGAGGGCGACCTGCCGGCCAATGGCGCCGACGCCGATCACGGTTGCCTTGCACGCCGCCAGGCGGTCAGGCGGGACGATGTCCTTCTGCCGGCTGTAACGCTCGTCAATTTGGCTGGTCTCAGAAGCATTCATAAGACACCTCCTCGCGGTCGCCCCAGAGGTCGGGCCTGCCGGCCAGTTCATCCATGATCAATTGCCGCTCGGCCGGCTCCATTGCCTCAAGTTCCTCCAGCCAGTCATCCGGAATGGAACGACGCGTGAGATCGGACGGCGCGCCGAAGTCCCGGCCCAAGTCCCGGCCGAAGTCATCCTGGGCATCCAGGAGGGACCACCGCCCGGCGTTGATGTTGGCCTTGTACTCGGCCTCCCAGGCATCCCTTTGGCTTGGGCCGAACGGCGCGGCGAAGTCCACCTCGACCGGGATGACGATATTGCCGCCCGGGCCCACGTTGAAGCGCATCCGGGCGTAGGTCTTTCCGCCTCGGGCCAGCACGAACATCAGGGCCCACTGGCAGGAACCGAAGACTCTGGCGAAGGTCTCCTCATCCGTGGCGCTGGGCTGAGGCGAGCCGCCAGGATGCGTATGGAGCCAAATCCGTGCGAACCGCTCCGGTTTCCTGCCGGCATCTACTTGGGCCTCGAAAAAATCAGCCACCGCCTGATCGTCGAACGACACGCTGGCGACGCTGACGTCCTGCTTGACCGCGACGAACTCCTCGACGCGCAGCAGGTC
>Ga0315291_10002694_pt1 | contig 23112 bp, 16 predicted proteins | sample YL17G12_20_MG_FD_203070 | JGI IMG/M metagenome (GOLD analysis project Ga0315291, IMG submission 203070) | Sediment microbial communities from Yellowstone Lake, YNP, Wyoming, USA - YL17G12_20 | ecosystem: Environmental > Aquatic > Freshwater > Lake > Sediment | place: USA: Wyoming | collected... | reverse complement strand
GGATAGATTGCTCATCCGACCGGCTCCTGTCGACCATGCATTGCCCGTGCGAATCGCGTACGTATCGGGTCGCAGCCTCAAGCGCAGCTTGGGGAGGCTGCACGTACCGACAACCCACCCCCCCCCAAGGCCTTCGGCCTTGAGGCCACGCCCCGTGCGCGGCTGATTCTCGTAGCCCTGGTAGGTCGTGCGTCCCCGGACGACTTCTCTCAGGCGAGCGAGGACGCTCGCCCTACTCTGCGAAATCGCGCATCCACCCACCCGGGCCACAAAGGTCAGTCGCACCCGCCACTCAGAGGCCCTGCCCGCCGTGCGTTATTGCCCGGAGCCCAATCGGTTGAGAAATTCCTCCATGCTCACGGTCTCCTGCTGGCCCGTCGTCATGTCCTTGACGACCAGCTTGTGCTCTTTGAACTCCTCCCCAATGATCACGCACTTCTCGGCCTTCTGGCCGGCCGCCTCCTTGAGCTGCTTGGACAAGCCGCCTGGCTTATAGCTGAAGTTTGCCGAATGGCCCCGGGAACGGATCGCCGCCGTGATGCGATACATATCGGATTCGAGACTGCGATCCACAACCGTCACAAAGTACTCGAGCCGGCGCTGAGGCACCTGCTTGTCAAGCAGACCTCGCGCCTGCAGAAGGATCTCCAGCACGCAATCGCCCATGCCCATGCCGGTCGCGGGAATCGCGGGGCCGCCGAAATCGCGCAGCAGATCATCGTACCGCCCGCCGCCGCAGATGGCCCTCAGCCCGCCCGCAATGTCGTGCACCTCAAACACCATGCCCGTGTAGTAGGCCAGGCCGCGCACGATGCCCGGATCGAAGCAGCAGTATTCGCCCACGCCCATCCAGTCCAGTATCGCCAACACTCTCTGGAGATCGCGCGCCGCGTCCAGGACATTCTCATCCGCGCCGGCTATTTCCATGACGCGCTCGATAGAATCGAAGGCCATGAAATCCAGAATCTTCCGGGCCTGGCCGGCATCCGGCACCTGCTCGGCCAGCAAGGCTGCGAAGGTCTCGGCCGGCAGCTTCGGTTTCTTGTCGAGCACCACATAGAGAGCATCGAGTTTCTCGGCCGGAATTCCGATATCCTTGAGAACGGCCGCGAGGAGCTTTCGGCTGGAGATTTTGGCCCGTATGTCCCCGCCGGTCAGGCCGACCATGCGCAGGTAATCCAGGGTCGTGAAGATGATCTCGGCATCCGCCTCGCCCGCATTTTCGCCGATGATGTCAATGTTCCATTGAAAGAACTCGCGAAGGCGGCCTTTCTGCGGTTTCTCGGCCCGGCACAGGCGCGGGACCGAGAACCACTTGATCGGCCGGGGCAGAGAATTGATCTGCTGATTCACCATCCGGGCGAGCGTCGGCGTAATCTCCGGGCGGATCGCCAACTGCCGCCCGCCCCGGTCCTCCAGCGAGAAGAGCTGCTCGACAATCTCCTGGCCGCTCTTGATCTGGTACATCGTCAGGTATTCGAAAATCGGGCCGTCGTACTCTTCGAAACCGTTGCGCCAGGACGCCTTTTTCCAACCATCGATAATCCAGTTTCGCCGGGCCATATCCGGCGGGTAAAAATCGCGTGTTCCTTTAACCGGCGGTATCTTCATGCCTTCTTTCTCTTTATTTTTTTGATCTTCTGCTTCTCCGTGACATTATTGTCGAACTTGATCCGGATGTACTCGTCCATTTCCCTGTCGCTCGTGAAGTGCAGTTCGTACTCGTACTCACCTTCGACAAAATCACAGTCGGCGTGTTTGTACTTGCGGCAGATTTTCGGCCGTCGGTCATAAATGAGGCACTTGTGGTCTTTGTCGGACAGGTGCCGGCACATGTTTTTCATGCTGATGTACCAGTCGCCCTTCTCCACGAATACGGAAATACCCTCGTGACAGAGATACCATCGGATATCATCATAATCCGCCTTCGTCTCCGGCGTATCAATCGGAAGTGCAAAGTACCGGCAGCACAGTCCCATGCACTTGTCGCATTGGCTCTTCCCGGTCATCCCTGACCCCTTGCAATATCGTTAAAACCCATCCTTCCCGAGACTTTCACTATACGCCGCCGGCCCCGGACCGTCAAGAATGGCACCCGGAACGCCTGGCGGATGCCGAATCAAGAATTCCCAGCCGGCCTACAGCAAAGGCTCTTGCGATAGCCACGGCACGTCCTTACCGGTTTTTCCACAAAAAAGTGGAAAAATCAGAAATTCAGTGTCACGTTTGCCCTTCCCGAGGGACTTTAACTGAGTAGAGCGCCGGCTTTCGAAGCGATTAGACGCCCGGACGGCGCCGACCCGAGGCCTGATACCGGCCGGACGTGTGGAGTCTGATTGTGTGGCCGAACCTGACGATAAGCAGTTTGCCTAAAGACGCCCAATTATCCACATTGACGGCCTTGCCGTGGACGACTGCCCCGGCTGCAAAGCACTTTATGCCCTTTTCCGAGTGCTGCGACCCGGTGGAATCTTCCCGGCGTGCCCGCCGAGGCTACTGCCGAATACTCCTCCTCGCAGAGGCTGGGTTTGGAAACCCACGGGCTCTGATGGGGCACCGCGAGTGCGACCTTGCCGGTCCCGGACCCGGGTCGGCGGGGTCGCACCCTCCATTTGCCACTGCCGCGATAGGAATTCCACCATGTCCCGCCCCTTTGAGTCCGGTAGATTTTTTTCTCAAAATTTTCAGGAAAGTAGTTGACTTGCCCCGGGATGACTGTTACTATCAATGACGATGAATTTGTCCACAGGCCCCCGCATAGTCTCGCTTCCTCTCCCTCATCAATAGCGGGGGCTTCTTTTTTATACCTTCTGTGACAATCCTGGCGCGCGACCAGCCGAGCTTGCCTGCTGTACCGCTCGAAACAGTCCGTGCCGGTATGGCGATTTGTGGCCCATTGTCATGCTACACGGATTGCTTCTGAGGGTTTTGCACGTCCAGCATTTTGTCATTTCGACCAAGGCCGGAGGCCGCGCGGAGAAATCTGGCCGCGAATGGACGCCGCGCCATATTCGAGGCCAGATGTCTCGACTCCGCTGCGCTGCACTCGACATGACAAGCGCCAGATGTGTCGGGCTTCACGAGCCCAGAGCCAGCCAAGAAAAAGTCAGCCGCGACCGCCATCCGGATGCTACGCTCGCCAGGGGCGGGAGCGCTTGATGTCGCCGGCGAAGATCTTCTGTGCGATAATCGCGTCCTCGCGGACTTGGAAATCGAACATGCCGACACAGAGGAAGTCCGCACCGCCCTCGAGCGCGAACCGGAAGCCCTGCTCCGGGCTGATGGCCCCGGCGGCGAGCACCTTGAAGGCAATCCACGGTTCCGGCAGGCCCTTCATATACTCGATGGTTTCCTCCGGATTGCGGCAGTACATGTTGTCGTGGAACAGATTGTGGTCGCCACTGTTCGACCCGACCACATCGAAGACCTTGCGATTCTCTTTCGGCGTGGCCGACCAGTAGTTGTCGGGGTGCAGCGTCTTGACCCAGAAGTCCGGCTTGAAGCCGGCCTGGACGCACGCCTTGATCGTCTCCAGATCGTGGGCGCCGAGCCCGCCGACCACCTTGAATTGCCGAATATAGTCCAGGGCCTCGCCGAGTGCCGCGACCTTGCCGTCGCGCACCGCGCTGTCGGCCAGCCCGCCCTGCACGTACACGCCGTGAGCGCCGCTGTCGACCGAGCGCTTGATGCCCTCCTTGACGTCCTTGCCCGAGGCACAGTCGGAGATCCACTGGATCTTGCCGCCCCGCTCGTTCCAGTACCGGTTGATCACCCGGTCGGATACGGGATTGGTCAGGACGGTATTGATGCCCATCTCCTCCGCCAGCTCGAAGGTCTCGAATATCTTCTCGTCGGTGTGGTAAGCCTTCACCAGCGAGCTGACGTACATCAGGTCCCGGCTGTGGGCCCAGCCGCCGATCAGATTGCCGCCGCAGAAGACCCGGCTCACTTTCAGATTCTTGATCTGCCCGTAAGCCATCTTTCCACTCGCGGGCTTGGGCTGGTCATCTTTCGCCTTCGCCCCGCCGCCGTCGGCCATTTGCGCCAGGAGGTTCTTCTCCTCGAAGCTCTGTAGGCCCAGAGCCACACCCGCTGACGCCGCCATTGTTCCCTTGATGAACCCGCGTCGATCGACTTTTCTTCCCGCCATAATCTTGTCCCCTCTACGTCCGGATTCGCCGCCGGCACGGCTTGTTTACGACCGCCAGGGCCGTTGCCTCTGCAACTCGCCCGACAGGATACTCTTCGCGATAATCACGTCCTCGCGGACCTGGAAATCGAACATGCCCACGCACAGGAAGTCGGCTCCATTCTGGAACGCGTGCTTGAATCCTTCGCTCGGGTGGATGGCCCCGGCGGCGAGAACCTTGTAGGCAATCCAGGGTTTCTCCACCTTCCGCATGAACTCCACGGTCTTATCTGGCTCCTTATCCCAGTAGTTGTCGGTCTCGTAATTGTCGATGACGTCTTTATTCTGGTCGGGCCGGCGTGTGGACCAGTATTTCGTGCTGTGATGGGTCTTCATATAGAAATCCGCCGGCAGCTTCGCCTCTTCGCACACCATCGGTGTCCCGAGGTTATGCCCGCCCACGCCGGTAATCACGCCGTTCTGCTTGACGAAGGCGAAGAATTTGCCGATCAGATCGACTTTTCCCGCCCGCGCCCACTCGTCGCCGACGTTGCCGATCAGAAACGCCCCGACGGCCCCGCCGTCAATGGCCATCTTGGCGTCGGTCTCCACGTCGTCGGGCTTAACCACGCATTGAGCCAGCCACTGAATCTTGCCGCCCCGCTCATCCCAATACTTCTCTATGACCGCCATCGAGCTCGTGCCCGCGATGATGGTGTTGATGCCGTTCTGCTCGCAGATTTCGAGCGTCTCCATGATCTTATCATCGGTGAAGTACTGTTTCAAAAGCGAGGAAACGTAGATCAGATCCCGGCTGTGAGCCCAGCCCCCGATGAGGTTGCCGCCACAAATTAACCGGCTGATGGTTACATTCCCAATCTTGCCGACCGGTAATCCCTCGACACCCGGACCAGCGGATTTCCTGCCCGCCTCCTGCCCCGCCCCGAGAAGAGCCTTCTCCTCCAGACTGAGGGCCGAAAGAGCCGCCGCGGAGCCGACCAGGGAGGTTTTCAGAAATTCACGTCGATCCAGGTTGCCTGACATGCGTGTGTTCCCAACTCAAAATAACCCATCAGTCGCGGCGACCGCCTCGGTACCAAGGCCCATGTTACCACAGAGCACCCGCATTGTCAAAGAGAGTCCGAATCACCCCGGCTGGCAAATTGGGTTTGTTTCTCACAGAGGCATAATCCATCGTTTTTATCGTAACTCTCTTTCCAAACTAAAGTTAGCATTGATTTGCCCGTCTGGGAATTGGCTTTGTTTTGCACGATTGACCCTCCCCTGCAGCCCACACGGGGCCCAGAGAATGGAATGATAGAATGTTGGATAACGGGGCGAACCAGATACCGCCTGAGCAAGTGCTCGCGATTGAGTGGCCATGACAGACCCCTCCGGATTTACCATTCATGATTTGCGATTCACGGTTGATGATCTATCGTTCTTCGTGACTCCATCTCGATAGTTACGTAGTTATCATATGTATTCAGGGGTGAGCCGTCAAGTAAAATTTGGGGCGTTTTTCTGGCTCCTGGCGAACGTAGACAACTCCTTGTCAGACACGGACTTGAGGGATTCACACGGAGGTTGACTCTGTCATCCCCGCGAACGCGGGAATCCAGGTTCTTCTACCACGAAGAGCACAAACGCCACAGCGTGGCCCTCGGGCGCAACCAAGGCTATCTCTCGCCAAACACGCCAAGGCCGCAGAGATAAGGCATTGTCCATGGATGGACACGGATGGTCGAAGCAAGGCAATCGCAAATCTCAAATCGTAAACAGTAGATCCAACCCGGTTCCCTGCCCATGCGGATTCCACAGAATTGCCTCACAGCGAAACGGCTCAAGACCGTGAGGCACCCCCCTGATGAGTCCCCCGCAGAAGACAACTCGGCCCAAGAAGTAGCCTATTGCCTCCTTTTCCTTTCTTGCCTTTTTACGTTGTCTCCGGGTTGAGGCCCGCCTACAATACTGTTGCCAAGGTTGAGCGTGACGGCTTTGGAGGCCGAGAGATGACTTCTAAAAATAGACCTGACACCTTTAGTTCCCCCAACTTTCGGTTATACCTCTGCACCTATTACGGACGCCAATAATCCCTGATAGCCGCCAATGGTTGAATATCTGTGATTCGATGTTTCGCAGATTGCTCTTTACAGTTTTGTCGGCGTGGCTCTACGATAAGGCCGTGAATCCGGAACGAAGGGGCCATGGGAGACACAGAAGAAACCTCGGTTCGGAGATTGGAAGTGTTGGGAGAAAACGGGAAATGGGTAGGTGGGACCCCTATTCCATCGGCCGGGCTCGGGAGACATATACAGGAGTATCCACAATGGCAAAGAAGAAAAGCAGTAGCAGCGAAAAGCCGCCTGTGGAGAAGAAGGCGCGCGTTCACTGGCCGTTCCCTCGTGCCACTCTCGAAGAGGCACTGAAGATCGCCTATGCGATCAAGGAACACAATGGCGGGAACCCATGGGAGTCCGATGAGGTACGCAAAGCGATCGGCGCCGGCACGGGTGGCAACGCGTACTTCTATTTGAGTGCCGCATCGCGCGACTACGGGTTGACAATGGGTACGTCCACCGCTGAAAGAATTGCCCTTACTGATTTCGGGCGCGAGGTCGTATATGCGCCGAATCCGGACGCTGAGAAGACCCGCAGAGTCAAAGCGTTTCTCAATGTCGACATCTTCAAACGCGTGCTTGAATACTACAAAGGCAGCAACCTGCCCGAGATGAAGTACCTTGGGAATACACTGCAGAAGGAGTTCGGTCTCGAACCGGAAACTCACGAGGAATTCTCCCGCACTTTCCGCGAGAACTGTCAGTATCTTGGAATCACGTCGGGCATTCCTGCTGCAACCGGAGAGGCGAGCGAGCCGACAACCAGCGTCCACACGCCAGACACGATAACTCTCGCTGAAGCGGAAGGACCCTCAAAACTCACGGCATTTGTGATCATGCCCTTCGTTGAGCGTGATTCGAAGCATTCCACGGGTTTCTTCGCCGAAGTGTTGCGTAGCCTGATCACACCGGCTGCGAAGGCTTCGCAGTTCACGGTCAAGACCGCCAACCGGCAAGGGAGCGACCTAATTCAGTCCACAATAATCAACGACCTCATTGACGCCGATCTCGTGATTGCAGACCTGACCGAGCATAATCCGAATGTAATGTTTGAGCTCGGCATGCGCATGGCGGAAGACAAACCTGTGGTCCTGATCAAGGCGCAGGGTACGGGACCCCTCTTTGATGTTGACAACATGCTCCGTGTGTTCGAGTACAGTCCGAACCTCTGGCAAACAACTGTCGAGAAAGACATGCCGAACCTTCGCGACTTCATCAAGGGAGCTTGGGAAAACCGTGCCTCTGAGAACTCGTACGTGAAGATTCTTAGAGGCGCGAAGGATAAATAGGGGAGCCGCGATTATTAATGGAGAAATGGGTGGCTGTCCGGAATGGGCGTCCGTCACGCGGACAGCCACATACACAAACATAGTTGTGGGTGTGAAAATGCGGATAATGGCTGCAGGAATGACTTTAACGGACGGCCATTCGGGACAGTCACCTATTAGGGAGCCAAACAATCGGTGACTGTCAACAATAGTTCAGTGATAGAATGGAATGAGTCCACGACCCTTGTGTCTTCGCGGGCATGCGACGTGATGAATTGCGCCATGACACGTATGTAGGCGACATCGGGGAAAGGAGATACATATGAGCACCAGAAGCGCACGAGTAATCCGGAGCATTACAGCTGCCATTGTGACGGCCTCCTTCGCCGGATGCTCCGAGGTCCGCTTCGATAGCCCCGTTCCTCAGGTGATGCGGCGACGCATCGAGCTTCCGGTTCCGGACGACGGCTTGAAGTATCCCCTGGGCACACCCACCGATCAAGAGACGAGCGGTATCCTGCTCAGATGCAAGGCACAGTCTCACAAGCTGAAGTATGATTCGCAGACGATCAGGTTCATAGATGTGGTTGGCGATGAGGGATATAGGAAGACTGAGAGATACTCCGAGATTGTGAGATTTGTGCCTGCCCCCGATGGGACCAACCTTATCCGGGAAGGCGAGACGAAGCTTGGGTTGCTCGGCAGTCTGCGCGTGGGCATATTGATAAGCCCCAGAGGCGCATGCCTTAAGACCCTGGAGCCGAGGCTAACCGGCTATGCGGGCCTGGCAACGAGTTTGTGGCCCCGTGAACAGGTGTCTTTCGCGGCTGATACCACGGCCCGGTTTCCCGAGAAGCCGGTCAGAATCGGCCAGGCATGGGTCCAGACTTCGCGTGAGGAAGCGAAGCACCCTGCAAGGGAGCCATCGCTGCAAGACCGCTTTCATTTTTTTGGGTATTCTGCGACCCTCTGGCAATTTCTGGGGGTCGCCGACGTACGCGGACGAAGATGTGCTGTTCTCCAGGGTACGGGCGAGGGATTGAGCAAAACGGATTCCGGGGACGCGCTACCGCCGGAAATGAACACCAGAGGTACGGGCGGGGGATTGAGTGGAGCAGATATCGTCGGGTTGAACTTGATCCGTCAGATCACGTCCAAGCGTAGCACGATAGTCTATTTCGACTATGTGGAAGGAATTGATGTAGAGTACATCGCGTCCGGCCCAGATGTGAACACAATGCTGAGACCAATCGGAGCCCGAGATAAAGACGACCCAAATAAGATCACAATAAGTCACCGCAAGGAGGGGGAGAGTTCTGACGTCATGTTCGTCCAAATCAGCTTGGTGGAGTAGACCGCCCCGGGGGACAAGGGGGTCACATCTTCAATTATATAGTTATCGGGTCGGTGGCCTTCGTTGTTTGCGGTAGAGGTTGCCGGGAATCTGGGGATACCATACTTAATTCGACGGGGAAACAGGTAAGGTGTCCCCGGAATTAAGAATGATTGTTTTTTCTCTTGCCTGACGCTCGCGCCCCGACTACGATGCTCTTGCCAAGGTTGAGCGTGATGGCGTTAAAGGCGGAAAAGTGACTTCGAAAAGGCACGTGACACTTTTAGTTCTGGTCCTAACCGGTGCCGGCTGCACGCGGCAACTCAAAGACGGGGCGTTGGAAGTCTATCCCATCGGAAGCGAACAGCGAGTCCTGGACTCGCTCGAGGCCTCGACACCGAATGTCCCGGGGCCTTCCCGTCTCAATCCCATTGATTTCGCGTACGCGGCCGTGATGGCAAAGGCCTATCCCAAACCAGACGCATCTGCGTTGGCGGCCCGAACAGTTGACGCTCTTTATGAGGAATTCCGACGCCAGACGGGGAGGGAATTGCCCGCGGCCCGCTGTCAGTCTCTGGCCGCAGACGCCGCACGGGCTGGGGGATTTGAGAATGTCCTTCGATATTTCCAAACCCAGAGCCCCCATCCCCTGGACAGGGAGCGTCTGGTCGATGCGGGCTTGGCGGGCATGTTATCCGGCCCGCAACCACCGGCATGGCTGACCGGCAAGGACTATGCGGCCAAGCTCAAGGAAAGCATCCTGGCGCGCAAAGAGCCCAAGCTTGAGCAAGGGTTCCTCGGGCTAGACCCGACGAACTGGCCCACGGTAAACGTAGCGCCGGGTGGGCCGGCGCGGGAAGCAGGATTGCAGAACGGCGATGTGATCGTGCGGGTCGATGGCGCGGATGCCAACAGCATACGATCGGTGGTGGAAGCCAAAAACATGTTGGCCGGCCCCGTGGGTAGCACGGTGGCACTCAAGATCCGGCGCGACAGCCAGGAAATGGAGTTCCTTCTCCGCCGCGCCAGCCTGGGCGCGATGTCGGTTCGCGCCGAAAGGTTGAAGCCGGGCATCCTGCGCATTTCCATCCCCGCTTTGGAGGGTTCCGGGATTGCCAGCCGTGTGGAGCGCTTGCTGGCTGATTCGAGCGCGGCGAACCAGGCACTCTTGCTGGACCTGAGGGACAATCCCGGTGGTCGCCTCGACGAGGCGAACGCGATTGCCAACCTTTTTCTGGACGGCAGACTGCTGGAGATTTTCGAGTTTCGAGAGGGAAGGCGGATTGCTTTCCGGGCCACGGCAGGCGCTATTGCGGCTCGCGTGTTTGTGCTGGTCAACCGTAATACGGGTAGCAGTGCGGAGGTGCTGGCAATGGCTTTGAGGGACAATTCCACCGCTGTGATAATTGGAGAGCCAACGGCGGGTATGCTGTTTGGAAAAGACATGGAGACCCTGAAGGATGGTCGTGCGCTTGTGATTCGAATGGCACCGCTGATTCTCTCACCTGCCGGCAAGGATTATACCCAGGGAGGAGTCACCCCGGATATTACCGTACGCGACAATAGAAATGGCCGTGATGACATACTCGATCGGGCACTACGTAATGCGATGGAAGCCCATAGAAGTTGGTCGAGTAGCTCAGCCACTCGGCTTTCACCCTCACAGATCCCAGCGTGCGGCTTTCCCGCACTGGGCTCTTCCCAAGGGTAACCCAAAGTAACCGACAAGGCGTTACCGCGATGGATAATGCGAGGAGTCGGCAAGGCAAAACGTTCCAGCAACTGGGCGAAGCGTTGCCACGTGATGGGAAATGAGGGGGTCACATCTTCAATTATATGATTATCCGGCTCCATGGCCTTCGCTGTTTGCGGCAGAGCTTGCCGCCGGGGTAGGCGGCGGAATCGTCTCTCATTCGCTCTGGAGCGAGATTTCGGACCAGTAGGCGGCCTCGAAATACCAGCCGGTGGCCTCGTTGACCAGCTCCAGTTTGACCGTCTGGCCGGCAAACCGCGACAGGTCCACAACGACCTGTGCCCAGCCCAGGGAAGTCGTATCCGGCCCGATGGTTTTCCGCAGCAATTGTTCGCCGTTCGCCCTGACGATCAGGTCCCAGTCGCCCCGCGGGTCGTGGCCGACGACGAGCTTCAGAGTGCTCTTCCGGCTCGCCGGCAGGCTCACGGTCCGACTGAGAACACACCCGATCTCGGGGCTCAACGGATGCGTCACCAGGACGTTCTGCCGGCCGCGAAGCTCCTCGCGGAAGCCGGGGTCCATCTCCTCGCCGCACTTGGTCACTTTCCAGTCCGGCATCGCCTTCTCGACCGCCTGGGACAGGTCCTTGCCAACCAGGGCCGTAATCTGGGCCATTTCCTGTTCCGTATATCGGCTCTCGGCGGCCGGCCCGGGGGCCCAGCACTGCTCCAGCCGGCTGGGACGGAGCCTCTGGCGCGGAATCACGAACTGATCCCGGCCCTGCCTGTCCATCTCGACCCTGCCGCCGCAATTGACCAGAGCCTGGCGGGCCAGGCGCTCCGAGACATCGACCAGCGTCGGGAAATTGTAAGGTGTGTGGCTGAATTTGCTCGAAAGATCGAGAGCACTCTTGAACTTGTCCGGCAGGTTCTTGAAGCCAATAGTCGTAAACAGAATGCCGGCGGCACTGGACGGGTTGCAGTCGGAATCCTGCCCGCACCGCGTGGCGATGACAATCGTCTTATCCGGGTCGCCCTTGCCGTAGAGCAGTCCCATGACGATGTAGGCGCCGTTGATCTTGGCGTCGATGTTATAAGGGTCGTCGGGCGCGGAGCATGAGAAGCGCCGGTAGTTGCGATTGAGCTGGTACTTGTTATTGATTAACTGCCAAGTCTTGGTCCAGTCGTCCGGGTATTGCCTGTACCATTCGAGCACGTCGCTGATGCACTCGTGGTATTGGCTCTCCTTCGGAATGCACTGCAAGCCCGCCTCCACAATCTTGACCCTGTCCGTCTCGAAGAAGGCCGCGGCGTACATGCCGCCGACGAACTGGCCGCCATAGAGCCCGTCCCCGTAGTTCATCAGCCGGCCGAAGACCTCGCCCAACTGAATCACGACGTTGGGCATGCCCGGCGCGATCAGGCCCGCGAAATCCGCCTCGATCTGGTAGTCGATGTCGTCCGCGTGCTTGTTGAATTTCGGATGGCCCGAATCCGGCGGCGCAATGCCGTTGCGGAGGTTATCCCGCCCCGCGCGGTTCGCATGCCAGAGAGGGTAGCCGCTATTGGCAAAGTCGATGCCGGCCTGGCGGATGGACACGTTGAAACCGTGCAGCTCGAGCGTCCGCAGGAACGTCATCTCCACGTAAATATCATCCTGCTGAAACTGGTTTACAGTCTGCGGCTGCCATGCAGGGATCTTGTCCTCGGGAATGATGGCGCCCTTATAGCGAAACTCCGTGGGCGCCCCCCAGCCAACGCCGGCCATCTGGCCAATCCACCCGGCTTTCATCTTGTCCACGTACTCTTCGGCGCTGATCCGGCGGGCGTCCGACTGCCGGAACTGCAACCCGCCGGCACGCGGGCCCTGACAGCCGAGTACTCCTGCGAGGATAGTAAACAGGATAAGGATTGATGAGAGGCCCCGATTCATAAATACCTCCTTCATTTCGTGTGTGCCCGCGTCGAGCATCCAGGCCATGCCGTCGCGTCAAGTGACCTCACAACCAAAGGCAGCTATTGCGGGCCTCGTTATATCGCCGTCGGTCTTCGGAGTAAAGCAAAAACGGGTGACGTGGGGTGTCCGGGCGAACGACAGGGCAGTAGCCGACCGAAGCACACTGCCGGCTAAGGCAAGCGTACAGCAGGACTCTTGGTCTTTTGTTGTCATTTCGACCGGAGGCCGAAGGCCGGAGCGGAGAAATCTGGCCGCGAATGGGCGCTACGTCAGATCCGTGGCCAGATGTCTCGACTGCGCTGCGCTTCGCTCGACATGACAAAAGGCGCAAGATTCCCTCCCAAGCGAGGTGAGCCCCAAATGGATTCGTCTCTCCTACCCTGCCACTTCTCTGTCGTACGCAGGGGTCCCTTGTCCTCGGTCCGGCGGATGCGATGTCTGGGCGAACGCCACGGGCCGGCAAGGAATTGTCGAGTTTCTATAGTGTGCATTGAAATAGACGGACGGGCAGGTATAATGGCTCCGATGCCGGAGACCGCTCCGGACTGCATTGTTACCTATGGTTTGGCGGGCAAGAGAATGATGTGGAAGCACCCAACATGGTTTCTGGGCTTGGGCCTGTGCGTATCCCTTTCATGCTGGCATAGCGCGGCAGCCGAGACCTGGCGTTTGAAAGGCGGCGAGAAATGGGAATCGGTAGCCGCCGATCCCCAGGAGCAGTTCCTGCATGCCGTCGCCGAGATCAAGAAGCTGGCACAGGAGAAGAACGCGCGCGCTGTCAAAGAGATGCTCAGGCAGCTCCGAGCGGAGTTCCCGGACCGCTGGAGTCCGGACTTCGAGCTGTATATCTATGGAGAGTTGGCGTACTGGCAGAGGCACTACACCAAAGCGCTGATAAGATTCGAAAAGATGCTGAAGAACTATCCCGGCAGTCCGTACGCCGGGCCGACCCTGGAGAGAGAGTTCGACATGGCCCAGGACTACCTGCAGGGCCGCAAGAAGACCGTTCTGGTTTTCATCCCGATTTCCGGCTACGCGGAAGGTGTGGAGAGAATGGAAAAAATCAGCGATCGCGCGGGCCTGGATGAGCCGAACGGTGTCGGCCTCCGGGCCGCCATCGCGGTGGCCGAGTATTACGAGGCAACCGAAAAGTACCTGGACGCTTACCTGAAGTGGTCGGAAATCTCGTCCTATTGGGAAACCGGGCCGGTTGCCAAAAAGGCGATGTATCGCATGGCGGAAGATAACGTGGCCGCTTATAACCGCCATCCGCCGGAGAAAAGGCCGAACTATGACGCCTCGAAGCTGACTACGGCCAAGACGTATTACGAAAGACTCCTCATGCTTTATCCCGCGGAAGCCAAAGAAAAGGATATTCCTGAAAAGATTGGGCAGATTGATGAACAGATAGCCTATAAACAGTTTAGAATAGCAAAGTATTATCAACGTACGGGCAAGCGCCAGGCGGCGAACCTGTACTTCGATATGATCGTGCAGAACTGGCCCAAGACGCAAGCGGCGGCTATGGCGCGGCAAGCTCTTGAGGAGAGTGCGGATCGAGAACCATCCCGTGGCAAATAGGCAGGGCTACATAGTGCGGTTATCCGGCACGCCGCTGTGTCTGTGGACGGCGGTGGCGTGCAGCCTTCTGGCCGGATGCGGACACACCACCGGCTATTCGGATGCATCCCTGTATCCGGACGACATCAACAGCGTTTATCTGGAGATGTTCGACAACCGCAGTTTTCGCCGGGGGGTGGAGTACACGCTCACGGATGCCCTGGCCAAGCGGATTGAAGCCGAGACGCCCTACAAGATCGTATCCGACCGGGACCGCGCGGATAGCGTGATGGGCGGGCAGCTTGTGACGATTGGCGAAGGGATTCTGACGATCGACCGCCAGACCGGCCGGGCCCTGGAGAAAGAGGTTGTATTGACCGCCGTCGTCAACTGGAAGAATCTGAAAACCGGCAGACTGATGATCAACAATCAGACCTTAACCGCCGCAACGAGCTTCTCGGACTTCCAGAACCAGGACTTCACTTATGCTTCCGACGTGGCGGCAAACAAGCTGGCCCGGAACATCGTACAGCTAATGGAAGACCCATGGTAGATCGTAGATAAGGAACAGACGTGCGCCTCGCTGACCGCAGGTAGTACCTCGGGGCGGGCTGTGCAAGAATATGGCAAATAGCGCAAACAACAAGGGAAGAGAGCCTCGTCGAGATTACGGTAAGCAGCCGGGCAGGAAGCCGCCGGCGGTGACCTACAGGCGGGGTCCTGTCAGTTGGCTGATCGTCGCCCTCGTCATTTTCACGGCGATGATTATGCTCCAACAGGGTCTGGTGACCAATACCGTTCGCTGGGACCAGTTCACCCAATATCTCGAACAGGGCCAGATTGACCGGATCGATATCGGGGAAACCGAGATCGCGGGCAAGTTCAAGGAAGGTTCCGAGGCCGCAAGGGACACCGGAGCCCTGGCCTTTAAGGTCAACTACCGGCCCGATGCCGGCGCCAAGGAACAACTGAACCAGTTGATCGACTCCGTTCAGAAGAAGGCGGCCACGGACCCCAAGTACGAGCTGAAGTACGATTACACCAAGCAACAGGTCTGGGTGCTTATGCTGCTGAACTGGTTCCTGCCGATCCTGTTACTGGTCGGCTTCTTCTACTTTTTCGTCGCGCGGAATCTGCGGGGCGGTGCCGGCGGGATGCTCATGTCCTTCGGCCGCAGCCGCCATCGCGTCATGGGCAAGGATCGCGTCAAGGTGACGTTCAAGGACGTGGCCGGCATTGACGAGGCCCAGGAAGAGGTCGCGGAGATCATCGAGTTCCTCAAGAATCCGCGCAAATTCCAGCGGCTCGGCGGGCGCATCCCGCGCGGGGTCCTGCTGATCGGCCCTCCCGGCTGCGGCAAGACCCTGCTGGCCAAGACCATCGCCGGCGAGGCGGATGTGCCGTTCTTCAGCATCTCGGGCAGCGACTTCGTCGAGATGTTCGTGGGCGTCGGCGCTTCGCGCGTTCGCGACCTGTTCAAGCAGGCCAAGGAGAATTCGCCGTGTATCATCTTCCTCGACGAGATCGACGCCATCGGCCGCAAACGCGGCCCCAGCTTCGTGGGTGGCGGCCATGACGAGCGCGAGCAGACGCTCAACGCGATTCTCGTGGAGATGGACGGCTTCGATACCAACGACCAGGTTATCGTGATTGCGGCCACGAACCGCGCTGATATTCTCGACCACGCTCTGACCCGGCCCGGCCGATTCGACCGCCAGGTGGTCGTACCGCTGCCGGACTTGAAGGGCCGGCTCGAAATCCTGAGAGTCCACGCCCGAAAGGTCAAGCTCAGTCCGAACGCCGCCCTCGAACGTCTGGCGCGGGGCACGCCCATGTTCAGCGGCGCCGATCTGGCGGCCATCATCAATGAGGCGGCCCTGGCCGCGACCATGGCCAACAAGGACAGCATCGAGATGGTGGACCTGGAGGAAGCCCGGGATAAGGTCCGGTGGGGACGCGCCAAGAAGAGCCGCAGTTTCGACCAGAAAGAACGGGAGATCACCGCCTATCACGAGGCCGGACACACGCTGGTCCAGTGCCTGATTCCGGATGCCGACCCCCTGCACAAGGTCAGCATTATCCCGCGCGGGCCGATGGGCGGCGCCACGTTCGCGCTGCCCGAAAAGGACCGCACGATGTTCACCAAGCGTTACTGCATGGCCCTGCTCCAGGTCTGCTTCGCCGGCCGGATTGCCGAGGAGATGTTCTGCAACGACATTTCCAGCGGCGCCCAGTCGGATATCGAGCAGGCCACGAAGATCGCCAGGCAAATGGTCCTGACCTGGGGCATGAGCGACCATCTCGGCCCCATCAGCTATGGGCCCGATCAGGGTGTGAAAGATGCCATTTACATGATGCCGAACGAGCGGGAATACTCGGAGAAAACCGCCGAGGAAATCGACAGCGAGGTCAAGCACATCACGGACGACGCCTACCGAAGGGCCAAGCAGGTGATCGAGAGCAATCGGGACAAGGTCGAGCGCGTGGCCCAGGCCCTGCTCAAGTACGAGACCCTCGATGCCGATGACGTCAAGCTGATTCTGGAGGGCGGCCAACTGGATAAACCCACGGTGGGCGACCTGCTGGCAGCCGAACAGGCCAAGAATGCTGCAAACAATGAGAAGCAAGAGCAGGCCCAGCCGATTGGGGGATAGCTCTCTTCTCTTTCCGGCGGAAAATCGCGATGAACCGGACGAAACGTCTTCTGGTATGCGCAGTCTGCATGGCCTTATCGGCCGCGCCGAGCCCGGCTCGGAACCGGGAGGATGTCCGCACGCCGGCGCCGGGAACGGATGCCGTCGAGCTCGTCCGCTACGAGGACGAGTCTTCGCACGCCAGGCTTGAGCCGGCGCGCCTGGACGGCAAATCCGGGCTGGCGGTCGTCTTCGAAGGTACTGACGACCTGCACTACTACGCCAGGGCGGAGACGGCGCCGAGTCTCGACCTGCGATTGAAAGTCGAGGCAGCGTCGGATGGCATCAAGTTCGGCGACGCGGTTTTTCCCGCGTGGAAGGTTTTCACGGACCCGGCGGGGCGGAAGGTCGAAGTATACGCCGGCAATTTCACAGTCTTTGTCCCCATCCTCGGCGAATCAAGCGCCGGCACGGCCAGGGATACCCGGGTCACCGTGCGAGTCACAGGCATCGCGTGCACGAGCAAGCTCTGTCTGCGGCCCTTCGAAAAGACCCTGACAACCACCATCACGCCCGCCGCGGCCGGCTCCTGGAGACCGATCTCCTTCCGGCAAGTCGAGAGACAAGCGGTACTGGCATACAGCACGAGTTTCTATTACCTGCTGGCCATCGTCGCCGGGCTATCCATCAATATCATGCCTTGCGTGTTGCCCGTGCTGCCCTTGGTCTTACTCAGGCTGTTCGAGCAATCCCGCCAGTCGAGCGGCCGCCGCATCGCCTCCGGATTGGCATTTTGTGCCGGGGTCATTCTTTTCTTCGCGGCCTTTGCCGTGGTCTCCGCCCTCGTCAATCTTACGACAGGGGCCGTGCTCGACCTGAACAGCCTCTTCCGTTACCCGGCCGCGGTCATCGTCCTGTTCCTGGCGACCATCTTCTTCGGATTGATGATGCTCGACGTCGCCACGCTCTCGCTGCCGTCTTTTGTCACGAGCGGGCAGAGCGCCGCCTCGGGCCTCGCCGGCTCGGCGGGTATGGGCTTTTTCGCCGGGGTTCTCAGCACGCCGTGCAGCGGGGCCCTGCTCGGCTTCGTGCTGGTCTGGGCTCAGACGCAGCCCCTGCTCGTCAGCAGCACGGCCATCGTGCTCATGGGCGTCGGGATGGCCCTGCCTTACGCGGTCATCGTCCTGATCCCCTCACTGGTCAATCGCATTCCCAGGCCCGGCTACTGGATGGAAATCTTCAAGAAGTCCACGGGCTTCCTTCTGTTCTTCATCGCCATCAAGCTGACCCTGGCCGCCCTGCCCAAAGAGAGACTTCTGAACGTCCTGACCTACGGCGTTCTTTTCAGTTTCTGCGTGTGGATGTGGGGCAAATGGGTCGACTTCGCGACGCCGGCACCGCGGCGATGGACAATTCGAGGGGGCGCGGCCATAATGGCCATAGGAGCCGGGCTCTGGCTGCTGCCCGCCCACGGACCATCGGTCGTCATTGACTGGCAGCCTTACAATGCCGACGTGGTCCGCGAGGCCGTAACAGAGGACCGACCCGTTCTGCTGAAGTTCTCGGCGGATTGGTGTACAAACTGCAAAATCGTGGAGCAAACGGTCTACGAGGACCCGAACGTCGCAAAGCTGATCCGCGAAAAGAACGTGCTGGTGATCAAAGCCGATACCACGCTCGTCGATTATCCGGCTACGAGGGACCTCAACCAGGTATATGGCGAAGCAGGCAACGTGCCGGTGAGTATCGTTCTCTTGCCGGATGGGTCGCAGCAGAAGCTGCGCGGTATTTTCGATAAGGGACAATTGACTCAGATCCTGAAACGGTTACCGGAGGCCAACGCAAATGGCGGGAAAGAAAAGCTCCACCAGGACATCCAAGGCAGGGAAGAAAAGCCGGGAGAAAGCAGGCCCCTTTGATAAAGCGGCCGCTGCGGAGCGGGTGAAAAAAATCCTGCCGCTTCTCAAGAAGACCTATCCCGACGCCACCACGGCCTTGCATTTCAGCAATCCGCTGGAGCTGCTGATTGCGACGATTCTCTCGGCCCAGTGCACGGATGTAAGGGTGAACATGATTACGAAGGACCTCTTCCGGAAGTACAAGTCCGCCGCCGATTGTGCCAATGCGGATTTGAAGCAGATCGAGGAGGACATCAGAACCTGCGGGTTCTACCACCACAAGGCCGTCAACATCAAGGCGGCCTGCCGCAAGATCGTCGATGATTATGGCGGCAAGATCCCGAACACGATGGAGGAACTCGTCACACTTCCCGGCGTGGGCCGAAAGACCGCTAATGTCGTGCTGGGCAACGCCTTTGGTATCCCCGGCATTGCCTGTGATACGCACGTCATGCGGGTCTCCTGCCGGCTGCAATTGTCGGAACATACGGATGATCCGGTAAAGCTGGAGTTCGATTTGGACGATATAGTCCCAAAAAAGGACTGGACACTCTTCAGTCATTTGTTGATTTTTCACGGCCGACGGATCTGCACGGCAAGAAAGCCGAATTGTCCGGACTGTCCCATCGCCCCGTATTGCCCGGCGGCGAATCGGCCCGACTTATGGTAGCAGCAGAGCATCTGTGATACGACAACGAAGAAACCACGTGCTGGACGGCGTCGACAAACCGGTAAGAGACCTGTGGCGCATCTTTCGGATCATGGCCGAGTTCACCGAAGGGTTCGAGGAGTTGGCTTCGGTCGGCCCGGCCGTATCGATCTTCGGCTCCGCGCGACTCCACCAGGGCCATAAGTATTACGAGCTGGCCGAGACCACCGCACGCAAGCTGGCGAACGCGGGATTCGCCATCATCACCGGCGGCGGCGGTGGAATCATGGAAGCCGCCAACAAAGGGGCGACCGACGTCGGCGGAACCAGCATCGGCCTCAATATCGAGATTCCCGAAGAGCAGGTCCCCAACGATTACCAGAACCTCTCGCTGCACTTCCGCTACTTCTTCGTGCGCAAGGTGATGTTCCTGAAGTACGCCCACGGGTTCATCGCTTTCCCGGGCGGCTTTGGGACCATGGACGAGTTCTTCGAATCGGCGGTCCTGATTCAGACGCTCCGGCAGGCCCAGTTCCCCGTGATCCTGATGGTCAGCGATTACTGGGACGGCTTGATCCAATGGATGAAGCAGAAAATGCTCCACGAGCACGCGTTCATCTCGCCGGAGGACCTCGATGTCTTCACGGTCCAGGACGACCCCGACGCCGCCGTCAAAATCATCGTCGAGTTCAAAGAGACCCAGGGCCGCAGCGGCCTCGCCATGCCGCCGGGCATGAAAAAAGGGCAAACCCACGCCCACGAGCTCAAGCCCGACGCCGATAGTCAAAAGGCATAGGTCCACGCTCTTCCGCCGCCGAATCGCAAACTCGAAGCACGAAAGGCCGGAAGCCCCAGAAATCCGAATCTCGAAGCACGAAATCCGAAACAAATCCAAAATCCAAAGAACTGAAACGTTGGCGCCGGCCCGGCCGCCGTTTCGAATTTTGGATTTCATCCCTTTGTGCTTGTTTCGGATTTCGAGATTCGAATTCTGCATTTGTGCTGACCCTTTGGTCAACTTTCGGTTCGTTCGCTGACCCCTAAGCCCGGCCGGTCGTTGAGAATCAGCTTGCCGCGCTCCACCGCGACGCCGACGAACGGATCGTTGGAAATCAGCAGGTTCCCATCCAGGTCGGCGTAATCCACCAGCGGACTCAGATGTGCGGCGGCCGACACCGCGACGGAGCTCTCGATCATGCACCCCAGCATGACCTTCAGGCCCAGGGCGCGGGCCACGTGAATCATCCGGACCGCCTCCTGGATGCCGCCCGCCTTCATCAGCTTGACGTTGATTCCGTCGTAGGCCCCCGCCAAGCGTGGGATGTCGCCGGCCCGCTGGACCGCCTCGTCGGCGATGATCGGAATGTCCACACGCTCCCGCAGCCAGGCGGTCTCCTCGATCATGGCCGCGGGCAACGGCTGCTCGATCAGCTCCACGCCCAGACGCTGCAGCCAACGGATCTTCTCGAGGGCCTGCTCCTTGTCGTGCCAGCCCTCGTTGGCATCCACACGCAGCGGCTTATCGGTCACCTCGCGCACGGCGGCCAGAATCTCGCCATCGTTCTCCCGGCCCACCTTGATCTTCAGAACCGGGAAATCCTTCGCTTCCTCGACCTTTTGCCTGACGACCTCCGGCGTGTCGATGCCGATGGAGAAGGTGGTGACAGGGGTTCTGTTCGCATCCAACCCAAACAGGCGGTACAGCGGCACATTGAGTCGCTTGCCCACCCAGTCCAGGACCGCGATGTCCAGTGCCGCGTGAGCACAACTCGGCTCCGGCATGGCCCGTTCCCACTGTTCGCGCAGGCTCACGTACGCCAGCCAGTCGCCCGCCTTCACGAGCGGCCTGACTTTCTCCAGAGCCGCTGCCGTCTGTTCGGCGGTCTGGCCGTAGCGGACATTGGGAGCCGCCTCGCCCCAGCCCACCACGCCGTCCCGTTCCAGGCGGACAAACACGTTGTCCTTGAAGTCGCTGGAATTCCGCGAAATGCTCCACGTATGCCGCAGCATCAGCCGCTTCTGGCTCACCGCAAACCCCGTCCGCCCCGCCGCGGCACTCTCCCCCGCCACCATCCCCGGCCACACCATCGCCGCCAATGACGATGCCTTCAAAAACATCCTGCGCGAGATTCTCATATCGTTACACCCAAAAGCCTTCTCATGTCGAACGATCACAATTATGCGGCCCGCCACCCGCTCCGGCAAGTCGATTGCCGTTTGTAGTGACGCCGTAGAGACGCAAGATTTTGCGTCTCTACAAATGCCTTTACGGGCACACTACAAGCCCGCCCGGACAAATTGGCTTTGTTTCTTCGCAGCTGTTCTCAGCAACATTATTCATAATCCCTTCGTCACAAAGAACTTGGCCTTCACTTGGCCCCGGGGAAATTGGGTTTGTTTTGCACGATGGGTCCTCCACAGCCGGGCAGCCCGACCCGTGAATGGAATGCTGGAATGATGGAATGTTGGAATGATGCAGCATTTCGGCCGGCGGGGAGACTCCCGCAGCCGGCGCGTTCGTAGTGACGCCGTGAGGCGTTTCTTCGGAGGTGTTAAGTGTGAAGTGTGAAGTCTGAAGAATCGACGATTGGCTCTCTCCACTTGACACTTGAAACTTCAAACTTGACACTCCTTCTGCCGATTCCTCTGCCGGGGCATCCAGCTCTCGCACGAGACGGAGCCGCTGCAGCTCGGCCATGGTCCTGTACAGGCTGTGCTCGATGCGCCGTTCATACATCAACAGCCGGTCGAGGACCCTGCTATTGGAGAAGTCCTTCAGGGCCACCCGGCCGAGCGCCAGATCGCCCTCGCCGTCCGGTCCGCCTTCCACCCGACCCGCCCCCTTGGGCGACAGCGACTGCACGAGCTTAGCCAATGGGCTGCTCCTGTCGGCCAGCAGGGCGTCGAAGGCCTCGTTCTGAGTGCGTTCAACGCGCTTCAGCCGCCAGGACAGATTGACAACCCTTTCCGCCAGCATCGCCTCCATCGCCCCGACTGGCGCCAGCTCGCCCAGCATCGCCTCGCGATGCCGGTCAAACTCCGCCTGGTCTTCTCCCTTGATGACATCCAGCCGGGCCGACAGGCCGTGCTTGACGGCATTCTGCGACACGGCCGCCTTCCCCTCGGCCGTACGCGGACCCGTGGACTTTTGGGCGTTCAAACGATTGGCAAGGACTTGTGCTTCAGTAGCCATGATGAGCCCCTCTCAATTTACTATTTACCATTTACGATCTACTATTCTGTTCCCTTATTACCATACAGCCCGTTCGATTCTCCGTCAAGTAAAACTTGCAGTGACATTTCGATGTCTTCTGTAGGGGCAGGCCGCCGTGCCTGCCCTCCTCCGTGCACGCAGATAAACTCCTGTCACACAGGGACTTACATGATTGTCGCGACAGCCGTAGGGTGGGCTATGCCCACCGCCTCGCGATGCGAATCAGCGAACGCGGCCTTCGGCCGGAACCAAAGCCGGTGCGCGCGGAGACGCGGAGACGCAGAGGGACACAGCTAAACCTTCTGACGAAAAGGATTCGTGGCGGTTTCTCCCGAGGCGGTACGTGACACCGCTTTCCTATTGCGCATTTGCCTTGTCGCTTTTTCCCTTGGCCCAGGTCCAAGGCCAGGCTACAATGCTCTCTATGGTTAAGCGTGACGGCTTTGGAGACCGAAAGATGACTTCGAAAAATGTACCCGACACCTCTAATTCGGCCAATACAGGTCGCGCAGCTTCAGCTTGGCCGGATTTGCGGGAACAGAATGAGACATAGAAGATGTCCCGGTTGTCGTTGAGAATTGATTGAAAAGGATCATGCGGTCCGGGTAACAGATAGTGGTGAAGAAACAGAACTGTTACTCGTAAGAAGGAGACCGCAT
>Ga0315291_10002690_pt1 | contig 23126 bp, 24 predicted proteins | sample YL17G12_20_MG_FD_203070 | JGI IMG/M metagenome (GOLD analysis project Ga0315291, IMG submission 203070) | Sediment microbial communities from Yellowstone Lake, YNP, Wyoming, USA - YL17G12_20 | ecosystem: Environmental > Aquatic > Freshwater > Lake > Sediment | place: USA: Wyoming | collected... | reverse complement strand
GCTCTATCTTTAATTCTTTTCTTATCCATTCTTCAGCGCTATATATATCTCCTATCTCATCAATCAATCCATTTTCTTTAGCGGCTTTTCCCAGCATAGTGGAGCCGTCTGCTAATTTCTCAACTTTTTCAATATCTAATTTTCTATTTTCAGCTACTCTTTTTACGAAAGCTTCGTGCAATATTTCTACGTCTCTCATAAGAAGCTCTTTTTCTTCTGCTGTTAATTCTTTGTCTGGATTACCCGTGTCTTTAAACTTACCCGAGGATAATTGTTGATAGATCAAACCTTCCTGTATGTTTTTCTGAGAAGAGTCCAAATAAGACATTGTAACTCCAATACTTCCAACACCTGACATTTCGCTGGCGTATATCTTATCCGCTCCTGTAGCTATAAGATAAGCTCCGGAAGCAGCACCTTCTCTTATAACCGCTACAGTTGGCTTTGTCATTCCCTTTAAAGCATTCATTATTTCTTCTGAAGCTACGGGACTCCCTCCGTAAGAGTCTATTTCTACGATTACGGCTTTTATGCTGCTGTCTTTTTCTATTTCATCAATATAAGCAACTATTTCTTCTGACGATACTGAATCTGAAAGGGTTGGATCCGATTCCTCCGGACAAGATGGCTCTGCCAGATAAGTAACTATCTCTCCGTGTATATTGATTACTGCCACATTGCTATCGCTTGGGCACTGAAATTCTTCATCTATAACGTTTTCTTCATCTATAGAATTATATTCATCTGTAAAATAAAAAATGTATTGGTCATACCAATACATCGCCATAGTTAAAATTATAGCGAGAAAGAAAATTGTTTTTAAAATTGTCTTAATTTTTTCATTCATAGATTTATTTGTTATTTTTTCCCAACAAATGCATTTGCGTCTAAAATTCTAGCGAGAGATTCTATGCCGCCGACCTCAGCGAAGCTAGGAATTCCTAAATAACAATTTCTTTTCGGCAAGATAGCAACTCCTCCTGAGTTTCCTTGTTCTACCTTTGCTGAAGTAATATAGTAATCTCCATCATAACCAGAAACTATTCCTTCTGTCGCGGTAATATCTACTTGAGATCCAATCGCCGGATAACCTAAAATTACCACCGAATCACCTATTGAGGCTTTCGTTGTGCAGTAACGAACACTTGGAGAGGTAAGACCTGTAATGTATTCGTCGGGTTGGCTTATTTTTATAGTTCCCCAATCTAAATCGTAATAAGACGTCTTAAAAGCACCTGTACCATAAGAAGCTGAAAATATATTATTATCTTCTGGCAACTTAATATTGCAAATCCAAGGGCTATACCTTCCTTCGTCTGTAATAACGTGTGCGTTTGTTAAAATTATAATCCCGTCTTCATCAGTTTTAAGAGCGAGTCCAGAACCCGCCTTTTTTAAATAAGTTTTAATCATATCAGAATAACGCCATTCACAAGAAATATGCGCTACTCGTGGTCTCCATTCTTTAATAATAGATGGTAAATCTACGACTTTGGGTTCTTCTGAAGGGACTTCTTTTATAATAATCTGTGGTTTTTCTGGCTGGGTTTCTTTTATTATAATCTGTGGCGGTTTATTTTTCAGTTCTTCCATTTCCTTTTTTAATTTTTCGATTTCCAGATTTTGTTCGTTTTGTTTTATTTCTTGTTCTTTTTCTAAACGTAATTTTTCGTTTTCTTGAATCAATTTTTCTTCCTCGGATTGTTGAATTTGATAATCTTTATAATAATTAAAACCAAAAAAACTAATACCAGCGATAAATAATAATCCGACAATAATTAAAGATATTGTTTTAAGTTTAAATAGTGTTTTCATATTTCTTGTTTTTTAACATCTTGCGGTCTTGACGCAAAAGGGTTTTATTATACTCGTATTTTCTTTTCAAAACAGCAAGTAAAAGTTTTTGCATCTTTTCTTTAGTATCCTGTTTCAAACATTTTCGATAACCTAAAATACCTTTCTCAATTAATTCATCCCAATTTCTGTTAATTTTTTGTTTCATAGATTTATTTGTCGTTTGCGAAGCGAGGAATAAATAGAAAACTTCCTGTCAACGATTCGTTACTAATAAAATAATTTTCCTTTATCGGTCGTTTCTGAAATTATTCCAAAGTGATACATGCTGAGCTCTGTATTATGAACAAGAATTTCGACAATCGGTTTATAATCATATTCTGGATGAGAAATGTTATAAGAGATACCGGAAGCTATTTTGTCGACTATTACTCTCTTTTCGAAGGGCGAAGATAGCCACATTATATTGCGGTGTAGTTTATCGAGAAGGAATTTATGAATTGCTTTATTTTGCTTTTCATCTATCACCCCAGAATGATCTTTGATAAACTTCTCGTATTCCTTTAAAACTAAGAGGCGAAGAATATCAAACTTTTTATCCAAACTTAAATAAATAAAAATTAAACTCAAGGAATAACTTGAGATATCTTCAGCAAGCCTAGATTTTGTATCGGAATCAATTTCTCCAATTTCTTTTTCTATTGAGGAAATAAATTTCTGCGTGTGTAAAATAGCGTTTTCATGGAGCGCAATAGATAGAGCCTCGTCATCAGATAGCTCTTTTCCATGTTCCTCTTTATATTGTTTTTTGAATGCATCTAACGCTTCTTTTGATAGCATAAATTATACTTAATAAAATAGAGGTTTTATCTGGCGGCAAAACACAAAGCCCGCCGTTAGACCGAGACTTGCGTCTCCATGCCTCTTTCGAGATATGACCACGTGTATGGAGTCTGAGCGACGGGCTCAGTATACACGTGGATTTGACGCCATGCCTCATAAGAGGTTTAGGCAATTTGAATATCAAAGTTGTCTAATTTTAGATTAACATAATCAAAGCGAGGTTCAAGTAAAAATCTGGAAAAAACGACTAAAATAAGGTAAATTGAAAGAAATTACAATGAAAATTATTATGATCAAATGTTAAAAAATACAGAAACCAATATTCCCGAGTTTCTAAAGGAAATAGATGGTTTAATTTCAGAGGGGAAATCTATAATTGACATATCGAATTTAAGGATGGGAAGCAATGATATGTCGAGTTTTAATTTTTTGAGTGGCTCTAGTCCTTCTGGAAATAAGATATTACAAAAATATTTAGATTGGAAAAATAGAATCAAGGAACTAAAAAATTTATCAATCAAAAAAAATAATATCGACAAGGAACTTAAAAATATTGATATTCTTTGCGATGCAGACGGGATTGGCAATTCAATTTTTATGGTATTCGATAAGGAAAAAGATAAATTATTGCAAAATATTATGGTTAACTCGGGAGAAAAAATTAAATTTTTAAGAGAGATTAAAGAAAAACTGATAGAAAAAAAAGCAGAGAAAAAAATAAAAGAACAAAAACAATTTGAGGTAAAAGTAAAAGATAGATATATTTGGATAAATAACTACCTTTTATCAAAACCTCACGCCGTTGGAACTAATTTTGAGTTTTTCTATTTTATCCGTAGACAACCAGCAAACTCAAAGATTACAAAACAAAATATGCCCAATTACTTGAGAAAAGAAATAGGCAGTAAACGCTTTGCGAAATTGCTTAATGAGCTCGGATTTAAGGGCGAAATACTGAAAGCTTACTTCCCTAAAAGAGGAAAAATTATGGTAGCTTACAGGGGCGATAAAATTACTAAAAAAGATTTGGAAAAAGCAGGAATAAAGATACCACTATTTCTTAAAGAATTGGAATTAGCACATCTAAAAAATAGCTCAGAATAGTCCGATTTAGTCCGGAATTCAAATACGATTTTGTAGAAGAACCATACTTAATAAAAAGTATGGCTTTTTTATTTACTAATCTTTCCTCAGGAAATTTCTATATTTAATAAATAAAAAACAAAAAACCTAATGAGTATGACTAATAAAATATTAAGTGAAAAAGAAATCTATAAAACGGCAGACCTCGCTTTAGCGGCGGCGATTTTTCTTTTTTATCCGCTTGAAGCGATTAATAAACCAGCAGATTCGAGAAAAGCATATTTCTTATTCAAACGAGGAGATGGATTGGATGAGCTTATTGAGAGCTACTGGCGAGGAGAGTTAAAGGTTACACCACAGGTATATTTCAACGCCCTGCGAATTATTAAGGCACGGCTATACGGCGAGGAATAATTATGTTAAGCGAAACAACAATCCAAGAGCTGAAACAGATTTTGAAAGAGGATTACGGAAAAAAAGTAACCCAAGCGGAAGCGTCTAATATTGCTCATACGCTTGTCGGATACTTTGATTTACTTGCCAAAATTTACCACCAAGAAAAAACAAAAAATAAAAATGACAATAACAAATCAGATAGCAATTGAAGACTTTGACTGGGGATTTTATAACCACGCCCTTAATTTGGAAAAAGAATGGCGGAGCTCTTTGCCGAGATTTACTGATAAAAAGTTATTGGAGATATTTCCGGAAGTAAAAGAAATTATCCCAGAGAGAATAAAGGCATTGGAACAAAAAAGGGCTGAATTTTCCGACACCATAAAAAAGAAACTTACTCTAATCAAATACAAGATTACAGATGAATTCTCCAGATGGTTCTGGCGGGAATGGGTCAAAGTTAATGAAGGCGAAGAACTATTAAAAACAGAAAAATATATTACAAGATTAAAAATTTTGCAATCGGTTGGCAAAGGTCGAATCCTAAAAGGATGGCTAACCGAAGAAGATATACAACGGGCGCGATCGGTACCGATTGAAAATATAATTAACCAACCTCTTAAAAAAGTGGGTAAAATCTTAATTGGACTATGCCCGCTTCACAACGAAAAGCATCCGTCATTTCGCATCTATACAGAAACAAATAGTTGTTGGTGCTACGGATGCAATCAAGGAGGAGATGTAATTAATTTCGCTATGTTGCTCCACGGTCTCAGTTTTCCTGAAGCCGTAAGACAACTTAACGGGATTTAATGAAAATGAAATGGAAAGAAATAACAAATAACGAAGATATATGGGAGTTTGAGGAAATGGGAGAATTAGAAGGTAAATATACCAGGATAAGAGAAGGTGTGGGAATGAATAACTCTAATCTTTATTGTGTCGAAAAAGATGGAAAAGAAGTCGCTTTTTGGGGCAATACTTTATTAAATAATATGATGCGGTCGATTCAGATTGGCTCGATGATAAGAATCAAGTACCTAGGCACGGCAAAGTCTAAAAAGACAGGGCAAGATTATAAAAACTTTAAGATAGAAGTAGGCGAAGAAGAATAATGTTGTATGGAAACTATGTTTTTGGTTCGGGCTCTTTCGGCAATAGGCTCTTAGTGAGTCCCTGCCAAGAGTCCGGATCAGAAACGGGACTCACTTATGATCGAACAAGGCTATCAAAAAAAAGAACCTCAAATTGAACAAAAAATCCAAGAAATTGATAAAACTATCCCAGAGAAAATAGATATTTCGCAATTTAAACCGATCTCATCTCAAGAATTGATAAAAACACTTGGCCTAACGATAAAAAAGGACGAAGAGAATAAGTTAATAACCTTCCTTTGTCAACTCTCGGCTTACACAGAAAGTTCGCAGTTCAATATCAGTTTTAACGCCCCCTCATCAACCGGCAAGTCTTATATCCCCACAGAGATTGCTCGGTTATTTCCAGAAGAAGATGTTATTGAAATCGGCTACTGTTCACCTACTGCTTTTTTCCACGACATCGGCGAATGGCAAAAAGAGAAAAAAAGATATTTGATCGATTTATCCAGAAAGGTTTTGATTTTCCTTGACCAACCGCATACCCAACTCTTAGAAAGGTTAAGACCATTGTTATCTCACGATAAAAAGGAAATTACTTTAAAGATTACAGACAAAACCCAGAAGTTCGGGTTAAAGACGAAGAATGTCTTATTGAGGGGTTATCCATCGGTAATTTTCTGTACTGCCGGATTAAAGATTGACGAGCAAGAAGCAACAAGGTTTTTGCTGTTAAGTCCAGAAACTAACCAAGAGAAAATTAGAGAATCAATCCATGAAAAAATCAAAAAAGAAACTGATGCGGATGCCTACCGAAAATGGCTGGATAGCAATCCGGAAAGAGAACTCTTAAAACAAAGAATAAAAGCGATAAAACAGGAAAGCATTAAAGAAATTAAAATAGGATCTCCGGAGAAAATTGAGGAAGGATTTTTAAAAAAGAATAAAATACTTAAACCCAGACACTCAAGGGATATAGGACGCCTTATTTCTCTCACCAAATCTTTTGCTTTATTAAATTTGTGGTTTAGAACAAAAGAAGACTCAATTATTATAGCGAACGATGAAGACATTGAAGGAGCATTCAAAATTTGGGATACAATTTCTGAAAGCCAAGAGCTTAATCTACCGCCCTACGTCTATCACCTCTATCAGGAAGTTATCTTACCTGCTTGGAATGAAAGAAATAATGTTGAGGAAGAAGTAGGAATTATCAAAGAATCCGGCTTAACCAGACAAGATATAATCCAGAAACATTACCAAGTATATGGACGATTTATACCAGACTGGCTATTAAGACAGCAAATTATACCAATGTTAGAAACCTCAGGCTTGATCATCCAAGAACCAAATCCAAACGATAAAAGGCAAATGTTGATCTACCCTACCACCCCACTCACTATATCTAAAGAATAAAACAATAGTGAGTTGAAGGGTAGGGTAAATGAATTATGACCACAAAAAAAGCGAGAATTAAGAGATTAACGAGCCGGAGAAGGATATCGAAATCGGCATAATAAGCGAAATTTGAGCAACCAGGAACAACCAGGGCAAGAGATTAAACAAAAGACGACAATAACTACCAACCTTCAAAATGACCGAACAAACACAAATAAAGAAGACCCCAAAAACCCCAAGAAAAAAGGCACTTTCTAAACTTGATGTTTTTAAGGAATTCATATTATGGATGAGCGTATTTGAAGCGATAAGAGAACCGAGAACGCAACAGGAATTTGCTAAGAAGTTTGGGGTATGCGAATGGACACTAAGCCAATGGAAAAAAAGGGATGACTTCTGGAATGCCGCAGAACAGGAATGGAAAAAATGGGGCAGAGAAAAAACCATAAATGTGATAAATAAGCTCTACACGAAGATCATGCAAGAAGGTGAAAGCTCAAACATAAAATTATGGATTCAATACTTCCTCGACTGGACTGAAAAACAGGAAACAAAAGTGAAGTTCGAAAAGCTCGAGGAAATATCGGTAATGATAAGAGCTATTATAGAAAAAAAATATGATGAACCTGAAGAAGTAAGCTAAAGGACGGTTATTCACTTGACTTAATCTCTGGGTAGCGGCATGTATTGTATTGAGGAGCCTATTAGAACATATAAAGGAATAGTTAAGGAAAAATTGCTTAACCATATGAAAACAGTAATTTATTGCAGAGTATCTTCAAAAGAACAGCAAGAGGCTGGTTATTCTCTACCAGCCCAAGATAAATTTCTTAGAGATTATGCTCAGAAAAGCAATTTTGAAGTTGCTAAAGTTTTTGCCGTGTCTGAGTCGGCTGGAGGAAGAATAAGAAGGAAGATCTTTAACGAAATGATGGATTATATACGGAAAAATAAAATCTCTGTTGTAATTGTAGAAACTACTGACCGCCTAACCAGAAACTTTGCAGATGTGCCTTTGATTGATGATTGGATTTTAGAAAACGAAGCTCACCAAATCCATCTGGCTAAAGAGGGATGCATACTACATAAAGATTCCAAATCGCACGAATGGTTTATGTGGCGAGTAAAAGTGGCTACTGCCGAATACTATGTAAGACTGCTTTCTGAAAATGTAAGAAAGGGACAAAAAGAAAAACTTGCTCAAGGATGGCTGCCGGCCAAACCGCCTCTCGGATATAAGACAATGGGAGAAAAGGGACATAAAACACACATTATAGATGAAGCAAAAGCACCACTGGTTAGAAAAATGTTTGAATTATACGCTACTGGTAATTATTCACTTAATAAGTTGGTAAAAGTTATGTATCAAGAAGGGTTAAGAAATGAGAATAACAGAATAGTTGGCAAAAGCAGAATGTACGAACTGCTTTGCGATCCGTTCTATTATGGAGAGAATAAATGGATGGGAGAAATTTCTACCGGACAACAAAAGCATTTAATCTCAAAAGAACTATTTGATACGGTGCAGGCAAAACTTACTCGCAAAATTGCCAGCCCGCAATATAAAAAGCATCTGCCAGTATTTAAGGCAAAGATTGAATGCGAAGAATGCGGCGGAACTATAACTTGGGAAATCCAAAGAGGACATTGGTATGGACATTGCAATCATTATAAAAATTGCTCCCAGAAAACTTGGATAAGACAAGAAAAAGTAGAAGAACAGCTATTCCCTTATTTTGATAAAGTAGCTCCTAAAGATGAAAGGATTATAAAGTGGCTGGAAAAAGCGTTAAAAGAAAGCCATGATGGCGAGATTGATTATAATACCAGCCAAAGAGAAGGACTTAACAGGGTAATAAAAATAGCTGATGGAAGAATGGAAAAAGCATACAGAGATAAACTGGATGGCAAAGTTCCTGCCTCTCTTTGCGAGAAAATAATGTCTGATTCTGACAAAGAGAAAAAAGATGCTTTGGAATCTCTAAATAAATTAGGCGAAGCCAGAATAAAGTATTACGAGGCAGGTTATGCCATTCACGAGCTCGCCTTGCACGCAAAAGAGGTATACCAAAGCGCAAAAGCCAAGCCAGAAGACAAAAGACTGCTTTTGAGCCAAGTATTTTCGAACTTAAGCCTAAATGAGGGCAATATAAAGCCAAATTATACGCTGGCGTTCGAATTTCTATCAAAATGGATGCCTATAGTGAATAACACTTTCGAACAGCCAAAAATAGGGCAAAATAAACGGAAAACGGACGATTCTACGTCCGTTTGTCCCGAAATGCTCCGCGGGCAGGATTCGAACTTTTAGTTATAGCCTTTGACAGTTTGGACAAAAATGAGCTGATCTGCCATCCATTTTAACTCTCCTTATTATTCCGCCACAAATTGGACATTTTTCTCCTTCTTTACGATAAACTTTTCTTTCTTTATCATAATATCCTTTTTCTCCCGAAGGCCGGCGATAATCCGAAATTGATTCACCTCCTAATTTTATCGCTAAAAGCAAAAGCCCTCTCGTTATTTTGTAAATTTTTTTCAGTTCTTGATTTGATAACTTTGAGATATCTTTAAAAGGATGGATTTTTGCCCGCCATAAAATTTCATCAGAATATATGTTGCCGATTCCGGCTATAATTGTCTGATCCATTAGGACTTGTTTTATCTTACCCCGCCTTTGACGAGGCTCGCCTCGGTCGGCTTTTTTCATTCTTAAAACTTCTTTGAATTTTTCTAAAGTGAAATCTTTTTCTAATGGTTCTGGCCCCAATTTTTTCATCTCCTCGTCATTTTCTAGTTCCTTAGTTTTCCAAAGTTCAACTTTAGCAAATTTTCTCAAGTCAGACAAGGCTAATTGCTGACCATTGTCCAAAAAGAATATTAAGTGCAAAAATCTATTCATCGGATCACTTTGTAGGGGTCCGGGGACACTTGAAATCCATTTTCCATTTTTTGCTTTCCACTTTCCGAAAAGCAAATGGCCAGTCATTTTCTGATGAATTAATAGGGAATAGTTATTACTTAATTCAAAAATAATATTTTTTGCTCTGCGCCAAACTCTCTGGATTTTTTTATTTTTGACCCCCTTTTTAAAATCTTTAAAACTTTTAGGTTTTTTAATCATTTTTGGAAAATCTGTCCAAACATTCTTAATTTTTCTACCTATTATTTTTTTCTGCAGATCTCTTATTATAGTTTCTACTTCTGGTAATTCAGGCATAGTTTTATTGGGCAGGGCGGGAATACCCCGTCCCTCCGAGGACGGGGATGAAAGCCCGAGTTAAATATTTTTTCCTTTCCAACGACAGGATACCCCACCGCTCCTGCGGTGGGGAGGATGTCATATTAAACCGAGCACATAATAAGTTATGTGCTCGGTAAATCTCTTACAATTGTTTCTACTTCCGGAAGCTCCGGCATACCCAGTAGGAGAATTTCGAATAGAAAATTTTTTCGAAATTTTCTCCGTTAGCCCAGCGTTGACTGTTCAAAATTCCTCTACTGGGCATATTACTTTAGAATTCCTCTAACTTTCTCGACAATTTCTTTTGGGGTGAAATGAGCCTTAATCATATAATCATTGGCGCCTAATTTAATTCCCCTGTCTACGTCATTTTTTTCGCCCAGATTTGAGAGAATAACTATTGGCATTGATTCTATATCTGGATTTTTTCTTATTCTTGATATGACTTCAAATCCATCGATTCCTGGCAAGATAAGGTCAAGTAAAACAAGATCGGGTTTTTCAGACTCAACCTTTGCTACCCCTTCTTCCCCATCTTTTGCGCTAGAAACTTCAAATTTTTCCTCAGTAAGTTTATGGGATATTAATTCTCTTACGAATTTATCATCCTCGACAATTAAAATTTTGTGAGGCATAGATTTAAACTTATTATTTTAAAATAGTTCTTACCTTTGCCACTATTTCACTAAGAGTGAAGTGGGCTTTTATTAGATAATCTGTCGCTCCTAATTTCAGACCTTTTTCAATCTCTTCCTTTTGGCCGAGATTGGATAGGATTACTACCGGAATTTTATTTATCTCTGGATCTTGTTTGATTCGTTCCAAAGCTTCAAATCCGTCAATTCCCGGTAAAATAAGATCAAGCAAAACTATATCAGGCTTTTCCTCTTTAACTTTTTTTAATCCTTCCTCTCCATCGATTGCCGCGGAAATATTATAGTCTTCTTTTTTGAGTTTCTGGGAGATTAATTCTCTTAATATTTTATCATCCTCGACTATAAGAATGTTTTTTGGCATATTTTTTTATTGGTTTTTAAATATTAATACCTTGTCAAGAGACTCCCGGTCTTTAGACCGGAGAGGCTCATAAATTATTAAAAATTACGAAAATTTTTAATTACCTGCCGACTTGTTTTATTATTTTTTCAAGTAGCACCTCCGGTTCAAGTTCTGTTTTGATCAGCCAATCCTTTACCCCAAGCTTTAAAGCTTTATTTAATTCAATCGGTTGGCCGGAATTAGAAATGATAATTACCGGAATTCTTTTTAGAGATAAATTTTTATTTATCTCTTCCAGGACCTCTAGTCCGCTCATTTTTGGTAAAATAATGTCCAACAAAACAAGATTGGGCCAATTTTCTTTCATTAATTTGAGACCTTCCTCTCCACTTCTCGCTACTAAAACTTCATATCCTTCTTGGTTTAGCTTTCTTTGAAGGAGTTCAATTATAATCTCCTCATCTTCAACTAATAAAATTTTTGGCATTTTATTTAATTCTCGTAGTTTTAAAGGGTAGGGTAAAGTAGAAGGTTGAACCCTTGCCACTTTCTGATTCAAATCCGATTCTGCCGCCGTGAGCCTCAACAATATTCTTGGCAAGGAATAGACCCAGACCAGAGCCTTCGGTATCCATCCTTAATACGTTTGATCCTCTAAAAAATCTACCAAAAACTCTAGACTGCTGGTCTTTGGGGATTCCTACCCCAGTGTCTTGAACTCTAATCTCTATTTCATTTGTACCACGAATTATAGAAATTGTCATTTTACCGTTCGGAAAAGTATATTTTATAGCATTGTCAATAAAATTTTCAATTACCAATTTTATTTTTTCCTGATCCATTAAGATTTTAGGCAAACCCTCTAGCTTTTTAAACTCAAGCTTTATATTTTTTATTTTGATTTCCTCTTTAAATAAATCTATTACTGATTGTGTGACATCACAGATGTCGTAAAATAGCGGTTGGTAAACATATCTTCCTTCTTCAATTCTAGTGACATTCAAGAGGTCGTTGATTAAACTAATCATTCTTTCGTTAGATCTGTAGGTTTTTTCCAAAAATTCTTCCTGCTCTTTAGTAAGTTGTCCTAAGTCTCCTTCCAGAAATAGTTTTAAAGTCCATTTAATTGCTGCAAGGGGAGTTCTTAGTTGGTGGGCAGAGAGGGAGACGAATTCTGTTTTCATTCTTTCTATCAGCTTCTCTCTAGTAATATTGTGTAGGATAACCAGAGATCCTAATTTGTCTTTTGCCTGGAAGAAAGAAGCAGTTGTCACCTCTAAAACCAAGTTCTCCTCTTTCAAAGAAAGCTCTTCTCTGAAAACTTTTTTTATTTCCTCCCCAAAAAGATTTATTAATTCCTTAAGCCCAGGAGCGTTTATGAGTTCGGAAGTGCTTTTCCCAATTATTTCTTTTTCTTCTACTCCCAAGAAACTTCTAGCCTGGGGACTAATTAAAGAAAGCTTATTCTCCCTATCAAAGACTAGGAGGCCATCGGTGAAGTTTGTGATAATTGCTAAAGTTTTATTCTTTTCTTCTTCGGCCCTTTCCCTCTCTCTTTCAGTGTCCTCTAACATATTTAGAAGAGCCAGTCGAGTATTTTTTATTTCCTCTTCTGTCTTTTGGATATCACTCAAATCAAATAATACTATGAAATAGCCCAGGCCTTCCTTTCCTTCTTCTTTTATCAACCTGGCTGAGACGCTGACCGGAATTTTATTCTTTCCTTTTGTAACAATATTGACTTTTTTCCCCTGAGCATAACCTTTTTCTGAGACCTCTTCCAATATTTTTTTAAAGTTTTTTTCATCGAAAAAAATACCAATTTTTTTTCCTAAAAGCTCTTTTTCTGAATAGTTAGTAATTTTGGAGAATTCCGGATTTGCTTCTAAGATTTCTTCCTCTGAGCCAACTAAGAAAACCGGCAAAGGTAAAAAACTAAACAAATCTTTGGCGTAATTTTCAGAGAAAGTAATATTTCTGTTTTTTTCTCCAGTTTTTTCTGAAGGCATTTTATTAACTAAATCTAATTTAAAAAATGGTTTTTTTATCTTCCTCGGTTCTTAAATCGCCCCCCAGTTTTTTAATTTGTTTTTTCAATCCGATCATTTTTAATTCCCGACCGACAGCTAATTTGTTGAACCTTTCCAATTCCTGAACTTTTTCCTGAAGTTCTCCCGTTCTTTCCTTAACTATTTTTTCTTGTTTTCCTACAAGATCCCTTAGCTCCTCGGTTCTGGCCTTCACTTTTTCTTCCAAGCTCGTTCTTTCTTCTTCTAATTCCCAAGTTCTTTCTCTAACTTTGACCTCCAGGGTTGCTTTTATTTCCTCGAGCTCCTTGGTTCTCTCTTTCAATCTGTCGGCAAAAATGCCAGTAGCAAGAGAGATTAGGATAAATACTCCCCATATGGGTGCGATTAATGTAGTTATTACATAATAAAAGTTTGTGTAAAGACCGGAAAATAGAAAAATTTCATAATGAGGAATAATCTTAAGGTATTCAAAAAATATCAAGCCCGTGTAGAAAACTAAAGCAGCCAACGTTATAAGTAATCCTGTAAATCTTGATAAAAAGATGTTCGCATAGATAATAGTAAAGATATAGAAGATAGCACCCATCCATTCGATTCCCCCGATAAAATGGATCATCAAAGTTACTAAAACAAGTTCAAAAGTAAAATATCCAAAATGCAGATTTTCTATTTTTTGTCGAGTAGTTTGTTTTTTAATAATCCAGGAAAAAAAGTAAGTTGTCAGAAGCCAAAAAGCCAGTAAGCTAAAAATTACAGGTTGGTTAAAGATTTTAGGTAAAAACCGCAAGGCTAGTGCTAGTATTATCAAAACGACTATAGTCAGCCTTCGGGTAAATATAGTCGGTTTTATTTCTTTTAAAATCTTATTTTTTTCCGATTCTTCTTCTATGGGATTTTTTTCCATACTCAGTAGGAGAATCCAGTAGTAGAAAAAATTCACTACCTCGGGCAAGTTTCGAATGAAAATTTCGAAACAAGCGACCGGAGGGAACGCAGTCCCGTACTAAATTCATTTTAGTGCGGGGTTCCTCTACTGGGCACAACTTTTATCTTATTGCCGAGGATAGCGAGGGAAGTAAACGTGCGAGTATGTTTACTTCCGAGCGACGCAGGCGACAAAAGGTTAATTCCTTTTATTTTAACACAGTTGGAATCTCCAGCAAGTTAAAAACAAAGAACGGTCATTAGAAACAACTCTTATTTTAAAATATAAAACCTGTTTTCAAATCAGTTCAAGCTCACCCCAATTTTCGCCAGTTTCTAAGTCTACTCTCAGGGAGGCTTCTAACGTGGCGATGTTTTCCATGACCTTTTTAATTTCTTCAGCTAGTTCTAAGATTTTGTCTTGGGATATTTCAAAAAGTAGCTCATCATGTACCTGAAGAATCATCTTCACCTCATTTTTATAAGGTTTAATAATCTCATCGCACTTAATCATTGCCATTTTTATAATGTCGGCCGCAGTTCCTTGAATGGGATGATTAATAGCCATTCTTTCGGCCGCCCTGCCAAGCCGCGGATCTAATGAATTTATTTCCGGTATGAATCTTTTTCTGCCAAAGATGGTTTCCACGAAGCCATCTTTTTTTACTTTTGCTATGGAACTTTTGACGTAATCAGCTACTCCCTGAAAATTTTTAAAATATTCTTCTATAAATATCTTTGCTTCTTTTCTTGAAACTTTAGCTCCTTCAGCGAATCCATAAGCACCCATTCCATATAAAACTCCAAAATTTAAAGTTTTAGCAACGTATCTCATCGTTTCATCTACTTTTTCTTCTGGTACCTTAAATATTTTTGAAGCCGTTATTTTATGGATATCTTTTCCGTCTTTAAAAAACTGAATCATATTTTTATCTTTAGCAATTGAGGAAGCAATCCTTAGCTCCATTTGGGAATAGTCAGCTGAAAGAAATTTAAAGTTTCTTTCAGCCACAAAGCATTTCCTGATTTCTTTACCCAACTCTCCTTTAATTGGAATATTTTGGAGGTTGGGATTTGAACAGGAGAATCTTCCGGTCACAGTCCCTAATTGGTCAAATTTAGGATGAATTCTTCCATCTTTTTGATTAATCCAGCCGGGCAAAGCATCGACGAACCCCGATTTTAGTTTAAATATTTCCCGGTATTCCAGTATTTGATTAATTATTTGATGTTCATTTTTTAATTTTTCTAACTCAAGAAAAGAAGTAGAAACAATTCCGCCTGGAGTCTTTTTCAGTCCTTTTACCGATATTTTTAATTTTTGGAAAAGAACTTCTGATAACTGCTGGGGTGAGTTGATATTAAACTCAACGCCGGCTGATTTGAAAATATTTCTTTCTAATTTAATTATTTTTGCCTCTAATTTTTCTGAAAGTTGTTTTAGAGCTTCCAAGTCTATTTTTATTCCATTTTCTTCTATTTTTTTAATGACCGGAATTAAATCTTTTTCAATTTCATAGATCTTTTTTGAAAAGAAGCCATCTTCATAAAAACTTTCAATTTGCTGCAGAGTTCCGGCCGGAGCTTCTAAATTTAAAGTTGTATTTTTTGTCTTATTTATCTTGCTGCTTTTAGGCAGTCTTTCTATTAAGCTATAAAACTCAAATTCTTTTAAATTTTGAACCACTTTTTCTTGATCATAGTCGTTCCAATTACAAGCCTCGATGTTAAAATCAATCGGTGCGTCTTTATCTATATCTGTAAGAGTCTTATTGAAAAAAGCCTGATCTTTGTAGTCTTTAAGTAAATTAAAAAGCCTCGGATTTAAAATCCCAGCTTTTTCTTTTGGTAAAACTTTTATATTTTCTATCTCTTTATATAGGTTTTCTAAATCTCCAAACTCTTTTATTAGGCTTATGGCCGTTTTCTCACCAATTCCCGGAATCCCAGGAACATTATCAGAGGGGTCGCCCTTCAAAGCCTTGAAGTCAGACATTTGTTCCGGGACCAAGCCATCGTATTTTTCTTTGACCGCTTTTTCATCATATAAAATTGTATCTTTCAACCCTTTTTTGAATGTATAAACCTTGGTGTTTTTATTGATAAGTTGCAAGGTGTCAAGGTCTCCGCTCAAGATTATTGTTTCTATTTCTTGAGAAGCAGGTTTTTGTTGGGCTAGATTAGCGATTGTTCCTATAACGTCATCAGCTTCAAAACCCTCTTTTTCAAAGATAGGAACGTTAAAATTTTTTAATAATTCTTTAATTTTTGGTATTTGACTGTATAATTCGTCCGGGGCTTTCTTCCTGGTGGCTTTATAATCCTTAAATTTTTCATGTCTGAAGGTCGGAGCGCGTAAATCAAAAGTAGCGGCAATAAAATCTGGCAGGAGCTCTTTTATTGCTTTTAAAAAAACCAGTAAAAAACCATAAACCGCATTCACTATCTCGCCTTTTTTAGTAGATAAAGGCGGTAGGGCATGATAAGCTCGATGGACCAAGGCGTTCCCGTCAATAACAATTAATCGTTTTTTTTCTTTAGCCATAGTTTACCCAGCAGGAGAATTTTGAATTACTTAGTATGGTTAAGTTTCTCTAGAAGAGAAACTCTGTCAAAATTCCTCTATTGGGTTTATTTTAGCAAGTATTTAGAGCTCTTTAAAATTTGATTTTGGATTTGAATTTTTCTTTTATTTTCATCAATAAACTCAAATTTGATCCAGATAGTATTTTTTGGTAGAATTTTTTCAATCCTTTCTGCCCATTCAATTGCGATAATATTTTTTGGGTCAGAAATAATTTTTTTAAAACCCAAACTTAAAATTTCTTTTGATTTTTGTATTCGGTAACAATCTATATGGTAGAAATTGTCCAATTGTCCAATTGCCGAATTGTTCAATTTGTATTTTTTCATTATCAAAAAGGTTGGACTCAAGATCCTTTGTTTTATCTTTAAGCCTTTGGCAAATCCTTGCAAAAAAGTAGTTTTTCCGCCGCCCAAATCCCCGCTTAACCCCAAAACAAAGGCTTTATCATTTTTTCTAGATTTTATTTTTTTAGCCAAAGCTTCTCCTAACTTTTTTGTTTGATTAAAATTATTAGTTATAATTTTCATGAAGTTTTTTCGTAGGGGTTGACCCCCACACCATAACGATGGTTTTCGTCGCGCCTAAAGCGCGACGCCGGGCGAATTTATTTATCAAGTTCGCATATCCTCGTTTGGTGTTGGGGTTGCACATTTTTTAAAAATAATATACACTAAAAAAAGTTCTATTTATATTTTAGAAGATTTTAAAGTTTTATGGAAACGGCTAGAGAAAAAATTACTGGTGAAGTTAAGGTTTCTGAGACTCTTTTTAAGGAAGTTACTAACCTTATTCAGTTTAAGGCAAAAATTGAGGAGTTTTTGGAGGCCAATACAACTGAACTTTTGGGAATTATCCTTGGAGGAACGGTTGCTCTTAATGCCTCCGATATTCATGTAGAACCAGAGGAGGCAGAAGCAAAACTGAGGGTGAGAATCGATGGGGTTTTGCAAGATGTATTACTTGTCGATCTGAAATTATATAGAGCTCTGCTTTCTCGAATTAAATTACTTTCTGGTTTAAAATTGAATGTAGCTAATCGACCTCAAGACGGTCGATTTACTATTTTAATGGGGGAGACAATTATTGAAATCAGAGTCTCAACTTTGCCAGCTGAAAAAGGGGAGTCAATTGTTCTGAGAACCTTAAACCCAAAAAATTTAATTGAGATCCAAGCTTTAGGCTTAAGAAAAGATTTGGTCGAGATATTTAACAGGGAAATTCAGAGACCAAATGGTATGATTATTGTCACAGGACCCACTGGCTCTGGAAAAACAACTACTCTCTATGCTGTTTTGAAAAAAATCAATAGCCCCGAAATTAAAATTATCACCATTGAGGACCCGGTAGAGTATCGTATAGAAGGTCTTTCTCAAACTCAAGTGGATCCATCTCAGGGTTATACTTTTGCCAATGGATTAAAAGCTTTAATGAGGCAGGATCCAGATGTAATCTTAGTTGGTGAAATTAGGGATCTGGAAACAGCTGAAATCGCTCTCCAAGCTGCTTTAACTGGCCACTTGGTTTTCTCTACTTTACACACCAATGACGCTGCCGGAGCTGTAGCCAGACTTGTTGATTTGGGAGTTCGTCCTGTTTCCATTTCGCCAGCGATTAATATGATTGTTGCTCAGAGGTTACCAAGAAAAGTCTGTAAAAAATGCGCAAAATTTATCTTAGCTTCCCCGAAAGATTTAGAAAAAATTAAAAAAGGACTTACTAGCGTTAGAAAAGAAATTATTCCTCCAGTGTTTTTTAATAAGAGTTTTAAAATTCCCCAAGCTGTTGGATGCTCAGCTTGTAACTCTACCGGCTACCGGGGCAGGGTAGGGATCTATGAAACCTTTCTAGTGGATGACGAAATGGAAAGATTTATACTAACTTCTCCCTCTGTCGTCGCCATGAGAGAATTAGCAATTAAGAAAGGAATGGTTTTGATGCAGCAAGATGGTTTAATAAAGGTTTTAGAAGGTGTCACTACTTTAGATGAAATAGAAAGAGTAGCTGGCCAGGTAGAATAAACCCCGTTAGAAAGAAGAAAGAAATTTTTATATAATTTCCCGTTATGAAAGCAAGTAATCTCGGGACTTTCTAACGGGGTAAACAAATAGCCCGGGAACTGGGGGCAGGGCTTAGTTATCAGAAACAAAGTTTAGAATCTTTCTGAGGAGTAATCCAGCCGGAGCCAGATTATCCGACTAAGAAAGATTCCAACCCCCAGTTCTCGGGCTATCGTTTCCGCCCGGCCTGCAAGGCTTAGGGCTATATAATAGTATAGCAAATTATGAAGAATTTGTCAAGAGCTACGTCCCCTATTGAGATTCAAGAAGATCAAGTTTTAGATTTGACTTTAAGGCCCAAAAATTGGGACGAGTTTGTCGGCCAGGAAAAAGTAAAGAAAAATCTAAAGATAATTATTGAAGCAGCTCAAAAAAGAGGCGAGGTGCCAGAACATCTTTTATTTTATGGTAACAGCGGCTTAGGTAAAACCACTCTTTCTTATCTTATTGCTCAAGAAATAGGGAGGAGTATCAGGATTGTTTCTGGGCCAGCTATTGAAAAAGCTGGAGATTTGGTAGCTATTTTAACTAATTTGTCAGAAGGCGAGATTCTCTTTATCGACGAATGCCACAGGTTGAATAAAGTCTGCGAAGAATATCTTTACTCGGCAATGGAGGATTTCAGGTTAAACCTTATCCTGGGCAGAGGGCCGATGGCCAGGACTTTGGAATTAGAAGTGCCCCGTTTTACTTTAATCGGTGCAACAACCAGACTTGCGCTTTTAAGCTCTCCCTTGAGATCTCGTTTCGGAGCCACTTTCCAACTAAATTTTTATGAAATTTCTGATATAGAAAAAATCATTGTAAGATCAGGTAAAATTCTAGGGATCCAGATAGAGCCAGAAGCTATTAATATTATCGCTAAAAGATCTCGTTTTACTCCCAGAGTGGCCAACAGGCTTTTAAAAAGGGTAAGGGATTTTGCTCAAGTTGAAGGGAAAGGAATTGTTACCAAAGAGATTTCTAAAAAAGCTTTAGATTTCCTGGAAATTGATGAATTCGGATTAGAGGCTGGTGATCGCAGAATCTTGGAAGCTATAATTAAAAAATTCAGTGGCGGACCTGTGGGTCTTCAGGCAATCGGAGCTGCTACTTCTGAAGAAGAAGATACGATTATGGATATTTATGAACCTTATTTAATGCAGCTCGGCTTTATAGAAAGAACCTCAAAGGGCAGGATAGCCACCAGTTTAGCTTATAAGCATTTCAAGAATTTCGACAACCAAAAAAGATTGATATGAAGAACGCATGTTTATTATATTTGGCGTTTTCCACGCTTTTTTTATTGCTTTTTATTCCTTACTGTTTTGCGGCAAACCCTTTAGATGTTGCTATCAATGAAATTGCTTGGATGGGGACTCAGGTTTCTTATAACGATGAGTGGATTGAGTTGTATAATAATACCAACTCATCCTTGAATATTGACGGCTGGGTAGTTAAAGCCGCTGATGGAACTCCTAAAATCAATTTTGGTGGGACAGTTCCCATTACTGGTTTTTATCTTTTAGAAAGAACTGATGACAACACTGTATCGAGTATTCCAGCTGATCAAATTTATACCGGAGCTTTGGGAAATACTGGAGAAAAGTTAGAACTTTATGATGGTTTTGGAAATCTAATAGATCAGGTTGATTCTTCTTCCGGCTGGTTCTCGGGTGATAATTCAACAAAACAAACGATGGAAAGGATAAATTCTAAGACCTCTGGTAATGATGCTAGTAATTGGCAGACAAGCCAAAATCTTGGCGGGACGCCAAAGGCAGCGAACAGCATTGTAGCGGCAGAAGAAGTTAAACCCAAAGAAGAATTACCGGAGCAACAACTTAAGACCGAGGAGGACACTCAGCCTCAGATACTAAAAGAAGAAACCAAAACTTATCCCACAGGAATTTTAATAAATGAGATCTTGCCTTCTCCAAAGGGTTCGGACGAAACAGAAGAATGGATTGAGTTATTTAACCAAAACGATTTTGAAGTTGATCTTTCAGGCTGGAAAATTTCAGACACTTTAGGCAAAACAACGAGTTATATTTTCCCAGCAGGGACAAAAATTTCAGCTAAAGGATTTTTGGTTTTAAATCGGCCAACAACTAAAATTACTTTGAATAACGACGGTGACGGTCTGAATCTCATTCAGCCTAACGGCAATATTTTAGATAAAGTTTCTTTTGAAAAAGCGCCGATAGGCCAATCTTACAACAAAATAGAAAATAGCTGGGTTTGGAGCAGCAGTTTAACTCCGGGGGCAGAAAATATTATTCCTACAGAGAAATCAGAAAAAGAAACTGAAGCAGGAAGCAATAAAGAAAAAGGGTTGGCTGCAGTTAGTGAGTTTTTGAAAGAAGAAAATCAATCGGAGAAAGGCACGACGAAATTTTCAATAATTTTAATATCTGCTTTTGGCATCGCCGTTTTATCAGGAACAACTATCTTATTTCTAAAGAAAAGATTAAAGAAAGAAGATTAAAGGTTCGAGTTCTGTCTATAGAGCAAAAATAGTTTTTAGTTATTAGTTAACTTTTCTAGGCGGCTTAGCCCCGTAGTGAAAGCGAAGCTTTCTACTACTGGGGTTTTTTGTTTACACTGAATTCATTGAAGTGGTAGAATGAGAGAATATGGAACAAACTACTCAACAAAATATTCAAAAGCCATCCCTGCCAATAAAAACAAAGATTGCGGCGTGGTGGATGATAATTATAGCCGTGATTTTAATTTTCGCTGGTTTTTTTACTTTAGTATTTCTGAAAACTTTTTCATTATTATGGATTTTATCTCTTGGGGGGGTAAGTTTTACCGAGGGGGGATTTTTTCTCCTACGTAATAGAAAGTTTGGTTGGCATTTCAGTGTAATTTTGTGTTCCTTAATGATTTTGCTTATATTCTTTTTGATCTATTACTCCAAGCAGGTGACGGGTCGTGAAAATTATTTCAACTTAAGATATCATTACGGTGAGGTTATTGAGCTATTGATATTTTTTATACCACTAATTCTGCTTTTTCTTGACCGCAAAAACTTCTTCAAAATTGCCTCATAAAACAGGTTAAATTAACTCACAAAACTATGCCATTCATAACTCAAGGTAAAACTAATTGGAAGTTTCTATTAATTGTCATTGTTCTGGCTATTATAGTTGGGGGAGTAACATTATGGTATTTAAACCAGCCAGAATCGCCCCACCAGCCAGTCGGAATCGAGCAGCCAGAGAAAATTACTTTGGATTCAAAAAACTGTACTTATATTATTGATGATAAAAATATTACATTGAAAAATGGTTATTCCGAAGATAGCATATATCCAGGTTCTTCTTCAAAAAATATTACACAATATTTTGGAAATGAAGTCTCGGGTGACTTTAATAAAGATGGATTGTCCGATGCCGCTTTCATTCTTAGTCAAAAACAAAGTGGGAGTGGCTTTTTTTATTACATAGCAGTTGCTTTAGGAAGCAATAAAGAGTGCAAAGGAACTAACGCTGTTTTTTTAGGTGATAGGATTGCTCCTCAAACAGTAAGCATTGATGATGAAAATAGAATAGTGGTTAACTATGCTGAAAGAAAAGAGGGTGAGCCGATGACTACTCCACCTTCTATTGGAGTTACAAAAAGATTTGTTGTTGAGGGCACAACATTGAAGGATATTGATAAAGAACAAGCATGTATAACGTCGGGTGGAACAATACAAACAATGACGTGTTGCACTGGAATTAGTGACTTTATAAATTCTTGCGAAATAGGTGCTTGCGGTTGTTCAACAGTCTTTAGCCATCAAATGAAAATCTGTAACTGTGGAACGAATCGGTGTTTTAACGGAGAAACATGTATAAATAAAGCCTCAACACCTCAGGAAGTTATAAATGAGTGGTTTGCTAGTTTAACGAAAGGAGAAACTGATAAAGTTTTTACCACCCTAATGGTAGACATAGATGGAAAAATGTATTCTTCCGATGAATGCAAGGTAGCTTTTATAAATGCTTTCTTTCTTAGACATTACCAAGTAAATATAAAAGGAGAACCTGTAATAGGAGATTGCAAAGAAGATACAGGATTAAAAACTTTAGCTAATATCTATGGTTTCCAGATACCAAAAGGTGAATGTGCTGAAGTCCCTGTGTCTTATTCAAGCGGAATGGGGCAGACAGATACGTTCATGACCCTCTTTAAAGTCAATGGTGAATGGAAGGTTATGATGTATTGTAAACCTCTTCTTTCGAATAAATAATATTAAAAATAATCACAAAAGCACCCAATTAAAGGTGCTTTTAAGTTAAATAACGTTAGGCGTTAATCTTAAACTTCTACAAACCCCTTTAATCTCCGTTAGTTTCTCCTTTAACATAGCCATATAATCCTTGTTCTCTAGAATTATAATAAGCTTTGAACTGGGGAGCCAGTTACTTCTTAATATAATTTTATTGAGAACCTGCTATAATAAAAGCAGGTTTTTAATTATTCATATCATACCACTTGACAGAGATATATCATATATGATATATAATAGTAGTACAGCTGAATACAAGGTAAAATTCTATAAAGATGCTAAAACAGGACGAAGTTTAGTTCTAGAATATATTGAAAGATTAAGCGATAAAGAAAAAGCAAAAGTGTCCAAATATATTGAGTTTTTAAGGGTGCATAAAGGATATTTAGAAGAACCCTATTCTAAGCATATCAGAGGGA
>Ga0315291_10002689_pt1 | contig 23134 bp, 14 predicted proteins | sample YL17G12_20_MG_FD_203070 | JGI IMG/M metagenome (GOLD analysis project Ga0315291, IMG submission 203070) | Sediment microbial communities from Yellowstone Lake, YNP, Wyoming, USA - YL17G12_20 | ecosystem: Environmental > Aquatic > Freshwater > Lake > Sediment | place: USA: Wyoming | collected... | reverse complement strand
CAAGCTGGGACTGACACTCCCCAAGCACCTCAAAATGCACGAGGTGTAGTGGAAAAAACGGGGCAATAATCGCCTCTGCGCCCCCTCACTGCCGCTACACCGTTACAACTGCGGAACTTGGGCTAGGCCTGGCAAAGGCCGGGTGGGCGACCGGAGCTCGGGCGAGGAACCGTGGTCCGGTGCTGCTCGAGGCCGGGGGCTGGCGGCCGAACCGGCCTGCTAGGAGACCGTAGCTGCTCCGGCGGCGCCAGCGAACCGCGGCAGATACTCGGCCTGTGCTGCCAGCAGGTCGTCTGCGAGCTTCTCGGCTGTGTCGAGGTCTCGCACGCTGCCATCGAGGACCAGAGCTTGCACGAACTTCTGGCGGCTTCCCTCGAGGGCGGCCTCAACCACCGTTTCCACCCAGGCGAATCTGGTCGCGAGCGTGCCGACAACGCCCGGTGGAAGTGGCGGCTGGGCCAGCGCCTTCATGCCGCTGGCGGTGGCGGCGGCAGGGCACTCGAGGATGGCCTCGGGTGGGAAGTTGGGGACCTGTCCGGTGTTGGGAAGGTTGGCGGAGTAGATGTGACCGAGGTCGCGCCGGATGCTCTCCACGATCTCGGTGGCCTGCTCGTGCTCGCCCTCGCCTCTGTTCTTCTCGAAGTAATCGGGTTCGAGGGGCTCCTTGGAGAAGGCCTTCTCCCGCATCTCCGCATAGATGCGGTCGCCCTCACGGATGATGCCCTCGAAGCTCCCGCGCTCAGTCGGCGGCAGCTTGCCATCCGGATTGCCGTCCGGGAAGAGGCCTGGGAAGAACTCGCTGACGTGTCTATCGCCCACCGCCGGAAACGGGCCGAATATCTGGAACAGCCGACAGCAGAGGCGGCCGGGCGGGTTGCCCGCGGCTAGGGCCTCCTCGACGCGCTGCTGGAGCCGCGGCATGAGATTCTCGCCGCGCGCCCGCACCTCGGTGAACCACGCGAGGTGGTTCATCCCAACTGCCGTATACTGGAACTCCGACTGCTCTACGCCCAGGAACCTGGCCAGTTGGTTGCCAATCCCCCAGACGCCAATGCACAAGCCGACCATCTTCGCCTTGGTCATCTTGCGGACAGCGCGGCAGACCACACCCATCGGGTTGGCGTAGTTGAAGAAGAGAGCATTAGGCGCCAACTCGACGACGTCGTTGGCGATGTCCACCATCGGCGGGACCATTCGCAGGGCGCGCGACGTGCCACCGGGCATGACGGAGTCGCCGACGGGCTGGAAGATGCCATATTTGCGCGGGATGTAGACATCCTGCTCCCAGGCGCGCCGGCCGCCAACCCCGATGGTGGTGACAACGATAGTGGCGCCAGGCAGTATGTTCCTGCGATCGAGGGAAGCGCTGATCTTCAGCCTGGCCCCCTTGCCCTCGACGATCTTCTTGCAGAGGCCCTCCGCGACGGCGAGCGCGTCGCTGTCGGTATCCACCAGGCCAAGCTCGCCCTCCCAACCGCGGCCGGCAGCGTCGGCCACCAAGGCCCCTGTGAACATCGCGCTGCCAGCACCGATAAGAACCATCTTCTCGCTCATTGGATCACCCCACGTGCATGTCGGCATGGGCATTTTCGTGCGTTCGGAGGCGAGAGCGCCAGGGTGGTCGCATACTACGGCTGATAGCCTCCAAGATGCGGTCGGTCTTCGAGGGCGGCGGCATCGTCGGAAGCGTGTTGGGGTCGCTTTTATGGCTGGCGCGCGACAAGCGCAGCCCCGCGGCCAGGGCCGCGGCGATCACCCCAAACGTAAGCATGGCGCGTGAGCGTTTCAAGCAACGCGTCCCGATGAGACTCCTCCTACTGAGCGGCACTTTGGACCTCAGTTCGTTCCGCTCCTGCCACCAACCACCTTCAAGACCAAACCGGCTGGCCTTTCCTCGGCCAGCCGGTCTAAGTTGGCACTTGGTTAATCGGTCTAAGCCACAGCCTCGACCGACTTGACCTCAGGGACCATCTGCTTGATCATCCGCTCAATCCCCATCTGCAGGGTCATCTGCGCCATCGGGCACCCTTGGCACGCGCCTTGGAGACGCACCTTCACCACCCCATCCTCGGTCACCTCAACCAGCTCGACGTCACCTCCGTCTCGCTGCAAAGCCGGCCTGACCTGGTCCAAGGCCGCCTTCACTTGCTCCTTCATCTCTTCCCCTTTCCCGTGTCCCGCAACAAGCGGGGGAGGAGGCCGCGTTCACCCGCGGCCTCCTCGCGCATTATACCCTGGGGACGGCTGTGGCGACTACGCCGCGACATGGGCGCGTGGGCTGATAGTGGACCACTCCAGCCGGCCCGCTACCTAAGATCTTTCGTGATGTCGGCCTTGAACTCCCACCGCTTGAAGGCTTCCTGCGACTCCGGCGTCAGCATGAACTCCAGGAGCTTCTTGCTCTCCTTGGGGTGCTTCGCGTCCTTCAGCACCGCGGCTTCGCAGCTAAAGGCCGGGTAGAGGCCCGTCGGTATCTGCGACTGCAGCACCAAGTTCTTCGGCTTCGCCGGCGGCTGTCCGGGGATGTGCACCTCCACCGCACACGGGTAATAGCCGATGCTCGCCTGCGCCTGCCCTTGCGCGGCGACGGTCTTGCTGTCGGCCGCAAACTGCGAGAACAGCACCTTGCTCTTGACCTTATCCCAGACCCCGGCCTTTTCCAGAGCCTCCTGCGCGTGCAACCCGACCGAGTTCTCCTTGGGATCCGGGATCGCGATATGCTTGACTGCCGGCTTCGCCAGGTCCTCGACCCTGTTCACGCCCGCAGGATTGCCCGCCGGAACCATGATCGCCAGCGAGTTCTCCGCGATCTTCTCCCGCGTGCCGGCCATCAGCAGTCCGGCCTTGTCCAGCATGTCTATCTCCAGATCGCCCATGGAAAGAGTCACATCCGGGTGGACCTTGCCGTCGAGGATCTTCCTGGTGATCGTCACCATGTTCTCAGGAACCCACGCCACCTCGATGGAGGGATTCGCCGCCTCGAAGCTCTTGATGATCTCGGACATGGGGCCGACTTGCCCGCACGGGACCATGACATCCAGCTTCACCTTCTCCGGCGCGGGGCCCTTGGGCCCGCCGCCTCCCGTCGCCGTCTTCTGCCCGCAGCCAGCAACCGCCAGCGCCAAACCCGCTGCTACCACCGCCAGCCATCTCTCAGCTCTAAGCACCGTCTCCTCCTTGACGCCCTTGCTCGAAGGACCCAGTTAGCAGTCTATGGAACCATACTGACAATGTTATGAACAAAGTGGGTCGAATTTCCGAGCGATGATCCCTTCCCTCGCCGGGCTTCACTTCCTGATCACCTACGGCTGCTCTGCTGAGTGCGCTCATTGCTTCTTGTGGGGCTCGCCCGCGCGCTTCGCGGCTATGGGTGCCGATCAGATTGACGACTTCCTCCAGCAGACCGTCGCCGTCGGAACCATCAAGGAGGTCTGCGCCGAGGGCGGCGAGTCCTTCACCCGGTACGACGTGCTGCTGCATTTTCTGCGACGGGCCACTGCGCTGGGACTGAAGGCGTCGGCTCTCACCAACGCCTCCTGGGTCCGATCCCGTCGCCAGGCCGAGCAGCAGATTGCCGAGCTGATGGCCGCCGGTCTGGCCAATCTGGGCATCAGCACCGACCAGTGGCATCAGCAGTTCATCCCCGTGTCGCGGGTGGACACACTGCTCGAAGTTTGCTCGGCCGCCGGGCTGCCGGCCGCCCGCATGGAGACCACGATCGAGGGGGTGATGTTCCGCGGCCGCGCCGCGGCCCGGCTTGCCGCGGCCCACGCCACGCGGAGGCCCGAGGAGCTCACTGCCTGCCCCCACGAGAAGCTCGACGCCCCCTCCCGCTGCCACCTCGACTGCTACGGCCTTCTTCACCTTTGCCAGGGCCTCACCCTTGGCCCTCTCCCGATCACGCAGGCGCTCGCCGCCTATGACCCAGCCGGCCATCCCATCGTCCGCCTGCTCTTCGATGGCGGCCCCTTGGCCCTCGCGCGGTTCGCGGCCGGCTTCGGCTTCGCGCTTGCGCCGCACTATGCCGACGCCTGCCACCTCTGCTATCTGGCGCGCGAGTTCCTGCGGCCGCGCTTCCCCGATCTGCTCGGGCCGGACGAGATGTACGGTCTGTAAGGCGCGCGTCCACTTCGGCCTGTGGAACCTTCCCGCCGCTCGCAACGTCTAACTGGCAAGCGCCGCCAAAGCCTGAGCTCAGTCCGGCGTCAGACCGCAAAGGAGGTTCACGGCCATGACCTCGACCGGCCATGCTGCCCGACCAAGAGGCATCCGTCTCTACTGGTTGCTCGTGATGCTCGGAGCGCTGGTGCTCGTGCTCGCGCTGGCCGTCGGCCGCCGCGTCTCGGAGAGCGCGCGGCGCGCCCAGATAGTCCCCGGCGTCGCCGCCATGGATGTCGAAACCGGCAAGCCCTACGGCGCGGATCAAGCGTCGCTCGAACGAGGCCTGTACGTGAAAGGCGCCGGGCGCGGGATGCGCGGCGGCGGCGCGGGCGGCGCGCGCGCGATGGCGCAACCCGGGGCCGAGGCCGCACCGGGCGTAGGATTCGAGGTGCGCCCGGGCGTTCAGGCGCCTCCCACCGCAACCCGCATGCTCATCCGCATCGGGAACCTGCGCTTGCGGGTGGAGGATGTTGCCAAAGCGCACGAGGAGGTCGCCCGCATCGCCCGCGAGGCCAACGGCTATGTCGCCACCACCAGCTTCAGCTCCGAGCAAGGTCCCACCTATGCCGTGATGACGCTGCGGCTTCCGGCCGAAGGTCTGGACAGTGTAATCGCCCGCGTCTCCGCGCTCGGCAAGGTGCTCAGCAAGGAGATCAACACCGAGGAAGTGACCGAGGAGTACGTGGACCTCTCCTCCCGCAAGCGCAACCTCGAGCGCGAGGAAGAGCGTCTGCTCGAACTGCTGAAGCGGACGGGCAAGATCAGCGATCTGCTGGAGGTGGAGCAGACCCTTGCGCGCGTGCGCGGCGAGATCGAGCAGATCTCCGGCCGCATGCGCTATCTCGAAAACCGGGTCGCGCTTTCCACTTTGACCGTGAACCTCGAGGGCCCGCAGCCGACCCCGACCACCGGCGGTCCCGTGTGGACGGCGAAGGATGTCTGGCGGCAGGCCGTTCGCTCCCTGCTGGAGACCGGCCGCGGTCTCGCCACCACGGGCATCTGGCTGGCCGTTTTCATGCCGATCTGGCTGCCGCTGGTGCTCGTCCTGATATGGCTCCTCCGGCGGGCGTTCCCACGGCCCGAGGAGAGCAAGACGTCGGGGAAGTAGGGTCGTCAGCGGTCGGCTCCTCGGCCCGTCTGCGGGCCTTCCAGACCGCTCGGCAGCGGGAAAGACGATCTCGTTGACGGGCCTGCGGGGCCGTGCTATCATTCCGCCGTTCCAGACCGGGCGCCAGGGGGTGTCTGGGAGGCCCCTTGGCCTGCCGTCGCATACGCACCATTCGCAAAAAGGAGCGTCGCCGTGAAGGGTACCCTGTGCTTCACCCTCATCGCTGTTTGCCTGCTCGCCATCCCCGCCTTCGCCGCAAATCCGATTCCCAAAGTGACTATCGTTTCGCCAGAGGAAGGCCTCACCATCGCCTCCCAGGTCGTCGCGGTGGAGGCGTCCTATGCGGCCGCGGGGAAGGCGGTGATCGAGCAGGTTGACCTGGCCATTGACGGCGTCACTGTTGATGCGCGCGTCCTCGATCCAGCCACGGCGAAGGGGCGGGCCTCGTTCACCTGGGTTGCACGAAACTATGCCGATGGCGAGCACACCATCGGCGTCCGCGCGGTGGACTCGAAGGGGGAGATGGGCGAGGCCGAGATCACGGTTACGCTCCGCGGCGCGCAGCACACTATCGTCGGCATCACCTCGCCCAAGCCAGGCGAGAACGTTTCCGGCAGCACGACCATCCAGGTTGACGCCGATCCGACGCTGGCCCGCTACGTCATCTTCCTGGTGGATGACGTGTTCAAGGCGATGACCAATGTGCGACCGTTCAGCTATGTGTGGGACACCACCCGGTATCTTAACGGCAAGCATATCCTCCAAGCAAGAGCCTATCTAGCTGATGACCGAGAGGTGTCTTCCTCGGCGGTCGAGGTTGATGTCAACAACCCGAGCGGGGCCACGGGTATGCGCACCCCGGCGCCGAAGCCGCAGGCGACCGTGACACCGGCGCCACTGGCGCCACCCGCGCGCGCCGCGGAGCCCACGCTTCCGCCGCCCATGCGCACGGAAAGCCCGACCCCGGCGCAGCCGCCGCTCAGCGTTTCTCAGCCTGACCTGGCGGTTCCGGGCACGGCGCCGTTTGTCAGCGCCTCCGGCGATTTGATCCAGCCCCCCATCCCCGTTCTTGCTGGGAAGTCGTCTGAGCCGGCGCTGATCGAGGTCGCGGCGCTCCCCGCACCAGTAGAGTCGGCCCCGGTCGTCGAAGCGCTGGCAACTGAGGTCGCAGCTGTGCATACGCCGGAGGCAGCAACCTCGACCGCATCTTCGGCCGACGCCTTGGCCGTGGCCGCGCACGAGGCGGCTACGGCGCCCCTGGAAGTGGCGATGCTGGATATACCGGGAGCCGCGACGCCGGCCGCCAGCGATCTCTCGCCGGTCACATCGTTAGAGGCCGCGGCCCCGCCGCAACCTCCGACGCCGGCGCCGCTGGAGGTGGCCGCGCCGGAGGCGCCAGCGCCCGAACCGGTCGCTCTGCCTTCGGCCGAGGTCAGCCCCGAGGAGGCAGGCATCGAACCGGCGGCAGCCACGGAGGCGCAGCCGGTGGATTCCTCTGTCCCTGCGGCCTCCGAGCTGAAGATCGCCATGCTGCCGCCCATGCCGGTCGAGCCCATGCCTGCGCCCCGAGTGGCGGCCGAGCCGGCGCCAAGCGCTGTGATCTACACCGTCCGGGGGAGCGAGTCGCTGGCGCGCATCGCCGCCGAGGTCGGGCTGCCAGCTACAGAGATCGCTCGTGCCAACAACTTGACGGGTACTGAGGTGCACGCCGGCCAACGCCTAGTGCTCCCCTCCTGTCCGATCTACCTCGACCACAAACCGCTCACCGCGGATGCTCCCACGGTCATCGCGGGGGGCCGGGCCATCGTCCCATTTCGGGCGGTGATGGAGGAGGCCGGCGGCCAGGTCTCCTGGGACAGCTCCGCTCGCCGCGCCAGCGCCATCGCCCGCGGGCATGAGATCGCGGTCACCATTGGCAGCGATCGGGCCCTGGTGGATGACGGCGAGGTAGTGATGGGTGCGGCCGCCGAGCTGCGGTGCAACCGCACGGTCGTTCCTCTGCGCTTCCTGGGTGATGCGCTTGACCTCGTGCTCCAGTATCAGGATGGAGTCATCCATATCGCAAGCGCCCACTAGCGCACAGCCGAAGCAGAACACAGCCGGTGCCTGAGGGAGCCCTTCGGGGCTCCCTCTTTGTCATGGAGCCGCTACCGTGCCAGGCTGGCCGGTCTTGCCATCCCAACCTCGGGTGTTGGAACATTCCTGCTGGCTGGTCTGTCTAATCTCTTGTCGCGCAGTCTTGTTTACATGTCAAAGGAGTGACTAACCGTGAGACATAAAAGCGCTTATCTAGCCAGGTGGGTCGCTGTCATAGCCTGCGCCGCAGCCTTTTCGGTCGCCATTGCCGCCACCACACCTCCATCCTCGGGTGACATCTCGCCGCTGCAGACGGTGCTGCGAGGCCAGACCCGGTGGCTGGCCGGCGGTCCTGCCTCGCTCCGCGTGATTGTCAGCAACCACAACACGGCTGAGCCCGTCAGCGGCGGGGTTCACATCGCCATCACGCCCACGGACCAGCAGGCGATCGGCAAGATCAGCCTGTTCGACGGCCCGCTCAAGAACGGCACGGCGGATGCCCGCTTCACCGTGCCCGACCTCGCGCCGGGAGCTTACGACCTGTCGGTTCGCGTCGTGTCCAAGCTCGGGATAGACGATGTCAGCACTTCCATCACAATCGCGCGCCAAACCCAGATCCTCCTGACCACTGACAAACCACTTTACCAGCCCGGCCAGACCATGCATCTGCGCGCGCTGGCGCTGCGCCGGCCCACCATGCTGCCGGCGGTGGGCCAGCCAGTCACGCTCGAGGTCGAGGACGCGAAAGGCAACAAGGTCTTCAAGAAGGCGAAGGACCCGTCCCAATTCGGCATCGTCTCCGGCGACTTCACCCTCGCCGACGAAGTGAACATGGGCCGGTACACGGTGCGAGCGGTCACCGAGGACGGCTCGGCCGAGCGAACGGTCGAGGTGAAGCGGTACGTACTGCCAAAGTTCAAGGTGAGCCTCAGCACGGACCGGACCTACTACCTGCCGGGTGATGATCTGACCGGCAAGGTGCAATGCGACTACTTCTTCGGCAAGCCGACCTCAGACTCGGAGGTTCTTATCACCGTCTCCACCTTTGATGTTGGGTTCAACGAGGTGGCGGAGATCAAGGGCAAGACCGATGAGAACGGCACGTTCGAGTTCGAGACGAAGCTCCCGGAGTACTTCGCGGGGCTGCCGCTGGAGCAGGGCAATGCCTTCGTGAAGCTCGATGCGGAAGTGACCGACAAGGCCGAGCACACGGAGAAGATCACGCAGAGCGTGCCGGTGGCGAGAAGCGACCTAGTCGTGACAGCAGTTCCGGAGTCGGGGGAGATCAAGCCGGGACTCGACAACGTGATCTACGTGTTGCTGAGCCGGCCGGACGGCGAACCGGTCAAGAGCAGCGTCGTTGTTGGCCTGCTCTCGCCGGAGCAGTTGCGGGCGCGCCAGCGTTTCGAGAGAGGTGAGATCGCGCAGTTGGGCGGGCGGTATACGGGGATCGTCTACCAGACTGATGAGCTGGGCATTGCTGAAGTCACCATAGCCGCCAAGGACGCAGAACCGGGCCAGGTCGGTGGCATCGCCGTCCTGGCAGGACTCATGTTCATAGAGCCCCGAGTAGTCCCTGAGATGAACGGGACGCCTCGGATGCCTCAGGCGCAGCTGAGCACATCGGCGGATTCACGGGAGTGGCGAGTGGTTGAGCTCTCGTCACAGGGAGGCCGGGACGCTCTGATCCTCCGCGCGTCGCGGTCCATTGCGAAGGTCGGCGAGTCGGTTGACCTCACCGTCATCTCGACGAAGCAGAAGGGCACGACGTATGTTGATGTCATCCGCGATAACCAGACGGTGCTGACCAGAGCCGTTGACCTGAAGGGCAGTCGGTCGGAGTTCGAGCTTCCGCTGACGGCCGATCTGAAGGGGACGTTGGAGGTCAACGCCTACCAGATACTACCGGACGAGAACATCATCCGCGACACGCGGCTCGTGTACGTCGAGCCGGCCGATGACCTAGTGGTGGAGGTGAGGCCGAACCAGGATACTTATCGTCCGGGCGACTCGGCCGAGCTGAACTTCGCCGTGCGCGATCAGAAGGGCCGGCCAACGCTGGCGGCGTTGGGCGTCACCATCGTGGATGAGAGCGTGTTCGCATTGCAGGAGATGCAGCCGGGGCTGGAGCGCATCTACTTTGCGCTGGAGCGGGAGCTGCTGCAGCCGCGGTATGAGATCCATGGCTTCACGGCTGAAGGGATCATAACCGGAAAGATGCCGTTCGAGGCGCCGAAGTCGGCGGAGGAGGAGGCGCTGCGGCAGCGGGCGGCGAGCGTGCTCTTCGCCGCCTCGCAGCAGCGCGATCCGTACACGCTTACTGTTAACACCTATGAGAAGCGCCTCGAAGAGGCGATGGAAGGCTGGATCAAGGAGATCGCGCGCGACGCCGAAACAGTTGACCGGGCGCTGCGCCGGTACTACGAGATGCACCGCAAGTACCTCGACCCCAACGCGGACATCAACACCCTGGTGGACGAGGGGCTGCTGAAGAAGGCCGATCTGCGCGACCGCTGGGGGAACGCCTATCGCGTTTCCTGGTATCAGGTCAACTGCAACCTGAGCTCGGCCGGCCCTGACGGACGCCGGGATAGCAACGACGATATCCAGGGCATCGGGCAGTGGGCGAAGGAGGGGAGGCGCCGTATGCCGATGCGGGGAATGGCACGCGGCGGGGGCGGCGGTGTCGTGCTGGAAGAAGCGGCGGTGTTCAAGGCGGCGGACATGGCGGTTCCTGCGGCGATGCCGCCCGCGCAGCCGGCCGAGGCCGCCCAGCCCCAGGTTCGCCTGCGGCAGTTCTTCCCGGAGACGATGTACGTGAATCCGGCGATCATCACGGATGAGCGGGGCCGGGCGAGCGTGGCGGTGCAGATGGCGGACTCGATCACGACCTGGCGGATGCAGGCGCTTGCGTCCTCGCAGAAGGGCCAGCTTGGGTCGGCGACCACGGGCCTGCGGGTCTTCCAGGACTTCTTCATAGATATAGACCTGCCGGTCGCGCTGACGCAGAACGACGAGATCTCGATCCCGATCGCGGTCTACAACTATCTGCCGAAGCCGCAGACGGTGAAGCTGATGCTGGAGCAGGAGCCGTGGTTCGAGCTGGTCGGCGATGAGGCGGAGAAGACACTAGACCTCGAAGCCTCGGACATCCGGGTGGTGTACTACCGCATTCGCGTGAAGGGCATCGGAAACCATTCGCTCACGGTGCACGCGAGCGGCTCGCGGCTGAGCGACGCCATCAAGCGCTCTATCGAGGTGCTGCCGGACGGAGAGGAGCACCGCGACACGTGGAACGATCGCCTCGACGGCACGGTCGAGAAGCAGGTCACGATCCCGAAGGAGGCGATCGAGGGCGCTTCCACGATCCTCGTGAAGATCTACCCCGGGCTGTTCAGCCAGGCGGTGGAGGGCCTCGACGCGCTGCTGCGGATGCCGTTCGGCTGCTTCGAGCAGACCAGCTCGGTCACATACCCGAACGTGCTGGTGCTCGACTACCTGAGGTCCACGAAGCAGGCGAAGCCCGAGGTGCAGATGAAGGCCGAGCAGTACATAAACGTCGGGTACCAGCGCTTGCTGTCGTTTGAGGTGAAGGGCGAAGGTCGCCTGCCGGGCGGGGGGTTCTCATGGTTCGGCGAGGCGCCCGCGCACAAAGTGCTCACCTCTTACGGCCTGCTCGAGTTCCGCGACATGAGCCGGGTGCACGAGGTGGACGAGAACGTCATCACCCGCACGCAGAACTGGCTCGCCGGCCTGCAGGAGAAGGATGGATCGTGGGCCCCGGACCAGGGTGGGATTGCCGAAGGGATCATCAACCGCCAGACGGACACGCTCCGCGTCACCGCCTACATAACCTGGGCGCTGGTCGAGTCGGGGTACAAGGGCGGTGCGGACGAGCGGGCTTTCGGCTACCTGGACGCACACTGGCAGGAGGCGAAGGACCCATACGCGCTGGCGGTTGTCGCCAACGCCTACCTGAGCGGGGCCTCGAAGTCAGACACCGTCGCGGACGTCCTCGCCGCGCTGGCGAAGATGGCGGTGGTAGACGACGGGGTCGCCTACTGGAAGGCGGAAGGGCCGACCTTCACCTCCGCGAAGAACGGCTCGGCCGATCTCGAGACGACTGCGCTCGCGGCTTACGCGCTGGTAAAGTCGGGCCGGTACGTGGACCTGACGAACAAGGCGATCACGTATCTGATCCGCAGCAAGGACAGCTTCGGCACCTGGCAGACGACGCAGGCGACGGTCTGGGCCTTGAAGACGCTGCTGCTGGCGATGCGCCAGGCGGCGCAGGAGGTGGACGGCACAGTCACAGTCACGGTCAACGGCAAGGAGGCGGCGTCGTTCCGCATCACGCAGGCTGACTATGAGGTCGTGCGCCAGGTGGACGCGAAGAACCTGATCCAGTCAGGCAAGAACGCTGTCGGCATCACGCTGAAGGGCAAGGGCAGCGTGCTCTATCAGATCGTCGCCAGGTACTACCTGCCGTGGTCGCTGGTCAAGCCGGCGGCGGAGGAGCTGCTGAACATAGAGGTGAGCTATGACCGCACGAAGCTCGCGATGGATGACATTATCACCGCCTCTGTGCGTGTGGTGAACAACGATCCACGGGCCGCGAACATGGTTGTGATAGACCTCGGCCTTCCGCCGGGGTTCTCGCTCATGACCGAGGACTTCGATAAGCTGGTCGAGAGCAAGGTTATCCAGAAGTACACGGTGGCGGCCCGCCAGATCATCGTCTACCTCGACAAGCTGGTTTCGCGCAAGCCGCTGGAGTTCTCCTATCGGCTGCGCGCCAAATTCCCCATCAAGGCCGCCACGCCGGCCTCGAGTGTGTATCGGTACTACAACCCGGAGATCAAGGCGACGGCCAAACCGGTTGTGCTCGCGGTGGAGTAGCGCCGCCTTGTGATGGAGGTGAGGTCATGTCTATCAGGTCAACTCTTGCCGTGATTGCCGTTGTTGCGAGCGCCGCGGTCGGGGCCGCCATCGGCCCTCGCGCGGCGGGCGCCGAGCAGAAGTGCGTGCCGGCCCCGGCGCGCGCCGATGCCATTGGCGCTTTCGCCAGGCAGATCAAGGTGGGCAGGCCGCGCAAGCATGGGAATCTGACGCTTTACCCCATCCTCATCGAGGACGTGAGGGTGCCGGATGTTGACCTCACGCTCGACGAAGCGATGGAGCGTGAGCTGCTGAGCATCCGCGAGCTCGATCCACCGGAGGTAAACCGGGTGCGGCTGGTGAGCAAAGCGAAGGAGCCGATCTTCGTGATGGGCGGCGAGATGCTGGCCGGCGCGAAGCAGGACCGGATCGTCGGCGACGATATGATCGTGCCTCCCCGCGCCGACCTCGAGATACCGGTGTTCTGTGTCGAGCACGGCCGCTGGGTGGCGAAGAGCGAGTCCTTCGGGAGCGCCAAGTTCCTTGCGACGCGGGATGTGCGCGTCGCCCGCGCGACCGCCGACCAGGGGGAAGTGTGGAGCAAGGTCGCGGAGGCACAGGAGCGGCTCGCCGCCCCCAGCGAGACGGGCGCTCTTCGCTCGCTTCAGGATAGCGCCATCGTCCAGGATCGGATGAAGCCCTACCGGCGCGCGCTGGCGGAGTTTCCTGACGAGGTCGCGAAGGCGCGGGGCGTTGTCGCCTGTGTCGGCGACGAGATCATTGCCGCGGACCTATTCGCCTCGCGGGCGATCTTCGCCCAGCTCTGGCCGAAGCTGCTCGACTCCTATATCATTGAGGCGGTGGAGCGCGAAGCCCAGGGATCGTCTCTCGACGGAGTCCGCATACGGAAATGGCTCGATGGACTTGCAAGCGCCGACAAGAGCCTTAAGAAGACCCCGGGCGACGGTTTGCTGTATGAACTCAGAGGCGAATCGCTGATCGGCTCCGCGCTTGTCTATGACGAGGCCGTGGTGCATATCGAGCTGTTTGCCAAGGAGAAGCTGGCGCCGGAGCCGGTACCGTTCAACCGGCTGGAGTTCCGGCGTGATCGGCTCCCGCAGGAATGATCGTCTGATGTGGAAGTGCGCCGTGGCGCACTTCCACATCGCACTCCGAGGAGATCTGCGAGCTACTCGTCCTTGATAGCTGCCTTCACCTTCGCGGCCATATCCGGGGGAATGGTCGCCATACCGTGCTCCTTCTTCGCGTGCTCGGTCGCCTTTGCCATGACTTCCTCCACCGTGGCTCCGCGGCCTTCCCAGTCGCACGCGACTCCGATATCTCGGCATTTCAGCACCTTCATGGCTGCTCCCCTTTCTCCCCTCCGCCCTGAGAACGGCTTCCTCAGGGCGACATCCCTTCCTGTACGAGACCTCGCCAAGAGCAGCTCGATGTCGCACGGCTGATACGCTGACGCCCAAGCTGCCCTGTCAGCCGGCCTTTCCCCACCTCATGTGCAAGAAGTAGGCCACGATCCGTGTGTCGGCTAGGTGCGGGCACTTCGCGATTGTCTCATCATCTGCACATGGCTCGGCCATCCGTTACAGCGTGAAACCAGTGTCCAGCAACAGGTTCATCCAACTGCTCAAGGTCCGGTAAAATACCGGCACTCGAAACTTCTCCAGTCCCTCATGCGCCTCTGTTTCCGCGCGCCCAGATGTGGTATAATTTAGGAGCGACTAACTTTCTGAGTTGGTGTGCCTAAAGGACAACGGTGATGCCACAGCACCAGGCAGTGACAGGCGCGGTAGAGGAATACCTGGAGGCCATCCACCGGCTCGCCTCGACCGGGGAAGGCACCTCGACCACCGGTCTGGCCGACCACCTCAGCGTGAGGCCGGCCTCGGTGACCGGAATGCTCAAGCGACTGGCCGACCTGGGGCTCATCACCTACCAGCCCTATGGCAGCATTGGCCTCACACCGGAGGGGGACCGCCGGGCGCGGGCCGTGATCCGCCGCCATCGCCTCGCCGAGCGGCTTCTGTCCGACCTGCTGGGCGTGCCGCTCGACCGCGTTCATGAGGAGGCCTGTCGGCTCGAGCACGCGCTCTCCCCCGACCTCGAAACACGTATCGCACAGAAGCTCGGCAAGCCGCTCGCCTGCCCGCACGGCCATCCCATCAACACCCGCGCCAGCGACAGGACCGTCTGCTTGCTCGACGCGCCCAGAGGCCGACCTGTTGTGATCGCCAGGCTTGAGGACGAGTCCCCAGAGGTGGTGCGCTACCTCGCGAATCAGGAACTTCTTCCCGGAGCCACGGTGACCGTTACGGGTCGAGAGCCGCGCGACGGCGGCATGATCCTGGAGGCCGCCGGGGAGCGCCACACCATCGGCGTCGGCCTCGCGGCCAGCATTCGCGTCAGCCGGCCTCGGAGGAGCGCCCAACCGTGATGCGACGCGCACTCCAGTTTCTAGTAGGCGTGCTGACAGGCAGGTCTCGGTGTGGCTGCGAGACCTGCCCGATGGCGGCGCCGGCAACGCGCCGCAAGGTCATCCTCGTCGGCTCTCCCAATGTCGGCAAGAGCGTCATCTTCAACCAGCTCACCGGCCGCTACGCGGTCGTCTCCAACTACCCCGGCACGACGGTGGAGGTATGCCGCGGAAGCGCCCGGCTCGGCGATGTTCTGCTGGAGGTCGTTGACAGCCCCGGCGCCTACTCGCTTGCGCCTCTGTCCGAAGACGAGCAGGTCACGCAGAACCTCCTCACCCACGAGGCTGCCGACCTTGTCCTGCAGGTCATAGACGCCAAGCATCTCCGGCGCATGCTGCCACTGACTTTCCAGCTCATCGAGGCCGGCCTGCCGGTCGCGCTCGACCTCAACATCATGGATGAAGCGGAGAAGGCCGGCCTCACCGTCGAGCCCGAAGTGCTCTCTCGGGAGCTGGGGCTGCCCGTCATCCCAACGGCCGCCGCGAGCGGCGTCGGCCTCGACCGCCTACGAGCCATGCTCAGCGATGGGCTGCCCGCGAGGTCATCCTTCCAGGTCAGCTATCCAGAGCCCATCGAACACGCTATCGGCGCCATCGTCCCTCTGCTCCAGGGAGGCTATGGTCTTGATCCCCGCGCCATCGCCCTGTTGTTGCTCCAGAGAGACGCGGCCACCTGGGACCGCGCGCGCCATCTTGCCTCCGAGACGACCCCGGGGATCGAGCGGATCGTCGCCAAGACCGAGGCCCGCTATCATACACCGCTCGGCTACACGATCGCCCTCACCCGCCAGCGCGCCGCCGATCGCGTCGCGGGCCGTGCCCTGCGCCAGGACCCTCGGCCCATCCGCCGCACCTTCGCCGAAGTGATCGGGGCTCTCACGATGCATCCCATCGCCGGCATCCCCATCCTCGCCGCGGTGCTCTACGTCGCCCTTTACGTGGTCGTCGGCAAGCTTGGCGCGGGCGTACTTGTGGGCTTTCTGGACGGGTCGCTGTTCGGCCGTCACATCAGCCCGGCCGTCACGGCATTCGCCAACCGCCTGCTGCCATGGCCCGCGCTAGCGGACCTTTTCGTCGGCGAGTTCGGCGTCATCACGCTCGGTCTGCGCTACGCGCTCGCGGTGGTGCTGCCGCTGGTGGGCGCTTTCTTTCTGATGTTTGCCTTGCTCGAGGACAGTGGCTATCTACCCCGCCTGGCGCTGCTCGTGGACCGCATCTTCAAGCGACTTGGGCTCTCGGGGCGCGCGGTCATCCCAATCGTGCTGGGGCTTGGGTGCGACACGATGGCTACGTTGGTGACGCGCGTCCTCGAGACCCGTCGCGAGCGCATCATCGCCACCTTTCTGCTGGCGCTGGCCATCCCGTGCTCCGCCCAGCTCGGCGTGGTCCTCGGCCTGCTCTCCGGCCACCCGCTCGGCCTCGCCATCTGGGCCGGGGTCATTGCGGCCGTCTTCCTGCTCTCCGGCTTCGTCGCAGCGAAGATCCTGCCCGGCGAGGCGGCGCGGTTCTACCTCGAGATCCCACCGTTGCGGTGGCCTTTGCTCCGGAATATCGCTACCAAGACCCTCGCGCGCCTCCGGTGGTACGCGGCCGAGATCATCCCGCTGTTCCTGCTCGCCAGCGTCCTCGTCTGGGTCGGCCAGCTCACCCACGTCTTCCAGATCGCCCTTGCGCTCCTGCGGCCGGCGGTCAACCTGATCGGCCTGCCTGACGCGGCGGCGGATGCCTTCCTCTTCGGCTTCTTCCGCCGCGACTTCGGCGCGGCGCGGATCTTCGACGTGCACAACGCCGGCGCGCTCTCCGGCATACCGCTTCTGGTCTCGATGGTGACCATCACGCTCTTCGTCCCGTGCGTCGCCCAGTTTCTGGTCATGGCGCGAGAGCGGGGACTGCGATCCGCCATCGCCGTCGCGGCGATCATCGTCCCCTTCGCTTTCGGGGTTGGATACCTGCTCAATCTCGCCCTCATGGCTTTGCGGGTGCAAGTGTGATGACTGATCTGGAGCTATCCGAAAGCGCCGAGGAGATCCTCGCCAGCCTGTGGGTTGCCAAGACCGAGCGGAACGAGTCGTCTCGGCAGGGGTGTGATCTCGAGATCGGGGACCGGGAGGCCGGGCTCGCGCAGCTCGGCGACCTCGGTCTGGTTCACCAGGAGGGAGGAGCCGTCTCGCTGACACCGGCCGGTGAGGTCGAAGCGGCCTCGATCATCCGCCGGGAGCGACTTGCCGAGCGCTTACTCACCGATGTGCTGGCCCTCGGCGAAGAGCAAGCGACCGAAGCGGCGTGCAGGTTCGAGCATATTCTCCGGAAGGGCATAGATGACCAGGTCTGCACTTTGCTGGGCCACCCCAAGGCTTGCCCGCACGGCAGCCCCATCCCGCCGGGCGATTGCTGTCGCACCGGGGCCCGCTCGGCCGGGACGGTCATCTCCTCTCTGGCTGACCTGACGCCAGGGCAGACCGGCACGATCGCCTATCTCCAAGGGACACGGCGGGATATGGTTCAGCGTATGCTGGCGATGGGGGCTGCGCCCGGCGCTCCGATCGTCCTGCTGCAGACCGCTCCATCTTACGTCTTCCAGGTGGGGCAGACGCAGGTGGCGGTTGACCGGGAAACGGCCGAGGATATCTACGTGCGAATCGGCGGGCGGCGGTCGCCCCCCGCCCCCTCCCGCCGCTGGTTCGGGCGTGGCCGCCGCTGGGGGCGGCGCTAGCGCTGGCCCGTCCCCGCTGTCGCCTCAGGCTCCTCGGGCATTGACTCGGTCTCCGGCGCGGACTCCTGCGCGGCCGCCGCCTCAGGCTCCGGCTGCGCCGCAGGCTTCTCCACGGCAACTTCCTCGGGCTTGGGCTCGACCGCCGGAGCGCCCGTCGCCTCTACCTCGATGCTGTCGGTGGCCACATTGCCCGCGGCGTCGAAGGCTCTCACGGTGAGGCGCGTGCCGACCTCGAGGGGATCGGTGGTGATGGCGATGTCGGTCACTTTGCTCTCCACCGCGGCGACGGGCACCGGGATCCATTCCTTGTTGCCAAGGCGATACTCTACACTTCGGATGGGTGAGAGCGCGTCGCTCGCCATGCCTGTCACCTTGGCGCGCTTGTCATCTCCGACCGCCAGCGAGCTTCTGAACAGCAGCACCGTCGGCGGAGTGTTGTCCACCCAAATGATCTCGCTCGCCTCACCGACCTTGGGATCGGCCGGCACGCTGAGCCGGTCGCTCGCCGTCACCGCCAGGAGGTACCTGCCGTCTTCCTGCTTCTTGGTGTCCCAGTCGTATTTCGGCTCGCGCAGGTTCTCGACGATCGCCTTCCAGGACTTCCCAATATCCGGCGACACCTTCACGTCATAGACCAGGGTGTCCTTATCTGGATCGCGTCCCTGCCATTTCACCGCCTGCTGCTTCGATAACCTGGCGCCTGCTTCAGGGCTTGCGATATTGACCGCGGGTGGCCGGTTCTGCGGCTGGCGCGACACGCTTATCTGCCGCACCACGGGCGTGCCCGTCGGGGTCTCGGTTGACAGCGCCAATCGGTACTGCAGGTACCGCGCGGCCGGGCTGGCGATCGCCCCGTCCACGGCCAGCTCCCACGGGCTCCAGCCATCCATCGGGGTTGGCGAATCCCCGGAGCGCGTCTCCGCTTTGACAGTTGTACCCTCCGGCTCTTGCGCTGCCCAGGTCACGCGGCCCCACTTCGCGGGACGTTCAGCATCCAGCACCCCGGATTCGACCCAGCCCGACTTCGCCTGCTCCGGCCCAAACCGCCGCAAGACGCCCGGTCCTGAAGTGGCGGCATAGAGCGCACCCTCCGCCGCGCTCACAGCGGTTGCCGGGCCTGACTCCGGTCTGAAGATCAACTCCGGCTTGCGCTCACCTACCGCACGAATCAGCAACCCTTTCGGTCCGGTCGCCGCGACCGGCGAGCTGTCCACCATAGCCAGCCCGAAGATGGTCTTCTGCCCGGTCTCCAGGTAGAGCTGTGGCTGCCCGCCTTCCGAGAGGCGGTAGACTTCACCACCCGGCGTAGACGAGGCAAACAGGCTGCCGTCGTTCAAGGCCAGTGCATCAACCGACTGCCCAGGCACCCGCCCGATCACGGTCGCCCCACCCTCAGGCTGTATGTGGTAAATCAAGCCCGTGTCAGACGTCCCCGCGTAGAGGTCGCCGTTCTTCGCAAGGGCCAACGACAGCACGTTGGCCACGGGCACTTCGGCCAGCACCTTCGCCTGGCCTTCGGGGCTGACCGCGTATACTCTCGCGGGCGACCCGCTGCCTGCGTACACCGTCCCTTCGGCGCCTATCGCCAGTGCCCAGAGATAGCTGCTGTCGGAATCGAAGACCAGCTTACCCTCCCCCGATGGCGAGATCCGGAAGAGTCTTCCTCTGGGCGAGGTGCCGGCGTAGAGATCACCGGCCGCGTTGAAGGCCAGGGCATGTACGTTCATCTCACCGGTTCCGAAGAACTCCGATACCTCACCTTCCTTTGAGACGCGGAGGACTTTCCCGTCGCTTCCGGTGCCCACATAGGCGGCTCCGTCCCGCACGGCAATGCTCCAGACCACACCGGCCGGAATCCGCGCCAACTCCCGCTGCTCCAGGCCCAGCGACAACGCGCCGTCGGCCGACAAGGCCAGGTTGCCTAGCTTCGCTTCCCCGTAATCGGCCCCACTCGTCTGGGTCCAGGTCTGCGGCGCCCGCGCGAGCGGCTCCGGCTTGCCCGCCTCCGGCGCTGGCTTCTTCTCCTCCTTCTTCTCCTCGGCCGGCGCGGGAGGGTTGCTAGCCCCCATCTCGGTAGGCGGGAAAGCCATTGCCTGCGGCGGCGGCAGGCTCCACACGGCGGTGCCTTCTGCCTCCTCTTCGGGCTCCTCCGATGGCTCGCCCTCGGGCGGCTTGGGCAGGCCGGGTCCGCCGGCTATGGGGCTTTCCACGGGAACCATCAGCATCTGCCGCCCGGTCAGCACCCAGTCGGTCGGCAGCACAATCCTTACCACCGATGGGGCGGGTTTCAAGTCCGTCGGCCGGGTGGCGCTCAGGGCGTCGAGCGCGCTTCGCGGAAGGTCTGGCAGCTCCTCGCCCAGCAAAGTGACGCCGCCCCTGGGCAGCGCCGCCTGTAGGAGCAGCTCGGTGCTCTTATCCTCGGTTACATATCGCTCTGCCAGTTGGTCGAGGCTGACCGGCGCCGGCCTGGGCGCGCCGATGGTGCTGCGGGCCTGCTCGGCGTCGGCGCCCCCGCACACCACAACCCGGAGCCGTCCCTGCGGCAAGTCGGCCGGCAGCGCCAGGCTCACCGGAAGCTGGACCGGCTTCCCGCCATAGGGTCTTACCGTGATAGCGAACGTGACCGTATCTCCGGCCTTAACGCGTGACCGATCCAGCGTCACCCGCTCGATCGAGCCCGTCTGCCGGGCCTCCTCCGTTCGCACCCTCACCCGGACGCGCTCCAGCCGGAGCGCGCCGAACGGATTCTCCGTGAAAGCCATCAGCGGGGCCATTACAGCCGGCGCGGCCGCGGAGGCGGCGTCGCCCATGCTGTACTGCGTGTCTTCCCGCACCAGCTTCCGATCCGCCGCCTGAATCTCGACCGTCACCTTCGCCATGCCCCGGGCGACCCGTCCGCGCACCTGATCTATGGCCGTCACCACCGAGGAGGCGGCCAGTGCCGGGGTCAGTTCCCGCAGCCTGGCGATCTCCACGTTGAACGTGCGGGAGCGGCGCGAGTCGACATCCTGCACCTGTATCTGCAAGGGAAGCATGTCCGCTTTGCCGCCGATGGTCCCCGCGATGGCGCTCTGGTGGTCGTTGTAGACGCGGCCCACGACCTGGGTCGGGGCCATCACCTTGTTCGAGACATAGAGACTGGGGAGTATGTCGTAGACATAGCCGCCCGTCATCGGCAGATCCACATCACCGCGCTGGAACAACGGGTGGCCGAAGCCCAGCACCCGATCCCCCTCGATCATGGTCAGCGTGCCAAGCGCGGTCATGTCCAAGTCCCCGCCGATCAGCCGCGCCCCCAACGCGGCCCCCGGGACGAACGGGGGCCGCATCTTCTGCTCTGCCCCGGCGGCGCCGGCGGCCACGCGCAGACCGTATGGGGCCAACTCCTGGGCCAGGCGCTCGATCACCCGCGTGTTGAAGCCCGAGACCTGCACCAGCCCCCCCAATGGAACCAGCGTCATGACCCCCGGCGGGTCGCGGTCTTCGGGGACCTGGGGCGATATCTGCACCCGTGTGATCAGTGATCCGTGGATGCTGAGGGGCTGCCCCAGATTCGCGCCCCCGGCTTCCACCGTGCCCGATCCCGCCGGCTCCGTCTGCAGCGCCTCCAGCATATCCTCGATTGGCGTGATCCCTGCAATCGGCTCCTTGCTCCAGGGCCAGGTAAGCGCTACCGCTCCGGCCAGCTTACCCTCGATGTAGACCGGGCTGCCGCTCATGCCCCCGACCACACCGCTCTTGCGCGCGACCACGGGCCCGTCCAGCACTTTTGCCAGGATGATGCTCTTGGTTCCGTCGAACTTGGGCAAGACCCCGATGATCTCGAGGTTGAAAACTTCGATCTTGGTGCCGTGGAAGACGGACTTGCCCACGGCTCGCTGACCTGCCCGCACGCGGGAGAGTGGGTAGATGTCCCGGGCTGGCCTGGCGAAAGCGGGCACAGATACGGCCCCGACGGCGAGGAGAAGGAGGAGGCAGAATCGTAAGGAACGGGTCATGGACGGTCTCTCCGGGGTGAAAAGCGGACAGAGGATAGCATCTTACCCCCAGGGGGTCAAGGCAGAGCTGGTGAACCATGCATCGCCGGGTTGAAGCGCGCGATCCCTGGCGACCATGAGGAGAATCCGCGTGAGCAGCGTCGAAGAGCAGGGGCAGGATGCGCCGAGGAAGCTCTCGCCGCGGACGCAGAGCTTCGTGCAACGGATGTTCCGCGATCCCCGCTACCTCCTGATCGGGAAGACTGAGCGATTCGGGCGGGAGCTGATCGCGTTCGTCGAAGGGTGCACGGTCATCTCTTCAACCGGCGATGTGCGCGGCCAGGTTCTCATCAACTCCGAGTACGAGCTTCGCCTCCGGCCCGATGGGGAACGCCCTTACCAGCACGAATCCCTCGCCGACTACTACCTGTCCCAGGAGGCCCCGCTTGGGGAGGATGATCTGAGCGTGCTGCGCGAGGAATCGTGGCAGTACTACGTCCGCCGCAACTTCGCCTTCCTGCTGGAGGAGTTCGAGCAGGCCAGAAACGACGCCGAACACAACCTCAGCATCTGGAATCTGTTCGACCAGGCAGACGCGGGGGAGGATGCTAAGTGGTACTACCTTCGCTGGTGGCCCTGGATCGAGCGAGACCGAGCCATCGCCCAGGCGCTGCTTTTCCTCCAGCAGGGCCAGCTTCAACAGGCCGCCACGGAGCTTTACCGCGCCCAGCGCAGCATCGAGCAGTACGAGCAACGCCACGCCAGCCGCTACGCACGCGAGGAGGAGGATGAGAGGTCGCTGTGCGTGCAGATGAAACAACATCTCTCGGCGCTCACAGAGATCCTGCGGGAGGATGAGAAGCTGCCCATTTCTATGGAAGGGCAGCTCGACCAGGCGGCCGCCCGCGGCGACACGGAAGAGGTCGAACGACTCCGCAGGGAGATGATCCTGCAAGCCATGGGGGACGAGGACTGACGAGAAGTCCCGCGACCGCGCACTGTTCGAAGCGGCCTATCTGAGGAAGGCCCTCACCAGGTAGACGGCCATCTGATCCCTGGTGCAGATCCCCTCCGGGTGGTAAAGCCCGTCCTCGTAACCCGACACCACTTTCCGCTGCTTGATGTACTCCAGATGCGGGTACATCCAAGCATCCGGCTGCACATCGGGGAAGCTCGGGGTTTCGGGCGGCGAGTAGGCAGCAAGCGCCGTCTCTCCGCCCGCCATTGCTCGCGCCACGAAGGGCGCCATCTGGCCCCTGTCCACCACCTGCTCCGGGCAGTAGAGGCCCTCGGGGTAGCCTTCGACGACATCCCTGCTATGGGCATACTCGATCTGGCGAAAGGCCCAGTGTGATGCCGGCACATCGGAGAACGTCGGCTGCGACGGCCCGTCCGGCACGGCCTCATCGCCGCCTGCGAGGGCCCGCGCCAGGTAGACGGCCATCTGGTCTCGGGTTACAGAGCGCTCGGGGTGGTAAGTTGAATCGGCATACCCCTTCAGCAGGTGGGCCGCCTTCGCCGCCTCAATCTCATCCACGGCCCAGTGGTCGGCCGGGACATCGAGAAACGAGGTCACACTGACTCTCGCGGCGGCGACCTGGCCGAACCGCCCCTGTCCCCCCTCCTGGCACATCTGCCACGACATATCCAGGAACCCGCATATATCGGGCACCGGCGCGGAGAAGGCGAAGGTCCGGCTTTCGCCTGGTCGCACCTCCTCGCCTGGCCCC
>Ga0315291_10002688_pt1 | contig 23162 bp, 23 predicted proteins | sample YL17G12_20_MG_FD_203070 | JGI IMG/M metagenome (GOLD analysis project Ga0315291, IMG submission 203070) | Sediment microbial communities from Yellowstone Lake, YNP, Wyoming, USA - YL17G12_20 | ecosystem: Environmental > Aquatic > Freshwater > Lake > Sediment | place: USA: Wyoming | collected... | reverse complement strand
ATAGACCGGCTGCCACAGCCCCAGATTCATGTCCGGCGGGTAGGGGTTGTGGTCGTCCCAGCCGGTGGCGGCCTCCACCTGCTTGGTGTGGTAGTTCTTGTCCGGCAAATGGCCGGCCGCGGTCAGGAGAACGGCCAGGCAGTTGGGGCCGTCAAAACGCACGAGATCGGTGACCGGGAACTCGAAGCGCCGGAACATCCCGACCACCTGGTCGCGGCTCGCGATCTTTTTGCCGTTGAGCCAGATGTCGGCCCGGTAGCTGATCCCATCCAGGTGCAAAACCAGGTTCTGGCCCTGGAATTCCACGGGGAGGGTGAACTCGGTCCGAAACCACCAGGGCGGATAAAAGGGGCTGGTGGTCGGCATCACCAGCCAGCGGCCGTCCACGTAGCCGGGAATCGCCTTCAGGTTCAGCCCGTAATACGGGTCGGGATAAACCTGGTTCTCCGTAAGCGCGGCCAGGACCGTGGCCGGCACCGAGGTCGGATACCACCCGGCCGGATGGAAACCCGCGAAGGAGATGGTCTCCGCTTTCTCTGGGACCGCGGCGGAAGACTGAATCTGCCAGCCCTCCCGTAGCGCGAGCCTCTCCCGCGGCCAGGCCGGGCCTGAACCAAGAGCGACGAGAAGAACCGATAAAATCCACACCCCAACCTGGATCTTTTTCATGGCCTTGCCCCTTTGTGCCCAGTGAAAGTTAACCGCGATGAACCGATCCGGCGGAAATTATAGCAGGGGCGCAAAAAAAGGAAAGGAGGACCGATCGCTATTTTCAGCCCGGTGCCAGATGACGGTCTCTGATTTAGAAGAGGTAGCGCGCTCCCACGAAGAAGCCGACGAAAAGCTTCTCCGAGGCCTCAAGCATGATGTTGGTGTCCAGGGTGACCTCGTCGGTCAGCTCGAACTCGAAGCCGCCGCCCACCGGCACCAGGAAACTGGTCTTGGTGCGATGGTCGTTGACCTGGTCAATATGGAAATTGGCAAAGCCGATCCCGGCCTGGCCGTAAGGCCGGACGATGTCGGTATTGGCCAGTCGGGCGGAATACTTGACCTGGCCGCTCAGGCCCCACCAGTTGCCGTCATGGCCGGTGCCGCCTTGGAAGAGCGGGCCGACCGAAATCTCGTTGGTGATGAAATAGTCCACAATCACTTGTCCGGCAAAAAGGTCCGGGGCCAGGGTTAAGCCGACATCTCCGCCCACGTTCAAATGGCCGCTCCGACTGGCGAGACCGGTCCGGGGCGGCTGGGGCTGGGGCGGGGCCGGGGCTGGCTCCTGCGCCCACACCAGGGAGCCCCAAATCGCGATGGTCGCCGCCATGATCCACCACTTGCGCGTCCGCATCATCAGCATTGCTCCTCCTCGTTTTCTTCCTTCCGGTCAACGGATTCGGATGGTGAACTCCAGCCCGGTCAGCACAAAAGCTCCTTGATCCAGGTGGGTCTTGTCCGTGGTCCTTCCGTCCACCACTTCTCGTTCCATTTTGGCTTGAAACGGGATCAAGACCATCCTCGCCCAGGGTCCGATGGCCAGGCGGGGCGTAATCCGGTATTCCGCGCCCAGCAGCGCATAGTAAGCCAGGCCGCTGCCTTGGCGGTTATCCACCCCGTCAATCGAGGACCGGGTATTCCATTGCTGGTAACCCAAGCCGGCCCCGGCATAAGGCGCCAGGAAAAAATCGAGTTCCGGCTCATAGCGGATCCCGGCGCTCAGCAGCCACATCTGGAAGTCCAGGTCTTCCCTGCTCCCGTCCACTTCCACTCCCCAGGTGCTGGTGAGCCAGTCAAAGGCGCCGTCAATGCTGGTCACGTCGGTCAGCCAGTAGTGGGCAAGGAGCCCATACGATTGTCCGATCTCCATGGGCGCCAGGTCGAATTGGGGAAAGGCCGCATCGTAATGCAAACCGATTTCGATGTTGTCGGTAGCGCTCAAACCCGGCCGGGCCGCCAGCAAAGCCAACGCCAGAAAGAGACTTGCCCGGAGCCGGCCGGCCCCTCGCCGCGGCTCCCGGCCGGCCCGGCGCCACACTTGCTGCTCGGCTAAGTTTATCATCTTTTTATTACAATTTCTTCTAAATAAATAGCAAAGGTATATAATTTTGTCAAGAAATTTCGGCGAAACTGGGTGGCTCAACGGCCAAAATTGCGGCGGGCGCTCTGGGGAGGGCGCTGGCTTGACAGCGCTTTTTATCTTCTGCCGCTTGTGGCGGGGTCCGGGCGGAAAAGTTGGCAGCCGCGATCCCTTCGCACCACCCCGGTCGCGGAATTGCGAAGCACAATGTAAAATGTATAGACCTGACCCTAAAACAACACTCCAAGGCTGGAGCGGGGAATCGGCGCCCCGCCGAAGAGGCCGAGAATCGGGCGAAAATATTTAATCTGGGGAACTTGACAAGAGGCGTCAGAAGTGACCCCGATCAATGTTGTTGGTCCGAAGATTGAGCCTGCATGGCGGCGCGAATTTCCTTGAGCAGCTCCAGGGCCTTCGGGTATTGAGGGGCGATCTCCAGCGCCGCCTGGACATGATAGAGCGCCGGCTCCTCCTGCTTGAGCTGGTGGTAGCTCCAGGCCAGGTTGTAATGGGCGTGGGCCGAGCGGGGATCCAGCTTCAATACTTCCAGGTATTCCTTGATCGCCTCCTGTTGCTCGCCCCGGGCCGCATAGCAGTTGCCCAGGTTCAGTCGCGCCTGGACATGGAGGGGCGACAACTCGACCGCTTTCTCGAAATACGCCTGCGCCCGGTCCAGGTTTCCGCCCTGGAGGTAGAGAATGCCCAGGTTCAGGGCGATATCCGAACAGTCGGGATCCAGCGCCAACGCCCGTTGCAAGGCTTCTTCCGCCTCCGGCCACTTCTTGCGGAGGGAGTAAGCCCGGCCCAGGTTGTTCCACCCGATGACCGAGCGGGGATTCTCCCGCACCGTCGCTTTCCAGAGGCTGACTTCGGAACCCCAATCCTGGACCCGACAGATCACCTGGACTTGCATCAGCAGCAGGAGCGCCGCCATCAGCAGAAAGGCCATGGCGGCATTGGCGGATCGGCGTCGCCAATGCCGAACCAGCCCCATGACCCCGATGACTATAACCGAGTGCGCGCCGACCCAGAAGACGCTGAGGTTGAAAAGCTCGGTGAAGAGCGAGCCGGTGGGGAAATAGTAAAGAATGCCCCGGTTGCCGGGCGTTGCTTCCCGATGCAGCCATTGGAACCATCCGGCATAAGCGCCGTTGATGTCAATCCCGGCGAGTGAGCCCTGACCGATAGCCAGGTATCGGGTGAGAACAAGGTCCGCCGGATAGAACAGAAGGAACAGCAGCGGCACCAGGGCCCAGCGCCAGGCCACGGAGTGCGCCGGGAGGCCGCCCCGCTCGCGCCAGGCGGACAAGCCGGTGAGGGCCGCGCTCATGACGGCCGCGGTCAGCGCCGCTGAGACAATCAGGGCCCAGGCGGGTGGCAGAGAGCCATGCCAGCTTCCCTCCGGCACCACCATGCGCAGGTAATGCTTCACAGTAAAGCCGAAGGAATAAAAAAGGATGAAGAACAGCAACCCCGCCTCGGCCAGGGACCGGAGCCGCCTGCTCCAGACCGGCTCCGGCCATTCCGCCAGTTCCTTGATCAGCCCGGCCAGAAACAGGCAGATGCCGGCCGAGGGAAGATACAGGTAGCGCTCAGCCAGGAAGGCATTGGCCGGGATCAAGTTCATGACCGGAACCAGATTGAGGAGATACCAGGCCAGCCCAAACGCCAGGATGGGCTTGGGGCGGGCGAGGAGCAAGATCAAGGCCATCAGGCCGATCAAGCAAAGCACTCCTGCCAGCACGGCCGGACTGAACACGGAAGCGGCCAGCGGCACGTCATAATCCACGCTCAGGTGCATGGGGAAGAAGGCCAGGCGCAAATAAGCCGGGAAAGTCCGGAGCGAGGTGGCCAGGATCAGGGGGTAGCGGGCGGAGACCAAGTCCACCGGTTGAAAGCGGCCAAAGATGCGGAAGTCCTGGAAGTGAAGCAGGAAGAAAAGCCCCGGCAAAAGGACGAACGCCAGGATGGGCAAAAACCGCCGGGCCCGGGAAAGCTCTTTCCGGGGCAGGATCAGCTCCTGGGCCAGCAGGACGACCGGCAAGGCCACGGCCACCTGTTTGGAAAGCAGGGCCAGCAGGTAAGCGGCCAAGCTGAAGCCCATCCCCCAGGCGCGATGGCCCCAACGGAGATAGGACAGGTAGGCCAGGCAGAAGAAGAACATGGCCAGCATTTCCTTGCGGTGGGCGATGCCGATCACCGCTTCGGTGTGGATCGGGTGGAAGCTGAAGAGGAGCGCGGAGACAAAGGCCAGCCGCTGGCGGTGCCAGATCTGGAAGACAAGGAGGTAGAGCAGGATGACGCTGGCGAGGTGCAGGATCACGTTGGTGGCATGAAAACCCATGGGGTCCAGACCCCAGAGGGAGTAATCGAGCATGAGGGTGAAGCCCCGCACCGCCCGGCCGGCGCTGAGCACGGTGGAGAGGTGGCGCCAGTCCCGCAGGTAGGGGTTGGTCACGATCAAGGGAAGGTCGTCGAAAGTGAACCGGGTCTGGCCGGCGGAAAGGTAAAGGAGAAAAGTGGAAGCGAGGACGGCGATCAGGAAGCCGTGACGGCTTTGCTGGCGATCGAGCCAGGAAGCCAGCCGGCCGACCGGGGCCGGGCCGGGTTGCGCCGGGGCATCAGGAGAGGTCATACCGGGACGGCCAGCGCCCGCTTAAAAGATGGCATAGATAAAGGGCATGATCGCTGAGCTCTCGGTCAAGACGATGAAGAGGATCATCAGCAAGAGGATGATGATGATCGGCGACATCCACCAGAGCTTGCGCTCGCGCAGGAACTGGAAAAATTCTTTGATGATTCCCAGTTTGGACATGGTCACGTTCCTTATGGTTTATCGTATCATACCTTGGGTTTTTGCGCCAAGGCCACCAGCGTGGTGCCGAAGGGCAAGGGGAAAAGATCCAGTAAGCGGAGCTCCGCTTCGGCCACGGCCAAGAGCGCCCGGTTCAGCGGCGGCCAGGGCTCATAGGAGATGGTCTCTTCGGAACTTCCCCACCATTTCTGCCCGATCCGCACCGGAAGCATCATCGGAAAAACCAGCCCGAAAAAGTGCGCCAGCCGGATCGAAGCAAAGCCGGCTTCACCCAGCCGCTTCTGCAGCTCGCGGCGGCGGTAGCGGCGCCGGTGCCCCAGGGCTTGATCGTGTGCGCCCCACAGCCAGGGATAGGCCGGCACCGTTATCAGCAACCACCCGCCGGGCTTAAGCACCCGAAGCGCCTCGGCCAAGACCGGCTGGTCTTCGGCCAGGTGCTCGAGCAGATCGAGCGCGGTCACCACCTCAAAGGTTTGACCGGCAAAGGGGATGCGGGAGGCCTGGCCGGCTACGATTCCGGGGAGCCCCCTCCGGCTCGCGCATTCCAAGGCCGCGGCCGCGCTGTCCAGGCCATAGGCTTCGCCCAGCTTCGACAAGGCTTCGAGGCTGGCCCCGGTGCCGCAGCCCAAGTCCAGGATCCGGCCCGGCCTTCCTTCCAGGCTCTGCTCCACCCAACGCTCGACCAGGCGCCGCTTGGCCACAAACCACCAAAAACTCTTTTCGGTCCGGTAGGTCTTCTCGTACTCTTCGCGGTTCATAACACGCGCCGGAGCTTCATCGCAAACCGGGACCATCCGCCCGGACTGAACACCAGCCGGAGCAGCCGTCCCAGGCGATCCGGCCGCAGGTAAAACGTGATATACGCCCAGAGTTTCTGCCGCGAAAGCCAGCCCTGGCTCAAGCCCGAGCCTTCAGTAAAGGCGTAGCGCCGGTAATAATCCATGTCCTCCTCCGCCACCGCCACCTGCGTCTGAAACTTCTCAAACAAGTAAGTGCCGGGCAGCGGCGTGGTCAGGTTGAACGTCGCATCGTGGATCGGAAGCCGGCGCGCCCATCGCACCGTCTCCCGAATATCCTCCCGGGTCTCGCCCGGCGCGCCCAGCATGAAATAACCCTGGACCGAGAGCCCCATGGCCCGGGCATCAGCGGTGACCTCCTCCACCTGCTCCCGCGTGATCTTTTTGCGGAAGACCTCTTGACGGATCGTGTCCGAATAGGTTTCGATACCCACGCGAATATTGCGCAAGCCCGCGTCGAACATCTCCGCCAACAGCTCGCGCCGGGCCAGGTCTGCTCGCACGTTGCAACCCCAAATTATACCGAGCTTTCGGGAGCGAAGTTCCCGGCAAAACGCCTGGACCCAGGCCCGGTCAGCGATGAAGGTGTCGTCGGCGAACAGGAAAGCGTTCAGCCGAAAACGGCCTTGTAATTCCTGGAGCTCGTCCACCACGTGTCCAGGCGAGCGCTGGCGCAATCCCCGACCGAACAGCCGCTCCAGGGTGGGCTGGCAATAGGTGCACTGGAAGGGACAGCCGCGGGTCGCCAGCACCGAGGTCCCTCGCAAGCCGGGTCGCACCGTGTCCAATTGAAACCAGCCCTGGAGATACGGCTCCAGGTCGAGGAGGTCAAACGCCGGGAAGGGAAGCTGGTCGAGGTCCTGGAGCCAAGGCCGCGGCGGGTTCTTCCGGATCTCGCCGCCTTCCCTATACCACACCCCGGGCACCCCGGCAAAGCCCTCGCGCTCCACCACCTCCACCAGCGTGTCCTCGCCTTCGCCCAGGCCGACCGCGTCCACCGCCGGGTTCTCCAGCACGCGCTCCGCCAGGGTGGTCGGGTGAGGACCGCCCAGGATCACCTTTGTTTCCGGCCGGACCTGTTTGCAGAGATCGGCCGCGGCATTAGCATCCCGGGCCATGGTGACCATGGCCGAGATCCCGACCAGGTCGTATTTCTCCGCCATTAGCTCCTGCCGGAGATGAGCAAAAGCGTCGCGGTCAAAGGTGGTATCGAGAATCTTCGGGACCAGGCCGGTCCGCTCACGCAGGCGCGCGGCCAGGTAAAGGATGCCCAGGGGAGGATCGCCCGAGGGATAATGGCGGCGGGGGAAAACCAGAGCCACTTTCATGGCCGGTATCCTCCCCGCCAGAGGTTCCAGCGGATGCGCAGGAGTTCCCGGGCCACTTGGGGCAGGTGCCGGACCAGGCTCACCTTGCTCCCGGCCATGTTCTCCCAGCTCACCGGGAGTTCGGCCACCTGGAAGCCAAGCACCTGCGCCAGCACCAGGAGCTCCACGTCAAAGCAAAAGCCGCGGATGGTCAGGCGCTGGAACAGCTCCCGCGCAGCCGGACCGCGCAGGAGCTTGAACCCGCACTGGGTATCCACCACGCCCACGGGCAGCGCCTGGCGCACCACCGCTCCAAATAAAATTCCGGCCAGCTGGCGCAGCCAGGGCTGATGGCGGATCACCCTCGATCCTGGAAACTGGCGCGAGCCGATGGCCAGATCGAAGCCGTCGGCCAGCGCGGCCAGGAAGCGGGGAAGCTCGGAGAGGGGGGTGGAGAGATCGGCGTCGCTGATCAGCACCTCATCCCCCTGGGAAGCCAGCACCCCGGCCTTCACCGCGGCGCCTTTCCCCAGGTTGCGCGGCAGGCGGAGCAGGCGAAGCTCCGGCCGGCTGGCGGTCATGGCCTGCACCTTCTCGGCGGTCGTGTCGGTGCTGCCGTCATCCACCACGATGATCTCGGCCGGCTGGGAAACTTCCGCCAGATAACTGAGAATTTGCGCCAGGCTCTGCTCAATGCGAGCCGCCTCGTTGTAAGCGGGAATGACCAGGCTGAGCTTCATGAATCTTTTTTCATTATACAGGTAAATTTTCTACTTGACAAAAAGCGAGGATACGGGCATAATAATTACATGCTTTACAAAGCCGTCATTCTTTGTGCCAAGCGATTTAGCGTCCGGGGCTGGTGCGGCTACCCCTTTATCTTTACCGGGGTCCGCTGACGGCGCTGGGGAGAGCGTGAGTCGTCGGCGGACCTGGAACCAACCCGCCGGCGGCTTGAGCGCGAAGGAGATCAGGCCATAGGCAATTAAGTCTATGGCTTTTTGATGAGGCAATGAACCGGCGGCGTTCCCGCCGGTTTTTTTTATGGCGGCGCCGCGGTGAAAAATTTTTAAAGCACAGGTTTCAAACCTGTGGCACGGAGGGAAGGCCATGATTATCGTGATGAAGACAAGCACGACGAAAAAAGAATTGGCCCAGGTGGTGGCCAAGGTGGAGGAGTTGGGCTACAAGCCCCATGTCCTTTACGGGGTGGAACGCAAGGTGGTGGCTTGTATCGGCGACGAGCGGGGCAAGGCCCGGCTGCAGGCGCTCGAGATCCTGCCCGGGGTGGAGAGCGTCATGCCCATCCTCAAGCCCTACAAGCTGGCCAGCCACAAGATTGCGCAGGACAAGACCGTGATCAAGGTCCGGGCCAATGGCCGGAAAAGCGAAGTGGCGATCGGCTCCAAGCAGTTTGTCTTGATCGCCGGTCCCTGCTCGGTGGAGAGCGAAGCGCAGATTTTGGCCACCGCCCGGGCAGTGAAGAAAGCGGGGGCGCAGATCCTGCGCGGAGGGGCCTACAAGCCGCGGACCTCCCCTTACGCCTTCCAGGGGATGGAAGAAGAGGGTCTGAAACTCCTGGCCAAGGCGCGCAAGCTCACCGGGCTGCCCGTGGTCACCGAGGTCATGAACCCGTCCGATGTCGCCCTGGTCGCCAAATACGCGGACATTCTCCAGATCGGCGCCCGCAACATCCAGAACTTCGCTCTTCTCAAGGCGGTGGGCAAACTCAAAAAGCCGATTCTGCTCAAACGGGGAATGATGACCACCATCGAGGAATTCCTGATGAGCGCGGAATACATCCTCAAGGAAGGCAACCCCAGCGTCATCCTCTGCGAGCGCGGCATCCGCACCTTTGAGACCGCCACCCGCAACACCCTCGACCTCTCCGCGGTCCCGGTGCTGAAAAAAGAGACCCACCTGCCGGTGATCGTGGATCCCAGCCATGCCACCGGCCATTGGGAGCTGGTGGAGCCGATGAGCCGGGCCGCGGTGGCCGCGGGCGCGGACGGGCTGATGATCGAGGTGCATCCGGATCCCTCGCAGGCCTGGTCCGATGGCGCCCAGTCGCTCAAGCCCGAGACCTTCGCCGCCCTGGTCAAGGGACTCAAGCCCTTCCTGCAAGCCATGAAGCGGACGCTGGCCTGACGGGTGCTTCAGGAGGAGAGGGAATGCTCTTTCACCCTAAATACGTGCCGATGATCGTTGCAGGATCGAAAAAGGTCGCGCGCCGGGTTTGGAAGCGAAATCTCGTCAAAGAGGGAGGGATCTACCAATGCAAGACAAGGATGTTCGATTCCAGATGGTTTGCTAAAATTAGAGTTACCCGTGTTTGGATGCAGAAGCTGGGGGAGATAACTGAGACGGAAGCAATTGCCGACGGCCATTCGAGCCTTGATGAATTCAAAGCGAGTTGGATGAAGTTTTACGGAAAATGGAACCCTGAACAGGAAATGACGGTGATTGATTTCGAGGTCGTAGAAGTTAGTTCTGAGTGGCAATCGTTTTTATAAGCTATCCGGTGTTTCGTTTAGAAGGTCTCGGGTAAAGCCGGGTTGCCTATTTTCCAATTCTGTATGAGCACTCCTTGGGCTTTTATCCTTATTTAACTTACCACCTGAACGCCAGGCCCGCGGCCAGGTTGCCGCGCAAGGACCGATTGAGACGGTCCAACTCCAGTCGCGAGCTGAGCGAGAGCCGCGCCTGCCACTTGCGGCCGGACAGCACCAGCGGGGAAAAATCGAACCCGACCTCGTAACCGGTAAGCGTCACTCCGGCCCGGATTTCTTTTTCGGTGCGCCACCGCTTCGCGCCGCCGAATTTCGGGGCGCGGGTGACCGCACCCGCGCTATCCTCTTGCGTGCCTCGCAACGGCAAGTTCTCTTCCCAGAATTTCGGCGTCAAGGTCAACTCGCCCGGCTCGCGGTCGAGCACGTCGCGGTCGTGAAAGATCCACCAGCCGCGTTGCCCGTCCCGGACCTCGATCTCCAGGCTGGCCTGGGCAAAGCATTGCCGGCAGTCCGGAGTGGGCGGAGACATTTTCCGGCCGCTGCTTTTTTCGCGCAGGGTCACGATCTCTTTCCGCTTGAAGTTGAGGTCGGTCTCGGCCAGGGCCAGGTGCTTTTGCACCCGGTCCAACTCCGATTGGATACGCGCGCGTTCCTGCTCCTCGGCTTGATGATGGCGTTTTGCCAAACACCCGCGCAGGCCAAAGCCGGCGGCCAGCGCGGCCAGGATTACAGCCAGCCAGAGCCAAAGCTTAACTCTTCCGATCAAGTTTTTTGCCCCAGGAATAAATCATGGCGGCCATGGAAGTCAGCCCGGCCAAGAGCCCGGTGATGCTCGCCGCCACTTCGGCGAACAAGTCATCCGGGAGCAGCGCCACCCGCGCGCTCACGGCCAAGGAGAAGGCAAAAGCGAGCGCCATGAAAAGCGAAAACCAAAAGGCGGTCTTGGAGAACCTTCCGTTTTTCTCAAACAGCCGCATGGAGAAACTCCTCGAGGCCTTGCCGCACAGCCTGGGCCAAAAGGTTTTGAGCGGCCGGAGTCTGGAGCCAGGCGCGCGACTCGGCATGGCTCAGGAATTCACACTCGACCAGGCAGGCTGGCATCACCGTCCGTTTCAGGACCAGGAAGGAGGACGCGACTACGCCCCGGTCTTTTCGCCCGGGCAGTGTCCGGACCAGGGCGCCGTGCAGGCAGCGCGCCAGGATCTCTCCGCCCTCGGCCCCGGGCGCGTGATGCACGGAAAAGCCCGAGACCTCCGGCCGCGGCGACGCGTCGCAGTGGATGCTGACGAAGAGGTCGGCGCCCAGCTCGTTGGCCATTTCCGCCCGGTGCGTCAGGGCCACGAAGCGGTTTTCCTCGCGCGTCAGATAGAGTGCCACCGGTTTGAAACCGGTGGCCCATATAGACTTCAGCCGCAAGGCAATGGCCAGGTTGAGGTCCGCCTCCCGCACTCCGTCATAAACCGCGCCGGGGTCATGGCCGCCGTGGCCCGGATCAATCAGTGCCACGGGCAGTGCCGCCGGTAGTGCCACGGGTTTTAAACCCGTGGCCCGATCATTCGGCATCGGCTTCTCCGTTCATGTGGCGCAGGGTGCGTACCACCCAGCGCAGGTCTTCGCGGATCTCATCCAGCTTTTCGTCCAGCGCCTTGTGCCGTTCCGCGCAAAGTTCTCGCGGCATCGCGGCATCAATTCCTTTGTCCACGCGCTTGAGAGTGTCGCGCCAAACGAAGGCTACAAGTCCGGTGAACAGGCCGAAGAGAATGACGCCGGTAATTATGGATTCCATTTCAATTCACCATGATCGCCAATTTCATCATAGATTTATCGCTTCCGCTGTTACCAACTGAAGTGTGATGGCATCCGCGCTGCCGGTCGTAATACACAAACCCACATTGGTCGGCGTAGTAACATCAAACGCGCCGGAGATCGTAGTTACGTTCACGCACGGAATAATGGCGTGGCCGGTTGCGGCCAGGTTATGAATCATTTGGAAAATTCCTGCTACCACGCCAGACGCAGATAGTGGCCCCCGGACAATCGCCATGACGGTTACAAGGGCTTCATCCGCTACTGCTGTTCCTGCGGGTTTTGTAAATGATACCCGTGCCGTATCCGCCGTGGTTCCAGCGGTTCCGAAGCAAATATCAATAGTGCTTGCCGCAAGTCCTGCCGCTGTTTTTGTCATACTAAAAACCCATCTGAAGATGGTTCCGATTTTTAATTTTGTCGCCGGAATCTTTATGTTCGACCCGGTGATGTATGTTCTGGTAGCGGCAGCTGGGGCTTGGGAGGCGACGCTAGCATTGCTTATGTCCGTAAGGGAATTATTATTGCCAGCGCTGTCAATCGCTCGGATTAAAGGAAGGGCATCCTGGCTTGCATAAATCTTAACTTTGTTTGTTGCCGGTGAGGCCGGAGTGGCTATTGTGTTGAAACGTAGTTCTGACATTTTTTCCTCCTACGATATTTCCATGACACTGTTACTTTGTAAGTCCAATACAAATCCCGATGCTATCTCATAATCTCCCACCACCACCGCGCTGTAGTTGGCCGGGATGGTGATGTCTCCAGCGGGCATTCGATTGCTCATTGCTACTTCACTTGCACCAGGCGGTGTTTTCCAGGTTTGATCCCCGCATAAATAATTTCCAGCCCCAGCCCCAGCTCCGCCCAGGTTGGCGGGCGGCACCTTCTGGGCCGCGTCTAGGCCCGCGTATCCGCTCACCCCGCCCTTGTTCGCCGTGGCCTCATGGCCACTATGGGGCGAAGCCGCGCCAGCGTGGGCAGAGAGGGCCGAATCCAAAGCATAGGCCGCGCTGTGCTTCGCGTTGTCATGCGTCTGCGCGGGCGCGTTGCCCGAAGCATCAAAATTATGAACCGAAGCAGTAATTGTTTTATGCGCGTCCACCTTCGCTTGTGAACCGGAAGCAGATTCAACAGTGCTTGTCCCGACTCCGTGGATTCCGGTTGCAAGGGAAGCGTGGGCAGGAACCGGATCGGTAGGAGTGCCGTGGGTATGATCGCCTTTTGAATAATTGGCCGAAGTTCCAGCCGCTGGGGATTGCCCAAAAGATGTTTCCGAGACTACACTTTCCGATGGTGTTCCTCCGCCTGCTGAAGCCCAGGTGCCGTCATCCTTTAGGAACTTCCCGCTCGGAGTTCCCGTAAGCGGAACGCCGCCTTTCTTGGTCGCGGATATTGCCGGAAGCCGGTCGCCGTCCAGTGTCCCGGCGTTGATGGTCGAAGCATCTTGATTATGCGCCGCCGGAGCATAATCAGTCGAGGCGGTATATGCCGCACTTCCCAAACCTAAAATCGTCTTAACTTCAGCGAGGGTTTTCTTGACGAATACCCCGGAGCCGGAAGCTACCAAAAAATCATTCGCAGCGGTAGCCAGAGCATGAGTTACATAATCGGTGGCGGCGGTATAGGCGGCTGTTCCTAGGCCGAGTATTGTTTTAACTTCGGCAAGTGTCTTTTTTACGAATGCCCCAGCCCCGGAGGCTACAAGAAAATCGTTGACGGCAGTTGCAAGTGAATGGGCAATATGGCCGGAGTGGGGAGCCGCCGCTCCGGTATGGGCGGATAGATCGGAGGCCAGGGCCTTTGCCGCCAGTGCATCCACGAGGCCCGTAACATCCGCCTGGGCGTGTCCATGACCTACCGCCGACTTTCCTGCCAGATCATTGACCAGGCCGGTTACATCAGCCTCGGCATGGCCATGCGAAGTTGGGGCTTTACCCGCAAGATCATTTACGAGATTTGTAATATCTGTCTCTGCATGGCCATGTCCAATCGGGGACTTGCCATCCAGGGCAATATCTAAATCTCCTTGCTCGCTGAGAGTTCCCCCAATCTCGCCCCAATTAACACCACCAGGACCACCAGGTAAATTATGAATTTTCAGCCGCTTCTTAGCACCGCTGGCCTGGCTATCCTCGATCAACAACAAGTCATCATCATGAGGTGAAGTCTTTTCCGCAAACGCGAGAAAATCATTCGCCGCTCTTTTTAATTGGGCATCGTTGGTAAGTTCGAGTGTTCCCACCGCGCCGTCAATTAAATCCTGAACATTTATTTCTATCATATCCCCTCCACCGGGATCCGGCCTTCAATTCGGGCTATGATCTGGCCACCCTCCGCCTTGATTGACCAGTTCTGGGCGAGCGAATCCTGGTAAGCGCCGATGTCAATAGTGAAGGCCCGTTCATTCCCTTCAATCCCGGCATTTGTTACCGTCCGGCCCCGCATCCGGCAGGGACTATCCTCAGCCAATGTCCAGTCCCCATTAAAAGGATCAATCATTTTTGGATCGAGGTTGATGCTATGCACGTCCTGTCCAAACCGCGTCCGCCAGAGAGCCAGCGTCGCCGCGAGATTGGAAAGGGCGGCGGCCGCTCCGGGGAAGTAGTAACAATTGCCGTTGGAGTGGATCAGGTTCAAGTCGAAATTGGAGGTCAAGCAGTATTTGGACGCGGTGGGAGTATGTAGAATGTTATTAAGCAGGATCACGTCGAGGAATTTTGAGGTCCCATCATCGTCCAGGGTTAATACCGAATCCTCGGCATAGAGCGAACAATGCAAAAGTGTAACCACCGCGTTCAAGCATTTCAAGTCGAGCACTTTCCCTATTGACTTCGCCGTGCAATTGACCATAACCAGACCGCCGCCAAAGGCCCCGTAGATTCCGGCGGAGCCGTCGGCGTAAATTGCGCCGCCGGAATAACTCGTGCTCCAAGTCCAGTAATTGCCAGTCGTATGTCCGGTGGTTGCGCCGAAGGTAGCAGTTACGCCCTCCTGTAAACTCTGCTCTACCCCGGTGATCTCCACCGCCTCTTCCTTCCAAGTTGCGCCGCCGTCGTCGCTCCACTTGAAAGTGTCCGGTGTTCCCTCGCCGTCAATCTGGACCTTATAGCTCCGTGCGGGCGCGCCGTTTCCCGGCGTCCCCCCGGCGGTCAGATCGTTCAGGCCCGCTCCAGCGAAAGTAACATCGCCATTTTCACCAAGTTGAAAATTAGGGCCTTTAAGCTGGACTTCAAGCCGGGCGGAGTTCAAACGACCCAGGATGATTGCGGATCGGGTGCTATAAATCGCCGGGCACTTGATGATCCAGTCGTAGGCCGTCTCTCCTCCAGTGCGGTCCGGGCAGACAATAATCGCCCGGCCGTTCGCGGTCTGTGAGGAATGGAGGCCGGGCAGATCAATGGTGACATGGGAGGCCAGGTTGGTCCCGTCGCTCTTTCCGCCCACGATACATCCGGCATCCTGGTCGTCCACAAAGTCCACCTGGTCGTTGCCGTTGCGGTCAATGAGCAGCCGATGTTCCTGGGTGGGCTTGACCCCCCGGCCGGTGACGCTATGCGCCAGGCGAAGCACCGGCTCGCCCGCGGCATACCCATGGTGGATGGCCCCGCCGTAGCCGCGGACGGCGTTGGTTTCGGCAAAATCCTGGCTGGTAAACTGCGTGGTCCAGTCCCAGCGGTCGCCCAGCGTGTGACCGGTGGTGTTGGTAAACCTGATGGCCACGCCCTCGGTCAAGACCTGGTCGCTGCCGGTGATCTCAATTCCGGTCGCTTCCCAGGTCGAACCCCCGTCCTTGGACCACTTGAAGGTATCAGGTGATCCGGTCGCGTCAATCTCCACCCGGAAATTGCGGATGGGCGAGCCAGCATCGGGAGGATGGGTCGTACTCAGATCGTCCAATCCTGTCCCGGTGAACGTGACCGGGCCGTTGGCGCCGGTCTCGTTGGCTTCCTGGCAGGCATCAAACGCCGCCTGGGGGTGGGGGTAACTCCTGCCGTTTCCGTAGTCATATTCTGCCATTGTTACCTCGGTTTTCAGTTCACGGTTCGCGGTTCACAGAAAGAAATCTTTCTGTCAACCGTCAACCGCTCGGCTGAGCTCTCGGCCGAAGCCGACAACCTTGAATCATCCTATTACATTCACCAGGTAAGCCCGGCAAGCGCCATTACGCGAGTATGAATAAGAGGAAGCTCCTACGAACCAGAGGAGCAATCTCCCCCAAATGGCCGTGGTTACATCAATGGTCAACGTGTAATCGGCATAACTCGAGGTCAGGTAAGCGCTGTCCATATATTGGAGAAGAGTATCGGTCTTGTCATAAAGACGGAAGCGCAACTTGGGCGTGCCAGACGCCTTCTTTGCTTGAACGACCACTTCCAGCCGCCATTTCTTCCCACTGGGCGGAGCCGGAAGATTGAATGATTCGCCGAGGACGGTTTCAGTCCCTTCCACCCCCTCGATGATTCCGACCGAGCCGCCGAGGGGGATATAAGCGAATGCTTCGGTCTGGCCCTTCAAATAATCCAGGTTTTCTCGGATGGCGTCGAAGAGCACCTGGTTGAGCGGACTGTCGGCGTCGGTTTGGGAAGCAAGGATCGTGGTCCAGGCCATGTTATTTAACCTCCGTTAGTGCACAGTGAACAGTGCCTAGTGAACATTACTTTTCTTTTCTCCCACTGCGCACTGTGCACCGTGCACTTTCTAACTGATGTAATAGCCGGGGTCATCATTGGCTCCGACCTTCTCGTTGGCGTCGCTGATCCAGGCGTATCTCCCATGATCGCTATCGCCGTAACTATCGTAATCCGCGGTGTAGGGGGCGGGAGAGATTCCGGCGTAGCTCTTGACTCCCCCGCCCGCGGCTTCCAGGGCCTGGTATTCGAACCGGTTTGCCCCCGTCGGCTTTTTCTTCACCACCTCGAACAAGGCGTTGGGCCGGGTGGCGCCGTCCGGGGCCAGGATCATGTCCGTGTCCAGGCTGACGAAATCCCCGACCTGGAGGTCCGAATCCTTCAGCTCCAGGCCAAAGCTCACCATCGGCGCGCCGTAACGAAAGCGCATGAGAAAGTGGGCCGCGGCATTGAGAGCCTCGGCCGACCGATAAATCCAGGGGGCGAAGATCTCGTAATTTCGCTTCTCGCCGTAATAGTTTTCCCCTTCCACTTCCTGGTCGAGGTGGAGGAGGGCCGCCCGGTATTGTTCCGGATCCGTGCCGGAATCCGCGGTCAGCGGATCGTAATAGACCGTGACCCGCGTCTTGCGAGCTTCTTCGTTCCGATCCAGCTCCAGGCTTTGCCGGACCAGGTGCTCGGCGTCGGTCAACTGCTTGGGCGGGTTACGGAAGATCGGCACCGGCGCGCACTTGAAATGAACCTGGGAATCTTCGCCTTGCCACAGGTGGGACAGCGTGCACTGGCGGAGCTCGCGCAGCAGGTCCTTGATCGCCACCGGCTTTTCCAGGAAACGGCGGTAGCGCGCCGTGGCCAGCCAGCAACTGACCTCGTCGCTGACTTCGAGCAACCACACGACTGCACCCGCGCTATGCGCGGCCGGGCTGGTGCCATAAGCACCGCGCTGGCAGCCGGAGAGGGTGTCGAAAGTGCCCGCGCTCTTTTCCACCACGAAGAGCGGCCAACCGGCGATCCCGGTCCAAGGGCCGGCAGCGCTGCGGGCATGTTTATATTCCGAAGTGACGACTTCTACCAGGACTTGAAAAAGCGGCCGTCCGGCGATTCCGCTAAAAGGTCCGGAAGCCGAAGCGGAATGTTTGAACTCCGTGGTTATGGCGCCGTTCCATTCCACCCTGAAAAGTGGCAAACCAGCGACTCTTTGCCATTGACCGGGTAAGCTAGGATTAGGATTGGCATTTTGGCAATGTAGAAATTCTGTATTGATTGCATCAGTTTTTAACGCTTGATAAACATTGGCGGTTCCACCTGTAATATATGTATTATATCCCAACCAATAAGTGGTGGAAGGTGATACATTATTCGAAAATGTAAAAACTAAATCCATGTAGGTGCCCACATTGACTAGGGATATACCTTTAGAACCTAAAGAGGCCAATTGAGTTTGAGGCAAATTGTTGGCGGCGTCGTGGGAGTAAAGATAAAGATATATATTGCCGGCCAGAGAACCCGTTCGCATGAGTTTAAGCGCCGCAGTATTTATCTGATTAACCTCCGCCGGAGTTGTAAATTTAATAAAATGCCAGGCTTCATAACCTGCCCCTTGATCTATATTATGATCGGCGTCTGACGGCCCCAATTCCTGATCCACCACGGAACCGGCCCTCAAAGCGTGCAAAACATCGCCAGTGCCGCCGGTTATTTCAAGCCTATATCCTAGCCAGTAAATAGTAGAAGGATCAATCCCTGCATGGTAATCCCAAGTAAGATTGCCGTAAAAATCTTGCGCAACCTGCGAAATATCTTTGGAACCTAAATCAGTCAATTGAGTTCCCGGATCGCCTGAATTGTTTGAAAAAAGATAGAGATGAATACTACCCGTCAAGACGCCGGTTCGTTTTAATTTAAGTGAAACGCTGTCAAAACTGTCAGCCCCTACTGGAGTTTCAAATTTGACAAAATGCCAAGCTTCTGATCCACTTCCTTGATCCATATTATGATCTTCACTTCGCGGTCCCAATTCTTCATCAATTAAAGGATTACCAGCTCCCTTCAAAGATTGATATATTTCGCCAGTCCCATCCGCGACCAGGATCATATATCCCAGCCAATAGGTCGTGGAGGGCGTGACGTTCAGGTGCCTGTCCCAAACGAGATCCCCATAGGTGCTCACCCGCACCAGGGAGATGCTTTTCGAACCCAGATAATTCAACTGGGTTCCCGGATTGCCGGCGTTGTCCGAATAAAGATAAAGGTAAATATCGCCGGCCAGAGAGCCCGTCCGCATGAGCTTGAGCGAAACGCGGTCCAGACTGGTATCACCGGCCGAGGTCTCAAAGCGGACAAAGTGCCATGCCTCGAGGCCGGTTCCTTGATCCAGCGAATGCTCGTCGTCCTTCGGCCCCAGCTCCTGGTCCACCACCTGGAAACCCATGCCGGTGCCTTTGCCGGAATAGCGGATCAGCTCGTCCCCGATGCGGACCACCCCGGTTGCTGGAAAGTCTTCAATGCCCACACACTGCACGATATCGGCGGGCCCGATGTCACTCCCGAGCGTGGCCCCCAGATCGAGTGCGGCCAGGTCCAGGCCGGAGATCCCGCCATGGGTGACCAGGAGATCGAGCACAATTTGATCCAGGGGCAAGCCGTCCATCCCGTTGTCCTCGGCCCAGACCACCGCGTTGGAAACCCGGCACCCCACCGGATGGCTGACCGCCTTGGTGCCGAACCTTCCTCCCTGGCACCCGAAAAGCTTGTTCTCGCTCAAGCTGCGGCCGGCATAGCTCACATACTCGGAGCCATTGTTCTCGTCCTCCACCTTGACCAGGCCCGGCTGGCCAGGGGTCGCGTCCGCGAATTCGGAGGCATCCACCACCATCAGCTCGGCGCCGCCGGCGTAAGCCACGGTCAGGGTGTTTTCGCTCGACTGTTCCGCCGGGACCTTGACTTCCAGCTTTTTCAAGTAGTCCTGGAGGGTGATGGTGCATCGGCCCTCGGCTACGGTCACATTGGTGATCAGACCTTTGAAGACCAGCTCATAATCGGTCTCAGGCACGCCCCCAAAACCGCGCCAAACCTCAGCCGGCCGACCGCGGTAATTGGGGTTGCGGGCCAAAAAGTTGCGCCAGAAGGTCCCTGCGCTCTCGAAGTTGTGCACGGCCTTGTTTGGATCGGCGAGGGGCAAAGGCCGATCGTCGTGAAACTCAAGGTGAATTTCGGCGACCCGGGTGACGTGCTGGTCCGTCTTGATTTCCGTGGGCACGGTGGCCATCTTGGTCAGGTAGGGCAACGCATCAGCCAAGGGCGCCCCCTGGTAGGCGGAGAAACGATAGTCCTTGACGCCCCGCGCATAGTTCGGCTTATCTTTGCAGGTGACGTAAGTGTAATAGCAGGGCGTGCCGATGGCGGTGCAGGGGGCCTGGCCGAAGGTGTTCTGGCAGTAGTCCAACCGGAGCTTGACCAGGATGGTCGGCGTGCGGACCACGGCCGCTTGCTCGGCGGAGAAGGTCATTCCGCCAGCCCTTCCAAAGTTAGATCAAGCGAGCGCCAGGATCCGGCTTCGTAGGGCATCGCCAGTTCCGGTTTGAGCAGGCGCAGGAGATACACTTGTTCGCTGTGGTTCTGGAGGTCCCAGGCCCAAAAGAAGGGGCGTAAGCCGTGTTCGGCAAAGAAAGGCTTCCAGGCGGTTTCGCACCAGGCCGGAGACAAGTGCCGGAAATGGACCCGGATCTCCCGACGGGTAAAGCGCTCCACCACCCCGAGCAGGTTTCCGCCCCGGCTTAACTGGGCCTCGCTCTCCTTGGCCTGGCCATCCGGGTCAAAGCCAAGCTCCGGGTAAACCGGAAACGGCAAGTATTCGCCCAGAAACCATACCCCCAGCCGCGGCGGCGCGGTGTAGCCGGTCGGAATGACCAGTTTGAAATAGCGATGGGTCTGGGCGGGAAAGGTTTTCAAGATGCCCTTGTCCGTGGCGGGCGTAAAGGGCGTCAGGCAATCGAACCAGTCCACGTCGTTGTCCGAATACTTCAGCGCAAGGTTGGTGACGCCCTGGCTCTTAAGGTCGTGCCCGGAGAGGCCGAGGCAGGCCGCCGTGATCGTGGCACCCGCGCCGGCATCCAGTTTCAGCCATTGCTCGTCGCTGCCGGTCCCTTTCCAGGCCAGATAAGGCCGCCAGTCCTGCAGGTTCTCTTGTGGGAACCCCGAGGCCTCGGTGGAGGCGAGGAGAGCGGCCTTGAGGACCTGATTATTCCAGGCGATGATGGGCTTTGCATTCATTTTGAATCGTATTTCGTATGTCGTATTTCGTATATCGTATTTCGGTCCGTGGCCGCGATTTATCTTTTATCCGATATACGCCACACTATATACGTCATACGTCTCCTTCTTACCTCGCAAAGTCGAGGACGATGCTGCCTTCTTTCCACTTGCTGTTGATCCCGTCCACAATCTCGTAAAGCTGTTCCCCGGTCAGGGTAATCGTCTCGTTGGAATCGCGCTTGGCCCCTTCGATGATGATCCGGCCCGTGCGGGCGGGTTCCTCCTCGGCTTGCGGCGCGGCGGGCGGCCGGGAGACGCCGCCGGCTCCTCCGCCGCCGCCCCCGTGACCGCCGCCCCCGGCGCTGGCGGCCTCGGCGTATTGCTTGACCGCCAAGGCGTGCTGGAGCGAGGACGCCAGGGCCATGGGATCCCCGGTGCCGAGGAAGCGGGCGAACTCCTTGGTGGCCTCGGCGATCTCGAAGGGGATCATGACCAGGGCCTGCTCCCGGATGCCCATGCCCAGGAACTGGGCCATGATCTTGGCGCTGGAGGCGTAACTTTTCACTTGGAGGCTCTGCGACTGGGTCTTGGTCTGGGTGATCAGATTTTCCCAGTAAATAGTCTTTTCCGCTCGCTCCTCCGAGGTCTGGGCCAGGTGATCTCGTTCGCGCTCAGCGTAGTCCTGGAGCATCTGCTCGCGCGCTTCCAGCTCTTCTTCCAGGTTGTTCAACAATTCATCTTTGGGTTCTAATGCCATAGCCGTTGCCGCCTCATCTCCTCGATCAACTCCTCGATCTGGCCCAGGTTCAGCCAGTCCTCCGCATCGAGGTCGTTTTTCTCAAAGGGATACCCGGCTCGCAGGAGCTGGCGCAGGAGCAAAAGCCGGAGCGTGTCGGGCGAAAGTTTTTCCTCGGTCACCTCGCGGCAGTTGACGCAAATCCACTGGGCATAGCGACTCCGCCGTTCCGGGCAGACCTGGCAGGAGACCAGCCCTCCGGAAACAAGGGAGCGGATCTCCTGGATCATTTTTTTTTCCGTTCTTCGCTCAAGGCCGGCAGGGTGGACAGGTGCTGGCCCAGGGCGATCAGCAGCAGCGGGAAGCACTGGCGGACCAGCTCTTTCCAGTCTTCGCGAAAATCGGGCGAACCGGGATCGCTGCCGATCGGCTGGGGACCGTTCCCGTCGTCCACCACAAGCTCGCCGGAGGGGATTCCCGCCAGGCAAGCGAACCCCAGCTCCAGGTTGCCCCGGAGCAGATCCAGGGCGGGGTTTTGCGAATCCGGGCCCGGCACCTTCATGGCCAGCGTCGCGAGCATTTCTTCCACCGTGGGCCGGCGGTAGCGCAGCCGGATCAAGGACTCGCCCACCTTCAACTCCAGGGTCCCTTCCCGAACCGAACGCAAGCTCATCGCCGCCTCCTACCCGAGATAGCCGGCCTGCCGGTTGTAGCAGCGGATGATCGCCCCGCCGTAGACACCGTCATCGAGCACGATGAGGTCGCCCTCCTGGGCCAGGAATTTGTCGTGCACCGCAATCGTCGCGGCCAAAATGCCGCAGGAGGGAAAGATCAGCTCAGCCCCAAATCGTATGCCACTGCCCGGATCAATCTCCGCCCCTTGCAGGACCAGGGCCACCGCCAGGCGCTCGGTGTCAGCGTGGTCCAGTTGGTATTGGCGGATGGTATTTTTCAGTTTCTCGCTCAGCTTGATCGTCACCTGGCGGCCGCCGCGCAGGCTTTGCACCGCATGGAGCGCGCCCGAGCCGTCCGGTGCGTGCTTGATGACCAGGTTGTTGGTGCCGGCGATGGAGAAGCTGAGCACGTCGGCGGAGATCACTTCGCCGCCGACCAGGTCGGTGCCGTTGTAGTAGCCGTCCACCACCACCTTGGCCTCGACCAGCTTGAGCGGCGACTCATCCACCGCCGGCGGGAACGTGCACCAGGCCGGCTCCTGGGGGATATAGTCCACGTGGAAATCAATCGGATCGGCTGAGGTGCCGACCGCGCTTTCCAGGCTGAGCACGGCCGGGGTATCGCCGGAAACCTCGCTGACCCCGGGCAAAGACCAGACCTCGGAACCGACATCTTTGGCCCGGACCCGGAACACGTTCTCCAGCCGCTCGGCTGCATCTGCGCCTTCGACCGCGTTCATCGCCAGGGTGATCGAGGAGGAGTTGGCCGGCGCCGAGACCACTTCATGGAAGTAGTTGACCTCGCGCTTGCCCCAGCCCTTCACCTCGGCGGACAGGCTGGCCCAGCTTTCGCCCAGCTCGAGCGTGAACCCCTCGATGTGGTTCCCGGCCAAGCGCTCTTTGAGGATCGAGTGGCCGCGGCGCTGGACCAGGGTGAACGAGGGGTGGTCGAGATCGGGAAGCGGCGTGATGGCGTGGCGGAAGGCCGAGGTGCCGACCGAGGTGGAAGTGCAGGCGCCGAAGAAATGTGCCAGGACCAAAGCCAGGAAGTCGGGCTTGACCCGCTTTTGGCTGAGCTTCCCTGCGGCGGTGTGGCCGCCGTAATAGATCTCGCTCGGACCTTCCCCGCCCGTGATCTGATCGCGGTTGTCCTCGATGGTCCGGGCCAGGCCGAGACCGGAGCCCTGGTCCAGATCCAGGCTCACGCCGTTGCCAGTCTCCGGCGTGCCCTTGGGATCTTCGCGATCACGGAAGAGGGCCAGGCGGCCGGTTTGTTCCAGAAAGTTCTTGGCCATAGTTGCGCTCCTATCCGTTCCAGTCGAGCCGGCAGGGAATTTGGACCTCGGCTTCCACGATTCCCTCAGCCGTGTAAGCGCCGCTGCTCTTTTCCGGCCGGGCCGTGGCGCTGAACGAGGTGCGGGTCAGCGAACAGATCAGCACTCCTTCGGCTTGGTCAATCACCTGGGGCAGAGCTTCAAATTGCCGATCGGTCTGCGTCTGCTCGCGGCATAACTCCTCCAGGCGATGGGCGATCTGCTGGCAACGGAAAAGCTCGCGGGTGCGGTCA
>Ga0315291_10002687_pt1 | contig 23164 bp, 13 predicted proteins | sample YL17G12_20_MG_FD_203070 | JGI IMG/M metagenome (GOLD analysis project Ga0315291, IMG submission 203070) | Sediment microbial communities from Yellowstone Lake, YNP, Wyoming, USA - YL17G12_20 | ecosystem: Environmental > Aquatic > Freshwater > Lake > Sediment | place: USA: Wyoming | collected... | reverse complement strand
TTTATGATGTTAATATTTTAGGTGGAATTATAACGAAAACGATTACTCGAAATCCGCGTCCCGGCAATCCTCCCCAGAGAATTTCAGAAACGCCCGCCGGAATGCTTAATTCCATCGGGCTTGCAAATGTTGGAATTGATGCTTTTATCAAGGAGAAATTACCATACCTGCAAACACTTACCTGCAAAGTGATTGTTAATATTGCAGGTGAATCAATAGATGATTTTCTGTATTTAATTGACCGTTTGGAAGAACAAAAAGGTATTTCTGCCTATGAATTGAATTTATCTTGTCCGAATGTTGCCGGAGGACTTGATTTTAGCACTGACCCTCATCTTGCTGGTCATATTGTATCAGAAGTAAAAAAACGAACAAAGCGGCTCGTGATACCCAAGCTCACACCGAATATAACAGATATTCGCATTATCGCAAAAGCTGTCGAAGATAATGGCGCCGATGCTGTATCGCTCATAAATACGCTTATTGGAATGAGTGTTGATATAAAAACAAAGCGTCCTCATTTAGGTAATGTCTTTGGTGGTCTTTCAGGTCCAGCTATAAAACCGATTGCGCTGGCTATGGTATATAAAGTCTGTAATACAGTGCATATCCCGGTGATAGGGATTGGGGGAATATGTTCCGCAAAAGACATTATTGAATTTGTATTATGCGGTACAAGTGCGGTACAATTGGGTACTATTAATTTTATTTCTCCTTTAGCTCCGGTGTTAATTTTAAATGATTTGCAAACATATCTTGATGATAATGGGTATGCTTCAATTAATACTTTAAAAGGAACTTTATGCGTATAGTCTTATGAAACGGTTTTATACATTACATATATCCGTTTTTATGTTAATTATTATGAGTATAGCGTATTATTACTGTAATTGCGCTATTGCACCGAAATATCGTTCTGCGGGAATCCGTTCATCAAAAGTTAAATATGATCCGAATTACGTACCGAAAGAATTAATAAACGCTCCCAGCCTTATGACGATTGAAGGAGTTTCATCCTGGTATGGAGAAGAATTCGATGGCAAGCAAACCTCAAATGGTGAAATTTTTGATAAGAATAAAATGTCAGCGGCACATAAAGATTTTCCGCTGGGCACCTGGCTGCGGGTTACTAATTTGAAAAATAATCGGACTATTATTGTGAAAGTCAATGACCGGGGACCATTTATTGAAGGACGTATTCTTGACCTTTCAAAGAAAGCCGCAGATGAACTTGGTTTTCTTATTGAAGGATTGGCAAAAGTTCGTATTGAAGTGTTGCGGTGGGGGACAGATATAAAATATCAATTCTACGATTAACCAATAATATTTAAATTTTCTTTTAATACTAATAAAAGGTGATACCGATGAAAAAAGAACCGTCATCAAGTAAAATTAAAACCTTCCGCAAAGGAGATATTATTTTTTATGAAGGTGACAGAAATAAAGGGCTCTATATTATTACCGTCGGCGAAGCGGAAGTTGTTAAACAGATATTGGATGATGAAGTAAAACTTGCCGTTTTAAAAGAAGGTGATTTTTTTGGTGAAATGGCAATGTATGGTGAGGAAATCCGGTCAGCCACCGTGCGAGCTCTTACAGATATGGAGACAATTGTCATAGATGAAAAATATTTTAAAGAACAGTTGAAAAAACTTCCGGAATGGTTCAGTAATATGATAGAAGTATTGGTACTTCGATTAAAGGATTTGGATAAAAAAATTGTCTCTCAATATAAATATGGTATAGGCATCAGTATATTACAAATTATACACCTCGCAATCGAACATTTTGGAAAATCTCAAAATAAACAATTTCATATTAAAAGAACAATATTGTTAGATAAAATACATCAGATAATGGGCATTTCAAAGGGATTAATAGAAGAATACGTTCAAAGCTTTTTAGATATGTATTTATTAGCAATAGATATAAATACAGATACTATAATTCTTACGGAAAAAGCATTTATTGAAAAATTTATAGAATTTTATTTTTATTATTCTGATACAAATGACATAGAATCAACAAAAGCAAGGATGATTGATGTAACTGAAGCAGATATTGAGAGATACATTCAATTATATAAAGTGTTACATCAAAAAGAAGCGGGTATTTATTCGTACAGCATAAGATAAAATATAATACCATATTCCTTTTGAAAAGACACTTATTCATATAATATATTTGTGGCATATCAATATTAATTTGATATTATTCCCAATTTATCTCCCTTGTCATTACCGATTTTCACTCCCTGTCGTTCCCGCGCAGGCGTCCGCCATCCGCTCATCCTTCTTTATGGTGGACCTGTCCGCCGTCCTTGTGGCGGAGTGACAGATTAGCGGAAGGCGGACAGGCGAGTCTAATAAAAACTATAAAGCTTATTATAACTCGTCATATAAATCTCAATTCCTTTATCAATTATTTTTACTTGACTGGATTCCCCCGAGTACTCGGGGGAAAGACAAGTACGAATTAATTTTACCGATTAAACCTGAATCAACAAGAATGTTATATTATTATTTAAAAAGTATTATACCATTCGATTTTTAAACTAAATGTTTAAATTTGATTTATTGATATTTTATTTATTTCTGATTTATATTATACAAGCAAAAAGGGCGTTCATTGTTGAACGCCCTTCCAGTCGTAGCGTTAGGACTTCAGTCCTTTCATGCCATAGGCAGATCCATCTTTCGCCAGAGGCGGATCTGCCTCCGGCACGACTGGCGGAGACGCAATAAAATTTACCGTATCAACACCATCCGCTTCACCGCAGTAAAACTCCCCGCCTGCATCCGATAGATGTAGATTCCAGAGGCGACCCTCTGTCCGGCATTGTTCATCCCATCCCAGATGACGGAATGCGTCCCGGCGCCGCGCTGTTCTGACAACACCGTCTTTACCTCGTGCCCGAGAATGTCGTAGATCTTGATCGTAACGTAAGAAACGTTGGGCAATTTAAACTGTATCCTCGTCTGTGGATTGAAGGGATTGGGATAATTCTGTTCTAATATATACGATGTCGGATTGAGCATTAATGCAGGAACGCCATCAACAATTGGATTTATTTTACAAGAAGTAATATTTTCAGAAGCAATCGTTTTTGTTATTAACATGCCGCTTGGTTTATAATAATATTCTGCAAATGAAACATTAAATGTTCGTTCTGTGGATGTTGTAAATGATTTTCTTGATCTAAAACGAAATCTTCCTAAAAAAGTATACGTATTACCTATATCAGAACCTGGAAAAGTTACATTCTGCATTTGTTCAATGCATAAAGTATCGGGACCACTACCCGTTCCTTCAGTTAATGTCCAATTGGAAAATGCCCCAAAAATTGGGCTTACCTCAATATCATCAATATTATCAGTAAAGGTAATATTTAAAGAATCTAAATATGTTTTATAATATGTAATTTTGAATTTATATCCTACAAAATTTGGGATATTGTTTACATAAGTTTTTAAATAAAATGTTTCCCCGCCGGCAACGTTTAGAAGCGAATCTTTTCCAGTAAAGGTTACCTCATCAACTGATCTTGTTAATTGTAAAAATAATCGCGGCGGACTCGCGCATCCTATGCCCGATACAATAACATTCTTTGTTACATTAACTGGGTCATTGCTGATTATTACTACTGTATCTAAAAATGCGCCGGTCTGTGTCGGACTAAAGGTCACTTTTACTTTCACCGAATCATTCTTATTGACTGAATCAATTCTCGTCCTCGTCACACTGAACGACGCCGTTAGTCCACCTATGCTTGTAACCGATAATGCTATATCTCCTGTGTTCTTCACATAAAAAAAGAGAGAATCCGTCGTCCCAACTGTTTTATCCCCAAAATTCAATATTGGAGGTGTCAAAACTATCGTCGGATTCGTCTGCCCGGCTCCCGATACAATAATATTCACCGTTGGATTTACCGGATCATTGCTTGCTATTACAACGGTTTCCCGAAATATTCCCGATATTGTCGGATTAAATGTAACGATTACTGTTACACTATCACCTTTGTTAATGGTGGCAATACTCATCGGATTCACACTAAATGGAGGCACTAAACCACCAATACTGCTCACTCCTAACGCTAAATCTCCATTATTCGTTACTTTAAATGTTAACTGCGTTTGAGTATCGGTGTTTTTAAGACCAAAATCTAACGATGTTGGCTTGACGCCAATGGACTGCCGGGTTTGTCCATTGCCTTGAACAACAACATTCACAGTGTCAACGTTGCTTGTTATTATTAATGTATCTATTTTTACACCGGATTCGGTAGGAATGAAATATATCTTAACGGTAACAGAATCATTCTTATTTAATGGACCAATACTCGCAGGGCTGAAACTGAACGGCACCATAAGCCCAGTCATACTCGATACTGTTAATTGTTGATCACCAGTGTTTTTAACTTTAATGCTGACTGAATCAGTCGTAGTGACAACTTTATTCCCAAAATCATAGCTGGTCGGATTAACAACAAGCACAAGTGATTTTTGCCCCGTTCCCTGCACAATAACATTCTTTGTTGGATTTAACGGGTCATTGCTCACAATAACAACTGTATCAGTTTTTGCCCCTGAAACTGTAGGACTAAAGGTTACTTTTACCTTCGCCGAATCATTTTTACTGATTGAAGCAATGCTTGTCGGCGTTACACTGAACGGTGCCGCTAATCCACTAATACTCGTTACCGATAACGCTAAATCACCCGTATTCTTTACATAAAAGAAGAGTGAGTCCGTCGTACCGATTGTCTTGTTCCCAAAATTCAATGCCGTAGATGTCACAACAATCGTCGGATTCGTCTGCCCGGTTCCCAATACAATAACATTCTTTGTTGGATTTACTGGGTCATTGCTCACTATAACAACTGTATCCTTCTTCGCACCTGACACCGTCGGACTAAAGGTCACTTTTACCCTCACCGAATCATTCTTATTGATTGAAGCAATGCTCGTAGGTGTTACACTGAACGGCGCCGTTAGTCCACCTATGCTTGTTACCGACAATACTAAATCTCCTGTATTCTTTACGTAAAAGAAGAGCGAATCCGTCGTCCCAACCGTCTTGTTCCCAAAAATCCTAAACGTCGCAGTTACAACTATTGTCGGATTTGATTGCCCAACTGAGAGATTTGCATAAATACTAGATGACGAAGCGCTGATGTTATATATTTTAACAGAAGTGTTTTGTAATAAATAATTATTGCTATTGGGATATGATGCATTATCAAATGTCGTGTTCGGATTTCTTAAGCCGCCGCTCCCGGGAAATGGATCGCCGGCGTCGCCTCTATTGTGACTAAAATCTAAATCATCTTCTCCATCTGCCTCTTCAAGGTCAACCATTTTATGGAGGTAATTATCATTATTTTTCTGATTATCATCTATATGCCAAATTAATAATCCCGTTCCTTTAAGATAATTGTCAAATCCTACAGCCTGACGATTTTCTACTAAGAAATATTCATCACCTTGAATGCCGTAGGTCCACAGTCTATAAACAGTCCCATATTGGTTAACTGAGCGTATTTCAAAGTTGGTAAGATTTGTTGTAACATTAATTGGATTGACCCATCCAAGCTGGAGCTTTGACCATGCACATAAGTGAGCAGGGCTTTCCTGCGTATTCCAGTTGCCGGAACCCATAAGCCCCCATTCTCCGATGCCTTCTGACACATATGTGTAATCGTAAAGGTCTGGCAATCCTAATATATGCCCCCACTCATGGCAGAAGGTGCCGATGGCTCGCATGTTTCCTTGGGGAGTCTGTTCATTCACGACATTATATTTGTTGATCCATACTCCGTCAAGCTGAACTCTATGGGTATTGAGCGCCCACGCGTGAGCCCAAAATCGATTATCGTTCGTTTGGTTATATTCTCCCTCCACAATGAGAGTTATGCCGTCTACGTATCCGTCGCCGTTGGTGTCATACTGGGAAAAATCGATTTGAGAATCCAATGCGGTTACAATATCGTATACCAGTCCCTGACTGTTTTTTGGCCAGTCGCCCATGCCTGACTGATTGTCGCAATAGTAGGCATACGAATTCGGTGCCGTCGCCCAGTCTGTGATGTTCCCACGTACAGAATATACCCCGCGTGAAACCTCTCTATAGTAATCGTTCATGCTTCCGGTCGGATAAGTTCCCTGGCTGAACAACATATCATCAAACTGTGACCGGGAATACTTGTGCTGAAAATGGTCACCGCCGGTAAAATCTACCATAATAACCAACGGTTTTCCTGTGCCCTGAACAGTTACTTTTGCTGCGCCTGTCTTTCGTAAATATTCCGCAAATAATTCGCTCTGTTTTTCACGAGCAATCCGCATCAGCTCTAAGTCTCGCAGATGCATTTCTAATCCGGCAGGAGCATCACGCACCACTTGTCTACCAGAAAGAACAAGGCCCCCGGATGCCGTTCTTTCAAGATACTCCCAGAACCCGTTAACCGGATTTTTCCGAATAGTGAATCCATCAAGCGTTTCAACCCAATGATACCATTCGTTTCCGAATACCCGAGCAGAAAATTCCACCCCGTCCGGCTGGCGGAGTGTGAAGATGAACGGCGGAGCATTATCACCATACGCTGTGGTGAAGTGGGATACGATTAAGACATACACAATGAACACCGTAAAAATCGTATGAAATAAAATCGATTTCTCTAAAAAGAATTGTTTCATTAGGTCATCTTCACAGTAAAAACAATGGATAAACCTTTATAATTATTCAAGCATTGTAAAAAATTGAATATCAAAACCAGTTGTCGTAATAACTCAGAAGATGTTCTCAAAAAATACCCGATATCGTAACAGTGTCAGTGTTGCATTTGCAACGCTTCGTTTAAAGTATAATAATTGTTTTTTTAAAAAGCAATAAATATTTTACTTTTTTATTTGACATTTTAATTGATTTTAAATTGTAATAAGAGTATATTTTAAAGCTGTATAATTAACGAGTTTTATTACGAAAAGAATATAATTTCATTTTATTTGCAGTGTATATGTGTATGATAGAAAAGGTTTATAATCCGAAAGCTGTAGAAAACAAATGGTATACGTATTGGATGGAGAGAAATTATTTTCATTCAGTTCCGGATAAGAGTAAAGATTCGTTTTGTATAATGATGCCCCCGCCGAATATTACCGGCATCCTACATATGGGGCACGCTCTCCAGAGTACCATTCAAGATACTTTGACACGCTATTATCGTATGAAGGGCAGGGAAGCCCTCTGGATGCCGGGAACAGACCACGCAGGAATTGCAACTCAAAATGTTGTTGAAAAAAAGCTCAGAAGTGAGGGTATAGAGCCGGAATCATTAGGAAGAGAAGCATTTATACAGGAAGTATGGAAGTGGAAAGAGAAACATGGAAACATTATTAAAGAGCAGCAGAAAAAATTAGGAAGCTCCTGCGATTGGGAACGGGAGCGGTTTACTATGGATGAGGGATTATCCTCTGCCGTCCGGGTCGTTTTCGTAAAGCTGTACGAACAGGGGTTAATCTATAAAGGCAAATACATTGTTAACTGGTGTCCGTATCATAAGACTGCACTCTCGAATGAAGAGGTAAAATATGAAGAAAACAGCGGTTCGCTGTGGTACATAAAGTATCCGTTTGCCGACGGCAGTGGATATATTACTATTGCTACGACGCGTCCGGAAACAATGTTAGGGGATACTGCCGTTGCAGTAAATCCAGATGATGAGAGATACAATCACTTAATTGGAAAATCACTTAAACTCCCGATAGTAAACAGAATTATTCCTATTATTGCCGATAGTTACGTGGACAAGGAATTTGGTACTGGAGCGGTAAAAGTGACTCCTGCTCATGACCCAAATGATTTTGAAATTGGCAATCGTCATAATTTGCCTCGTGTGATTGTTATTGATGAGAAGGGGAAGATGACTGCTGAAGCAGGATATCACTATCAAGGATTAGACTGCTATGAATGCCGGAAACGGCTCATTACCGATTTAGAGCAATCGCAACTTCTGGAGAAAACAGAATCGTATGTTCACAACATCGGTAAATGTTATCGCTGCAACACCATTATCGAGCCGTTGATTTCAGACCAGTGGTTTTTAAAAATGGCTCCTCTTGCAGAAAAAGCGATAGAATCGGTAAAAAGGGGAGAGATAACATTCCATCCAAAGAAGTGGGAAAAGGATTACTTTTACTGGATGGAAAACATCAGAGACTGGTGTATATCGCGGCAATTATGGTGGGGGCATCGTATCCCCGTTTGGTACTGCCAGTTATGCAATAAGAAAACGGTAACAATTGAAAATCCAAGTCAATGCAGTGTATGTGGTTCATCTGATATAAAGCAGGATGAAGATGTTCTTGATACGTGGTTCTCCTCCTGGCTCTGGCCGTTTTCAACGTTGAACTGGCCGAAAGACTCACCTGAAATGGCTTATTATTATCCCACCACTGTTCTTGTATCCGGTTATGACATCATTTTTTTCTGGATAGCCCGAATGATTATGGCAGGGTTGTGGTTTACCGGAAAAAAACCATTTTGTCACGTCTATATTACCGGGATGATTAAAGATGAGCTTGGACGGATTATGACAAAATCATTAGGGAATGGTATAGACCCAATAGAAATGGTAGAAAAGTATGGAGCAGATGCCGTACGATATTCCTTAGTAGCGCTTTCTACGGAAGGGCAGGATATAAAACTTTCCCAGTCAAAATTTGAAATGGGGAGAAATTTTGCCAATAAAATCTGGAATGCATACCGATTCTTACTACTTAATAATAGCGAAATTACGGAAATCCATTCAAGTAATACTGAAGCATCAGATGATTTGGCTGATAAATGGATTGTCAGTAGACTGAATACGGTTCATCGGGACGTTGAAACCTATTTTGCAAACTATAAGCTTAATGAAGCTTTAATCTCCATTTATAATTTTGTATGGCATGACTTTTGTGATTGGTATATTGAGATATTAAAAGACCGGTTGAATTCAAAAAGTCCAGGGGCTCCTTATGCTGTACAGCATATCGCATTGCCTACCTTTAAAAAAGCGATGGAATTACTCCACCCCGTTATGCCGTTTATAACGGAAGAAATCTGGCAGCACATCGGTGATAATAAAGACAGTTCAATAATGATAACAAATCTTGGCGCATATTCTGAGGAAAAAATTGACACTCAGAGCGAAAATGAAATGGCGTTGTTACAGCAAATAATTTATTCAGTGCGAAACATTCGGGGAGAAATGAACGTACCAATTGAAAAACGTGCTCATTTATTAATTAAATGCACGCATAACGAAAAGATTGAAATTATTCGGCGAAATAGTAATTATTTAGAAAACCTCTGTCGGCTCGAAAGTGTTCAAATTGGAGCTGAAATTTCAAAACCGAAACAATCTGCGGCTGCGGTTATTTCCAATATTGAACTATATATGCCGCTTGCTGATTTGATAAATATAGACCGTGAATTTGAACGATTGAACAATGAAATTAATCGTCTGAATAATCAAATTAAGTCTATCACTGCAAAATTATCAAATAAAGAATTTACCAAAAAAGCCCCGCCTGAAGTTGTCGAGCGGGAACAGAAAAAATTGGAATCTTTTACTGAAAGTATTGCAAAATTACAATCCAATTTACAGGCTCTGGAGGAGTAAGGTGAAAAATTTTAAACATCTCCCGTATCGTGTTAGTATTTTACTGACATTGACCGTTGGGTGCTTTGTAAATTTCTATCAGGGAGCACTTGCACAGAGCAAATCTCTTAATCAAAACTGTGTTTTTTACAATTCTTTTGCCTACATTGTTGAAACGATTGAAATTCCCTTTAAACAAGGTGAAAATGATTATACAATAACCAGAATGCCGGGAAGCATTATCCAGGAAAGCGTATTTATTGAAAGCCCCTCAAATGATGTTCAAATACTCAGATACCGTTTTGATAACCGGGTGTTTGATTACAGTTCCCTCCTTGAGACCCAGCGCGGCGATACAATATATATCAGATTGCAGAATGAAGCTCAAATTACAGGGCTATTCTATGATGTAAAGGGCTCCGATTTCATTATTCGCTCAGGGAATACACTGATCGCCATCAATAAAAACCTTATCTCACAATATTATTTTAAAAACGTAGTGCAGGTTGATCGATTTGTGCCTGTTTTAATACTGACAGCATATAGCCAGCGCCAGAATGTTGGTACTATACGCCTGCACTATTTTCTGAACAATGTATCCTGGAAAGGTGAATACACAGCGTTTTACAATCAAGAGCAAAAGACCCTTTTGTTTAATTCGCGGGCGCATTTAACCAACAATTCTGGAAGTGTATTAACCTCAAATACAATAACCTTAATTGCCGGAGAGCCACACCGCGCACAGCAGGAGGGAGGTTTCGGATTCCAGCCGAGAATAGCGGCGAAGGCACAAACAATAGAGCAAGCCCCTGTTTTCCAGATAGCGGAAGCCGATATATTTTATAAGTTTTCTCTTCAACAGCCGCTCAATCTCAATAACCAGAGTGATATGCAAATTCGATTATTACCCGAGATATCCATCCCTGTTCAAGAAAAAAATATTTATGATGTCAGCAGGTATGGCAATAAAATTGTCAATTGCCTTGAATTCGTAAATGATACATCTTTAAAATCTCATTCACCGTTACCTGCCGGAATCGTACGCATCTACCAAACGGATGCATCAGGCTCGTTGTTTCTTGGAGAAGACAGAATTCCAAATACACCACTTAATGAACGGATTACTATTCAGTTGGGAACGGTTTTTGACCTGACGGGCGAACGGACGCAGACAAATTTCCGCCGAATAGGGGAGAAAACCACTGAAGAAACATATACCATTGAATTGCGTAATGCAAGCAGTGAAACAAAATCTGTGCTTGTCCGAGAACATTTCTATGGAGAATGGCGAATTTTAGAAAGCTCTATAGCGTTTAAAAAACTCGATTCAAGAACCGCTGAATTTACTGTAATAATTCCTTCACAAGAGAAATCATCATTCACATATACAGTAAGATATAATTAAAAGAGATATTAGAATAATTATAATTCAAGTAAAAAAATAATTCATAAATTCCCCGTAGCGTCAGGACTTTAGTCCTTGACGCTACGGGGAATGCGTTCGCAAAGGAAGAAAAAATAATTCCCTTATCGGCAGGCACCGCTTAAATTCTACTTTTTGTTATGATGTTTGTTTCCCTCGGACTCTTTTGCAATTTTCTTTGCAACCTGAGTATATGCATCGCGAAATGGCACACCATTTTTTATCAGCGTATAAACGGATTCGGTAGCATACAATTCTTCTGTCATCGCTTCTTCGCATCGTTCCTTATTCACTGAGAGTTGAGTGAATAGTAATTGAGCAACGAGCAAATTTTTAATGGTGGTCTCAAGTCCTTCCATTGTTGGCTCTTTAGTAAGCTGAAAATCCCGATTATATCCTGATATGAGATTTGCAGTACTTTGTTTTACAGCATACTCATATGAGGTGATTATATGGTATTGCCCGCGGAGTAGTTCAAGAACATCGGGATTTTTTTTCTGCGGCATAATTGAACTGCCGGTACAGAATTCATCCGGGAGAATAAAAAATCCGAATTCCGGCATACTGAATAGAATCAAGTCAGAAGCAATTTTATTTAAATCAAACATTACCTGACCGAGAGAATGAAGAATAGTTGCTTCGAGTTTCCCTCGAGTGTTTTGAACATAGAGGGGATTTTTAAAAACACGTTTAAATCCCAGCCGATGAGCGACAAAATTACTATCTACATTTAACGGAACTCCGAAACCAGCGCCGCTGCCCAAAGGGGAACAATCGGTTAAATGATAAGCAAGTTTTAGCGATTTCAGATTATCATTCATTGATTCAATAAAAGAACCTGCCCATAATGAGACAGAGGAGGGCATTGCCTTGCGCATATGAGTATAGCCCGGAAGCTGAATTTCTTGATATTTTTGTATGAATTTCTTTATAACTCCAATAAGTTTCTTTGTCTCGTTAATACAGTCGGTCAGCTTGTCTTTATAATAGAGTCTCAGGGCAGCGGCAATCTGGTCATTTCTTGACCTGCCGGTATGGATTTTCTTGCCTAAATCACCCAGTTTTTTCGTCAGATGATTTTCAATTGCAGTATGACAATCTTCCTGTTCTTTTTCAATAACAAATTGCCCGTTCTTATTCAGGCGGATAATTCCATCAAGTTCCCGAAGTAAGGATTGGACTTCTGATTTGGTTAAAATACCGATTTCTCCTAACATTTCCGTATGTGCCTGAGATGCAACACAATCATAATAAATCAATCTCCGGTCAATGACATAATCCCTGCCAACCGTAAAATCTTCTATCAGGGGGTTCAAAGAATACCCTTTGTCCCATAATTTTGTCATAGAATGCCTCCTCAGTAATTTATTTATTCCTCCAATCATACGGCCGCCGTTTCCGCAGAACAATATTGTGTGCTTTTAACCGAATGGCATTGATATTGATAAATCCACAGGAATCCGTTGCGTTAAAGCCTCCCTCTGTATCCATACTTGATAAATCCCTGTCATAGAGCGATGTTGGTGATTCCCTCCCAATAGTCATAACATTCCCTTTATACAGGGAAAGTGAGACTTTCCCATCAATTGCTTCTTGGCTTTTGTTTATGGCACACATTAAGAAGTCCATCTCCGGTGAGAACCAGAAGCCGTTATAAATCAATTCAGAGAACTTTGGAGCAAGCATATCCCTGAGGTGCATTACTTCTTTATCCATAGCAATTCCTTCAAGGTCGCGGTGTGCGGTTGATAAAATAGTTGCACCGGGAGTTTCGTATATGCCTCGGGATTTGATACCGATGAATCTGTTTTCAACCATATCAACTCTTCCAATGCCGTTGACTCGGCCTAAATAGTTACAATACATAAACAATTCAAGTGGATCTATTTTGATAGTGCCGTCAGAGACATTGAGTACTTTTACGGGAGTCCCGTCTTCGAAATAAATATCAACGAGTGTTTCTTTATTGGGCGCATTCTGCGGAGAAACAGTCATTGAAAACACATCTTCAGAAGGGCGGAAGGCAGGATCCTCAAGGATACCGGCTTCATGACTGATATGCATAAGATTTTCATCTTCGCTGTACGGTTTTTTTGCTGAAGCTTTCACCGGAATATTCATTTTTTCTGCAAATTTAATAAGGTCGCTTCGCCCTGAAAATTGCTGCAAAAATTCTGAATCCTTCCAGGGAGAAATGATTTTTAATGTAGGATTTAATGCCATATAGGCAAATTCAAACCGAACCTGGTCATTTCCTTTTCCTGTTGCCCCGTGTGCAACATACTGTGCATTCACCTTGCGGGCAATTTCCACCTGATACTTTGCAAGTAACGGTCGCGCTAAAGAAGTACCCAGAAGGTATCTCCCCTCATAAATTGCATTTGCCCGAATAGCTGGGAAGATATAGTCTGTAACAAATATTCTTTTTAAATCTTCTATATATACGTTTGAAGCGCCGGTTGTATAAGCCTTTTTTTCGATTTCTGTAAAATTTTCATTCTGGCCGACATCACCGACAAAACAAATGACATCGTACCCTTTGGTCAGTAACCATTTCAGAATAACAGACGTATCCAGACCACCGCTATATGCTAAAACAACCTTATTTTTACTCATTGCACACCTTTTTTTTATTATTAAGTGTATTTAATGATTTGAGGCATATCTATACAACGCCAAAACGCAATTAAGCATTTTCATAAAAATAGACATGCATCGAATTATACTATTACCGGATTGAAAAAATGGCAAAATGAGATAGGTTAGCTACAACGGAGGCTAATAAAGAAGGGGATAAAACATAAAAATGTAACCAGAGCAAGCATAGTTTAGCATCCTAAAAACATCACCAGAAAATACTATCAGTTACCTCTTATATACAATTCACTACTGCAAATATAATAAAATTTTTGAATTTTGCAATACTTTTATGAAAAATATTTGCATTTTTCAATATGTTTTTTTGTATTTAATTCTGTAACTATACTCTAATTTGAGGGAAATTGGAAAAATTTAGCGATACATAGTATAATAAAATAAAAAATTTCTTGACAATAGGATAAGATATGCATACATTAATAAAAAGTCAACTTTTATTGAAGAAACCGATAAGAGGGGATAGTTAACCTTTGTTGTAAATTAGTATTAGGAGGCGTGTAGTAGTATGCCAAAAGGTCGTGTTAAGTGGTTCAATGAGAATAAAGGATTCGGATTTATTAAACAAGATGACGGTACCGAAGTCTTTGTTCATTATTCTGCAATTCAGCAGGATGGTTTTAAAACATTAACCGAAGGAGATGAAGTAGTATTCGATGCAGTTACTACCGAAAAAGGGCTTCAAGCATCAAATGTGAGAAAACCATAGAAAGTATTTTATGTATCAATATACCCCGATTAACGAATCGGGGTTTTTTTTATATAGCATAATCGAGGCTTATTATGGAGTTTATATTTAAAAAAAGAGATATACGAAAAATTGCCCAAACATTAGGAACCGCCCCAGAGGAAGAAAACAATAATCAGATTCGATTTGTTTTAAACAATCAGGAAACAGGACGTCGGTTGGCATTAGAAATCTATAATGGCATCCGCATCGGAAAAGTTACCGGCAATCTTATATCAGTTTTTACCGATAATGCACACATTCAGCTGCATTTTTGCACAGGTTACGTTACCAGTGATTTATTAGGTGAGGTAACCTTTATTGGAGAGCACCATAATCGTGTTTCCGGGCTTATTATTGAAAAACAAGCTGCTTGCTCGCTCTATTCCAATATTGATAAGAAACTGCTTTCCGGAGATTTTACGAAGCTTGGACCAGAAGTAATGCTTGCAGGAATTGCATTATCGCTAACTGAATATATATTATGAGTATGAATGTCTCATCGTTACATCTTCATATTGACCGATTTTTACGACATTTAAAAGCAGAACGAAATCTATCGGTTAACACAATTGCATCGTATCAATTCGATTTAATGCGATTTTATCAATACTTACAGTCCCATTCAAACGGAACGTTGGATAACGTTACCTCCGATGATATTTCCAAATATATATATACCTTATATGAGATTGGTCTTGCCTCTGCAAGTATTTCTCGAAATTTGTCGTCTATTAAAACACTGTTTAATTATTTAACAGTAACAGGTGAAATACAGAATAATCCTGCTTCATTTATTGAAGCGCCAAAAATTATAAAAAAGCTTCCGTATGTTTTAACAATTTCTCAAATTGAGCTATTATTTGCACAGCCTGATTTAACCGAACCTTTCGGTATTCGTGATCGTGCAATGCTTGAACTTACCTATGGTGCAGGAGTACGGGTATCTGAGCTGATTCAGTTAAAAATACGGGATATGATACCGGATGAAAGACTTATACGGGTTGTTGGCAAAGGAAACAAAGAACGGATAATTCCATATGGGAAAGCGGCACATTATTATACAGAACTTTATTTGACCACAGTAAGAAATACATTGGTAAAACCACGAAGTAAACCACGGGATTGTCTTTTCCTTAATTGGCTTGGAAATCCAATGACCCGGATGGGTTTCTGGAAAATACTCAAGAGGTATTGTGCTTCAGCCGGATTTAAAGAAACAGTAAGCCCGCATACACTTCGCCACTCATTTGCAACGCATCTTCTGGAAGGGGGAGCAGATTTGCGTGCTGTTCAGGAAATGTTAGGGCATTCAGATATTTCAACCACGCAAATATATACGCATCTTGACAGGGAGTATCTGAAAGAAGTACATAAGTCATTTCATCCGTTAGAAAATATGTAATACGAGTAAAATTATGAATGTTCAAATATTTGGTATCGTGATATTGCTTTTCTCAATAGTTGTGCATGAATATGCGCATGGATGGATGGCGTTCCGTTGCGGAGACCCAACGGCTAAATATGCCGGCAGACTTACACTTAATCCACTTCCACACATTGATATAATGGGCTCAATTATTCTCCCTTTATTTTTATTTATCAGTAGATCTCCCGTTTTATTCGGCTGGGCAAAACCCGTACCGGTAAATCCGGTTAATTTCAATAATCCTTCAATAGATAATATTAAGGTAGCAGGAGCGGGTCCTTTATCGAATATTATTTTGGCTGTAATTTTTACCGCTTCAGGTATTTTATCGCTCTTTTTTGTGCATAGCATTCAAATCTTTACTATATTCCAATTCGGTATTCAAATAAATCTGATTCTTGCACTTTTTAATCTCATTCCTCTTTCCCCGTTGGATGGTTCCCATATTCTCGAATATTATATACCATACAATTGGAGAAGTACATATTACAAAATTCAATCTTTTGGGCCAATATTATTATTAATTATAATTGTATCGAGTTATATTTTACCTGTTAATATTTTCTGGTTGATAATTGGGATTCCCTATAAAGTACTTTACAATATTTTGTTGACATTAATGGACTTTTTTGTTAAATAGAGAATAGATAGTTTAATTAAATTGGGTTATATAATTGTATTACAACGTACTATGATGATAAAAACAGTAAAAATCCATCTATTGATTGCTATAACTTTTGGAATCATTTCCGGGAGCTGTGCTCATTTTATCGGGATTTCTCCCAATGACCGACTGCGGCGTGATATTTCCGAGGTGGTAGAGAATCCTGATTTTTATAGTGCCAATATTGGAATATATATAGAATCGCTGAAAACAGGTGAAATTATCTTTGAACAGAATCATTATAAATTTTTTATGCCTGCATCTAATGTAAAACTTTTTACAACTACTACAGCTCTTGTCAGGCTCGGTCCTGATTATACATATAAAACCACGCTTTACAGCAGGGGAGAGGTAACTGCTGGAGGGGATAGCCTCAACGGTGATTTGCTTTTAAAAGGCAGTGGAGATCCGACGATTTCCGGCAGATTTACCAATGGAGATAATATTAAAACGTTTAAAGATTGGGCAGACAGTTTAAAACAGTGCGGAATTACTCAGATTACTGGTAATATCTTTGTTGATGACAGTTGTTTTGATTCCGGCGGCATCTCTTTTAATGATAATTCACTGCAAATTATTATCAATCCTGCCGCAGAATCAGGGAAACCAGCTGTTATACGTCTCAACCCGCCAACAACTTATTTTAACATTATCAATAAAACAACGACGGTATCATCAACAAGAAGTAGACAAGTCCGGTCGGCACGAAAACCGGAAACAAACGATATTGTTGTTGAAGGTAACATTGCAATTAATAGGTCAGCAGTAACAAATACACTCGCCGTTGATGACCCGGCATTATTTGCTGCCGGAGTATTTAAAGATGTACTTGTAACAGCGGGAATTCAAGTAACTGGCGTTCCCCGAAAAATTGAATCAGATAGTACTCAATATTCCAACAAAAATAACTGGATAAAGCGCGCTGTCTATACATCACCACCTCTTTCTGCAATTTTAAAAGCTACTAATAAGCCGAGCGATAACTTTTATGCAGACCAGCTATTAAAGACGATTGGATTTGAACTTAAAGGCTTTGGCACATTTGAAAACGGTGCTCAAGTTGTAAAAGAATTTGTCAATGAAATAGGAATAAACGGTGAACAACTTTTCTTAGTGGATGGCTCTGGATTATCAAGATATAACCTGGCAATGCCAATTCAAATTGCCAAATTATTAAAATATATGCGTTATCACCCCTATTTTAATTACTTTTACGATTCTCTTCCTATTGCAGGAGTAGACGGCACTATCAGTAACAGAATGAAAAATACGCCCGCTGAAAACATAGTCCACGCAAAAACCGGCACGCTTCGGTATGTTCGATCATTGTCCGGTTATGTTAAAAGCAAAGATGATGAAGAATTTATAGTCTCAATTTTAATTAATCATTACACGACGCCAGAGAGCACCTCTGCCGATATTCAAGATAAAATTATGATACTTCTGGCAAATTTTTCAAGGGGGAAGTGATGTTCCTATCAAGAGTTAAACCCAAAAGCTTCCATTACACGCCGTTCTATTATGATGAATCGAAAGAAAAAGCTGAAGACGCAAGAGAAAGAACTATTAAATTTAAACGACACTTTGCTGGAAAATCCTCAAGTAGAATGGCATCATTGCTTAAATTACTGCTTCTTGCCGCATTTCTTATATATGTTATGTATAAATTGCATCATTGATTCTAAACGAGAACAGGTAAAGCGCATAGTTAGATTATTCATAACTATGACTTGTTGAAAAGTACAATGTTGATAAGCAAAAAGCAGCCTTTATTGTTTTATTTGCCACCTTGAAATAGTTTACATTGTTTCCTCTTGAAATATGTAAAAAATGGGAGAAGAAAAAGGAACAAAAGGGGATACATAAAGGATATAAAATACAAATTGAAATTGTAAGTTTACATAATATATATTATACGACATATAGAATATATTCAATTAATCAATGAGCGGATAATTAATCATAGATATTTTTAATTTTTGCAGTCCACTCAAATTTGATTTAGACTGATACTCCAATACCTTTTGTACAACGAGCTATTTTAATATTTTATAATTCTCCCGAATAATGGCATTCTATTTGCATTTCAAAATAATGAAAACTAAAAAATGATAATAATTGTATTTACTTTAATATATAAGAGTATTAAATTATCATTAATTAAAATTATTCCATAATCAGTAATTATAAGTATTTATTAATTAACATAGTTATATAAATAATGCTCAAATATATACTGTTTCAATAAAAAACCTGTTTTTGTTTTATACTGAATGTAGCAGAAAAAATTTTATCAATTTCAAATTATAAAAAATTATCATTTATAGTAAACAATATGGAAAATTTAAAACATCGTCATTGATAATTTACATAATATTATATAAATAGTAACTAAAAGATTAAGGCACGGAACTATGAGTGAGAAAAAATATGTATCAATGGATGGCAATGAATGCGCTGCATACACTGCTCACAAAACAAACGAAGTCATTGCTATTTATCCCATAACGCCATCGAGCAATATGGGTGAGTATGCAGACGAATGGTCTGCCCTAGGTCGGAAAAATATCTGGGGCACTGTACCGCATGTTATCGAAATGCAAAGTGAAGGCGGTGCTGCCGGTGCAGTTCATGGCTCTCTTCAGACCGGGGCTCTCACAACAACCTTTACGGCATCACAGGGTCTTCTTTTAATGATTCCAAGTATGTTTAAGATTGCCGGCGAATTAACATCAACAGTATTCCATGTCTCTGCGAGAACCGTTGCTACTCATGCCCTTTCAATTTTTGGCGATCATAGTGATGTAATGGCTGTACGGCAAACAGGATACGCATTAATAGCAAGTTGCAACCCGCAGGAGGTAATGGATCAGGCGTTAATTGCTCAAGCCGCATCACTTGAATCTCGCATCCCCTTTCTTCACTTCTTTGATGGATTCCGAACCAGCCATGAAATAAATTCAGTTGAGGTTATTAGTGATGACATCATCCATGCAATGGTTACTGATGAATTAGTTTCTGCACATAGAAGCCGTGCAATGAATCCTGATAAACCGTTCATTCGGGGTACCAGCCAGAACCCGGATATTTTTTTCCAGGTACGCGAAACAATAAATCCTTATTATACGAAATGCCCCGATCTTGTCCAGAAAGCAATGGATAAATTCGCACAACTGACCGGTCGGCACTATCATCTATTTGATTATTTTGGTGCACCTGATGCAGAACGAATAATTATAATGATGGGTTCAGGTGGAGATACAGCTTACGAAACGGCTGATTATTTGAATAAACATGGTGAGAAAGTCGGCGTCATAAAAGTACGGCTGTATCGTCCATTCAGTGCTGAATACCTGCTCAAAGTCATTCCAAAATCAGTTAAGAAAATAGCCGTCCTTGACCGAACGAAAGAGCCTGGCGCCCTTGGTGAGCCGTTACTGCTTGATATTATTACGTCATTTGCAGAAAGCGATCGCCATCCACTCATAATTGGTGGAAGATATGGACTTTCCTGCAAGGAATTCACCCCTGCAATGGTAAAGGGTGTGTTTGATGAGCTGGCAAAACCGAATCCTAAAAAACGCTTTACCGTTGGAATAAAAGATGATGTTACCAATTTAAGTATTGATTTTGATCCGACCTTTGATATTGAGCCGGATGATGTTATTCGGGCTGTCTTTTATGGATTAGGTTCTGATGGAACGGTAAGCGCCAATAAGAATAGCATCAAAATTATCGGCGAAAATACGCCAAACTTCGCTCAGGGATATTTTGTATACGACTCCAAGAAAGCAGGCGCTGTAACAGTATCTCATCTGCGGTTTGGTCCCCGTCCTGTTCGATTAGCATGTCTCATTGATTCTGCCAAGTTTGTCGCCTGCCATCAAACTGTGTTCCTTGAGCGATATGATATGCTTGAAAAAGCAAAACCGGGCTCTACCTTCTTATTGAACACCTATTATGACAAAGACACAATCTGGGATAAATTGCCGCGTTCCGTTCAACAACAGCTTATTGACAAAAAGATGAAATTCTATATTATTGATGCCTACAAAGTTGCTAAAGAATCGGGATTAGGTGTGCGAATAAATACCATTATGCAGACCTGCTTTTTTGCAATTTCCGGAGTTCTCCCCCGGGCTCAGGCAATGGAAGAAATTAAAAAGTCCATTAAGAAAACCTACGCTCGGAAAGGCGAAGCAGTTGTTCAAATGAACTATCAGGTGGTTGATCATTCACTCAATAATATGTATGAAATACCCGTTCCTTTAAAGGCAACAAGCACATTTGATAGACCGCCTGTTGTATCACCAAAGGCACCGAAATTTGTGAAAGAAGTTACTGCTGAAATTATGGCTGGCAGAGGTGATTTAATCCCGGTATCAAAGTTCCCGAGTGATGGTACCTGGCCAATGGCAACTACACAATGGGAAAAACGGTGTATTGCTCTTGAAATCCCGGTCTGGGATACAGAAATCTGCATCCAATGCGGTAAATGTGTAATAATCTGTCCTCATGCAACAATTCTGGCAAAAGCATATAAACCTGATGAATTAAAGAATCCGCCAAAAACATTTAAATCTGCGCCTGCACGGGGCAAAGAATTTGAAGGATTGTTTTATTCCCTTCAAATTGCTCCTGAGGACTGTACCGGCTGTGAGCTTTGCGTGCACTTCTGCCCCGTTAAGGACAAAAAAGATCCTAAACGTAAAGCAATTAATATGTCATCGTTAGAACCGCTCCGTGAATCAGAGCGGGAAAATTTCGATTATTTCCTTGCATTGCCGGATTACAACCGCAGTGCTCTGAACATTGACACCGCAAAAGGCGTCCAGTTCCTCCAGGCATTATTTGAGTATTCTGGCGCCTGCGCCGGATGCGGAGAAACTCCATATATCAAGCTCCTTACTCAGCTTTTTGGTGATAGAGCAATCATTGCAAACGCAACCGGATGCTCCTCGATTTACGGCGGCAACCTGCCGACAACACCGTATGCAGTCAATAAAGATGGACGCGGGCCCGCCTGGTCAAACAGCCTCTTTGAAGATAATGCTGAATTTGGACTGGGTTTTAGATTGTCGTTAGACAAACAAGCAGAATTCGCTCAAGAATTACTTGAAGCGCAAAAGAACATTATTGGTGAGCAATTGGTTACTGAGCTCATTAATGCTTCCCAGAAGACTGAAGCCGAAATCAGTGAACAGCGGAAGCGCGTTGAACGCTTGAAAAACATAATAAAACCTGTTAATACCCCCCAAGTTAGGCTATTATTAACTGTAGCGGATGCTCTTGTGAAACGCAGTATCTGGATTGTTGGCGGCGATGGATGGGCGTATGATATCGGTTATGGCGGGCTCGACCATGTTTTATCAACCGGAAAAAATGTTAATCTTCTGGTATTGGATACAGAAGTATATTCCAATACTGGCGGCCAAATGTCAAAATCAACGCCGCGCGGTGCCATAGCCAAGTTCGCCGCCGCCGGGAAATCCGGAACAAAGAAAGACCTGGGTTTAATGGCAATTACATACGGCAACGTGTATGTTGCACAAGTCGCGATGGGTGCTAATGATACTCAAACAATCAGGGCATTGCGTGAAGCAGAGGCGTATGATGGACCAAGTCTCATTATTGCTTATTCGCATTGCATTGCTCACGGAATTGATATGAGCACTGCAACAGACCAGCAAAAGGCTGCGGTAAACTCCGGACATTATCCATTATACCGTTATAATCCTGAAGAGGTACTGAAGGGTGAAAATCCCCTCCATTTAGATTCAAAAGCACCAAGCATTCCGATTAAGGATTATATGTATAACGAAACGCGGTTTAAAATGCTCGTAAAGTCAATGCCTGAGCGTGCCGAAGCATTACTGCAGGCAGCTCAAGATGATGCCAAGAGGAGATGGGCACTCTATGAACATCTGGCTGCTCAAAAAGTCCCTCTCATCAATAAAATTAATATCCCAAAAGGAGCAGTAAAAGAAGAAGAATAAAAAAGTAGCCTGTTAGTACATAATACTGAAAGAATACAAAATGGGGAGTGCATTGCTCATAAAAAAAGCAATCCCTCCCCTATTTTTTAGCTTTTATAAGACTGCTGAAAAAGTCATTATGCTGTAAAAATTGACTCGGAGATTACTTCGTCGTCCATCCACCATAAGTAAGACTGACGACGAAGCAATCCCTCTGTTACCTATTGTTAGAATGAGACTATGTGCAACAGACTCAAAAAATAAAAGGCTGAAATTATGATGGATTTTTATAGGTTACGTACGCATTTGCTTGATTTGTTGGCATAATAACAAGCTCACTAATGGTAACATGCGGAGGCCGTGTTGCACAGAAAATAACAGCATTTGCGACGTCTTCACCGGTAAGCGCCTGAATACCTTTATATACTTTTGAAGCCCGTTCAGTATCTCCTTTAAAACGAACAAGACTAAATTCAGTTTCTACCATACCCGGCGAGATAGCCGTTACCCGTATTGGAGTATGAACTAAATCAACAAGCATTCCTTCTGTCAAAGCAAGAACAGCACTTTTACTTGCACAATAAACATTTCCGCCGGGATATACCTGAATTCCAGCTATTGAAGCGATGTTGAAAATATAACCAT
>Ga0315291_10002686_pt1 | contig 23182 bp, 15 predicted proteins | sample YL17G12_20_MG_FD_203070 | JGI IMG/M metagenome (GOLD analysis project Ga0315291, IMG submission 203070) | Sediment microbial communities from Yellowstone Lake, YNP, Wyoming, USA - YL17G12_20 | ecosystem: Environmental > Aquatic > Freshwater > Lake > Sediment | place: USA: Wyoming | collected... | reverse complement strand
AGGCAAGAAGGAAGTGGCAGGGTGAACCTCTGAGGGCCTGAATCGGTAACATGCTCTGAGAGAGAAAACTTTCGCGGGGTACGGGTCAAGAGATGTCCAAATTCTTCGATCTGGAAGAGGGGTGGAGCACGCTGGTCTTTCTGCTCGGCGCGCTCCTGGCCGCCGGGTGGGTGTTGGCTGCCACCCGCTGGGCGGATGGGCTCGACGTCGTGCCGCTGGTGGCCGCCGGGGGACTGATCTCCGGGCTGTTCCTGGCCTGGAGCGTGTTCCGCGGCCGGACGTGTCATTTCTTCAGCCTCGTCTATGGCCTGACCTGGATCGGCTTCCTGCTCGGGCGTGGCCTGCCAGGCCAACTGACCTGGGGTGAGCGCATCACCGACCTGGCCGCCCGCTTCTTTTACTGGGTGCGCCAGGCCGTCACCGGCGGCACCGGCCGCGACCCAATGGTCTTCGTGCTGCTCCTGGCCGGATTGTTCTGGATGCTGGGCTATAGTGCGGCCTGGAATACCTACCGCCACATGCGAGCCTGGGGCGCTGTCCTTCCGCCGGGGCTCGTGGTCCTCATCAGCGTATATTACTACTACGGGGCCGCGCCCCTGATGCGCTACCTGGCGCTCTATCTGTTCTTCGCCCTGCTGTACATCGCCCGCTCCCACGCCTTTCAACTGGAGCAGCGCTGGCAGGAGGAACACGTGGCGTACGATCCCGTCATGCGCTTCGACTTCGTGCGGGCCGGCCTGGTCATGACGGTGATCGTCCTGGCCCTGGCCTGGACGTTGCCCGGCGCGGAAGCCGTGCCGCGCCTGACCGCGACGTGGCGGCGCATCAGCGAACCCTGGCGTACCGTCCAGGAGGAATGGCAGCGCTTGTTCTCCGGCCTGCGGGCGGGCGTGGTGGGAGTGGTCGAGCCGTACGGGCCGGCGCTGAACCTGGGCGGTCCGCGCGAACTCAGGGACGTTATCCTGATGGACGTCGCCGCCCCCCGTACCGGCCGCTATTACTGGCGGGCGGCGGTCTATTCCTACTACCAGGGCAACCGGTGGGAGGCGGTGGAGAAAGAACGCATCATGCTCATCCCTGGACGGCAGCCCCCCGGCATGGCGCGCGATGAACTCCGCCACACCGTCGTCCAGACCGTGACCACGTATGCCGCGGGTCACCACATCCTGGTCGGGGCCTCCCAACCGGTCGCCGTGAGCCTCGACGCGGAGGCCTACATCAACCGGGCCGAGGATGCGCCGCTCGAATTCATCCGCATCTTTAGCATCCTGTCATTCAAAGCCGACGATCAGTACGTGGTAACCTCCGAGGTCTCCAATGCCGACCTGCAGAGCCTGCGGGAGGCGGGCACCGACTACCCGGAGTGGGTGCGCGAGCGCTATCTGCAACTCCCGGCGCTGCTGCCGGAGCGGGTGCGCCTGCTGGCCGAGGAGATCACGGCCAACGCCACCAACCCGTACAACGAGGCGGCCGCCATCGAACGCTACCTGCGCGACAACGTCGTGTACGACCTGCAGCCTCCCGATCGCCCTGAGGGGCGGGATTACGTGGACTTTATGCTGTTCGATAGCAAGCGGGACTATTGTAGCGGCTATGCCACGGCCATGGCCGTCCTGGCGCGCAGCGTGGGCATTCCGGCCCGGCTGGTCGTGGGGTATGCCCAGGGAGAGTACGACGCGGAGCGCGGCGTGTATCGGGTGCAGGAGAAGAACTCTCACACCTGGGTGGAAGTCTACTTCCCCCGCTATGGCTGGATCGAGTTCGAGCCTACCGCCAGTGAATCCCCCATCGTGCGGCCCGCCGGCACCGAAGGCCCGTTGGGGGATAGCCTGTCTGAAGACTTGCTGCGCGAGGAAATGGAAGCACTGAGGAGAGGTGGGGGCCTTTCAGGGGGGCCGGACGAGACACTGGAATGGGACATTGAGCCGCTGGCCGCCACGAGGTCGAGGGCCTGGGCGTGGTGGCTGGCCGGGGGGCTGGCGGTGGCGGTCCTGGCCGGCGCGGGGTGGTGGGCGGCGGAGAATTGGGGCCTGGGCCGGTTGCCCGCTGTCGAGCAAGCCTACGCCCGCCTGCTCCGTTTCGGGCGCTGGCTTGGCCGCCCGTTGCGCCCCTCCGATACCCCCTTCGAGTGGATGAACGACGTCAACGCCCTCGTACCCGAGGCGCGCGACCCCATCGGCCGCATCGTGGGCCTGTACGTGCGGTCCCGTTTCGCGCGGGGTACCGCGGCCGATCCGCAGGCACAGGCCGCGTGGAGAGAGGCGCGCCCCATTGTGTGGCGCACGTGGTTGCGGCGGCTCGTCCCCATTTCGGCGCACTCTTTCGATAGGCCCAAGGCGATTCTCCGCCGCCTGGTTGCCACCTTCCCGAAAGGTTCCGAACTTTCGGGAAGGGACAGGAGATGATCCATGCCCATGAGTGAACGGGTGGTCCGCTTGAGGCAACAGAGCCTGGAGGCCCGGCCCACGCTCTCGACCGAACGGGCGGAACTGCTGACCGCATTCTACAAACAAGACCTGGGGTTGCTGTCTGTCCCGGTGCGCCGGGCGCTGGCCTTGCAATACTTGCTGGAACACAAGGCCATCTATATCGGCGACGGCGAACTGATCGTCGGCGAAAAAGGCCCCGCACCCAAGGCGACCCCCACCTATCCAGAATTGTGCTGCCACAGCCTGCAGGACCTGGACATCCTCGACTCGCGGGACAAGATACCCTTTGCCGTCAGCCCACAGGCCCGCCAGGTCTACGCCGAGACCATCATCCCCTTCTGGCGCGGCCGCTCCATGCGCGACCTCATCTTCCGGGAGATGACGGGCGAGTGGCAAGCCGCCTACGAGTGCGGCGTGTTCACCGAGTTCATGGAACAGCGCTCCCCCGGCCACACTGTCCTGGACGACAAGATCTACCGGAAGGGGTTCCTGGACTTGACACGGGACATCCAGCGCAGCCTGCACGACCTGGACTACTTGAGCGACCCTCAGGCCTACGCCAGGCAGGAAGAACTCAAGGCCATGGGGCTGTGCGCCGATGCCCTGCTCCGCTTTGCCGAGCGGCACGCGGAAAAAGCCAGGGAACTGGCGCAGTGTGAGAAAGACCCTCAGCGAAAGAAAGAGCTGGAGCGCATCGCCCAGGTCTGCTCGCACGTCCCGCCGCACCCGCCGCGGGACTTGTGGGAAGCCCTGCAATATTACTGGTTCGTCCACCTCGGCGTGACCACGGAACTCAACCCGTGGGACGCCTTTAACCCCGGCCGGCTGGACCAACATCTGCTTCCGTTCTACCGGCGCGGCCTGACAGAGGGGACGTTGACCCACGAGCAAGCGCGGGAACTGTTGCAGTGCTTTTGGATCAAGTTCAACAACCAGCCCGCCCCGCCCAAGGTGGGGGTCACGGCGGCCGAGAGCAGCACCTACACCGACTTTGCCCAGATCAACACGGGTGGCATGAGGGAGGATGGCTCCGACGGCGTCAACGAGGTCACCTACCTGCTCCTGGACGTGATCGAGGAGATGCGGCTCTTGCAGCCCAGTTCCTCCATCCAGGTCAGCAAAAAGAGCCCCGACAAGTTCGTCCACCGGGCGGCCCGCATCATCCGCACCGGCTTCGGCCAGCCCTCGGTGTTCAACTCCGACCTGATCGTCCAGGAACTGGTGCGGCAGGGCAAGGCGCTGGCCGACGCGCGGAACGGTGGCTCCAGCGGCTGCGTCGAGGTGGGGGCCTTTGGCAAGGAGAACTATAACCTGACGGGCTACTTTAACATGCCCAAGGTGTTCGAGATTGCGCTGCACGACGGCCTGGACCCCCGCACGGGCCGCCGGGTCGGGCCTGCCACGGGCGACCCGGCGCAGTTCGAGACTTTCGAGACGCTGTTGGAGGCCTACCGGCAGCAACTGCGCCATTTCGTGGACGTCAAGGTGCGCGGGAACAACGTCATCGAGCGCCTGTACGCCCAATACATGCCGGCCCCCTTCCTTTCGCTGTTGATTGACGACTGCATCGCCACCGGCAGGGACTATCACGATGGGGGGGCGCGCTACAACACCACCTACATCCAGGGGGTGGGGTTGGGCACCCTCACCGACGCCGTGACCGCCGTCAAACACCACGTCTTCGACCGCAAGACCCTGACCATGGAAGCGCTGCTGGCCGCCCTCCAGGACAACTTTGTGGACCACGAGCGGGTGCGCCAGACGCTGTTACACAAGACCCCCAAGTATGGCAACGACGACGACGTTGCCGACGACGTGATGGTGGCCCTGTTCAATGCCTACTTTGACGCCGTGGACGGTCGCCCCAACACCAAGGGGGGCACCTACCACGTCAACATGCTGCCGACGACGGTGCACGTGTACTTTGGGTCGGTGATCGGGGCCACCCCGGACGGGCGGCTGGCCTGGGCACCGCTTTCGGAAGGCATTTCGCCCGTGCAGGGGGCAGACCGGCACGGCCCGACGGCGGTCCTCAAGTCGGTGGCCAAGATGGACCACGTGCGTACCGGCGGCACGCTGCTCAATATGAAGTTCACGCCCCAGTTGCTGCAGGACGACGAAGACCTGGTCAAGTTGGTCCAGTTGATCCGTGCCTACTTCCGGCTGGACGGCCATCACGTCCAATTCAACGTGGTGGATGCGGCCACCTTGCGCGCGGCGCAAGAGAACCCCGACCAATACCGCAACCTGATCGTGCGCGTGGCCGGCTATAGCGACTATTTCTGCGACCTGGGCCAGGCCCTGCAGGACGAGATCATCGCCCGCACGGAGCACCAGGCGTTTTGAGAGAGGGGTATCACCTGCTCAACGTGAGCTACGGGCGCGACTTCCGGGCGGGCGTCGTGGCGGATATTGCCGCGGCCGAGGAGGGTTACGCCTGCCCCGAATGCGGTGCCACGCAGCAGGCGCGCGAGGGCGTGGAGGTCGGCAACATCTTTCAGACGAGAACCGGCCTCTATTCCAGGGATGGAAGATCCTTCAGCAGGTCAAAAGCCGGTGCGACGGAGGCTCGGTCCGTACGTAGTTGGTTCACCACCAATGAAGGGTCCAGATCCTGCAGTGGGGTGCCCAGTCTGAGGCTCAGAGCCGCGGCTGTTCCTGCAGCCTGCCCCGTGGACATACACGTCTGCTGAAGGCGGGCAGATGCCTGGGCAACGTGCTCTGCCGATATGCAGCGGCCTGCCACGAGCAGATTCTCTACTCCCCTGGCAACGATGCACCCGTACCGTATGTCGTAGTAGTCTCCCGCCTTCATTCTGGTGATTCGTTTCCTGTACTGCGGGTCCTCTACCGGCGTTGGGTCCTTTGTGTAGCTGTTGGCGGGCCACAGGTCAATGTGCCAGGATCCTCTGGCGATGCTGTCACGATACTTGTGGAACTCGATTACGTCCTGGTCCGTCAGCGTGGCGAGGCCGCAGGCGCGGCGTGACGAACGCACACCGATATGGGCTGCCGTATCGAGGAGATATGAGCGCTCGCATCCTGGCACATACTTGCGGTAGAACTCAGCCACTTGCCAGGCCTGCTCCCGTCCCTCACGCTCCGCTCGCGTGATGTCCCAAGGATCAAGTGGGTTGACCTGTAGCACCCTGGAGGTGTTGGGTCTGAGTTCTGGTCTGTAGGCCGGCAGTGGCGAGAACCATTCCTTAGCCACCGCCAGGACACGTCCGCTAGTGATGATGGGGGTAGTGTATTCAGCACGTTCCAGGGCATCCCTGAGGCCCTGCTCCATTCTCCTGAGATGCTCCTCGGTCGGAAAGCCCTCCGGTTTGTGTACGTTTCCGAGCCGGAAAAGGGTGGTACAAGACATGGCCCACTGGTAAAGTCCATCACCCTGTTCCCATGGGACGCCAGCGGCAGCGCAGACAATGCCATCGCCTGTGCAGTCAATCACTCGCCTGGCCATCAATGCAGCCCTTCCGGCTTTGGTTTCGACGAGGATCCCGTTTATGGCGCCATCTTCGATGATGGCACCGGCTGCGTAGGCGTGGTGGAGCAGGCTCACGCGAGCCTCCGACAGCAGCAAATCCCAGGCTCGCTTGACCACCTCCGGGTCCAGGTTCCCATGAATCTCGTACTCCTTTCTGCGCGCAATGGGCCTGACTCCGCCGAGTCGTTGCATGACGTGCATGAACTCGTGCCAGACACCCTGGAAATCAATGCCATTGGTGCTGTTGATGTTCACTGACAGTTGGGAGACTGTAGCGCCCCCAAGGTAGCCATCTTTCTCGACGATGAGTACGTTCGCACCGTGACGTGCGGCATATAGGGCTGCGGAGCAGCCCGCGGGGCCGCCTCCCACGACCAAGACGTCGAACTCGCCAAGGATGGGGACTTCCCTGGCTGGCTCGCGGTATGATCTGACTTCCGTCATTGTCCTCTCTCCCTTTGTCCGCTCCACGAGGAATCACTGCCAGTCGATCGCAGGCGATGCAGCGGAGAAACTCTTGACATTTCCTATGGGGTGTGGTATACTGCTGACAACGCTGACGTTATCGCTGACGACAGCGATGTCATTGTACCATCGTCGGGTTTCCATGTCAAGTCCACTTGGATGCTGCGCGCCAATGGCTGCCATCCGATTTCATAAGGCGAGGTACCCATGCGTGTTACTCTAAGGGATGTCGCTGAACTGGCGGGGGTTTCTACAAAGACAGTCTCCCGGGTGGTGAACGTCCAGGGAGAGATCAGTGAGGCTACCCGGGAGCGGGTTCTCGCTGCCATCGAGGAACTCGGCTATCACCCCAACAGGCTGGCCCGTGGACTGACCACCGGGCGGACGCAGGTCGTGGGTATCATCATCCCCGACATCAGCGACCCCTTCTTCCCCGAGTTGATCCTGGGCGCAGAGAGTGTAGCCCGCGAGCGAGGCTACAACGTGTTCCTCTGCAATGCGAACAGAGACACAGAGCTGGAGTTACGGTACATTGAGGTGCTGGCCGAGAGACAGGTGGATGGTCTGATGGTCGTTGGAAGCCAGCTAGATGATAAGGGGCTGGCATCTACGGCCAGCCAGAACAACGCGGTGATGCTCACTTCCCACGTGGTATCGGGCGCGGTGCTCTTCTCGATAGACGACATGGGGGGTACCAGACAGGTGGGAAAGTACTTGCTGGGTCTGGGGCACCGGCGGATTCGTTTCATCGGGAGTGCGAAGGCAGGTAGCTCGAGTGGTCGCCTGCAAGGGTTGGTGAGTGCCATGCAGGAAGCAGGTGTGGATACAGAAGGCGTGGATGCGTTCTCCGTCGTGCCTGCGACGGCGGAGCAGGGCCGGATGGCGGCGCTGGAGCTGCTAGAGCATGAACCTGAGACCACGGCGGTGGTGTGTTACAACGATGTGCTGGCCGTGGGAGTGCTCCAGGCGTGTAACGAGGTCGGCAGGCGAGTGCCGCAGGAGCTGTCAGTGACGGGGTTCGATGACATCCCCGAGGCCAGCCGCTCGTGGCCACCCCTGACGACCGTACGTGTTGACCGTTACAGCCTGGGAGTGGCGATGATACAGAAGCTGCTGAACGTAATAGATAGCGGTAGGTCAGAGGGCGACCGGGTCGTCTTTCCGGTAGAGTTGATCGTTAGAGGCAGCACCTCAAGGCCTGCCGCGCTGTGAGAGGTATCATGGGGCGATTGAGGGCTTTGGTGGTCTGGTCTGGCGCTGAGGCTTGGCGCCGGGGAAGGAGGTACTCTATCGGGTGATGCAGGTTCTGTGGATAGATTTCGGAGCAGGTTGCTCCGACAAGTTAGAATGCTCAAAGGAGTAGAACAAGAGGTGGAAAAATGAACACTGGACAGAACGACAACAAGAGGGATAGCCTGAGCCGGAGGAAGTTCCTGCAGCTGGCGGCCATTGGTGCGGGTGGGGCGGTGATTGCTGCGTGCAGCCCCCAGGTCGTCAAGGAAACGGTGGAAGTGGAGGTGACACGGGAAGTCGAGGTCGAGAAGCAGGTCGAGGTGACGCGGGAAGTCGAGGTAGCAGTCGCGCCGCCTTCAGAGCTGATCACGGTCACGTTGATGAAGTGGGGCTCCGTGGAAGGCGAGGAGATGTATGGGCGGATCTTTGAGGAGATACATCCCGAGTTGAAGGATCAGATCAAGCTGACCGTCGTCTCGCCGGGCACGAGCGATGCGGAGACGAACCAGGCCCTGCGGCTTGCACTGGCGGCGGGCTTCGGCATCCCCGACATGTTCCAGGCCACGTACTCCAGTGTCCCCGAGTTTGCCGAGGCGGGTGTGCTCACCAACCTGGAAGACAAGGTCACTGAGTATCTGGGCGACATCTCAGAGGGCGCCAAGAGCCTGATGCAGTACAATGGCCAATACATAGCGGCGCCCGCACAACCGAAGCCCAAGGTATGGCTGTATCGCAAGGACCTGTTCGAGAACGCGGGCATCGTGCCGGCTGAGGTCAAGACCTTTGAGGACTTTATGCAGGCCGGCCAGGACTTTGTGGCCGCCAACCCTGAGAAGTACTTCTTCAACCTCGGGCCTCAGCCCATCCACTATGCCTACTGGCAGTGGATGTCCAGTTGGGACGGTCTATGCATGGCCAACAAGGATGGCACGTACAACATCGTCTCGGATGAGCGCTTTGCGATGCTGTACGATCAGTTCAAGCAAATATACCAGTCGCCGTGGGATCTACACGTGGATGACTTTAGTCCGGACTGGCAGCCGACCTACGAGAATGAGAAGCTCTGCGGCTGGATGGTAGGTTCCTGGGGCATCAACTGGGTCCCGAGGATGGCGCCTGAGCAGGGCGGGAAGTGGGCCTTTACGCAGTGGCCCGAATATGTGAAATACGGCAGCGATTCTGGCGGTGACACCTATGTCATCCCCATCGGCTGCGAGCATCCTGAGGAGGCCTGGATCGTCATGAAATCCTGGCTTTTTGAGAAGGATGGGGCCATCCTCCGGTGGAAGAACGAGCAGGGCGACTTTCCGATCATCAAGAGCGCACAGGCCGAGGTACTGGCAATTATCAAGGCCGGGGGACGTCCAGAAGGCATGTCCGACGAAGACTGGAAGGTCTATGCCCCCAACTACTACGGCCTGGACTACGCCGATTGGTACTTCCAGTGCCTGGACCTGCTGAAGGTGGGATGCTTCAACCCATCGTCCCCGGCGCTGCTGCCCATTCTACGGAACCACTGTGAGAACTATCTTGCGGGCAAGGAGACTCTCACGGAGGCGCTGGAGAACTGCCAGCAAGACATGGAAACCCAGGTGGGGAATCCATACGAGGTCTAAGTACCACACGTGTTCACCCGTGGTGCTCAGGCTACCCTGGGCACCACGGGACTTGTTGTGCAGTATGTACAGCATGAAGAAGGAGCTTCTCATGGCGGAAGCCAGAGGTGTCCAACTGGCCAGGAAGCCAAAAGGCGCCAGGTGGAGCGGGCGGTTGGCCGACCGGCTGGCGCCCTACCTGTTCATTTCCCCTTTCCTGGTAGCCTTCGTTGGTCTTTTCCTGGGACCGGCGCTATATGCATTGGTTGTCAGCTTCTTCAAATACAAGGGGTACGGGACCCTAGAATGGGTGGGCCTCTCCAACTACTCGGTCACGTTGCAGTACGGCGTGTTCTGGCAGGAGATGCTGAATGTAGCCTTCTATTGGGTCGCCCACACGATTCCCATGATGGCCATTGCGTTTCTGCTCGCCGTCGTCGTCTCCTCCTCACTTGTGAAGCACAAGAAGGTCTTCAAACCCGTGATATACATGCCGCAATTGGTGGCAGGCGTGGCTTCCGCCCTGCTATTCAAGAACTTTTTCGGTACTAACTACGGCATCCTCAACACGATGCTGGGCGTTCCCATCCCGTGGCTGGAGGACATGAACCTTGCTCGCTGGGCTGTGGTGATCATGCTCGTCTGGCGGAGCGTGGGCTACTGGTTCGTGATCTACCTGGCGGGCCTGACTTCCATAAGCGAGGAGGTCATGGACGCCGCCACTGTAGATGGCGTCAGCGCGTGGCAGCGCTTGACCCGCATCACTGTACCCCTCATGCGGAACTCTTTCCTGTTCTCGTTCGTGATTGACGCGGTTGTTACACTAAGGATGTACGCCGAGCCCAATATCCTGGGAGGTAAGGCGGGGGCAGTGTGCCCCGTGGGTATGGCTCCGGTGCTCAACACGCTCGTGTTGAACATGCAGGCTGGACGGTTCGGCCAGGCGGCGGCAGTGGGCTGGCTAATCTTCTTGTTCGTCGCCGTCGTGTCTTTCGTGCAGTACCGGGTCCTTGGCGGCCGGCGGCGGGAGGGATAGGCGATGACGCACCTTCGTCGCTCGCAGATCAAGAGCAGGCCCCACTATGCGGTGCGCAGGGCAGCGGCCCGCACGCTGGCCTACGGGATCTTACTGGTCTGGTGCCTGCTGTCCCTGTATCCCATGGGCCTCATGGTCGTCAACTCCTTCAAATCAGACGATGAGATGCATATCAATCCGGCAGGACTGCCCGTCGAGTGGACCTGGCAGAGTTATGAGAGTATCTTTCGCTACCACGGCGGCCTGTGGCGCAACTTTGTGGTGTCGGCGGTTGTCACCGTGTCCGCCACAGTCATCTCGGTCTTCCTGTCGGCCATGGCCGCCTTCGCCTTTGCCAAGTACCACTTTAAGGGCCGCGAACTGATTTTCGCCCTGCTCCTGGCCACCATGATGGTCCCCCCCGAGATCACGATACCTGGCCTCTATCTCGTCTTTGCGCGGCTGCGCTGGCTGAACACGCTCCAGGCGCTGATCTTGCCTGCCACGACATCTGTTCTCGGCCTGTTCCTGATACGCCAGTACATGCTGGAGATACCTGATGCGCTCATCGAGGCTGCCCGTATTGATGGGGCCGGTCATCTCCAGGTCTTTTGGAAGATCATGGTCCCGACGAGCATACCCGTGCTGGGCGCCTTCTCGATCCTGCGCTTCATGGGCGTGTGGAACCAGTATCTGTGGCCGGCGCTGGCGGTGGCTAAGAGGGAGTTACAGCCAATCATGGTCGTCTTACCACAGCTCGTTGATCCGAAGATTGGTTTCCTCCCCGTCTGGGGCACCATCATGGCCGGCTGTACACTCTCGGTGCTGCCTATCCTGGTCGTCTTCATCGCTTTTCAGGACACCTTTATATCCAGTGTCGTGATTGGAGCGGTGAAGGAGTAGGCCGGTGCAGCGTGGATCTGGCCGGGGAATGCTGACGCCGAGGGAACGTATCGAGGCAGCCCTCCACGGCGCATGGGCGGACCAGGTGCCGTTCTCCATCTACTGGAACATGCTGCCGAGGGGCGACGTGGAACGTCGCCTGCGCAATGAGGGCCTGGCAGTGGTCGAATGGGTGCGTCCGTACCGGGTCGAGATGCCCCACGTGGAGGTGGCGACCCGCGACGTCTACCGGGATGGCGTGCCCATGCGGATTGAGACCGTACAGACGCCAGTAGGGGACGTGTGCTCCGTCTTGAGGCAGGAAAGCGGATATGGGACCAGTTGGTGGCGTGTAGAGCACCCGATCAAGCGGCCGGAGGACTATGGAGTCGTCGAGTTCATGCTTGCCGACACGAGGTTCGTACCAGCCCACGATGCTTGCCGATTGGCACAGGAGCGGCTCGGTGAGGATGGCTATGTCTTTGCCAGGCTGTTGGACGTACCGATGCACCGGATGATGTACGAGTTCATGGGCATCGAGCGTTTCAGTTTCGATCTCTACGAGCGGCCCAACGATTTCTTCCGCCTACACGAGCTACTCTGGGCGAAACACCGCGAGGCCATCGCCCTGGCGGCGGAGTCTACGACCGAATTCATCATGTGTGGCACGAACTTTCATCAGGACATGATTGGGCTGAAGCGCTTTGAGGAGTACTATGTTCCCTACCTGAACGAGGTCGCGGATGAACTGCACGCCGCTGGCAAGCTGGTGGCGTGTCACTTTGACGGGCCCATGAGCAGCCTGGTGGGCGCGGTGAAGGACCTGCGCATTGACGTGGTAGAGGCACTCACGCCGCCTCCCACGTGTGACGTGAGTGTTGCAGAGGCCCGCGCGGCCTGGCCTGATAAGGTGCTGTGGATCAATTTCCCCTCCTCTGTCCACGCTGAGCCTCCGGATGTGATCAGGCGTCACACACGGGAGATCCTGAGCCAGGCGGCCCCGGGAGCACGGTTTCTGATGGGCGTCACGGAAAACGTGCCCGAGAGTGCATGGCGCACAAGCCTCACCCAGATTTCGGAGATCATCCGCGATGAGGGACGTCTGCCGCTCCAGGCAGAGTTTGGCCAGTCGCAGGAAATGAAGTGAGCAGCATATTCCAGAGTATAATATGTCCGGTTGTCAGTCTGTCCGGCCAGGTCGCCGGCGATGCGGGAGGTGGCTGAATGGGCGCCAGGCCCGTTCTGATGCTTGAGCGTCCGCCAGATCGGTGGGAGCGCCTGGGCTTAGTGATGGATCGGGGCTCAGCGGGCGAGTTTGACTCCGGCGTGACCGGAGATCCATGCATCGTGTGGGATGATGCTCCCGGGTGCTATCGCATGTTCTACTTTGCGCAGACACACGTGGATGGCGAGGAGGTGAACAGCATTGGACACGCGGTTTCTCGCTCAGCGGATCACGTTGGCCCCGGCGATTGGTGCAAGCAGGGCCCGCTCACCTACGCCAACCCAGAGGCTCTCTACGAGGGCCGGGGCACGCACAAGCCGTGGGTGCTCGCGGACCCATATCGCCCGGCCACCCCTGTGACGATTGATGGAGAGTATTGGCTGTTTACAGTGAGTTATCGAGGAACCAACAAGGTGATCCAGTTGGCCACGTCGGGTAGCCTCGAGGGGCCCTGGCAAGTGCGGCCCGATCCGGTAGTAGAACTCGGAGCTGCGGGTACGTTTGACGCGTATCACGTGGATACTGTGACAGCGTACTGGTTTGAGGATCGCGAGGAGATACTTTTATTCTACAAAGGTTATCCCAGGCTTGCGCAGCCGGATCAGCCGCATTCTCCGTACGGTGCGAGCAACGCCGCTGCGGTCATGCGGCCTTCGGACGTCACGGCGCGAAAACTCGGCAGGGTATTGAGCCCTTCACCGAGCGCCGGGCACTGGACGGCCGGGTGGATCGGCGGACTGCAAATACTGCCAGCCAGCCGAGGGGGATGGTACGGCCTCCTGAGTGCCAGTCCTACGCCTCCCGCCCCCTTGGAGAGGGAGCCTGTGATGCGGGAACCGGCTCCCAGTATGGGCGGCTGGGCTTACACACCCGAAGAATGGCCGGTCAAAGGCTGGGACGTGGCGGAAGAGCCTATCGAGAGGATCGAGGACATACCGGCCGAGGCTTTGGAAGCGGGCGAAGGCGTGAACCTGTGGAGGCATCACGTTCTGATCCTGCCCGCTGGTGACGTGGTTCTCTACTACAATACGGGGATGTACGGGCACGAGCGGATGTTTGGGCGTTGGGTGCCGGCAGCCAGGTCCACAGTGCTGTGGAAGGCACGATGAGTACAAGCTGGTTCGTGTCCACGGGCCGAGGGTTCCGGATCTGAGAGGAAGGGCATAGACGACGTGATTCAGCATATCGCCATCCCCTGGAGTATGTGGCGCGACAGGCGCCAGCTCCAGTTGGGGGTTCCGCCGGGCTGGAACGTCCGTGTGTGCCCGATGCGGGGCGCCGCTGCATTGAGCCAGGCCGAGATTGAGGAGCGCCTCAGGCGTCCAGGGGGCGCTGCCTGGCGCGACGTCGTCTCGGGAGCCGCCACGGCCTGCATCGCCACCGATGATCTGGCTCGGCCAACGCCGGCCAGCAGGGTTCTACCCGCCGTGTGCGAGGAATTGCTGGGCGCTGGGATCACAGACATCACCATCATCATCGCCACCGGGTGCCATCGTCCGCTATCGCGTGCAGAGATGGCGCTGAAGGTTGGCGAGGAGGTGCTCCGAGCGCATCGAGTGATCAACCACAATCCTTTCTGCGGCTTGGTTGACCTGGGACGCTCCTCAAGAGGCACTCCCTATAGACTGAACGAAGAGTTCTGCAAGGCCGACGTGAGGATCGTGGTGGGAAGCGTGACGCCGAACTATATGGCCGGCTTTGGCGGTGGGGCGAAGCTGGTACTGCCCGGCCTGGCGTCAATCGAAACCGTGTGTGCCAATCATGGCCTCGCCAGTGGAACGGAGCCAGGAAATCTGGCTCAGCCCATACGCGAGGAAATGGAGGAACTCGCAGCCCTGGTTGGAGTTGACGTGGCAGTCTCATGTGTCCTTAACGCAGACGCAGAAGTGAGCACCGTGTACGTAGGCCGTCTTAGGGAGACGTATCTCCAGGCGGCAGCACGTGCTCGCGCGATCAACTCTACGCCGGCCTTCGGTCCGGCGGACGTGCTCGTCCTGAATGCGTTTCCGAAGGATAATGAGCTGACGCAGATCAAGAGCGCATTCAATCCTGTATTCTCGGCACGGACAGGTCTGGTCAGGCAGGGTGGAACGGTTGTGGTCGTTTCCTCCGCATGGGATGGAGTGGGTTTCCATGCCATGTATGCCAATCCAGAGGGTCTGGTAAGGGCGCATCTCAGGCGTATGGCAGACTATGTGGATGCTCAGCTTGTCCTCTGCACTTCTCACGCTGGCAAACTAACGATGGGTCCTGAAGAGGGTGTGCAGATTTGCGCGGATTGGAAGCAGGTCGTGTCCTTCATCCGGGAGCGCCACGGCCCAGAACCTCTCGTATCGGTCTTCCCCCAGGCCGCTCTGCAGATCTGTGAGCCAAGAGGTAGTCATGCCTGACGAAGCGAAATATGAGGTCATTGTCATCGGGGGAGGTGTAGCCGGTACTGTTGCTGCCATAACCGCGGCGCGCAATGGGTGCCGCGTTGCACTGGTGCACGATCGTCCCACTCTCGGGGGCAATTCCAGCAACGAGGTCCGTATCGGGATCACGGGTGCAGAGAGCAAGGGTACCAACCGCAATGCACGGGAGACGGGTATCCTGGAAGAGATTCGTCTTGAGTGCGCATATCGGGATCGCCTGTCCGAGGGCAACGGATCGCCCCGCCCCATGTGGGATTGGCTACTGTGGGAATGGGTTACTCGGGAGCCAGCCATCACGCTGTACCTCAACGCGCGAGCCAGAAGCGCAATTATGCAGTCACCTATGGAGATCGCCGGCGTCGTCGTGGATCAGGCCTCAACGGAGAGGACCTTCCGGCTGAACGCTGAGATCTTTATTGATTGCAGCGGTGACGGCCAGATTGCGGCCGACGCGGGTGCTGAGTTTCGCATGGGCAGAGAGTCGCACCAGGAGTTCGGGGAAAGTCGTGCCCGGGACGAGGCAGATGACAAGGTGCTATGCCCTTCGCTGCTCTTCAGTGCTCACGATGCGGGCCATGCGGTGCCGTACACTCCTCCACCCTGGGCCCGACGCTTCCCATCCGACGACGATCTGCCCCTGCGGCCTCATTTCTACGTGGACAGAGGATACTGGTTCATCGAGTATGGAGGAACGCTGGATCCCATACGGGACTCGGAACAGATACGAGACGAACTGGTCCGCATCGTCTTCGGTGTGTGGGATCACGTCAAGAACCACGGCGACCACGGCGCCGAGAACTATGTCCTCGATTGGGTGGGCGCAGTCCTGGGCAAGCGTGAATCCAGGCGCTTTGTGGGGGACCACGTCCTGACCCAGGGCGATATTGAGGACCAGGTTCTATTTTCTGACAGGGTGGCGTACTGCGGCTGGGCCCTCGACCACCTCCATCCGCCCGAGGGCATATACTCCAAGAACGCGCCAGGGAACTGGCCCCAGATGCTATACCTGGAATCCACCCGCGGGCGGGCGTACCCCTACGGTACTGTCGTCAAATCGCTATACCGTGACCCTCCCTCTCAGTGGCCAGATCTCCTACCTCCACTGCGGGGCCTGGCGAGCATCCCTTTCCGATGCCTGTACTCTAAGAACATCGAGAATCTCTTGTTCGCCGGCAGGCATATCAGTGCGACGCACATAGCCTTTGGCAGTACCCGCGTGCAGGGCACGTGCGCCATCGTGGGGCAGGCAGTGGGGACTGCGGCAGCGATGTGCATCGAGTACGGCGTGCGGCCCAGAGGACTGGGGCAGACCCGTATTGGAGAGCTGCAGCGACGTCTACTGAAGGATGACTGTCACATCATCGCGGTACGTAATATTGATCCCGAAGACCTGGCACTGAAAGCCGCGACCTGTGGCTCGAGCTCGGCCCTGCTCGAGGTCACGGCCGCCGGCGAGTGGATGCCTCTCGATTTTGGGCGGGGGCAGATGATCAGCTTTTCTTCCCCCTATGTTCGGACGGTGTCTTTGCTTCTTCGGTCAGAACGCAGCGAGGCGGCGGAACTGAGTGCCCAACTTGTTCGCGCGACGAGGCTGGACGACTTTCATCTTCCAGAGGTGGTGGCGTCGGTGAGGTCCACACTGCTGCCGCATGGTGAGTGGTGGGTGGACTTGGATTTTGAGACAGGCATCGAGCCCGAGTGGCCTCACTGGATCAAGTTGGATGCTACTTCGGGTGTCAGTTGGGCATATACGTCGTGGGAGCCAATCGGTACCCAACGGGCAGAATGGTACGAAGACCTGGGTCAGTGGCGACACGTGCGCGGCACGCACTGCTTCCGCACGAGTCCGGAGAGCCGGCCATACGGGGCACCTAACGTCGTGAACGGGATGGCTCGTGCCGAGGTAGGACCAGGCATTTGGATCTCAGATGCGAGCCAGGAATTGCCTCAATGGGTGGAATTGCAGTTCCGTGAGCCGCAGTCAGTTGATACGGTCCACCTGACTTTCGACACGAACCTTGATCGAATGCCTGAGACGGGACCTGTGCCGGAGTGTGTGCGAGACTATCGGGTGTTGATTGACGATGGCACGGGTTATCACGAAGCGGTGGCCGTGCGAGGCAACTACCAGCGCCGCCGGATTCACCGCTTCCCCAGAACTCGAGCTGCCAGGGTGAGGCTGGTCGTTGAAGCCACACATGGGGTGCCTCAAGCACGGGTGTATGAGATACGGCTCTACTGCGAAGGGCCTCAGACTAGAGCACCTTGTGCGCGTGGTGGGGTATAGCGACTACTTTTGTGACCTGGGCCAAGCGCTGCAGGACGAGATCATCGCCCGCACCGAACACCGGGCGTTCTGAGACGGATGCGGTGTTTTGTATGCACCCCGGCGCGCAGCCGGGGTGTTTCATTTTTGGAAGCCGCAACTCGTTGCGGCCTCTTCGAGGTTGACAAAGGCCCGGAAAGAGGTATAAATAGGCGCTATTGACTGCACGTCGAATTGAGCCACCTTCCCGAAAGTTCGGAACCTTTCGGGAAGGTAGAATGCCAAAAGGATGGATGATGACGGTTGCTCTGGGTATAGATACAGGAGGGACGTACACCGATGCGGTGCTGGTAGACCAGACCAGCGGCAAGGTATTGTCTGCCGCCAAGGCCCTCACCACCTACCACGACCTCTCCATCGGCATCGGCGAGGCCGTGGCCGCCGCGTTTGAGGGACACGCTGTGCCTCCCGCCGAGGTCAACCTGGTGGGCCTTTCGACCACGCTGGCGACCAACGCCATCGTCGAGGGGCGCGGCAGCCCGGTCTGCCTGCTCCTGGCCGGCTACGACCCGGCCCTGATCCGCCAGTACGGGTTCGAGCGGGACCTGGTGACACAGGACGTGGTCTACCTGCGCGGTGGCCACGATGGAGCGGGCAACGAGGTCGAGCCGCTGGACGAGCCGGCGGCGCGGGAGGCCATCCTGGCCCGCCGTGACCAGGTCGAGGCGTTCGCCGTGTCGGGCTACTTTGGCGTGCGCAACCCCGCCCACGAGTTGCGCCTGCGGGCCCTGGTCGAAGAGTTGACCGTGTCCGCCAACGGCGGGCAACCGCTGCCCGTCACCTGCGGGCACGAACTGACGACCCGCCTCAACGCCGTGCGCCGGGCGACCACGACCGCCCTCAACGCCCGGCTGATCCCGCTGCTGCGCGAACTCATCGCCACCGTCCGCCGCACGCTGGACGCGCTGGGCATCGCCGCCCCCTTGATGGTCGTCAAGGGAGATGGCTCGCTGGTGCGGGCCGAGTGGGCGGTCCAGCGGCCGATTGAGACGATCCTGTCTGGACCGGCGGCCAGCGTGGTGGGAGCCTGGTACCTGGCCGGCCGCCGCGACGTGTGGATGGTGGACGTGGGGGGCACGACGACCGACATCGTCGCGCTGCGCGATGGGCGTCCGCGCCTCAACGCCGAAGGGGCGCAGGTCGGCCGGTGGCGCACGATGGTCGAGGCCGTGGACGCGCACACGATCGGGTTGGGCGGCGACAGCCTGGTCTCCCTGGACGGCGATGGCCGGCCGGCGATCGGTCCCCGGCGAGTGGTGCCGTTGTGCCTGCTGGCTGACCAGTTCCCCCAGGTGGTGGACGAACTAGAGCGCCAGGTGGGGGTGCGCCGGTGGGCCGGCCTGGCGGCCCAGTTCGTCCTGGCCCAGCCGCGCACGGCCCATGGGCTTTCCGAGTCCGACCAGGCGCTGCTCCAGGTCCTGGGCGCCGGCCCTCAGTCGTTGATGGGGCTGGCCGAGCGCTTGCGCTACGGGTCGCTCGTGTTGCGACAACTCGAAAGCCTGGAGGCCCGCCGGCTGGTCCTGCGGGCCGGCTTTACGCCTACCGACGCCCTGCACGCCCTGGGCCGCTTTGAGCGCTGGAACGCCGAAGCGTCGCGCATCGGCGCTGAACTCCTGGCCAGCCAGTTGGACCTTGCGCCCGAGACCTTCTGCGAACGGGTGGTCGCGGACGTTTCGAGCCGGGTGACCACGGCGCTGGTCAGTAAGTTGCTGAGCGACGAAGTCGCAGCGCCGGGGGGTGCCAGCGCGCCGGGGAATACCGGCGTGCCCGACTGGGAGCGGGAGCCTGCGGCGGCCGCCTTCCTGGCGCGCGCCCTGGGGCAAGTGCCCGCCTCGGACCTGGATTGCCGGTTGGCATTGCGCCAGCCCGTGATCGCCATCGGTGCGCCGGTGGAGGCGTACATGCCGCGCGTGGCCGAGCAATTGAGCACCGAGCTGATCATCCCTCCCCACGCCGACGTGGCGAACGCCGTGGGCGCGGTGGCGGGCAGCGTGGTGCTCAAACTGCAGGCCACCATCCGCCCGCTGGACGGCGACCAACGCTTCCGTCTCCACCTGCCAGACAGCGTGCTCGATTTCGGTGCCGTCGAAGAGGGCGTGGCGTACGCCCGCCGGGTGGTGCCGGACCAACTGAGGGCGCTGGCCCGCCAGGCGGGTGCCGGGCAGGTCGAGTTGCAGGTGAGCCGTGAGGATCGAACCGTGGCGGTCCGGGCGGAGTGGGGCCAGCCGATCTACCTGGGCACACTATTGACGTTCACAGCGGTCGGACGACCCGGGCCTTGCGCAAGTGCGTAGGTCTGGTATTATAATCGAACACACAATTCTAAGGAGGCTAGAACATGTCGGACATTTTGCAGCAAATTGCTTCGAATCTGTATTCCGGCGCGGACAAGGCGGTCGCCGGATTGGTCCAGCAGGCGCTGGACCAGGGGCTGACTCCCGCGGAGGTTCTGAGTGGGGGGTTGATCGCCGGTATGGACGAGGTGGGCAAGGACTTTAAAGCGGGCGTACTCTACGTGCCCGAGGTGCTCATCGCGGCCCGTGCCATGCACGCGGGGATGGGAATCCTGCGGCCGCTGCTGGCCGCCGGCGACGTGCCCACCGCCGGCAAGTGCATCATCGGCACGGTAGAAGGTGATCTGCACGACATCGGCAAGAACCTGGTCAGGATGATGATGGAGGGGGCCGGCTTTGAGATGGTGGACCTGGGGACCGACGTCAAAGCCGGCGCCTTCGTGGCCGCCGTGCGCGAGCACAAGCCCACGATCGTGGGGATGAGCGCGCTGCTGACCACCACGATGGTCAGGATGAAGACCATAGTCGAGGCGCTGGAAGAGGCCGGGCTGCGCCATTCGGTCAAGATCATGGTCGGCGGCGCGCCGTTGACGGCCGCCTTCGCCAGGGAGATCGGGGCCGATGGCTACGCGCCCGATGCGGCCAGCGCCGTAGACGTCGCCCGGGGTTTCGCCGGGTAGTATGACAGAACAGATCCCTATAGCGACTTTGCATCCAGTGATGCGGATGCTGTCTGACGAGCAGATTCAAGCGCTTCATTGCACCAGCCTGGACATCCTGTCCCGGACGGGCATCGTCATGAAGAGCGAGCAGGCCCGCCAGTTGCTCCTCGACGCCGGGGCGTGGGAATCAGACGGCCGGATCAAAATCCCCGACCACCTGGTGATGGACGCCATCGCCTCCGCCCCGGCGCGTATCCCCATGTACAACCGCCTGGGCCAGTTGACCATGCCCCTGGAAGCGGGCAAGGTCTTCTTCGGCTCGGGCTCCGACTGCATCTTCACCATAGACGTGGAGACGGGAGAGCGGCGCCAGGCCACGGCCGAGGACGTGCGGCGCATGGCCCACCTGGGCGATGGCCTGGCCCAGATTGACTTTACCATGTCCATGGGCAACCCTTGCGACGTGCCGCCGCTCGACACCTACGTTCACGAGTTTATCGGCATGCTCCGCGGCTCGGTCAAGCCCACCTGCTACACGGCCCACAACCGGGAGGACATGGAGGACATTTACCGCATCGCCTGTGCGGTCGCCGGGGGGGAGCGCCAGTTGCGCGAGAAACCCTTCCTCATGCTCTACGCCGAGTCCATCTCGCCACTCTTGTATCCCGCAGAGTCGGTGGACAAGTTGCTCTTCTGCGCCGAGAAGGGGTTGCCGGTCACCTATCCGCCGTCGCCGAACACCGGCGGCGGCGGGCCGATCACGCTGGCCGGGGCGTTGGCACTGGGCAACGCGGAATGCCTGGTGGGACTCTTGCTCACCCAGTTGGTGCGGCGGGGCACCCCCTTCCTGTACGGCATGAACACCGCCGCCCTGGACATGAAGTCGGCCATCGTCAGTTACGGCGCTCCCGAGTGGCCCACCGGTATGGCCGCCTGGACCGACCTGGCTCGCTACTACGGCCTGCCGGTGTGGGGGGCGGCCGGCGCCACCGACAGCAAGGTGGTGGACGCCCAGGCCGGCATCGAGGCCACGGTGACCGTCATGGCCGCTTTCCTCTCCCGCTGCAACCTGGTCCACGACGTGGGGTACATCGAATACGGTTCCACCTCCTCGATGGAGATGCTGGTCGTGTGCGATGAGGTCATCCGCGACGTGCGCTTCATCGTGGACGGCGTGGAGGTCAGCGAGCGGACGCTGGCCCGCGAACCGATCCACCGCGCCCAGCCGGGCGGCGGCTTCCTGGCCGACGATCACACGCTGGACAACTGGAAGTGGGCGCAATGGCGGCCGGCGTTGCTGGATCGTACGCGCTACGACCGCTGGGTGGAGATGGGCAGCAAGGACATCTGCGCCCGGGCCAACGAGCGCGCCCGCCAGGTCCTGGCCGACCACCAGGTGCCGCCCCTGCCGGAGGAGGCCGAGGCGGAGATTGCGTACGTACTCCACAAGCGAGGGGCTATGTGACCCTGGCGAAGGTTCAATTCACACCCTTCGCCAGGGCGGGGGGAGTCTAGTATGGCTAGACCCGGCCCTGTGGGCGGGCAGTACCAGCCGTTGACGGCGGAGGAGGTCCGCCGGATCCACCAGGCGTCGCTGGCCGTGCTCGAACGTACTGGCATCCAGGTCGAGAATGAGCAAGCGCTGGCCCTGTATCGCCAGGGGGGAGCGCGGGTGGACGGCACCCGGGTGACCATCCCTGCGGCGATGGTGCAGGCGGCGCTGGAGCAAGCCCCAGCGCGAGTGTTGTTGGCCGGGCGCGACCCCGCGCAGGACGTGGTGCTGGAGGGGCAGCGGGTCTACGCCGGCACGGGTGGCTCACCGGCGGCCGTGCTCGACCCCGGTGCAGATACCGTCCGCCCGGCCATCCTGCGGGACGTGGCGGACCTGGCCCGGCTGGCCGGCGCGCTGGAGCATTGCGACTTTATCGTCGTCCCCCTGCACCCCACTGACGTCCCCGCCGAGGACGTGCCCGCCAACCGCTTCTACGCCTGCCTGGCCCACTCTGCCAAACACGTGATGGGGGGCGTGGGGTCGGTGGCGGGAGCGCGGGCGGTCATCGAGATGGGGACGCTGGTCGCCGGCGGCCTGGAGGCGCTGCGGAAACGTCCCCTGGTCTCGGCCATCACCTCTTGGATGGTCAGCCCGTTGTGCCTGGACACCGGCGTGACCGACATCCTCATCGAATGGTGCCGGGCGGGGCTGCCCGTGGCGCTGTCGTCGGCCCCCATGGCCGGGGCGACCGCGCCGGCGACGCTGGCCGGAACGCTGGTGCAACTCAACGCCGAGCAACTGAGCGGCATCGTCCTCACCCAGTTGGTGCGACCCGGCACGCCGGTGCTGGCCGGCTACATCCCCGGCGTGGCCGACATGCGCACCGGCGGCTACCTGGGAGGCGCGGTCGAGTTCGGCGTGATGCAGGCGGCCGCCGCCCAACTGGCCCACTTTTACCGGGTGCCGATCTATGGCTCCGGCGGGATGAGTGACGCCAAGGTGCCCGACGCTCAGGCCGGCTACGAAAAGATGGCCACTTTTCTGCTGGCGGCGCTGGGGGGGTGCAATTTCATCCACCACGCTATCGGCATGGTCGCCAACATGAGCGCGGGCTCGCTCGAGCAGGCGGTCATAGACGACGAGATCGTGGGAGCCGGGCTGCGCGCCCTGCGCGGTATCGAGGTGACGGACGCTTCCCTGGCGCTGGAAGCCATCCACCGCGTGGGACCTGGCGGCCACTACCTGGTGGACGAGCACACCCTGCAGTTTATGCGCTCCGAGTTCTTTTATCCTCCGCTCGCCGACCGCCAGAACCGGGCGGCGTGGGAGGCCGCGGGCAAACTTGACACGCGCGCCCGGGCGATCGCCCGGGTGGAGCAGTTGTTGCAGATGCACAAGCCTCCTGGTTTGTCGCCTGAAGTAGACGCCGCGATCCGCGCCAGATTCAACATCTTGCTCTCATAAATCCCCCCTCCCTCGCAGGGAGGGGCAGGGAGCGAGGATTCTCCCCTCCCTCTGAGGGAGGGGCAGGGGGAGGGTGGGACTTGCATAAGGAGACACCTATGCCCAATTTCAAAGGTCAAGACATCCTCGACGGGGCACAGTTCACCCGCGAGGAGGTAGAGGTTGTCCTGGACGTCGCCGAGGATATGCGCCTGCG
>Ga0315291_10002685_pt1 | contig 23183 bp, 22 predicted proteins | sample YL17G12_20_MG_FD_203070 | JGI IMG/M metagenome (GOLD analysis project Ga0315291, IMG submission 203070) | Sediment microbial communities from Yellowstone Lake, YNP, Wyoming, USA - YL17G12_20 | ecosystem: Environmental > Aquatic > Freshwater > Lake > Sediment | place: USA: Wyoming | collected... | reverse complement strand
TGCGTACATGGAAGCTAGCTACAAGGGCATCGAACCGAGTCCTGGGGAATACGATTGGGACGGTACAGACCCGTGGGTTCAAGACTTGTTGGATGAAGGATTCAAAGTATTTGGAGCTGTAGCACAATGGTGCTATCGTAGCGACGGTCTGGGAGATATCTTCTGTCCCACGTACTTTGACGATATGAGTCTTGAGGAGTTGAAGACAAACATATATGAGCACATGTACGCTCTTGTCGGGAGGTACAAGCAAGACATTGATACTTGGGAGATAAACGAACCGAATGCAGGCTGGACAAATCCTCTCAACCTGACTTGGGATCAGAGGTTCGAAATCTACGAGGCTGCAGCTCTGGGAATCAGGGATGCCGATCCTACAGCCAAAGTCTTGTATGATTCCAACGCCTTGCCCTATGAATTTGGCGTTCGTAAGCTGGAGGATACCGGCAGAAAGGTGGGTGGCATCTCGTTTCCCGAGTTCCTGAATCTGATTGTCGAAACTGGGATCCCATTTGACGTCATTGGCTTGGAATTCTACTACTCTGACGGTGTCGGGTATCACCCACCTGGGCTGGATTTGGTATCCATCTCTAGTATACTGGACCAATATTCAAGCTTCGGCAAGCCAGTCTACGTGAGAGAGCTGTCTGCTCCCTCTTCTCAGGTTCCTGATTCGTCGTGGTGGCACAGACCCTGGGATGAAGAGACGCAAGCTGAGTATCTAAGCAAGTTCTACACAATCGCCTTTAGCAAACCACTCGTTCAGGAGATAGGCTGGTCCTATGGTATCGTTGACGGGGATACTTGTCTCATCGACGGAGGACTGTTCCATAGCGACTTGACACCCAAGCTCTCTTACCACGCGTTGAAAGACCTCCTCGCTTCCTGGACTACCGACGGCACAGGAAGAGGCGATGGGAATGGCGAATTCGAGTTCAGAGGATTTGCAGGTGAGTATGCCCTGACCGTTCGATGCGATGATGGAGAAGTGGCAGACGCGAAGATTCATCTTCGAGAGGGGGAAGATAATTCCTTTTCAATTGTGGTAAGCCACAAGGTATACCTTCCCCTCGTCCTGAAAAGCCGTAGCCAATAGCTCGCAAGAATAGACAGGATCCCAACTGCGCATAACAAGTCGCTGCACCCGACCAGGCTAATCGCGCGCCGAATTCAAAGTTGGTTTCGCTATTGTGGGTACTTCTCTTGTGAGGTAACCGCTGCCAAGCCGCCTGGCAGGTGAACTCGATCCCGTTAGGCGGCACCTAGCCTCTCCGCCTACCGAGTGATACGGAGCAACGGTACTGCAGTGGATTGCGACCGAGGTGCAGCAATGCGGACCAGGAATCGGCTTCGGTGTCGAATCACGCACTTGTTGTTCAACGAACAGAAGCTCACCCTGAAAAGCGCGGCTTTCGCTCTCGCGCCCCGCTTTCAGGACATCGAAAGCTTCGGCCTGTACCTCCACATCCCCTTCTGCCACCAGATCTGTCCCTACTGTCCGTACAACAAAGAGCTCTTTCGCGCGACCGTCGCAGAACGGTACACTGAAGCCGTCCTGCTCGAGATCGACCGGTACGGCGCGATCCTCAGCGGTCTCCCTGTCACTTCTTTCTACATCGGTGGGGGCACACCGACGACGATGCTCCACACGGGACTGGCCAGGATTCTGGAGTGCATCTACCGTACCTTCAACATGCAGTGCGGCATCCACATGGAAAGCCATCCGAACGACCTGAGCGCCGTAAACCTGAAGGCCATCGTCGCGATAGGTGTGGAGCATCTCAGCATTGGGGTCGAGGCGTTACAGGATCGCCATCTGCGCACTCTATGCCGGCCGTACACCGCCGCCGAGGCCAAGGCGGCCATCGAGCGGGCCGTCGGCAGCGGCTTCAAATGCGTCAATGTGGATCTGATCTTTGCACTGCCCAGTCAAACGCACGAGGAACTCAGACAGGCGAGCAGCGCGTTGATCGAGCTAACCGTGGATCAGATCTCAGCCTATCCACTCTTCACCTTCCCCTACACCAAGTGGCCGCAGTTGGCGCACCAGAACCGCTATCGAAGCTATAACCTCCTGCAGAAACGGCGAATGCTGCAGGTTCTGGAGCAAACCTTCTACGCTGCTGGCTACGAACGGACATCGGTGTGGGCCTTTACCAAAGCAGGTAGCCCCAAGTACTGCTCCGTCACTGTGCCTCTGTACCTGGGCCTGGGCGCCAGCGCCGGTTCCTATCTCCGCGACATCTTCTACCTCAACACCTTCAATACCCAAGAGTACATCCGGGCACTCGCAGACGGCTGCATGCCGATTGCCCTGTCGCTGCAACTCTCCAAACGGATGCAGATGGCCGGTTGGCTCTATTGGCGAATCTATGAGACGAGGTTTAGGAAGAGTGACTTTGAACGGCGGTTCCACGAGCCTCTCGACCTAGTCTTTGGGAGGTACTTGAGGCTGTTGTCCCGCCTTGGGCTTCTGATAGAGCGGGAAGATGAGATAGCCCTCACGGATGCCGGTGCCTACTGGTTGCATGCCCTGCAGGACTTGTTCTCCATCAACTACATCAGCAAGCTTTGGGGCACTTCTCAGCAAGCTCCCTGGCCCGCAGAAGTGATTCTGTAGTGCTTGGCAGTGTGCTCAGCACAAGACCTGGATGCCGCCCAACAACTCGCTGAAGCTGACCCGGCTGGCGTGCGGAAAGGGCCAGGTGCCTTCCCCGCCGGAATGCGCGAGAATGGATCCAATCTCGCCCGAACCGCCGGGCAGCTTAGCTCGAGGCCGCTGGGCATCTCATGCAACCGGGCGACTCCTTCTTCTCCACCACGCATGAGCAGCACACGCGGGCCAGCATAACCCATCCGCCCGTTTTGACGCCGCGTCTCGCCCGTGCGGCTCCATCCCCGCTTTGACAAAACCACAAACCCCGTGTAATATATAAGCGCTTCTTTATGGATTTCTCCGAGCGAGCAGTCTGTGAGCCAGCCCGATTTTCACGCGCTAACCGAATACTTCAAGGCTCTCTCCGACGGACTGCGGCTGCGGATGCTGCTCGTTCTGGCGGAGATGGGAGAGAGCAACGTGTCGCGCCTGGCGGAAACGCTGGAGGCCAGCCAGCCGCTGGTATCGTGGCACCTGCGTCCCCTGGCGCGGGCGGGGCTGGTGCGCCTGCGGAAGTCGGGACGGGAAACCTACTGCTCGCTGAATCCCGATGCGTTTCTCCTGTATGAGGCCGCGATTTCGCGCCTCCTGTCGCTGGAAGATGGCCGGAACGCGGAGGCGAGGGGGGCCACATGAAGGGGACGATGAGGATGTACTACCTGTACCGGCTTGCGGGCTTTCTGGTCCCGCTGATTCCCCTGCGGCTGGGGCATTGGCTTGCGGAACGGATTGCCGACCGGGTTGCGCGCCGCCGTCCCCAGGAGCGGGCCATCGTGCGCGACAACATCCGCCAGGCGCTGGGGCGCGATCCGGGCATAGAGGAACTGGACCGGATGGCTATTGAGGCCTACCGGTGCATGATGAAGAACTACTTTGATTTGTTCTGGATGCCTGCGCGTTCGTTCGCGGAGATCAGCGGAAAGGTTGACACAGAGGGTTGGGAGAACCTGGAGGAGGCTGTCCATTTGGGGCGGGGATTCATCGTCGGGGCTTTGCACTACGGCTGCCCGGAACTGGCGCTGCAGGCGGTGCCGCTGGTTGGAGTCCCGTGCTACACTCCCGCCGAGCATGTGAAGCCAGAGCGACTGTTTCAGTACTTGTGTAGGCTGCGGGCAGCGCACGGGGTGAACCTGATGCCCGTGGATGGCCCGTTGACTGAGCTGGTTCGGGCGCTCCGTCGGGGGGAGGGAATCGCGCTGGCGCTGGACCGGGACCCCACCGACAGCGGGCGCGTAGTGGAGTTCTGCGGGAAGCCCGCGAAACTGCCAGACGGGGCCGCCCAACTGGCTTTGCGAACGGGAGCGCCCGTGCTGGTGGTGTTCAGTAGGAGGCTGCCGCGGGGCCGATATTCGCTTCGCCTCCTCCCGCCCATCCTCTTCTCGCCTCTGAAGCGGCCCGACGATGCTGCTGTGGAACAGGCCATGAGGCGCATTCTGGGAGTTGTGGAAGAAGAACTCAGAAAGGACCCTTCCCAATGGGTGGTGTTCAGGCCAATCTGGAACGACTGAAAATCGGCATGGTTGCGCCCTACGAGTATCCCTACCCTGGGGGCGTCTCCGAGCACATCTACTATCTGAGCCAGACGCTCCAGGAGCGGGGGCACGAGGTGGTGATCCTGGCGGCCTGCCCAGAAGACAAGGAACTGCCGGAGAACGTCATCCGCGCCACGAAGTCCATCGTCAAGTTCCCCTTTGCGGGGTCGCAGGCGCGCCTGTCCCTGTCGCCGATGGTCTACAACCGGGCCAAAGAAATCCTGGAGCAATACCAGTTTGACGTGGTTCACGTGCAGGAACCCCTGACGCCGACGCTGCCGTGGGCTGTGCTCCTTCTTTCTGAAGCGATCAACGTCGGCACGTTCCATGCCTATCGGGAGGTCAGCCTGACCTACGCGGCGGCAAGGAGGCTCCTGGACCAGTTCATGGAGAAACTGCACGGGCGGATTGCCGTATCCGAAGTGGCTAGGGACTACGTGGCTTCGTACTTCCCCGGCGAGTATAGAATCATCCCGAACGGCATTGACGTGGAGCGGTTCTCCTCGCCCGACGTGCAACCGATTGAGCGGTTCAACGACGGCAGGCCGAACATCCTTTTCTTGGGACGCCTGGAAAAGCGCAAGGGCTTCAAGCACCTGCTGGAAGCCTTTGAGATTCTGAAGGCCCGCGTCCCGGAGGCGCGGCTCATCGTCGCCGGGGCATTTGACAAAGAGGCCAAAGAGCCGTATGTTAGATACGTCCGCGAGCACGGCATACGGGATGTTCGTTTCGTAGGGTACGTTTCCTCGGAAGTTCTCCCGCGATACTATCGGACGTGTACGGTTTACTGCGCCCCCTCGACAGGTTCGGAGAGTTTTGGCATCGTCCTGCTGGAAGCCATGGCTGCCGGGCGGCCCGTGGTGGCGACAAACATCCCAGGGTATCGCTCTGTGCTCCAGGATGGGGTGCAGGGGCTTCTGGTTCCGCCTGAGGATGAAAAGGCGCTGGCGACGGCCCTGGAGCGCATCCTGCTGAAGCCGGAGATGGGGCGCGCGATGGGAGAGGCGGGCGTGCGCCGGGCGCAGGAATTCAACTGGGGCACGGTGACGACACAGGTAGTGGATTTCTACCACGAGTTGCTTCAGAGATTCCCAAAAGGTAACCGCTCAGCCGCATTGTCACCCTGAGCACAGCGAAGGGTCTCGTGTTCGTGAGAACGAGATTCTTCGCTCCGCTCAGAATGACGGGCTGAGTAGGTACCCAAAAGAAGAGAGAGTGTATGATCGGTGAGCGGGTGCGGAAGTGGACATATGGGATTTTCAACGCCATCGCCAGTACCATCGGGCGGACAGGCATTTCGCCCAACGCATTGACCATCATGGGGTTCCTGCTGCACCTGGGCGTGGCCTACTTGCTGGCTCGGGGCTGGTTCTTGTGGGGCGGGCTGGCGATTGTCTTCGCCGGAATCTTTGACGCACTGGACGGGGCGGTGGCGAGAGCCTCCAACCGCGTCAGCAAGTTCGGCGCGTTTCTGGACTCCAACCTGGACAGGTTCTCCGAGGCGCTGCTGTACTTCGGCTTGCTGCTCTACTACGTGCGCTACGGGACAACCCTGTACACCATCCTGGTCTACGCCGCCATGATAGGCTCGCTGATGGTGAGTTATGCCCGCGCGCGGGCCGAAGGAATCGGCGTCCAACTCAGAGAAGGAATGATGACGCGCTTTGAGCGGCTGACAATCCTCGTCGTCGCGCTCGTGTTCAACATCGTCCCTGTGGCGCTGTGGGTTCTGGCGATCCTCACGAACCTCACGGCGGTGCAGCGCATGTACCTGGTCTGGCGCAAGACCGAGGATCAGTAGGCGTGCAATCAGAGTTCCGAAGTCTCCCGGATAACCGCGAATGCACGCGAATCAACACGAGTAGGGGCGAAGCATTTGCCTGGCAGGCCTCCGCGTTGCCGGGGGCATCGCGGGCAAATGCTTCGCCCCTACATCCGGGAGGGCTGGCTAGCCGTGCAGTTTCTTGTACTTTGCCTGCAGGGCGTCGCGGCTTTCGCTCCGGTCTGGGTCGGGCACGCACGCTTCCACCGGGCACACCGCCGCGCACTGGGATTCGTCAAACGCGCCGACGCACTCGGTGCAGCGGTCGGGGTCAATGATACATTGCTCGTCGCCCTCGCTGATGGCCTGATTGGGACATTCAGGCTCGCACGCGCCGCAAAGGATACAGTCGCTGGTGATCTTGTACGCCATAGGGGCTTACCTCCTCTATTATCTGGAAATTCCCGCCTGGTTGAGCGTTTTGTCCGAGACCATTATACCACAGAATCCACCGTTTGGAACGGTGTTTTTCGGCCATCCGAGCGAAATACGTAGGGGCGAGGCATTCCCACAGAGGCGACCCACAAGTGGAGTGTCGCGCGATGGGATGCCCCTCTGATGGCGGCCAGTCGCCGGGGAATGCCTCGCCCCTACTCACAATGAGGGCCTGGCGATTTTGACGAATGGCGCTGCGGCGGCTAGAATGGTTGAGCACTTCAGGGAAGGCGGTTGGGCCGGTGTTTGATACGCTATCCACCAAATTGCAGGGTGTGTTCCAGCGGCTCGCGGGGCGCGGCAAACTGTCCGAGCAGGACGTGGACGCGGCGCTGCGCGAAGTGCGCCTGGCGCTCCTGGAAGCCGATGTCAACTACGCGGTGGTCAAGGACTTCCTGGGCCGCGTGCGAGAGCGGGCGGTGGGCGCGGAGGTGACCCGCAGCCTTACCCCCGCGCAGCAGGTCATCAAGATCGTGCACCAGGAACTCATCCAGACCCTGGGGCAACCGGCCAAACTGGACCTTTCCGGGCCGCCGCCGAATGTGGTGATGCTCGTGGGGCTTCAGGGTTCGGGCAAGACGACCACCGCCGCCAAACTGGCCCTCATGCTGCGCCAGTCGGGCCAGCGGCCCCTGCTGGTCGCCGCCGACACCTACCGTCCGGCTGCCGTGACGCAGTTGGAAGTTCTCGGCGAGCGGCTGGACATTCCGGTACACTCGGAAGGCACGACGGTTGCTCCGCCGGACATCTGCGCGCACGCCCTGGAACGGGCGCGGAAGAGCGCGTACACCGTTCTCCTTCTGGACACGGCGGGCCGCCTGCATGTGGATGAGGAGATGATGACCGAACTCCAGGTCATCAAGACGCGGATGAAGCCTTCGGAGATCCTGCTGGTGGCTGACGCCATGACCGGGCAGGATGCCGTCCGCGTCGCCTCGGAGTTCAAGCAGCAAGTGGGCATCAGCGGCTTGATTCTGACGAAGGTGGACGGCGATGCGCGGGGCGGCGCGGCGATCTCCATGCGCGCGGTCACGAGCGTCCCCATCAAGTTCCTGGCTGTGGGCGAGAAAGCGGACGCGCTGGAGCCGTTCTATCCCGACCGTCTGGCATCTCGCATCCTGGGCATGGGCGACGTGCTGACGCTGATTGAGAGGGCCGAGGCCACGCTGGACAGGGATCAGGCTCTGGCGATGGAGAAGAAACTCCGCACGGCGACCTTTGACCTGGACGACTTCCTGAAGCAATTGCGCGAGGTGCGCAAGATGGGGCCAATCGGGCAATTGCTGGAGATGATTCCAGGCCTGTCGCAGGTGAGCCGTGAGGTGCCCGAAGAGGTGAGCGAGAAGCAGCTCGTCAAGGTGGAGGCGATCATCAATTCCATGACCTCTCAGGAGCGCCACTATCCCGACATCATCAACGGCAGCCGCAAGCGCCGCATCGCGCGGGGGAGCGGCACGAGCGTCCAGGACGTCAATCAGCTCCTGTCCCAGTTCCGCCAAATGCAGAAGATGATGAAAGGTCTCGCCTCCGGCAAGCGTGGCGGCCTGATGAATCTGTTTCGATAGTGATTTTTCACCGCTGAGACGCAGAGAACACAGAGAGGTCAAGAAACCACGAAGACACGAAGGGCAAGGAGAAATTGATGGTGTTCTTTGTGTCTTCGTGACTTTGTGGTAGATTCTCCTTGCCTCTGCGGTGAGGTTGACGTTTTGGGGTTTTCATTCTTCTGTGGTATAGTATGGCGCTAATCTTTGAGGAGTAGGATAGAACGACATGGTACGTATTCGTTTGCGACGAGTCGGTGCGAAGAAGCAGCCCAGCTACCGCGTGGTGGTGGCAGACCGGGAAGCGCCCCGCGATGGCGCTTTCATTGAGACGATTGGATTCTACAACCCGCGGACTGAGCCGCCGACCGTTACGATCAACGAAGAGCGTGCGGTCTACTGGTTGTCTAAGGGCGCTCAGCCCAGCGAATCGGTATCCCGCATGTTGACCAAACTGGGCATCATGGAGCGGTGGGCCGCGGCCAAGAGCGGTTCCGAGCAGCCGGCGGCCTGATCCAGCGCGCCGGACGCCTTTTTGCGCGCGTCTGGCCGAGTCAGGAAGGCAAGGCTTTGAAAGAACTGGTTGAGCATATCACCAAATCCCTGGTGGACGATCCATCGGCGGTGCGGGTGGAAGAGAAAGTGACCTCTACCCGTATTATTGTGCACCTGCAGGTGGCGCCCAAGGATATGGGCAGAGTCATCGGCAAGGATGGCCGCGTCGCCAACGCCATTCGGGCTTTGCTGAAGGTGGCGAGCACGCGCCACGGCAAACCCTACGTGCTGGAGATTGACTGATGCCCAGGCGAGAGAAACAAGCCTCGCCCAACGACGAAAGCCACGGCTCAGCCGGACGAGAGAAGTCGGCTGAGCCTCGCTTTTTGGTTGTGGGGCGTGTGAGCGCGCCGCATGGAATCCGGGGCGAACTGCGCGTGCAAGTCCAGACCGACTTCCCGGAACGGTTCCACGAGGGAGCCGAAATCTGGATGGGCGACCCGGCAGAACCCTTCACTGTTGAGAAGTCAAGGTTCCTGAACGACGAAGCGTGGGTAAAACTCGCGGGGCTGAATGACCGGAACGCCGTGGAGCAGTTCCGCGGCCTGGATGTGCTCATCCCGATGGAGCAGGCCGTCGCCTTGCCGGAAGATGCCTACTACGCCCACCAAATCGTCGGCCTTGAGGTGTGGACGGACACGGGGGAGCATCTCGGCACAGTCTCCAACGTGCTGGCGCTCCCGGCCAACGATGTCTACGTGGTGGATTCGCCGCAGGGCGAAATCTGGCTCCCAGCCATTGCGGATGTCGTCCTGGCGATTGACCTGGGCGGCGGGCGAATGACGGTTCACCTCCTGCCTGGGCTTCTTTGAGTTTATTGTAGGGGCAAAGCATTTGCCCGCACAGACTTCCGAAGTCTCCGAGACTTCGGAAGTCTGTGCGGGACTTCGCGGGCAATTGCTTCGCCCCTGCGTCTACGTCCTGCTTGACAGAAGGCAGCGTTTTGGCTATCCTTGCCCAAAGGAGAGCCGGGAAACGTGGATGAAGTCGCCTGCTGGGTGGGGTTCAATCTCGTCCCAGGGATCGGCCCGAAGCGCGTCCGAACGCTTCTGGATCACTTCGGCAGCCTGGAGAAGGCCTGGGAGGCCGACGCATGGAGCCTTTCGGCAGCCGGATTGGACAAACGCTCCATCCAGTCGCTCCAGGAGACGCGCTCCAAAGTGTCGCTTGAGCGCGAGATGGAGCGGGTCCGGGCCGCTGGCGTCACCCTTCTGACGTGGCAAGATCCCAAGTATCCGAAATCGCTCCAGCAGATTCCCGCGTCGCCCCCGCTGCTGTACGTGCGCGGGCAGATTCTGCCCAGGGATGAGCTATCGGTAGCGGTGGTGGGGACGCGCAAGGCGAGCACCTATGGGCGCGAGGTCGCCTGGCTGCTCACCTCAGAGTTGGCCCGCTGCGGCCTGACGATTGTGAGCGGGCTGGCGCGCGGGATTGACAGCGAGGCGCACCGTGCGGCTCTGTCGGCGGGCGGGCGCACGCTTGCGGTTCTGGGGTCGGGCGTGGACGTCATCTACCCCGCCGAGCACAGGGAATTGGCGGAGCGCATCGCCCAGAATGGAGCGCTCATCAGCGAGTGCCCGATGGGCGCGCAGCCGGAAGCGGGCAACTTTCCGGCCCGCAACCGCATTATCAGCGGCCTGTCTCTGGGGACGCTGGTGGTGGAGGCGGGCAAGGAGAGCGGCGCGCTGCTCACGGCCCGGCACGCGCTGGAGCAGGGACGGGACGTTTTCGCCGTGCCGGGGAGCATCCTGGCTGCGGGGAGCAAGGGAGTGAATGCGCTGATCCGGGACGGAGCCAAACCTGTCGCCAGTGCAGAAGATATTCTTCAGGAATTGAACCTGAACATGGTGACGGAGTTTGTTGAGGCGCGGGAGGTTCTGCCCGAAAGCGACACAGAGGCCAGGCTGCTGGGGCGGATGGCGGCTGAACCGGTGCACGTGGACGAACTGGCTCGCGCCACGGGGCTGCCCATCGCCGAGGTCAACAGCGCGCTCCTCATGATGGAACTGAAGGGCAAAGTGCGGCACGTGGGCGGGATGAACTACGTGGCCATTGGCGAACTGCGCGCTTCCTACCGAACGAGTCCATAGTAGAGTCACTCAAGAATCTACCACAAAGACACGAAGACACGAAGGAGCTCTGGGGCATCTTGTAGATTGGCTCAGTTGGAGGTTGAGAAATCTCCAGGTCCTTCTTGGTGTCTTTGTGTCTTGGTGGTTAGCACGGCCTTTTCTCAACGAAAGGGGGATCCGACTATCGCAACGCTGACTGTGCTCATTCTGGCGGGCGGTTTTGGCACTCGGCTCTGGCCCAGCAGCCGCGAGCGCACGCCCAAGCATCTTCTTGTTCTCACGGGCGAGAACTCGTTGCTGCGCGAAACGTATCTGCGCGTCGCGCCAATGCTTCGGCCTGAGGACGTGTACGTCGTCACGGGCGCATCCCACGCTGACCAGGTTCGCGCGCAACTGCCCGAACTCCCCGCGGAGAACATCATCGTGGAGCCATCTGGCAAGGGCACGGCCCCGTGCATCGGGTTGGCCGCGCTGCACATGAAGCGGCGCAACCCCGACGCGGTGATGGCCTCGCTCCACGCCGACCACGTGATTCTGGATGCGAAGGGGTTCCGCAGCGCGCTCCGTTCGGCGGCGGCGTTGGCGGAGCAGGGGCATATTGCGACTCTGGGCATCACGCCCTCGTGTCCGGAAACCGGCTTTGGGTACATTGAACGCGGCGAACCTTTGACGGGCGCGGAGGGGGCCTACCAGGTGCTCCGGTTCACCGAGAAGCCCGACACAGAAACGGCCCAGAAGTTCGTCGCCAGCGGGCGGTTCTACTGGAACAGCGGGATTTTCGTCTGGAAGATGTCCAGGATTTCGGAAGAGATAAGGAATCTGCTGCCCGACCTGCACCGCCACTTGGGCGACATTGACCGCGCCATCGGCACGCCGCAGGAGCAAAGCGTTCTGGAAGCGGTCTGGCCGCGCATCCAGAGCGTGACCGTGGATGTGGGAATCATGGAGAAGGCGCAACGAGTGGCGGTCATTCCCATCTCTGTGGGCTGGAACGACGTGGGGTCGTGGAAAGCAGTGGCCGAGGTCATGCCCGCCTCGGAAAATGGGAACGTGGTAATCGGGGAACATCTGGGGCTGGACACGTCCAACAGCCTGATTATGGGCAACAAGCGGCTGGTCGCCACCATCGGACTGAAGGACATGGTGGTCGTGGATACGGACGACGTCGTCCTGATTTGCCCCAAAGAGCGGGCGCAAGACGTGAAGGCTTTGGTGGAGCGACTGCGAAAAGAGCAGAAGAAGCAATACCTTTAAGGTCAACCACCAAGACACAAAGACACGAAGGGATTCACTCAATGTCCTTTGTGTGAAATGATTCTACTCACAGGGAAGAAGCAATGGAAGCCTACTGCATCAAGTGCAAGACGAAGCGGGAACTGGCGGACGTTCAGGCTGTCTATCTGATCAATGCGCGGCCCGCGACCCAGGGCAAGTGCTCCGTCTGCGGGACGGTGGTGACGCGGCTGGGCCGCACGCCGGCGCACGACAGCCTGCCCCCGCCGGCGGTCCCGGCGGGCGAAGGGAAGTTGGTGATTGTGGAGTCGCCCGCCAAGGCCCGCACCGTGGGCAGGTTCCTGGGCAAGGGCTACAAGGTGAAGCCCTCCGTGGGGCACATCCGCGACTTGCCCGCCAACCACATGGGCGTGGATTTGGAAAACGACTTCAAACCCCGGTACGTCATACCGGCCAAGAAGGCCCAGGTAGTGCGGGACTTGAAGAAAGACGCCAGCGCCGCCGCCGAGATTTACCTGGCAACTGACCCCGACCGCGAGGGCGAGGCGATTTCCTGGCACCTGAGGGCTGCACTGTCCAGCAGCATCCGGGGCAAGCCCGTACGCCGCGTCGTCTTTCACGAAATCACGCGGAGCGCCATAGGCGACGCCTTCGGCCATCCCTCGGAAATCAACCAGGAACTGGTAGACGCCCAGCAGGCGCGGCGCATCCTGGACCGCATCGTCGGGTACACGCTCAGTCCGCTCCTGCGGGAGAACTTGGGCCGCAACCGGTTGTCTGCGGGGCGCGTGCAGTCGGTGGCCGTGCGATTGGTTGTGGAGCGCGAGCGGGAGATCCAGGCGTTTGTGCCGGAAGAATACTGGTCGGTTGAGGTTGAACTGGCCAAGAAGCCGGACGTGGTGAAGAGAAAGGCCGACGCCCGGCCCTTCCGCGCTGCCCTGGTCAAGGTCAAAGACGAGAAGTTTGAATGCCACAAGGGCGAAGAGGCGCTGGCGCTCAAGACCGACCTGGAGCGGGCCTTGTATGCCGTGCTGGATGTGCGCGAGAAAGAGGTTCGCCGCAACCCCTCGCCGCCGTTCATCACTAGCACCATGCAGCAGGAAGCGTCTCGGAAGATGCGCTTCTCGCCGAAGCGGACGATGGCGCTGGCCCAGCAGTTGTACGAGGGCCTGCCCATCGGCGACGAGGGGAGCGTTGGCTTGATTACGTACATGCGAACCGACTCCACCAACATCGCCGAGGTGGCCCAGAAAGAGGCTCTGCAGTACATCGCCCAGAAGTTCGGGCAGCCTTTCGTCCCGGCCAAGCCCTGGACTTATAAGACAAAGGCCAAAGGCGCGCAGGAGGCTCACGAGGCCATTCGCCCCACGTCGGTGTTCCGCGAGCCTTCGGCGTTGAAGCGCTTCCTGGACGCCAACCAGTACCGCCTGTACGAACTGGTCTGGAAGCGGTTTGTGGCGAGCCAGATGGCGCCAGCCCTGTTTGACACCATGTCCGTGGACATTTCCGCCGACAGCAAGGTTTCGCCCGTCGGCAACCCCCAGGCGACGTACATGCTGCGGGCAACCGGCTCGCGCATGAAATTCCCCGGCTTCATGCAGGTCTACATCGAAAGCCGGGACGAGGGCGGACTCGCGGACGGGGAAGAAGAGAAAGCCCTGCCGCCGCTGACGGTAGATGAGATTCTGGACCTGCTGGGCGTGTACCCGGAGCAGCACTTCACCCAGCCGCCGCCGCGCTACACCGAGGCGACGCTGGTGCGAGCGCTGGAGGAGAAGGGCATTGGGCGTCCCAGCACCTACGCGCCGATTCTGTCCACGATCCAGGAGCGCGGGTACGTGGAGCAGATGGAGGGGCGCAGGCTGGTTCCGACCGAAATCGGATTCATCGTCAACGACCTCCTCGTCAAGCATTTCCCTGACGTCATAGACGTTGGGTTCACTGCTGCGATGGAGGAGCGGCTGGACGAGATCGCCTCCGGCGGCAAGAACTGGGTGCGGGTGCTCGGCGAGTTCTACGCGCCATTCAAGCAGACGGTGGACACCGCACGGAACACCATGGAGCGCGTCACGATCCCTGTGGAAACGACCGACCAGGTCTGCGAGAAGTGCGGCAGCCCGATGGTCATCAAACGGGGGCGGTTCGGCAAATTCCTGGCGTGCAGCGCCTTCCCTGAGTGCCGCAACGCCAAGCCTATCACCGTCCCGACGGGGGCCAAGTGCCCCGAATGCGGCGGGGACATTCTGGAGAGGCGGACGCGAAGCAAGCGCATCTTCTACGGCTGCGCCAACTACCCAGAGTGCAAGTTCGCCGTGCGGAACAGGCCGCTGCTACAGCCCTGCCCCCATTGCGGCGGGCTGCTCACGGAAAAGCCGAAGGACGCGGATCATGCCGTGTGCCAGAAGTGCGGCGAGGAAGTAGAAGCCGCCCGCCTCCAGCCGGCGCAGAGTTAGCGGCGTATGGATGACGAGCGGGAGGATTCGCGGGCGTCTGCGCTTCAGAATCACCTGGAGCGGTTTCTAATCTATCTGCGGGTGGAAAAAGGATCGTCGCCCTACACGGTCAAGAACTACGGAAGCGAAATTCAGGAGTTCGTGGATTTCGCGGCGGATGAGGGCGTGCGCGATTGGACGGGCGTCAACGTCCCGTTCATCCGCCGCTATCTGCTGTGGCTCAACAGCCGTAAACTGGCCCAAGCAAGCGTCGCGCGCAGGATTTCGGAATTGCGATCGTTTGGGAAGTACCTGATGCGCAACGGCGAGCTGGCACAGAATCCATTTCGTCTGATTTCCCTCCCGCGGGTTCCGGAGCGCCTTCCAAACTACTTGGAATACGACGAGATCCTCGCCATGCTGAATGTTCCGGATACGTCCACGCCCAAAGGGCTGCGCGACCGCGCGATTCTGGAGGTTCTGTACGCGGGCGGGCTGCGCATTTCCGAATTGGTCGGGCTGAACATCGGCGACTACAGCGCGGAAGAGCAGCAGTTGCGCGTGTGGGGCAAAGGCTCAAAGGAGCGGATCGCCTTTCTGGGTCAGCCAGCCTGCAGGGCATTGGAAGCCTACCTTACCTATGGCCGCCCGAAGTTTCTGCAGGCGCGCAAGGAAGCAGCCGCCACGGCGGCTCTGTTCTTGAACCGCTTCGGGGATCGGCTGTGGCTCGGCAGCGTGGATACGCTGATCCGAAAGATGGCGAAAGCGGCGGGGATTGCGCGGCGGGTGACGCCCCATGTCCTGCGGCACACCTTCGCCACGCACCTGCTCAACGGCGGCGCTGACCTGAGGTACATCCAGGAACTGCTGGGGCACGCCAACATTTCCACCACGCAGGTATATACCCACGTCAGCCAGGAGCGCATCCGCGAGGTCTACCTGCGGGCGCACCCGCGGGCGCAGAAGTCCGACTAAGGCGAACACCCAATGTAGGGGCGAATGCTTCGCCCGCGAGGATGCGGGCAGCGCGGAGGCAGGCTGGGCGAATGCTTCGCCCCTACATCTGGCACGTTGATTGCACTTCTAGAGGAGACGAATGAGATGACATCGGAACGGATTGCACTGCTGCGCCAGAAGATGGCCGAGCAGAATTTGCCTGCTCTCTTGGTCACGCAGACGCTGAACCGGAGGTACGTGAGCGGCTTTTCGGGTTCGGCTGGAATTCTATTTATCACTGAGGATAAGGCGCTCCTGCTGACCGATTTCCGGTATGTGGAGCGCGCCGCCGAAGAAGCCCCTGATTGCGAGATCATGGAGGTGGATGGCAGTCTCGCCCCAATGCTGCCCGATCTGATGTCAGAGGCAGGCGCGGACAAGGTCGGTTTCGAGAGCGCCTACGTGCCATACGCGGAATACAAGGCCTGGAGGGGCAAGATTGGCGCTTCGGCCCTGTCGCCGGTGCTGGGACTTGTTGAGGGGCTGCGGTCGGTGAAGTCGCAAGAGGAGGCAGCCCTGATCAGACAGGCCGTGCGGATTTCCGACGGAGCCTACGGGCACCTTAAGGAGTACCTGCGCCCAGGCATGACGGAGAAGCAGGTGGCCTGGGAGTTGGAGGTCTGGATGCGAACTCACGGGGCCGACGACATTGCCTTTGACATCATCGTCGCCTCCGGCCCCAACGGCGCGAGGCCCCATGCCCTGGCGTCCGACCGCGAAATCGGGGAAGGCGAGCCGATCACGGTGGACATGGGGGCTGCCGTGCGGGGCTATAACTCGGATTTGACTCGGACCTTCTGCCTGGGACATGCGGACGACCAGTTCTGTAAAGTATTTGACATAACGTTACGCGCGCAGGAGGCCGCAGAACGGTTCATCAAGCCTGGGGTGGCCGGAAAGGATGCTGATGCGGTCGCGCGAGACATCATCAAGGCGGCGGGACACGGAGAGCAATTCGGCCATGGCCTGGGGCATGGCGTGGGCATGGCGGTGCACGAAAGCCCCGGCATGGGCCCGAAGGCAGTGGCTGCCCTTGCGCCGGGGAACATCGTGACGGTGGAGCCGGGAATCTACATTGCAGGCTGGGGCGGCGTGCGGATTGAGGACATGGTTCTGGTCACCGAGTCCGGCGTGGAGGTTCTGACACAGGCGGCGAAAGACCGAGTGATTCCGGTGAAGTGATTCACGTGCGACGCACTCAGTAGGGGCGAAGCATTCGGAAGGATAGTTCCGCTTTCCGGCAACGTCCCGCTTCCGAATGCTTCGCCCCTACAACCTGAATCGCTGAAGTGATTGTGTTTCTGGCATTGTTATGCTACAATATGTATAGTTCATCCAGGGTAGTGCGCTGGGGGCGGACTCCCGCCACGCGAACCAGCGCCGCACAACCTCACATCAGGAGGGAGGAACATGAAGAGCGAGTGGCTGAACAAAAAGACTATTCTGGCTGCTGCCGCAGGTCTGGTCGTTGGTCTGCTGATCGGCTGGCTGCTGATCGGCTGGTATCTGTGGCCGGTGCAGTGGGTGGACGCCGACCCCTGGGACCTGCGCATGGCGCACAAGGAAGCCTACACAGCCATGGTCGCCGATTCATTGGCGAACAATGGGGACTACGAATTGGCCCAGCAGCGGCTGCGCGGGTGGGACAAGAAGGAACTCTCCCAGATTCTGGATCGGCTCATCCAGGATCGGCGATCCAGGCAACTGGGGCTTGAGGCTCAGCATCTGGACGACCTGCGCATGGCCCTGGCGTTGGAGGCGGCCCCAGTCCCCACGACAGCCGCGCCCACCGCTGTGCCCCCCGTCACGCCCACTCTGGCGAAGAAGTCTTCTCTCGCATGGCTTCCGGTGGCACTGGGGATCATCGTGGCGCTGTTGCTGCTCATTGCGGGGGTCGGCTACCTGACCAGCAAGCGGAGGCTGCGCCGTCCCGCCGCGCCGCCATTGCCGCCGGACATGAAGCCCGTGGAGGGCTACGTGCCGCTGCGCCGGTTCGTCGCCACGTACCGGATGGGCGAGGGCAGTTATGACGAATCCTTCAGCATTGAGGGGGCGGATGCCGAATTCCTGGGCGAGTGTGGCATGGCGATCGCAGAGTCGCTCCAAGCGCCCGACCGCGTGACGGCCCTAGAGGTCTGGTTGTTCGACAAGAACGACATCCGCACCGTGACCAAGGTGCTGTTGAGCAGCTGGGCTTTCGGCAACCAGGAAGTCCGCTCGGGTCTGGCGGCTAAAGGCGAACTGGCGCTGGCCGAGGCGGGCCAGGAAGTGCTCCTGGAGACCGACCGGCTGCGGATCAAGGCTACGGTACGCGACGTGACGTATGGGGCTGAGGAACCTGCCGGATCCTACTTTGAGCGCGTCGTGGTAGACCTGGATGCTATGATGAAGGCGGCTGAGACCCCGGCCTAGACCTATGATGCGCAGACATCCGAAGTCTCCGAGACGACGGGTGTCCGCGCGCGATTCCGAAAACAAAACACGCCATCGCGGTTTCGCGGCGGCGTGTTTTTGCGCCCTAAACCCGCATGGACGGGTCAAACAGTTTCTGGTGCTCCTCCACGGCGAAGCGGTCGGTCATGCCTGCGATGTAGTTGCAGACGACGCGCGGCAGGTCGCCCTCGGACATGCCGTCCTCGACGCGGAAGGGCAGCTGGGCCGGGTTGCCCAAGTAGGCGTGGAAGAGGTCGGAAATCATGCGCCGGGCCTTCTGCGACATGCGGACCATGCGATAGTGGCGGTAGAAGTTCTTGAGGAGGAAGTCCTTCAAAGCCCGGTTCCTGCTCTTCATCTCCTCTGAGAAGCGCACGATCGGGACTCCCAGATCACGCGCATCCTGCGAGGATGAAACCCTGTGATGCTCCAGCAGGCGGTTAGTTTCCTCCAGCACGTCAGTCACTTCCTTGCCGATGAGTTTGCGGATCAGGCGGCGGCGGGCCAATTCGTCAAAGGGCGCGTCGCCCAGATTCAGCAGGGCCACCAATTCCTCCCATAATGCCATGCCCTGGAACATTTCGGGGCGCAGGATCCCGGCCCGGAGGCCATCATCCAGGTCGTGGGAGTTGTAGGCGATCTCATCGGCGACGTTGACAATCTGCGCTTCCAGTGTGGCGGCCTTGTCCGGTTCGTAGCCGATGGCGGTGCCCTTGTCGTACTCCGTCTCGTGCTTGACGATCCCCTCTCGCACTTCCCAGGTGAGGTTGAGGCCGGGGAACTCCGGATACCGCTTTTCCAGTTCCTCCACGATGCGGAGGGAATGGTAATTGTGGTCAAACCCTCCGCGCTCCAGCATCAACTCGTGGAGCACCTCCTCGCCGGAGTGGCCGAAGGGCGTGTGCCCCAGGTCGTGCGCCAGCGAGATCGCCTCGGCCAGGTCCTCGTTCGCGCCCAGCGTCCGCGCAATCGTCCGGGCGATCTGCGCGACCTCCAGGGTGTGGGTCAGGCGGGTGCGGTAATAGTCGCCCTCGGTGTTCACGAAAACCTGGGTCTTGTATTCCAGGCGGCGGAAGGCGGTGGTATGGATGATGCGGTCCCGGTCGCGCTGGAACCGCGTGCGGTAGGGGTGCTCGTCTTCCGGGTATTTCCGCCCGCGAGACTGGCCGCTCTTGCACCCGTAAGGCGCGAGCGAGGCTTCTTCTATCTGCTCCAACTTCTGGCGCGTGTAGAACATCTTTTGTCTCTCCAACCTTTCACCGCGGAGATGCGGAGCAGTGAATTATGCCTCCTGGAACACGGCGACGTACTCCGCGGTGGCGTGGGGCTTGGGGACGGGGATGCCATCCTCTACCATTCCCCGGACGTGCATGTCAATCGCTTCGTGCATGTTCTGCGCAACTTCGGCCCTGCTCTTGCCCGTGGCGATGCAGCCCGGCAGGTCGGGCGAGTAGGCCGAGTAGTTGCCGTTCGCCTTTTCTATGACTACAAGGAAGCGGTACATCGTCCGAGCAGTACCTCAGTGTGAGCTCCCGCCTGCGGCCACCGTGCAAGGCTTTTGCTCTGGCAAGGAGTATAGCACAACACGACAGCGGATGGCAAACGCTGCGGCAACTGGAACGGGCTATTGGTTTTGAGGCGGAATTCGCGCGGCGAATGGGCCACGAATGAATTCGCGGCCTACGGTGTGAAACGCGCTCCAAGCGCGTTGGATGGGGAGCGTTCGCAGCCCGTTTGGAACGGGCTTTTTGTTCTAGCCGCCGAATTCACTCGGCGGGCTCCGTGGGATAGGCTGGCAGCCCATCTGGTACGGCCTGGGACAGATTGGCAATCTATCCTACGGCGCGGGGCAAACACCCCTCACCCCAACCCTCTCTCAAGGGGAGAGGGAGCAGCCCCCTTCTCCCCCTGGGAGAAGGGCCGGGGATGAGGGAGTTCAGCGCGACATCGTCCCGGTGCGTGGATAATCGGGCTGCAAACCCGGCCTACGGGCTCGGAACGTTAGGGGGTTTCCGCTTTGGCTGCCTCGTAGCCTGCAAACTCCGCGGGTCGCAAGATGTCTACGGATCGAAACCGCTTGATGACGAGCAGATCCTTGTCGCCTGTCAGAATGCAGTCCGCCCTTGCCGCGACTGCCGTGCCGAGAACTTTGTCATCGTCGCGGTCATGGCATACCGGAGCAGACAGACGGGCAGACGTTACCACTTCCATCGTCGAGCGCAGCAATTCAACGGCTTCTTTGACATCCTGTGCACCAAACCCGAATTTGCCAGCCAGATGTTCGCGGAACTCCCTGAGGATGAATCTTGAAGTGATGAGGGTGTGCTTGCGGGCGCAATGCTCGAATACGTCAGCGCACACGCCGCGCGTGATGAAGGCTGCGATGAGGACATTCGTGTCCAGCACGATTCTCATGATACGCGGTCAAAAACGTCTTGATCGGTGAGAATACCCTGCGCCTGCGCTGTGGGGACCATTCTATCCCGGAGCAGCCGGAACCGGCGGAACAGCAGGTATTCCCTCAAAGCTTCAGTGACCAGCTCGGCAGTGGAGATACCCTCTTCCTGCGTCGCTTCGTCTACCGCTGGACGTATTTCGGCAGGCAGAGTTACCGTGATCGTTTCCTGCATGGCACACCTCGCGAAACTATCGCTCTGATTCCCAGTATAGCATGAGATAGGGGCAGATGGCAAGCGCGAAGCGCCATAAATGAACTCGGTGGGGCACGTAGGATAGGCTGGCAGCCTGTCCGTGCGGGCTTGGACAGATTGGCAATCTATCCTACGGTTTGAGCCTCAAGAACCGCCGCTTCCCGACCTGGAGGATGGCCTCTTTCGGCTCCACGAGGTGGTCTATGCTGTCAACAGTCGCATCATCCAACCGCACGCCGCCCTGCTGAACAAGCCGCCGCGCGTCGCCCTTGCTCGCCGAGAGGCCGCTTCCCTTGATAAGGTCCACGATGTTCATGCCTCCCTCCGGAACCGTGAACTCCGGCATGTCCGTTGGCAGTTCGCGGCGCTGGAAGACGCGGACGAATTCCTCCTCGGCGCGGGCGGCGGCCTCCGGCGAGTGGATGTACCCCACCACCTCGCGGCCCAGGCGCATCTTCACGTCGCGGGGGTTGACCGCACCCGCGCGCAGGTCCCGCTCAATCCGCGCCAGTTCGTCGTCGGAGATGTCGGTCACCAGCGTTAGATACTCCATGAGCATCTCGTCGGTGATGGACATCAGTTTGCCGTACATGTCTTCGGGCGGCAGGCTGAGGTCCACCGTGTTGCCGTAGGATTTGCTCATCTTGCGCCCGTCAAGGCCGGGGAGCAGGGGAACCAGGAACACGTCCTGTGGCCGCTGGCCCAGCATGGACTGGAGTTCGCGCCCCGCAAGGTTGTTGAACTTCTGGTCGGTGCCGCCGAATTCTACGTCGGCCTCAATGGCGATGGAGTCGTAGGCCTGAAGCAGGGGGTACATCAGTTCCATCAGCGTCAGCGCTGATCCGCTTTCATACCGCTTGCGGAACGTCTCGTGGGCCATCATCTGCGCCAGCGTGAAACGGCTGGTGAGGTTGAACACGTCGGACAGGGTGAACTTGCCGTACCACTCGCTCTGCCAGCGGACTTCGGTGCGCGACTTATCCACGATGTGGAAGAACTGATCCATGTAAGTCTGAGCGTTGGCCTTGACCTCGGCGGCGGTGAGCATGGTGCGCGATTCGTCGCGGCCCGATGGGTCGCCGATCTGCGCCGTCCAGTCGCCCACGACGAGGACGACCTGGTGGCCGATGTCCTGCAACTGGCGCAGTTTGCGCAGCCCCACCGCGTGGCCGATGTGGAGGTCGGGCTTGCTGGGGTCAAACCCCTGTTTCAGCCGCAGCGGCCTGCCGGAGCGGAGTTTCGCCAGCAGTTCGTCCTTGACGATGACCTCCGCGACGGCGCGGGTGAGTATCCATTCCAGGGTGTGTTCCATGTCGCCTTCTCCTCAGAGCCCGGGGAGCAACCGCGAATAACGCGAAGTATGCCGCTTCCGGGATGGCCTATTATAGCGGGGAGATGCCGATTGAGCAAAAGGTTTGCGCGGCTCCGTAGGGTGGGTTGGCACCGATCGGCGATCTATCCTGATGGTGAGAGGCATTTGGTTTACGAAGTCAACCAGAATCACCTGATGAGGATCGGCATATACACTCTTATTCTTGTAGGAGTTGAGGTTGGTGTCGCGGTTGCAGTTGAAGTGGGTGTTGGAGTTTCAGTCGGCGTAGGTGAGGGAGTTGGGGTCCCGGACGGAGTGGCAGTTCTTGTAACCGTCATAGTTCGTGTTGGTGTTTCAGTCGCAGTGGGGGTTGGGGTACTTGTTGATGTCCAGGTAGGCGTAGGTGTCTTGGTTGGTGTTGGAGTCGGAGTTTCAGTCGGCGCGGGTGAGGGAGTTGGGGTCCCGGACGGAGTGGCAGTTCTTGTAACCGTCACAGTTGGTGTTGGTGTTTCAGTCGCAGTGGGGGTTGGGGTACTTGTTGATGTCCAGGTTGGAGTGGGGGTCGGATTAGCCCAGGTTCTAATATTTATTGTTCTAGCCATATTTGTCATCTCGGGAACGTATTGATCCCACGTACAGACAGCGGTATTATTATCTATTGAACTACAATCAAGCTGGCCCATTGAGTGTTGAGAGTTGTTTGTAATTAAAAACGGAGAAGAATAAAGATGCCAGATTCCGGCACTGTCTTTATACAGTCTTTGGCCAAAAATATCTCCTGTCCCGCCTGATCCGGTTGCATAAAATAAAACATATTCATCATTTTCCAATGAAACAAGCCTTGAATGATATATTCCGTCCCGGCTTAACACCAGCTGGTTGCCGACTGATAAAGTACCATCGCGAAAATTAAACTCAAAAAGACTTATTTTCCCAGTGTTGGTATCGTATCCTTCGACAGCCATAACCATCGAGGAGGGCCCGGATTTATATACATCTGATACCGACTCATAATCCCCACCCCAGCTGCCCATTGACAAAAGGGATAATCTTTCACCGCTTCTATCGTCATAGACCGCAACATTTTTATGAAGTGGGGATAAAAGGAAAGCAATATTATCATCAAAATATCCGACTTTTTCCGGCACATAATAGGCCCCAGGATATTGAATGGGAACAACGGAACAATCGAGGCTAGATGAGTTAATATGAAGAAAATATGGTTGATTTATTGCCCCAGATGTTGTTGCGCGTACAATGAAAGCGGTTAAAGTCGGTTCACTGTTTGAGCTTATAACAAGATCTGTAGCTTTTGTTAGAGCTCCATATCCCGGAGAGTTTTCAGTAGTTATTAATGGAATAAGTTGATTATTCACGAGCCCAAATTTTGTTGTAGACGGCCAAGCAAATCACCCACTTGAGGCCTCTGACGGCCAAGTAATTCACCCACCCCACGGCCAAGTTATTCACCCAGGCTGAGGGGGTTTTGGCCAAGTAATTCACCCACCCC